>Ga0187865_1000711_pt1 | contig 43670 bp, 35 predicted proteins | sample June2016WEW_11_1_2_FD_132989 | JGI IMG/M metagenome (GOLD analysis project Ga0187865, IMG submission 132989) | Peatland microbial communities from SPRUCE experiment site at the Marcell Experimental Forest, Minnesota, USA - June2016WEW_11_100 | ecosystem: Environmental > Terrestrial > Soil >...
AAGAGTCGAGAAAGAGGACAGTATAGGCAATGGTGATCTTCCTCAGCGAAGAGGGCGGAGGTTCGCCTTGTTCCTGCCGCGGGAGGTTGGATCCTGCCTCCGATCCTTCCCGGGCGCCTGGGAGGAGAGAGGCGGGCAAAGCATCGACCATATAGATGCCCGCGGTGATGCTGGCGAGGAAAAAGCCGAGGAAGGGCATGTCTTTGGGATTCATGAAGGCATGGCCCCACAGGAGGGGCTGGGTGGAGTAGAGCAGGGTAGCTCCCAGGGCAGCCCAGCCGCCCATCCACTTGCGGGCGAGGAAATAGAGGCTCAGGACGCTGAGTTGAAAGGCCAGAAACTCGCCAAGATGCCAGCCTTCGATGTGAGACCACGCGGGATCGATAATATGCATCCCCCGTGCCAAAAGGCTGGTGATCATGGCGTAGGCGGGTCCGTAATTCTCCGCATTGGGGGGAACGTTCACGTAGTGAGGAAGAACGCCATTTTCCAGAAGATTGACGTAAGCCTGGATGGATTCATTGGCATAACCGTAGATGCCAGCCTCATCCCAGCTTTCCCCGTAATCACGGATGACCAGGATGCCGATGAGGAGATTCAGGAGAATCAAAACGAGGATGGGCAGGTGGCGCTGGATCCGCTGACTCGGCGGCGGTTTCATGCTTCTTCCAAAGACTCAAAACGCTTCCCGCGGCTCGCAACCGCGGCAACAGGACTGGCAACGGCAGAGGACGACCCGCCTGGACCGACCAATCATCACGAGAGGGGCTCTGTGACGCTCTCCGCCCCTCCTATCCCACACGGACGCCAGGGGGGAGCCATGAGTTGCGCCGGCTATGCTCACCGATCCATCCGCAAAGCGGGTGCCAGGAACAGCCCAAGGTCCTTGGGTGTTGCGCCGACTGCATTGGGCGAGTTCCATGAACTCCGTCACAGACCTCGCCCTCCGGCTGGCCGTGGCCCCCTCCAGGTCAGGCTGACAAGCGCCCAATCCACTTCCCTGGCCCCGGGACAGCTCCCAGAGCGAGAAATCTTCTTCAAGCCGAGTTAACCGTGGACCCCAAGGTTACGCCAGTCAGCGGAGTCCACCCTGGTGATCAGCCCGGCCGGAAAGGGCAGCGGCGAGCCTGCCCTTGATTTGCCTGGGGTCGGTCTTGCGTTGGGGGACGTTACCAGAACGGCTCATGGTTCCCAACCGCGTGCGACCCGGCCAATCCCCGCCGGGAAGGCCGATGGTGCCACGCTAGGAGCCGAGTGAATCCGCACCGAGATAGACCCGCGGAACTCGGGCGGCGATTCCCGTCACCACCTCATAATTGATCGTCCCCCATCGCAACGCCACGTCCTCCGCAAGAATGCGCTCATCCCCCTGGCGGCCAATCAGGACCACTTCATCGCCGATCGCGCCGCCCGCAGGCAAGCGCACGAGGCAGTAGTCCATGCATACACGGCCGATGACTTCCAGCCTTTGGCCGTCCATCAGGATCTGGTTGGGGGCCGACCTGCGCCAGCCATCAGCGTATCCGACTGGGATGGCCCCGATGGTTTCGATACCCGCGGTGACGTATTCGCCGCCGTAGCTGACCCCCCAGCCCGCGGGAAGATCCTTGCTCGAGGCCAGGCAGGCTTTCCAGGCCAAGGCCGGCCGGAAGCTCGAGGGGAGGGGGACCTCCCGGGAGGGACTCAGGCCGTAGAGGGCAATCCCAGCCCGGCACAGATCAAATCTTGCCTCGGGAATCCTCAGCATGGCTGCGGAATTGGCGGCGTGCGTCCAGCGGGGCTGGACCCCGGAGGCCTGCAGGGCCTCCAGCGCCTCACGGAAGCGTGCGATCTGGGCCAGGGTAGGACCGGGATCGGATTCGTCGGCGCGTGCGAAATGGGTGAACACCCCTTCGATGAAGAGTTCGGGAACCTCCAGCGCCCATTTTCCGAAGGAGGCTGTCTCTTGCGGCAGGATTCCCAGCCGCCCCATCCCCGTGTCCACCTTAATGTGAACCGATACCCTTCGGCCCAGCGCAGCGGCCTGGCGAGCATAGGCCTCTCCCAAGCCTCGATCATAAAGCGCCAGAGAAAGTTGACTGGAGATCGCGGCCTCTGCCTCCGCCGATGGGGTCGCTCCCAGCACCAGGATGGGGGCGGTGATTCCTGCCCGGCGCAGTTCCAAGCCCTCTGAGCAGCGTGCCACTCCCACCCAGGAAGCTCCTGCCTGCAGAGCGGCCTGAGCCACGGCGACGGCGCCGTGCCCGTAGCCATTGGCCTTCACCACAGCCATCAGCGGCCGGCCGGCGATCCGCATCAGCTCACGGACGTTGTTGCGGATGGCTGCCAGGTCGACTTCGACCCAGGTGAGTTCCGGGGGTGGATTCATCTTCGCTCCCCTGCGAGGACCTCCTTGCGGGTAGGGAATATACCCTCTTCCTCTCCCCTTGGGCAAGATGAGGGCGTCCATACGTCCGACGGCTTTGGCAGGTCTTACCGCCCTGGCTATAATGGAACAGACTTCGAGGGCTACTTCCGATGGAGACCTACCGCGAGCGGTTTCGCGGCTTTCCGATCCTTTACCTGCTCGGCCTGTTGCTCCTCAGCGGCGACACGGCAGTTTTTCTTTGGTTCACTCCCCTCCGCCCTCTGATCCGGCAAAGGGACTATTACCTGCTGGCCGGGCTCCTGGCGTACGGAGCCCTCTCGATTTCCTGGCTGCTTTCAGCGCGCCGCAAATCCCGCTGGGTGATGGACAGCCTCGTGTTAGCCCAGCTGATCTTGGCGGCTCTCGCGGATTTTTCCATTCGCCCGGTCTTCGAGGCGGTGTGGCTTTTCTATCCGCTGGCCATCCTCTACGCGGCTCTGGCCAGCAACCGCCTCGCGGTCTGGCCTGTTCCCGTGGCCGCGATCGCCCTGGATGCGTCGGTAACCCTTAGCGCGGCCAATCCGGCGAGCCTCTCCACCTGGGCGTTCTTCCTCACCCGCTCCTTGGCGTACCTGGCCGTTGGAATCCTGGCGACCGGGGGCGTGGCTCTGACCAGCACCTCCTCGCGGGAGGCTCTGGAAACCGAGAGGCGGTACTCCAGCCAACTCCTGCGTCTCTCCCAGGTCACGCGCGCGTTGGCCGAGTCTCTCACCTACTCGCAGCTTCGCGAGACTCTGCCCGGGCTTCTCCAGGAGGCTCTTCCCAGCGCGACGGCCGGCACGCTGTTACTCTCACGGGAAAAGGGGCAGGCCTTCTACCCCTTTTCCTCTTTCGGCTATCCCCAGGGATTCGGGGAGGCTCGATTCGATCCGAACCAGGGGCTGCTGGAGCAGGTCCTGCGCGGGAATCAGCCCGAGTTGCTCCAGGCCGCACAGATCCGCGCTCGAATGACGAATACGGCCAGCCCCGCGACGATCTTTCTATCCGCGTTGCTGGGCCCTTCGACCAACCCGCAATCGCTGGCCCTGGTTCCCGTGCAAGTCGACCGCCAGGTCCGGGGATTGATGGTCGCGCTTTCGGAATGGCCTCAGCCGCTGACTGGCGAGCACCTCAGCGGGTTAAGCACGCTGGCCTCCCATCTGGGAATCCTCTTGGAGCATCTGGAGCTCACCGAGAAGTCTCAGGAATTCGCGCGCCAGCAGGAAGTGCTCCGGAGCATTGGGCATGCGGCCGCCTCCGCGAATGATCTTGAGGAGGTCTACACGGCCCTGCACGAAGGCGCACAGAAGCTGATGCCGGTTGACTCCTTTGTGGTGGCCCTCTTCGGGGAGGAGTCCCCGCGGGCTACCCTGGCGTACGTCGCGGATCAGGGGCAACGCAGTCCCCCCATCACGGTGGAAGCGAATTCCGGCCTCATCGGCCAGATGCGGAAGCAGCGCGAGCCTTTCCTGGTGGACGACCTGGAAGCCGTGGAGGCCTTCCGGCCTCGGTTTTACGGGGGAGTGGAGCAGGTCCGCTCCGCGGTTCTCGCCCCGCTGCACCTTGGCGATCGCCTGATTGGCAGCCTCTCGGCACAGTCGCTGAAACCTCGGGCCTATCGTCCCGAAGACTTGCAGCTGCTCACGGCTCTGGCCGAGAGCGCCGCCGTTTTGATCGAACACATTCGCCATCTGCAGCTGGAGCGCCTGCGCGCTCGGCAATTTGAGGGATTGGCCCAGGACCTGCTGCACCTGCTCATGCAGGGACCCATTCCGGCCACGGATAGCGGTCGCCGCCTTTTGCTGCAACAGATGACGCGCATGCTGCGGGAATACCTCCAGGCCGAATTCGCTTTGACCTTGTCCGATGACCAGGAGGGTCGTCAGTTCGAGATCGCGGCGCTGGCCACAACCGAGGAGACCCCGGTCCAGGTCCCTCCTGGCGGCCGGATCCCCTTCGAGAAGGTGCCGGTTCTGGCGGAGGTGGCCCGACGAGGTCCCTCCACGGTTCTGCCTCCCGAGCAATACCCGGACTTGGCGTTGTCCTTCGGCCTGGCGCCCGCGCTGGCCGAGGCCGTCGGGCAGATCGTGGCTCTGCCCATCGTGTCCCCCAGCCGGGTCTGGGGGCTCTTCGTCTTTGGCGAGAGCCGCACCCAGCAAACCCGGGAGACCTCCTGGGATCAGCTCCATCTGGTCGAGATGATCCTCCGCCAAATCGCGCTGACCCTGGACCAGCAGCAGGATGCTCAGACGGCCTCCCAGCGGCTGGGGGCGCTGACGCGGCTGTATGAGCTGGAACTGTCGCTGTCGGCAACCAGCGACCCGGCCCGCGTCCTGGAGCTGACCCTGGACGTCGCCATCGAGGCGCTCTGGGCCAACGGGGGCGGCATTGCCCTTTGGGACGAAACAGCCAAGACCCTGCGCCCGGTGATTGACCGCAATGTGGCGGCCTCGATCGCGGAGGCCCCGTTCCGTCCCGACGGAATGGCCATGACCACCTTCCGCTCAGGCCGCGCCCGGTATTTCCGTGACCTGCAGCTTGAGCCCGGTGTCCACCCCGTGGTGGCGCAGAGTGGCATCCGCGCCTGCGCCCACTTGCCTCTGCGAACGGACGGCCCGCCGTTCGGACTCCTGATCCTCGACTTCCTGCACCCCCGGGATTTCCCCGAGGAGGACCAGCGCCTGCTGGAGATGTTTTCCGCTCGAGCCGCGCTCGCCTATGAAAAGGCGCGGCTGCTGGGGGCGATTGAGGAGGCGCACGCCCGATTTGAGAGGACCGTCCAGCGCGTTCCCGGCGCCATTTACCGCGGCGAGATCAACAAAGGAGTCATTTTCGTTTCCCAGGGGATTCGGGGCATCGCCGGGTTCTCGCCCGAAGAGTGGGTTGAGAATCCTCAGCTGTGGCAGCAGCGCTTGCATCCTGAGGACCACGAGCGGGTGCGCACCTCCTTCGAGGCCGCCTTCGCCCAGGGCAAGGACTGGAGCGAGGAATACCGTCTGCTCGACCGGGAGGGCAAGCCGCGCTGGATTCGCGATGTGGCACGCCTGGCCCACGAACCGGACGGCAGCGTCCGCTACTATGACGGCGTCATGACCGACATTACCGCCCGCCGCCAGCTGGAAGAGCGCCTGCTGAGCAGCGCGCGCCTGGAGTCGGCCACGGCCCTCGGCATGGGCCTGGCCCACGAAATCAACAACGCCCTGAGCACGCTTTCACTTCACTCGTACCTGCTCTCGCGCCGGACCGCCCCAGACAACCCGGACGTGACGCACCACTTGCAGGTCATCGAGCAAACCGTCCAGCACACGGCGGACCTCATCGCGCACTTCCGCGAGCTCGCCCAGCCCGCCGGGAGCCAACTGGGCCCCGTGGCGATCCCGGCGCTGGTGGAGGGGACCTTGGCCCAGTTTGCGGAGGACCTGCGCCGACAGGGAATCCAAGTCGACCTTTCGCTCGACCCCGACCTGCCGCGCGTGCGCGGCGATCAGGCCGGGCTGGCGGAGGCCTTTTCCGCCATTCTGAGGAACGCCGTCGAGGCGATGCCGAGCGGGGGGGTGCTGAAGGTTGGAGCCGGACGCTCCCCGCTACGGCGAGAGGGGTCCGAGGTGTCTGCCATCCAGGTGGAAATCGCCGACACCGGCCCCGGCATCCCCGCCGAAGATCTGTCGAGGCTGTTCGAACCGGGATTCACCACCAAGGTCGAGGGAGGGACAGTGCGCGGCCTGGGCTTCGGGCTGGCCATCGCCCAGCAAATCATCATGGCTCACGGAGGGGAAATCGAGGTCCAAAGCCAGATCGGCCAGGGAACAACGTTGAAAGTCATCTTGCCAACGGAAAGCGCCGCCTGACCTCCGCCGGGCCCGGAACGTGCACCCCGGGAGCCTGTGAGCCCAGCCGAAGATGAGGCAACCCTGAGAGACAGGGCCTGGCATGCCTCTTGCACCGGAACCAATGAGGGAATCAGAGCGTCACCTCTGGGGATCCTGTGGGGCCGGGAAAGCGCACCGCGAGCGGCCAGGACCGTGTTGAGTATAAAATAGTCGGCCTGGGGCGGTGGCGGAATTGGCAGACGCAGGGGACTTAAAATCCCTCGGGGTGATCCCCCATGTGGGTTCAACTCCCACCCGCCCCACCAGATCTTCGGGCAGGGAGCCTCCCACGAGATGGGCCGAGGTATTCGGATCGAACTGGACAGGCCGCACACCTGCCAGATGTCGTGCGGGAAGACCCGCATAAGGAGGAACCCTAAGATGAAACCGCTCCCACGCAAATCCATGCTCGCCTTTGCCGCACTGGCGTTGGTCCTGGCGGCCTGCACCCTGTCCGTAGCTCCCTCGCCCACACCTTTCATCCTTCTTCCAACGCCCAACCTGGTCCTGACCGCGCTCGCGATGATCCCAGGGACCGCGACCGCCGGGCCCGCCAGCACCGCCGTGCCCACCGCCGTGCCCACCAGCACCGTGGTGCCCGTCACGGCAACCAGCGCCTATTGCACCGGGACCAACCTGGCCAACTTCGTCAGCGAGTCGATCCCGGATGGGACCTCGATGGCCCTAGGCGCTGCCTTCACCAAGACTTGGACCCTCACCAATGTGGGCACCTGCACCTGGGATACCGGCTACTCACTGGTATTTGTCAGCGGCAGCCAGATGAGCGGCCCGTCCTCCGTCCCGCTGACTGCGGACGTCCCGCCCGGATCCAGCGTGACCCTGTCGGTGAACCTGGTCGCCCCCACCGTGGCCGGGACCTATACCGCTTACTATGAGCTGAGCACGGACCAGGGGATTCGCTTCGGGGTGGGGGCTGGCGGAGCCAACGATTTTTGGGTCCAGATCGTTGCCGGCACTCCACAGCAGCCCTACTATCAGGGTCTCCATGGCTACCCGCAGTTTCCGACCTGCCGCGTTCCCTCCCCGGTGATGCGCCCGAGCGCCAACGGCAGCGTGGTCCAGGCCTTCTACACGGGCGGCAGCACGGCGACGTATCCGACGCCGCTCATGAGCAGCGGGGATGTGGCCTCCGACCCGTTCTTTGATACCCCTCTGCCCTACACGGCGAACCATCTGGTCTTTAAGTCATCCAATTACGGATCGGTGCCGAGCGGCTACACGGTGAGCTACGAACTCAAGTGGGATGCCACCAACCTGTATGTGGGCGCCGAGATTGTCGACCCGAACGGCTACGTGCAGGAGGCCACCGGGGGCAACATGTACAAGGGGGACAGCCTGGAGATCCTGCTGGACACGAATCTGGCTCAAGACTACTGCCGTCGGTCCCTGAGCGAGAATGATTTCCAGCTGGGGTTGTCGGGCGGATACAACATGACGGCACCCGAAGCCTACCTGTGGTACCCCAAGGGCCAGGCGGGCAGCAAGGTCATCGTTGAGGAAATCGGTGAGATCGTCTCCGTAACTCCGGTCGGGTGGGACCTCAAGGCCGTGATTCCCTGGTCGGTGCTCGGGATCTCTCCCGGCGGGGGCGAGTACTACGGCTTTGCCTTCAGCGTCAGCGCTAACGAGGTAAGCGGAACGGCCCAGCAGCAGGCCGTCTGGTCCAGCGATCCCTACCGGCTGCTGACTGACCCGATGACCTGGGGCACGCTCGAGATCGAAATCAAGACCGGACCGTAAATCGGGACAGCCGGAAGCGCCTTCTCGCAAAGAATCAATACCGCCGGCACGCAATTGCGTGCCGGCGGCTTTTTTCTGCGGACTTCCCCCGCGCCCGCCGGGGAGGCCGCCCCGGCTAGAACAACACCGAGGCCAGCTCGTCCCGGTAGTCCCGGGTCAGCGGGTCCTCGTCTCCCATCAGTTCCAGCACGGCCAGGAAGACCTGCCTGGCCTCTCCGCCGCGATAATGCTTATCCCCCCGCAAGATATCCAAGAGCCCGTCCAGGGCCGCGGCCAAGTTGCCCCGCGCGATGAGTCGGGCGGCTTGCAGGTATTCCGCTCCCATTTCGTTCTCCGATTCCTTGCCCTGCTCCTCCGCCACCTTGAGCAAAGCCGCGAGGGGACGGAGTCGCTCGACTACCACGACCTCATTGCCTGGCGGGAATCGCTCCAGGAGATCGACCGCTGGCGCCCCCTTGCCTTGGGCGAGGAGAGCTTTCAGCAGGGCCAGGGCCGCCGCGCTGCTCTCGGGATCGTCTTCCAGGGCTCTGCGGGCGGCCTTCTCCGCTTCCGCCCAGTGGCGCACGACCAGCAGGCTGGTCGCTTCGGCCAGTGCCCGGTCGGCCTCGCGCGGCGCCAGCTCCCGCACAAACCGCCGCACCATGGCCTCCGGCTGGGCCCCAACGAATTGAGCCGCCACTTGCCCGCCCTTGAAAGCCTTCACCGCCGGAATGCCTTGGATGCCATAGCGTGCCGCCAGAGCCGGGTTTTCATCGACATTGACCCGGGCCAGGCGGAAGGCTCCGTTCGCCTCGCGCGCCAATCGCTCCAGGGTTGGCCCCAGCACCCGGCAGGGCCCGCACCAAGGAGCCCAGAAGTCGACCACGACCGGGGTCTCCATCGAGTGGCTGATCACTTCGAAGTCGAACGTCGCCTCGCTGACGTCAACAATCTCAGGATCCATGGTTCCTCCACCTCTCCCTCACCATTGTACTCACTCCCCGCCAGAAGAGTATCAGCGCTGGTCTGACCTCTACTCTTCCTCCCCGGAGCGACCGGGCTGCTCGATCCGCACGAGTTCTCCCCGATAGTTGACCACCACTCGGAATCCCATCATCCCCATCCACAGCCGCGCCTGCTCCGGCAGTCCCTGCTCCATGACCTGATCCAGGTAGGCCTCCGGGTTCTCCAGGTTTCTTTGCAGGACCGCTTTGGTGAAGAGATCCTCCTGCCCGAGCATTTTCATCGCCTGCTCGGTGACCTCTTGCTCGTGGCCTTTCAGCTCCCCCCACAGCCCCTGGAGGATCTCCCCATCCAGCTCCCGGGCGCGCAGGTGATGGAGGAAGCCGTGGTCATCGATGACGTAGAACGACTCCCCGCCCACCGAAGTAGTGCTCAGGGGCTGGCCCTCTTCCGTGAACACCAAGCCTTCAAAGACGGCGGCCATCGGGCCTTCTCAAGTGACGATGACGTGGGTTCCCAGCCCGACCTTGAGCAAGTGCTCACCAAAGGGGACGGCCGGGAGGCTCCAGCGGTAGATCCATTTGGCTGCGGCGGCGGGGAGATTGACGCAACCGTGGCTGTGCGGGGTCCCATAATCATTGTGCCAGTAGGTGCCGTGAAAGGACACCCCGGTCGTGGTGAAGTAACTGACCCAGGGGACTCCCGGCAGGTCATATCCCTCGGCGCTGGCCGGCTCTCCCGCCGCCATGTGGCGGGAAGGACGCTTGTAAAAGGTCGACCAGTCCCCCGGGGGAGTCATCGATTGCCCTTTCTGGGTCACAAACCCGGTGGAGGTGCGGCTCATGAACACCGGCATATCGCCCTCATACGCCGTTACCGTCTGCCGGGCCAGGGACACCTCGATGCGCTTGTCGCTGGCAGGGACGTCGGGCGAGAGAGGGGTCAGTTCCTCCGCGCCCACCGAGCGGAAGTGCTCCGCCCGGCCCCAATAGCTCTGCGGCCAGCGGTCATCGTCCAGCCGGTACCAAGTCCCCCCGGCCGCGGAATGCGAGATCTCAGCGGCCCAGTAGGTGGTGCTGTAGTAGAACCGCCGCTGGATGGGCGAGGCGTAGTCCGGAAACGTACGGACATCCGTGAAGGGAACGGTCAGCTCCAACAGCGCCCCATCTTCGGGCAGCGTGGTCAGGGGCGAGTTGAACTGCGTCTCAACCGGCTGAAGGCCGCCGGAGTGAATGTAGCCCCCGCCGGCGATCTGGTACCAGACCAAGTTGTATTCCGGATCCTTCCCCATGACGATCTGATCCACGTCAAGCAGGGTGTCCTTGCGATACTGGGCCACCACCGGGGCGGTCAGGCTTGCGGCTGACCGTTCCACGACCCAGGGGTAGGCCACCCTCACTTGCCAGGGAAGATTCTGAGAAAGATCCGGGAGCAGGGGCCGCCCCAGATAGACAAGCAGACCCGCTCCCGCGATTTGAAGAAACTGGCGCCGGGAGAAGTCCCGGGGCCCGGGCAAATTCCCAGGGAGCGTCACGTCCTGCCGCCAGAGAAAAGAACAGCCACGAGGCCCTGCGTGAACGGGGGCAAGGGTTCCCGCGGAAGCCCAAGGCGGAAGCACGGGGGTGTCCGCGGCGCCCCGGCTGACGCGGCCGCGGCTCGCAGGATGGCCGGAGTCGGAATGCCCCTAGGGTCCATGAAGAGAATCCCCTTCGCAGAAGACGACGACCCGGGGCGCTTTAGGCAGGAGGCCATCCAACCCGGTCCTGTCCTCGCAGCGCACCTGGCGCAACCCGGTTTGCCATCCCTACCCGACGGATGGGCTGTCCCGCCCACGCCCGCGCACCACCGGACCCGCTCGGAATCAGATCCCCTGGGCCCCTGCACGCAAGAGTTCGCCCGCTCCGTCACGGCGACGTCTGGTTCCCAACGAGCGGCTCATTGCGGACGAAGCAGAGAATCCCCTCGGCAATACCCTCGGCGGCCACATCCGGATGCTGGGTCAGGAAGTTCCGGTCCAGGTAGAGGAACCCGGTCTCAATAATCGCGGCCGGGGTGCTCCGGTCAATCTCGCTGTAGGTGTGGTACTGGGTCATGTCGCGCGTGATGCTGCCCGCGCGAAAGGGAAGGGAGGTGACGGCCGCATAGCGATTGGTCAGACAGGCGACCAAGTGCTGGGAAGCCTGGGGCGCACCGCCATCCACGGCGCCGGCCACCTTGAACCCGGTGGCCTGATCGTTGATGTACTCGCAGGAATCGGCATGAATCGAAACCAGCGCCAGAGCCTGATACCCATTGAGGCGCGGATCGAACTCCTCCAGGAGATCCACGGTGTAGCCCTGCCTTTCCAGGATGTCTTGAACCCGCTGCGCAATATTCAAATTGACCGAGGCTTCGGTGAGGCCGTCCGCGCAGACGGTGCCCGAGTCATTCCCCAAATGCCCGGAGACAATCCCGATGTGCCGGCTGGCCCCCAGGGAGGAACTGAGGAACCCGGGAACCGTCGTAGGGCTGACCAGCCGCGCCAAGGCCTCGCGAACTGCGCCCGGAGAAACGGTGGAGGGCGCAAAGGTGATGAAACCGGTTGCCAGTGCGGCCGCCAACCCGACCGTCATGACCAGAAAGCGATAGGGCGATGCCTTCATGTTTCGAGACCGACCTTTCCTCGCTTGTTCCGCCCGATCCCGGGGGTATCGAAAGCTCCCCGCAGGGCCCAGAAGGACCGGAGCGCTCTTCTCCGGCGGCGACCTTGTCCCCCTGCGTCCGGAGGTGCAAGTCTTGTGCTCATGGGACTCGCCTCCGCTGAAGGAGCCGCCGCGGAACTCCAGCCGGGACGCCCAGGACAAGTACCCATAGGTCAATAGCCGGCATCGTTCAAATAAAACGACGGGTTGGTGGGAGTCTTTCCCGAGGGGTCGTAGACCTGGACCCAGGTCCCGATATCTGTCCAGTTGTACAACCAATGCGCGTCGGCGATGGTGAGGTTGACGCACCCATGAGAGCGTTCAGATCCGAATTCATTGTGCCAGTACGTCCCGTGCAGGGCCCGCGCGCGGTCGTAGTACATGACCCAAGGGACATCCTGGAGGTAGTAATAGTCCGAGAAGTCCGCCGTAAAAGACCCGCTCATCGGCGTGACCTCCAGCTTCTGATAGATCTGGAACACGCCGGGCCGGGTGTACCAAGGCGGCAAGCCACTGGCGGTAAGCGTCGCAAAGACCAGCTGGCCATGATCGTAGGCGGCTAACGTCTGCTGATCAAGATTCACCTCGATCCAGCGGCTGCCCGCCGGTACTCCCGGAGGCGGGGTCGAATCGGGCGTTACCAGCGCGACCTTCCCCTGGTCGAGCCACTGACCCACCCCGACCAGATACCAGTTCAGCCCGCCCGCCTGCTGGGTGGCATACACCTGCACCGGAGTGTAGCGGTCAAACCAGGGAAGAGACTTGTCCGCCGCCGCCCCCGGCTGAGGCGAGGGATACGTGCTCCCCACAACCCAGCCGAAGGTCCGGTCAGGGGTCTGAGAGAACTGAAGCCCGTGGAAGGTGCTGACATTAACCCGGGCTCCCACTTGGTCCGCGCGCGCAATCCCGCTGGGCGTATTGAAGAGGATCGTGGGACCTTCAATGATCTCATCATGAATGGAGATGAAAACGAAACCCTTGTGAAAGACCTCGGCCGCGGTCTTCGCGAGCGCATCGGCCACGCTCGGATAGAGTTGCAACGGGCTGTATTTGCTCACCGCGCGATAAGATAGGTTGATGCTCTGGCCCAGGCTCGCATCCCAAGGCAGGACCGGCAGCGGGCGCTGAGGGGCGAGCCCGATCTGGCGCAGCTGCAGTTCCTGGGCCCCGGGGCCATAGGCCGGACAATCCTCCGGGTCGGCCATCTGGGAATTGACCGTGCAGATAGCCCCTGAGGCATCCCCCACCGTTGAGGGGGTGGGAGGCGGAGTCGAGGAGGCGGGGGCCAGGAGAGCCGCCCCCAAGGCCAGACTTGCCCAGTTCCACCAGCGGAAAGCCGACATGATTGCATTATATCAATCCGCTCCGCGCCTCTTTCGAGATTTCCTCGCCGCTTCTGAGGCCAGCCTGCGCTCTCACGGATTTCCTCTAATATCGCAAAATGGCGGCGATGCGGCCTGCCTTCTCCAACTCGGGATTGCCGCGGATGATCTCCACCTCCCCTTCCGCCAGCATGACCGTCTGGACCGCATGCTCGACGGCATCCTCGATGAGACGGAAAGAGTTCCCGCAGAAGGGGCAGACTCGGACGCTCTGCGCGGTGTGAAACCCGCACCCGGAGCACTCAAACCCGCTTTCCCGATAGCCGTCACTTACCAGAAGGACCTGGACCCGGCCCCCGTGCAGAGCGCCCAGCGTGTCATCCAATCCGATCGCGCCGCCTTTTGCCTTGGCCGCCGCCGTCACCGCGGTCTCCACCAAGCGGGCGACGCGCTCCTGCTCGGCTTGGGCTCCCACCTCCAGCGCCTTGGCAAGGACCTGCGCTGGCCGGGTGGCCATGGAGGCGGCAAAGGTCCCGGAAACCGACGCCTGCCAGCTCGGAGCGAGGCAACCTCGGAATAGGGACAGGTTCTCCTCTGTTCCCGCCAGGAGGATCCGCCGCACGTGGGCGGCCTGGAAGAACTCCCCGGCGTCCTCCGCGAAACGGCGCATGTTGCGCAGGGTCAGCTCTTCCTCCCGTCGGGTCTGCCCCGCCTTTCCCTCCTTGCGGCCCGGCCCGGCCGAGGCCCCGCCCCCCTTGGGCCGGTGAACCTCCTCACCGCTCACATCCCGTCGGCCGATCAGTTCACCCAATTGAAAATGAAAGAGACGCATCCCTTGCCTGTCGACCAGCGCCACCCCGCAACCGCCGTAGGCATTCATCAGATCCGCCAAGGGTTTCACATAGGGCCTGGGCATCAGCCGGATGCGGCTGCGGATCGCGATCTGAAAGCTGAAAGCCCTGAAGTAGCCAGCCGGCGCGGAGGAAAAGGCGGCGACACTGCGGCCTGTCCCGCTGAACCCGTGCTCAAAGTAGCGTTCCACCGCTTCCACATCCCGCTCGGCCCGCCCGTCGATCTCCCGCAGAAGAGCGCGAAGCCTGCGCCGCATGGGCTCGACTCCCTTTTCTGTGGGATCGGTGCTCACATAGACGCTCAAGACGGGGTACGGGCTCTGGAATTCCAGGAGACTCTTCAAGTCCTGCTCGCCGAACATGAATGCCTCCCTTCCTTATCACCTGCGCGGCCCCACAGGATCTCTTGCGGTTCCCGGCCTAACCCACCGCCGGGCAGGTCGGGTGAACCTCCTCTCCTTGTTCGTCACTTCGTAGAGTGGACCCCAGGGCCATCCAAACATCCGCAACATTTTCGTGCTCCTGGGACCAGACCAACCCACCGCTGGCGCTCTCGAGCGGCGGGTCGATGCCGTCGGGCTGGAAAAACCGTTCGCTCCGGACCGACCGCCCCACCTCCATAGGTGGCAGATCCTGGGCCGGATGGCTCCTCCGCGGCCAGCAGCCGGACCCGACCCCCATCCCAGGCTGCCCTGCCTGTCCGGGAGGGTTGACCGGCTCGCGGCAATATCAGGCCGCAGCCTGTCCCTGGGGAGCCTTGCGAGAATCCAACCAGCCCTCCAAGCATGAAACTCCCCGCAGGAAGGGTTGTCGAGCTCGCGCCCTGCCCCACGTCGGCCCACGGGCTTCAGGGAAAACCGCTTGCCAGGGAGCCATTCAACTGTCCGGCCGGCCTTCGGCCGTGAAGAGGAGAAAAGGAAAGGAAGGAGTACCGCAATGCCTCTGCAGCTCCGTGCGCCACAGGAGAGCCCCGGCGGTCTACTTTTTCCGGCGCAGCTGTGCCAGCCGTCGAAGGAGATTCTTTTCTTCGTCGCTGAGATTCGTGGGCAGCTCGGCTTGTGCCTGCACGTAGAGATCGCCGCTCGTCCCGTTCGAATGGAGCCGGGGCATTCCCAAACCGCTCAGACGAAACCTTTTGCCTGGCTGAGTCTCCGGAGGAATCTTGAGCAGGATCGTCTTTTCGTCGAGGGTCCGTACCGGGACCTCGCCGCCCAGGAGCAGAGTGTAGAGATCGACGCCCTGATCCAAGTACAGGTCGTCCCCCTCCCGCCGAAACCGGGCATGAGGGCTAACCTTCACGACCAGATACAGGTCGCCGGGTTCGGCCCCCCTCACCCGGTGCCCTTCGCCCGCCAGGCGGAGGCGGGTCCCGGTGCTAGCTCCCGCGGGGATCCGCACCTGCAGCCGGCGGCTGTTCTCCTGGACCGTGCGCTCGGTGCCCCGGAACGCTTCCTCCAAGGTGATCTCGACCTGCCCCTCAGTATCCGTCCCACGGGACCGACCGCGCGTCCTTGCGGGACGGCCGGTGCCGGAAAAGCCCCCCCCCTCCCGACCCGCCATGTCACCGAAGATTGCCCGGAAGAAGTCGGAGAAATCACCCCCGAACAGGTTCGAGGCGTCCCCGAATTCAACCCGCATTCCGCCGGGCGACCCGCCCACCCATTGGCTCCAGTCGAACCCACCCGGCTGACCTCCCGTATGCTCCCACTGCTGATAGGCCGTGCCGAGTTGGTCGTACTTCGCCCTTTTCCCGGCATCTCCCAGAACTTCATAGGCTTCGTTGATCTCTTTAAAGCGATCTTCTGCCCGGCGGTTCCCTGGATTGCGGTCGGGGTGATGCTGCAGAGCAAGCTTGCGGTAGGCCTTCTTGATCTCCGCCGCGCTGGCATTCTTGGGAACACCCAAGACCGCGTAGTAGTCCTTATAATCCATGGCAGGCACCTGTCCCCTCCTCGGATTCTAGCGGGGGCCCATGGAGGAAGTCAATACGGTTGAGTCAGTTCTTACAATCTTCTAACAGCAACAACCGCCCTGTTGCAATGAATATGGCGGGGACGATGAGGCCCGATAAATTGTGCTATATTAGGCTCAAGATCGGCTGCAACCATGCGATTCCCTGCGATGGGGGGGATAGTTGTTGCTGTGGGCTTTCGCGCCAAGAACGCGTCGGCTCTTCTCCTGCCCAGCGTAAGCCCTGGGCAAGGCTCGTCAGGCGCCTGACTTGTCTGCTCATCCCGAGAAGATTCTCATCGCGGACGAAGATCCAGACTTGATGGAGGATCTGGCCCGCCATACTCTGCGGCCGATGGGATACGAGGTGATGACGGCCACAGACGGTCCCTCGGCGATTCAGCAGATCGTGACGCTTCATCCCGACCTCGTCATCGCCAGCTTGACCCTGCCCAGGCTCACCGCGAAAGACGTCCTGGTGACCCTGCGGTCCCAGGGGCTCGAGGCGCCGGTGATCGTGACGGCTCCGGTGGGCATGGAAAGCATGGCTCTGCGCGCCTTTCGGCTCGGCGCCCGCGATTACCTGAGCAAGCCTCTGCGCGAGGCCGAGGTCGTCTCCGCGGTCGAGAGAGCCTTGGTCGAGACGCGGCTGCGGAAGGAACGCGAGGCGCTTGGCCAGCAGCTGGCAGAAACCAACCAAAAGCTAGAGGAACAGGTCAAGCGGCTCACCCTGCTGCACGGGATCGGTCGAGCAATCACTTCCCTGGACCAGTTAGACCAGATGACAGATCGCCTGCTCGAAGGGGCGCGCTTCGCTACCGAGGCAGAAATGGGCTGGCTGCTGCTCCGGGATGAAGGCTCTTCGGACTTGATTCTGCGGGCCCAGCATGGGTTGCCTGCGACGGTCGTGGCGCGTCTCGGACAGGCCTGGGACGACGGCGTGGCGGCCGCGCTGCAGCTTTCCGGGGAGTCGGTCCGCCTGAGCCGCGGTGGTCTTCGCCAACTTCCTGTAGGGCAGATTTGCCAGGCTTTGTTGATCACGCCGATCAAGACCAAGGATGAAACGGTAGGGGCGCTGGCGGTCGCCAACCGCCAGCCGCGTGAATTCAATCAAAGCGATCAAGCTTTGCTAGAGGCGGTTGCAGGCTACGCCGCCATCGCGATCACCAACGCCCGTCTCTTCCGGTCGCTCGAAGCCCGACTCGGGGAAACGAGCGCTAGGGCAGAATCCTAAGCTGGTATGGCCGCCGCTGCCGTCTTGCTTCTGGATCCTCAAAAAGCCTTCCCGCCGGGGCTGATCGAGCGCCTGTTTACCGCGCACGGCCGCCCGATTCTGATCGCCGAGTCCTCGGCCGAAGCCATCGACCTGCTGCGCAAGTTCCCGGCTCAGTCCGCGATCCTATACCTGCTGCCAGCTCCGGACCTAGTGCTGGAGGCGGCCCAGGCGCTTCATGCCGCTCAGCCCGACCTGCCGATTCTGGTGGTCACAGAAGAGGGGGGCCCTCCCCCTCCGCCAGCCCTTCCCCAGCTGGGGGCCTCCGAAGTCATCGTCGGCGGCGGGTTGCAGGAGCAATCCGAAGCCGCGCTGGAACAGGCCTTCACCCGCCTGCTCAAGCCCACGACCTCTGGCGGGAACGGGGGCCCGCCGGCCACCCCCGCCGCAAACGCACTGGCCCGGCTGGGCCAACGCGTGAATCGCCTTCTGGAGTTGGACGCCTCCCTGACCTCGCTGGCCCAAGAAGCAGAGAATTCCTTGAGGCAACTGGCTGCTGTGCCTGGCCTGGGCACGGCGCCAGGCGAGGCAGAGGCTTCGCCGCGGGTCAAGGAGCTGGAGACCCTCGCTGAACTGGGGCGCCGCGTCACCCGACATCTCAATGTGGATGAGGCCCTGACCGCCATCGTCGAGGCGGCCGTAGAACTCACCGGCGCGGACGAGGGCAGCCTGATGCTGTTGGATGAGGCCAGCGGCGAGCTCCACATGCGGGCAGCCAAGAACTTCGACGAACAATTTGTCCGCACCTTCCGTGCCCGGGTCCAGGATTCGGTGGCCGGAGAGGCCCTGCGCTCCGGCGAGCCCATACTGATCGACGAGCACAGTCCCCAGAAAATCGCTACCTCCTTCCTGGTTCACTCCTTGATCTTCGTTCCCCTCAAAGGCCAGAGCCGGGATATCGGCCTGCTGGGGGTGGACAACCGCCAAGCGGGCCACCCGCTTACCTCCCATCATGTCACCCTGATTCAGGCCCTGGCCGAGTTTGCTTCGGTAGCCTTGGAAAACGCCCGGCTGTACGAGCAAGCCAAAGACGAGCGCCTTCGCCTGGAGACGATTCTTCAGGAGATTGAGGATGGGGTCATCATTACGGATCCCGAGGATCGGCTGCTGCTGGTGAACCGCTCAGCGCGCGAGGCCTTCGCGCTCGATGAGGATGCCACCTTGCTGCACCCGATTCTCGAGGCGATCCCCCATCCCGAACTGCTCGCGCTGTATGCCCAGCGCGGCGCCTCGAACAGCCAGCTCCGGCGGGGAGAGATCACCCTGCCCGACGGACGTGTGTTCCTGGCTCACCTTTCCCCCATCGAGGGGATAGGCCACGTCATTGTCCTACGCGATATCACCCACCTGAAAGAACTGGATCACGTCAAGTCCGAATTCGTGGCGACCGTTTCACACGACTTGCGCTCCCCGCTCACAACGATTCTGGGCTATATCGATTTGATTGAACGCGGCGGCCCCCTCACCTCCCAACAGCGGGAGTTCCTGCGCCGCATCCAGCAGAGCACGCAATCCATCACGGCTCTGGTGACGGATTTGGTCCACTTAGGGCGGATCGAGGCGGGCTTTGACAACCAACAGGACCTCGTGGACCTGTCGGCGTTGGCCGGCTACGCCGTGGAAAGCGTCCGCTCTCGCTGCGAAAGCCGAGGCATCGAGTTGGTGGCCGATCTCTCGCCGGAATTGCCTGCCGTTGCCGGCAATCCCATCCGCCTGCGGCAAATGATCAACAATCTCGTCGATAATGCCATCAAGTACACTCATGAGAACGGACGCATCGAGGTGACCACGCGCGCGGAACAGGGCCAACTGATTCTGGAGGTGTCAGACACCGGGGTTGGCATTCCTCTCACGGAACAGCCCTATATCTTCAACAAGTTCTTCCGGGCTTCGAATGTGGAGGACGGCTCCGGGAGCGGCCTGGGTCTCTCGATCGTCAAGTCCATTGTCGAGGTCCACAACGGCCGCATCTGGGTCGATTCCACCCCGGGGAAGGGGTCGACTTTTACTGTCGTGCTGCCAGCCGCCCAATCCCGGACTCGAGAGGAGCCCAGTCCAGCGGACGGCGAGGCCCATCCCTAAGGCCGCCTCCGGCGCGACCGGGAGGCAAACCCGGCGAAGGCCTGTCCTAAGGGCGAAGACGGCGCGGAGTTGGGGGAAACCGCTTGGGCATGTCTCCCAGGCAAGTTTTTTTGAGCCTGTTTAGCCATGGTTTTTCGGTACGGTCCCCCGGGTGACCCGGTCTGGAAGAGCGACTCCGCCTCCCCGGACCGGTCCTACGCAATAGATCCACAGAACCCTCGGCTGCCCTCGGCCCGCTCGCCTGGCTCGCCCCTCCTCCGCCTGGGTCATTCTTTCCGCGCCGGGTATACTGGGCGACCACCCCATGGATGATTCGCCCTCCCGCATTCGCGAGCGTTTGACTAAGGCAGGCCGACGGCCGCGGCCAAGAGCGCAGCCCCGCTCGGGCCGCCACCTCCTGCCGGACAACTGGCCCATCCGCCAAGCGGCCAATGGCCGCGGCGAGTACACCTTCCTTGAGAAATCCTACCCAGCGGACGATCGTCACGGCCGCTTCACGTTGCGCGAACTTCGACTGCGAATCTCCCCCGACGAAAGCATCTCAGGATTCCCTCAAGGCCTTCCTCTAGGTGAGATGGCTTTCATCGATACCGAGACGACAGGCCTTTCCGGTGGAACCGGTACCTTCGCCTTCCTGGTGGGAATTGGCCAGTTCGAATCCGAACGCTTTCTCCTGAGGCAGTTCTTTCTTCAAGACCCGGGCGAAGAAGCGGCGATGCTGGAGGCCGTGGTTACCCAATTGGGGACCTGCCGCGGGCTGGTGACCTTCAATGGGCGAGGGTTTGATCTGCCGATCCTGCAGGCCCGCGCCACGCTGCGCCTGCGCCGGCGCGCCGTTCTATCCGACTTGCCCCACCTCGATCTGCTGATCCACGCTCGCCGTTTCTGGCGCCGCCGCCTGGAATCCTGCTCGTTGAGCAGTCTCGAGACTCACGCCCTGGGGATCAGGCGCCAAGCCGCGGATATTGAAAGCGCCCTCATCCCCGAGATCTACCGGGAGTATTTGCGGACGGGCGAGGCGGGAGGTCTGGACCGCGTTCTGTACCATAACGCGATTGACGTCCTCTCCTTGGTGGCGCTAGCGGGGGACCTGTTCGACCGCTATTCCAGGAAGCTTGATTCCCTAGCCGACCCGCGGGATGGACTGACTCTCGCCTACCTGTACTGGCGACAAGGTAGGATAGAAGAGGCGCAACGCGCCTTCCAATCCTCTCTGCAGGCAGATCTCCCCAAGGGAGACATGTTGCGCAGCGAATGGGGATTGGGTCACCTGCTCAAGCAAACCGGGCGCCCCGAGCAGGCCAGGGCCCATTGGGAAACCTGCCACCGGCTCGCACCCGGAGATCCCAGACCCTGCCTGGAACTAGCCAAGTACTTCGAGTGGCAACAGAGGGACTTCCGCCAGGCGGCGGAATGGGCCCACCGGGCGGAAGAGGCCCTGGCCTCCCTGCCCGCCGGCTGGCAACGCGAGGCCGCGGAGAGAGAACTGCTCCACCGCTTGGCGCGTCTGGAACGCAAGCAAGCCATGCAGCCGGCGAAATAGTCCGGCGGACGATCTTCGGGCTGTGCTCAGCTGAAGCGATCTCCGCCCCCTCTGTCCTGCCCAGTGTTCATCTCCCACGGCGAGCGCGAGCGCAAATCCCAAGCTGACTGGTCCGCTGACCAGTGGAACCTGGAGGAGGATGCAGTTCGCCCGGTAGCCCTTCCACCCCTTCGGAAACGCCGGCCGGAGGGAACCATCGGGATGAGGCCAACGCGGCTCGTTTCCCGATCCCAGCGGGGACCGGGGACCACCCTGAGTCCTTGAAGGGAATGGATGAAAACCGGGGCCGTTCGACGGACCAAGTGGAATGGCCACAAGAACGACCGCACGGCCTGGTGGTTCAAGCTCCGACGATGGATCTTTTTTTGATTCCGCTTCGAGGGCTGGCAGAAGCTGTGAACCGCACGGCCCAGAGGGGTATGCTGCGGCCGCGAGTGGCTAGAGGCACCCCGGTCCGGAGCGCAAGATCCTTCTGGGCACGGTCCGCCGGGCCAAGGTTCCGCAGCGTAAAGCGATCCTCCCGCAGGTCAACCCGGCCGCCTGCACGGGGATGGAGCCCGCGCGCGAGGTGCGGCTGGAAAGGTTTCGTCCGCTTGGCCTCTGAGCGGTGCCGGGCTCAGGGGTTTGGCTCAGGAGGGCGGCCTGCCCGAGGCGGGCAATCGGCCAGAAAACCGTCGATCTTCTCCGGCAGGTCGCTCCCCTGCTGGTAATCCACAACGCGCAGGGTGGGCGAATCATTTCCCAGGATCATTTTCGAGACGGACGTCCCCCGATGGTAGCAGCACAACACGGGACGTCCCAGCCCCAAAGCAAAGGCAATTTCGTAGCCCACCCCGTGCGAGGGGGTGGAGACCTCGGCCACCAGGGCGTCGCATTGGGTAATCCAGTCGACATCCCGCCGAAATACCTCCTGGGGCTGGACCACTCGCTCGCGCGCCATGACCTCGGGCCGGGCCAAGTGAGCTGTCAGCACCTCATGACCCGCCGCCAGCAGATGGTCGACAATGAGGGCATACACCTCTTCGTCCTTGCGCCCTCCCGTTAGGGAACACGAAAAATAGATCTTCACACCCGCTCGTTTCGTCCGGGAGCCGCGGACCCTCGCCCTCGGCCCGCGGCCGAGACCTGCCCCTCCCCAGCGGCTTTCGAAGTCGTTACAATGGGAGCCGATCCGCGCGACGGGCGCGGACCGGCTCGCAGGGAACCCACTCGAAAATGCCGTCAGACTCTATTATCATTCGCGGCGCGCGCGAGCACAACCTCAAAGACATTGATCTTCGCCTGCCGCGCAACACCTTCATCGTCTTCACCGGTGTTTCCGGTTCGGGCAAGTCCTCGCTTGCCTTCGATACTCTGTTCGCCGAGGGCCAACGGCGCTATGTCGAGTCGCTCTCGGCCTACGCCCGTCAGTTCCTTGGGCAGATGGAAAAGCCTCATGTCGACTTCATCGGAGGACTGAGCCCGGCGATCGCCATTGAACAAAAAGCCGTTTCCAAGAATCCCCGCTCCACGGTCGGCACGGTCACCGAGATCAGCGATTACCTGAGGGTGCTTCTTGCGCGGGTGAGGACCCCGCACTGTCCCCAGTGCGGGCGGGCGGTATCTCGCCAGACCTCGTCGCAGATCGTCGATCGAATCCTTGCGCTGCCGCCCGGAAAGAGGATCCTGCTGATGGCACCGGTCATCCGCAAGCGCAAGGGCACCCATGAGGAGGTTCTGGCGGAGGCGAGGGCCGGTGGCTTCCAGCGGGCGCGGGTCAACGGGGTCGTCGTGGATCTGGGCGACCCGATCAAGCTGGCCAAGACGCGCAAGCACGATATCGACATTGTGGTGGATCGTCTGGAACTGCCCGAGACCGCGGAGGAGGATTATCGCTCCCGCCTGGCCGATTCGGTGGAGACGGCTCTGCGGGTAGGGGGCGGGGTCGTGGTCGTCGCCGGGGAGGCCGGGCGGGATCTGGAGATGAGCGAACAGAACGCCTGCCCGCACTGCGGCATCTCCTTTCCCGAACTTGAGCCACCCATGTTCTCCTTCAATTCGCCCCTGGGAATGTGCCCGGAGTGCAACGGCCTGGGCCAGCTCTTCACTTTCGATCCGGAGAAATTTGTCGACCCCGACAAATCTATCCTGGAAGGCGCGGTCCGATGCTGGGGGCCGCTCCGCACCTCGAAATCCGCACGGGTCATTGCCCAGGCCTTTGTGCAGCGCTACCAGTTTCCCCTAGACCGGCCCTGGAAAAAGCTGCCCGAGAAGGTGCGCCACGGGATTCTGTGGGGCGATCCTGAAGTACGGGTGAAGTGGGAGTGGGGCGACCACGTCGGCGGTCAAGGCTCCTGGATTTCCTCCTACGCGGGGGCCGTCCCAAATACGGAGCGCCGCTACCATCAGACGCAGTCGGAGGACATGCGCCAGTGGTATTCGCAATTCATGTCCTACCAGCCCTGCGCGGCCTGCCACGGGGCGCGCCTGCGCCCGGAGGCGGCCGCCGTCCGATTCTGCGGCAAGACCATTGTCGAGATCCAGGCCATGTCCATCGCCCAGGCCAAGGAGTTCTTCTCGGGATTGGACCTGACCCCGGAGCAGACGGCGGTGGCCGGAGAGATTCTCAAGGAAATCCGCGCCCGACTCGACTTCCTGCTGAACGTCGGGCTTCACTACCTGACCTTGGACCGCGGGGCGCCCAGCCTTTCCGGGGGAGAAGGGCAGCGGATTCGCCTCGCCTCGCAGATTGGATCGGGGCTGGTCGGGGTCCTGTATATCCTCGACGAACCCTCGATCGGCCTGCACGCGCGCGACAACCGCCGCTTGCTCGACTCGCTCTTGCGACTACGGGATTTGGGCAACACGGTGATCGCCGTAGAGCACGACCGCGAAACCATCGAGACGGCGGACTGGGTGGTCGATTTCGGGCCGGGAGCCGGCCTGCAAGGGGGCCAAATCGTGGCCACCGGAACGCCGGCCGAGATCGCCCTCAACCCTCGCTCGCTCACGGGACGCTACCTGAGGCACGAATTGGAAGTGGCCGCGGGAACCTCGCAGCCGAGTTCCTGCCACGGTCGGCGGTGTCCCAACGGCAATTGGCTCACCCTTCTGGGCGCGCGCCACAACAATCTCAAGAACCTCGACGCCCGGTTCCCGGTCGGGTTGTTCACCTGCGTGACGGGAGTATCGGGATCCGGAAAGTCCTCGCTCATTGCCGAGACTCTGTACCCGGCCCTCGCGGCCAGACTGCATGGATCGACCCGGCGACCCGGAGCGTTCCGCCGAATCGAAGGACTGGAGCATTTCAACAAGGCGGTCAACATCACCCAGGACCCGATTGGCCGCACGCCGCGGTCCAATCCCGCTACCTACATTGGGGTCTACGACGACATTCGCAAGGTCCTGGCGCAGGTTCCCGAAGCCAAAGCGCGAGGATATACCGCGGGAAGGTTTTCCTTCAACGTGAAAGGGGGGAGGTGCGAGGCCTGCCAGGGCCATGGCCAGAAGCGGGTGGAGATGCACTTTCTGCCCGATGTGTGGATCACTTGCGATGCCTGCAAGGGTACGCGCTTCAATCGCGAGACCCTGCAGATCAAGTACAAGGGAAGATCGATTTCTGATGTGTTGGACATGGACGTGGAGGAGGCTCTGCAGTTCTTCCAGGCTTTCCCCGTGGTACGCCGCCTTCTGGGGACTCTCCACGATGTGGGATTGGATTACCTCAAGCTCGGGCAATCGGCCACCACGCTCTCCGGGGGCGAGGCCCAGCGGGTCAAGCTGGCCAAGGAACTCAGCCGCACGACGACGGGCCGTACTCTTTACATCCTGGACGAGCCGACCACGGGGCTCCACTTCGCCGACATTCAAAAACTGCTCGACGTCCTGCACCGCCTGACCGATGCGGGGAACACCGTGATCGTCATCGAGCACAACCTCGATGTCATCAAGACCGCAGACTGGATTTTCGACTTGGGCCCCGAAGGGGGGGAGGGTGGAGGGCGGATTGTCGCCGAAGGGCCGCCGGAGGAGGTCGCTGGGATTCCCGCCTCGTTCACCGGGCAGTACTTGCGGTCGATCTTGAGGCGAGAGGCCGGCTAGCTGCCCTGAAGTGCCATCGGGGCCAGGCCATGACGCCCGGGGCGGTTCCTTTTCCCTCTCGAGGCCGGAACCCGCTCCGGCCCTGTACTTCCGTCAGGACTCATCCGCTCCCGATTCGCGTCGCGGTTCCCGCCCCGCGCCCTGGCCCGGCGGCTCGTCCGGCGGGGACCCGCCCACGGAGACCCTCATGTTGCTCTGGAATATCTTCTTCCTCTTCACCCGTGTCGCCATGTTCTCTTGGGGAGGTGGCCCGGCTTCGCTCGGGCTGATGCAGCGCGAGACGATCTCCGCCGGATGGCTCTCGCCCTCCGATTTCGCGGATGCCGTCGCTCTCGGGAATGCGCTGCCGGGGCCGATTGCTCCCCAGGTCGCCGCCTATATCGGCTACCAACTGGACGGGATTCCCGGCGCCGTTGCGGCCGCCACCGGCACGGTCCTGCCCACCACCCTGCTCATGCTTCTGATGGTTATCTTCTTCTTCGGCGTCAAGGACAGCCCTGCCGTCCGCGCCATGCTGGCCGCGGTTCGCCCGGTCGTGGTCGGCCTGCTGCTGTGGACGGCGTATGACATGGCGCAGGCGGTCTTTGCCATTCCCGGCACCGCCTGGCCAAGCGCCCTGGTCCAAGGCTGGGACAAAGTCCTGATTAGTCTCACAACCTTCGCCGTGCTGACCTTCACCGGCGTCAATCCTGCCCTGGTGATCTTGGCCGCGGCGCTGCTCGGGCTGGGCGTCTACCGAAAGGCCTAGGGACCGACAAAGAAGCTTCCCGGCCAGATTCTCTTCCCTCTTGAATCCCGCACCTCTCCGCGCGCCAGCAGGCTGATACAATACCGCTATGTCGGCCCCTATTCGCTTGCTGCACTTCTCCGATTTGCACATCGGCATGGAGAACTACGGCCGGCTGGACGCCTCGACCGGAACCTCCACCCGGGTCCGCGACTTTCTCGACCGCCTGGACGAAATCGTGGATTATGCTCTGGAGCATCGGGCCGATCTGGTGGTCTTCACCGGCGACGCCTTCAAGACTCGGGACCCCGACCCCACTCAGCAGCGAGAATTTGCGCGCCGTATCAAGCGCCTGGCGCAAACCACGCCCACGCTGCTGCTGGTGGGCAACCACGATCTGCCTGGAACCGTCCAAAAGGCGAGCAGCCTGGATATCTATCGCGTGCTCGACGTTCCCAACGTGATCGTCGGCCATTCCCCCGGCAGCCAAGTGGTGAACACGGCAAGCGGACCCGTGTTCCTGGCCTGGATCCCCTACCCGATGCGAAACCGCCTGCTGGTCGAGGAGGAGCACCGGCTCAAGACCCTGGAAGAACTGGACCAGGCCTTACGAAGCATCCTGATCGAGTTTCTCCGGGCCTTCCGCGAGGAGGCGCAGGCGCGTCCCATGCCCCGCGTGCTGGCCGGACATTTTTCCATCGGCGAGGCGCGGCTGGGATCAGAGCGCCTGGTTCTGATCGGCCGCGACGTAACCGTCCCTCGCAGCGAGGTGGCCGACCCGGCCTGGGATTACGTCGCCATGGGGCACATTCACCAGCATCAGAACTTGACCGCCGGAGTTCCCGGCTTGCCCCCGGTGGTCTACTCGGGATCCCTGGAGCGTATCGACTTTGGAGAGGAGAAGGAGCCGAAAGGATTTGCCTGGGTCGATTTGGAGCGGGGCCGGGCAACCTACGAATTTATTCCGGTCAAGGCTCGACCTTTCGTAACCATTCGGGCAGATCTTGCCGACGACCTGGAACCGACTCAGTCGCTTCTCGATCAACTCAAATCGAGAGGCCCCCAGCTAGAGGGGGCCGTCGTTCGCTTGCTGGTCCGGTTGAAGGCGGAGCAAGTCGCCACCTTTGATGACCGGCAGGTCCTGCGAGCGCTGGACGGTTGCGCCCATGTGGCCATCCAAAAAGAGATCCTGCGTCCGGATCGAGCTCGCTTGGGAAGCGCGTCGCCCGAGGCGCTCACCCCCCTTCAACTCCTGGAGCAGTACTTCCAGTCCAAGGGCGTCGCGGCCGAACGGCTCGCCTCGCTCCTGGCTTTGGCCCACCCGTATCTGGAAGGTGCGCATGACCCCTGGGGAGAGCAGAACTAGCGGGCCGCTCGCCTCCACACTCCGGCGCCCCTCTGGGCACCCCCAGCCCAAGGTCCGGGCCTGCGAGAGGCACCCGGAGCTGCCTGCCCAGCCTCGGCCGCGGACGAAACGGCTCGTGGCCTTCACCCTGGCCTGGGTGCCCCTTCACGGCGTGTCCGGGCGGGCCCCACGATGATCCCCGTGCGCCTCGAACTGCAGAACTTCCTGGCCTACCGACATCCGGATCCTATTGATTTCGAGGGGGTGCATGTCGCCTGCCTCTGCGGCGAAAACGGCGCCGGCAAGTCCTCCCTTCTGGATGCCATCACCTGGACGCTGTGGGGCAAAGCGCGCGGCCGCAGCGTGGATGATCTCATCCACCTGGGGGAGCGGGAGATGCGCACCAGCCTGGTCTTCGAGCTGGAAGGCACACGCTACCGGGTAATCCGCCAGAGGCGAAAGGAAGGGAAGGGAGGAAGTTCCCTGCTCGAGTTCCAGGTATGCGATGCGGTCGACGGATCCTGGCGGAGCCTTTCCGAGCACACCCTGCGTGAAACGGAGGAGAAGATCGTTGCGGTCCTGCAATTGGACTACGAGACCTTTGTGAACTCGGCCTTCCTGGCCCAGGGCCGGGCGGACGAGTTCACCGCCAAGCCCCCTTCCCAGCGCCTGCAGATCCTGGCCAACATCTTGGGACTCGACCAATGGCAGACGTATGAGAACCGGGCCAAGGAATCGATTCATGCCCTGAGGCAGGAGATGCAGCGAGCCGAGGGCAGACGCGAGGCGATCCAGGCCGAACTGGCCAGGCGCGAGGAGTACGCCCAGGAGCTCCTCCGAGCCGAGGCCAACGCCCGCGCTCTGGGGCAAGAGCTCCAGGCCGCCGAACAGGCCTGGTCCGCGGCCGAGGCCATCCGGGCGAGCGAGCAGGAACTCGCCCGGAAACTGGAAAGCTTGGTGCAGCGGGAAACCGAGGCGGCGAGCGAGCTGCACGAAGCCGAGCAGGAACTGGCTGCCCTTCGCCCGCGAGGGCAGGCGGAGGCTCTCCAGAACGAACTGGCGGAACTCGAGCGCCGAGCGGCAGAAATCGCCTCGGCCGAGTTGGAAATAGAGAATCTGCGTGAGGAACAGCAACGCTGGAATCAAGAAGTGGGCCACCTGCGGGGCGAGAACGAGGCCCTCACCCCTCAGTCCGAGCCCATCAAGCAACGCCTGGCCTTGCTGCAGAGCAGCGCCGATCCGACCTGCCCCACCTGTGGTCAGCCTCTGACCCTCGCGCACCGTGAGCAGGTGGCGGCGGACCTGGAACGCAGCCTGGAGGACCTGCGCGAAAAATTCCGCAACAATGCCGGGCGCATTCACGTCCTCCAGGAGGCCTTGGGATCTCTCTCGGCGAGGATGCCGGAACTTCAAACGGCCGCCAAGAGAAAGCCGGAGCTGGAGAGACGGAGGGCCGAGATCAATGCGGCGTTGCAGTCCGTTCAGGAAGCGCACACGCGAATCCGCTCGGCCGAAGCGCGTCGCGAGCGCTGGCAGACCGCCCGGCAGCAAGCCCAGGCGGCCCAGCCGCCGATCCGTGAGAGTCTCCGCCAAGTCGAGGAACAGGTCCGCCTGGCAGAGGGCCAGCGCAGGACCCTCGACCAAGCCCGTTTGGAAAAGCGGCTGGCGGACGAGCGGGTGGGGGGAGCGCGCCAGCGGCTCGCCACGCTCGAACAGCTTCAGGTCCAGGAGCAAACCCTTTCGAAGGAACTGCAGGAGGGCCGCGCACGGCTAGCCCTGCTTGAGGAACTGCGCGAGGCCTTCAACCGAAAGGGTGTGCCCACCATGATCATCGAGACGGCCGTCCCGGAACTGGAAGAAACAGCCAATGCCCTCTTGTCCCGCATGAGCGAGGGGCGCATGAATCTGCGTTTGGATACTCAGCGGGAGACCAAGGAGGGCGAGGCGCGCGAATCACTGGAAATTCTGATCGGGGATGAACTGGGCACGCGCGCGTACGAGATGTACTCGGGAGGGGAAGCCTTCCGAATCAACTTCGCCATCCGAATCGCCCTTTCCAAACTCCTGGCGCAGCGCGCGGGAGCGCAACTGCGCGCGCTTTTTATCGATGAGGGGTTCGGGACGCAGGACAGCCTGGGCCGGGAGCGTATGATCGCGGTGATTAACAGCATCCAGGAGGACTTCGACCGCATCCTGGTCGTCAGCCACCTGGACGAAATCCGCGACGCCTTTCCGACCCGCATCGAGGTCGTCAAGTCCGCAGAAGGATCGCTGGTGCGCGTGCTGTAGATGAACCTAGCCGCCTTCCCATCGTCCGCTGCCCTCGCCCGCCGCCTCCTGAACTGGTACGACCGCAATGCTCGCGATCTGCCCTGGCGCCATTCCCACGACCCCTACGCAATCTGGTTGAGCGAAGTCCTGCTCCAGCAAACCCGGGTAGAGACCGCCCGGCCGTATTATCGCCGCCTGCTGAAACAGTTCCCCAGTGTGCGTATGCTGGCACGCGCGCCGCTCCAGCAGGTTCTCAAGAGTTGGGAAGGTTTGGGCTACTACGCTCGGGCCCGCAACCTGCACCGCGCGGCGCGCCGGCTTGCCGAAACACCGGACCGCAACTGGCCCAAGACAGCTCTGGCTTGGCGCCGCCTCCCGGGCGTGGGAGCCTATACCGCCAGCGCCATTGCTTCCATCGCCTATGGGGAATGTACCCCCGCCCTGGATGGCAATGCGCGCCGTGTGCTGGCCCGCCTGCTGGATTATCGAGGGGATGTTCGCTCGGCTCGCGGAGAGCGCCATTTGGCTCGCGTCGCGGCCAGCCTTGTTCCCTGCGGCCGGGCCGGCGATTTCAATCAAGCCCTAATGGATTTGGGAGCCATGGTCTGCACCGCGCGCCAGCCCTATTGCCGAGGCTGCCCTCTTCGAGGCCGCTGCCTTGCCTTCCGGCGCGGCGTCCAGGAAGACCGCCCGCGGCGCAAGCGGGCGGCACCGAGGCCGCACTATCAGGACTGTGCTGCGATTGTGCGCCGCGGCGGCCGCTACCTCATCCGCCAGCGGCCCGGCGAGGGCCTGCTCGCCCAGCTGTGGGAATTCCCGGGTGGCCGGCCAGAGCGCGGGGAGACTCTGGCCGCCTGTTTGCAGCGCCGGTTGTGGCAAGACCTGGAGATTCGGATCCGGGCGGGGGAGCAGGTGCTACGTCTTGAGCACGCCTACAGCCATTTCCGTGTCACGCGCTATGTTTTCGAATGTCGCGCCTCTTCCCGGCCGGCTCGGGCAAGATCCCCCTCCCTTCGCTGGGTCGGGTCCGCTCAATTCAAAGACTTCCCCATGGGGAAAACCGACCGCCAGATCGCCGACTGGATCCGGAAGCCGCGAGCCTCCCGCCGCCGGGAACGGCTCCTCGCCTAACCGGCGCCGGTCCCCCGGGGTCCACCCGCGGGCTTGGACCACAGCTCCCGGTGGACAACGGAAAGGGCGCGCACCTGCTCTTCGGCATGATAGGAGGAGCGGACCAGCGGCCCCGCTTCCACCCAGCGGAAGCCAAGGTCTTCCAAACCGATTCGCCGCAGCTCCTGGAATTCCTGCGGGCTATAGAAGCGCTCCACGGGAAGGTGTTCGCGTGAGGGCGAAAGGTATTGACCCACGGTGAGGATGTCCACGCCCCACGAACGCAGCGCCTGCATCAGCTCAACCACCTCAGAGAAGGTCTCCCCCAGACCGACCATGATCCCGGACTTGGTGAGGACCTCGGGGTCCAAGGACTTGGCATTGCTCAAGGTGGCCTGGGCCCACTCGTAGTGGTCCTGCGGCTGCACTTTGCGAAAGAGCCGCGGGACCGTCTCTACATTGTGATTGAGGATCTCCGGCCGGGCCTCCATGACGATCTGCAGCGCCTCCAGGCGGCCCTTGAAGTCGGGGATCAGCACCTCGATCGAGCAACCGGGGTGGATCTCGCGGATGCGGCGGATGACCATGGCAAAGATGGGCGCTCCGCCATCCTGGCGCTCGTCGCGGTTGACGCTGGTAATCACCACATGACGAAGTCCCATGGTCTTGACCGTCTGGGCCACTCGTTCCGGCTCAGTGAAATCCAGAGCCAGGGGACGGCCATGCTTGATATCGCAGAATCCGCAGGTCCGGGTGCAGATATCTCCCAGGATCAGGAAAGTGGCGGTCCCTCGGCCCCAGCATTCGCCCAGGTTGGGGCATCGGGCCTCCTCGCAAACCGTGTGAAGCGCCTTGGAGCGCATCAGCTGGCGCAAGCCCTCGACCGTTTCTCCGGTCGGCGCTCTGACCCTGATCCATTCCGGGCGGCGGCCGGGCCTCGGCGCCTCTTCAACTCGTCCATCGTCCCGGCCGGTCCGGCCTCGTGTTGGCTCGAATGACATGGGCCTCCCTGTCCTGCGACCCTTTCCGATCACGGCGGAAAAGGAGCAGGCCCTCATTTTACCCTTCGGGATCTCGGTTGAGAAGGGAGGCCGTCCTTCCGAGCCAGAAGCCGCCGGACTCGTAACGATTCCGGTCCGGCCCACAGCGGTTCGCCCCGTCCCGGGATGTATAATCGCGACAGGTCTCCTTCCCGTCATCCGTACGGAACAGGAGGAATGGCCCCGGCGGGACGGAGCCCCTTTCCAGGAGCGCCAGCCGCCGTTGGCGCGGCGAGGTCAGGCGCCGTCTTCGTCCTGCGGGTACCCTTCCTCTGCCAGCCGGCCACCCTTGGACCCGCGCTCCGGGCCCACGGAGGACATCAATGAATTACCGTCGACTCGGGCGTTCGGGTCTCAAGGTCAGCGAGCTCTCCCTTGGATCGTGGGTGACCTACGGAGGCCAAGTCGATGAGGACACCAGCCTGCGTTGCATCCGCCAAGCTTTTGATTTAGGAGTGAACTACTTCGACTGCGCTGACATGTACGCCGAGGGCAAAGCGGAGCAGGTGTTGGGCAAGGCCATCCGGGGAGTCCCTAGAAATGAGCTGGTGATATCGACCAAGTTGTTTTGGCCGGCCATGAAGGGGCCCAACGGCCGAGGCCTCTCGCGCAAGCACATCATCGAGTCGATCGAGGGCTCCCTCCGGCGGCTCGGGCTGGACCATGTCGATCTGTACTTCTGCCACCGATTCGATCCGGAGGTCCCCCTTGAGGAGACCGTGCGGACAATGAGCCAACTGGTGGATCAGGGCAAAGTCCTCTACTGGGGGACGAGCGAATGGCACGCCGATCAGATTGCTTCTGCCTTTGACGCCGCGCACGAGCTGCACTGCCAGCCTCCCAGCATGGAGCAGCCGCAATACAACCTCTTTCGCCGGCGGCGTGTGGAATACGAACTTGCCCGTCTGGCGGAACGATACGGGATCGGGCTCACGACTTTTAGCCCCTTAGCCTTCGGGGTTCTGACGGGCAAGTACGGCGAGGGCATTCCAGCGGGCTCCCGTGCGACCGTTCCGGGGTACGAGTGGATGCGGGAGGAGTCGCTCTCCCCGGGCAGGATCGAGAAGGCCCGGCGTTTCACTCAGCTGGCCATGGAGCTGGGGCTCCCTCCGGCCCAACTGGCCATTGCCTGGTGCCTGCGCTCCCCGCTGGTCAGCTCGGTGATAACCGGCGCCTCACGGATCGAACAAGTTCGGGAAAACCTGGGAGCGGCAGAGGTCCAGTCCCAGCTCACTCCGGAGGTCTTGGCCCGGTTGGACGAGATTTTCGCTCCGCCCCAGCGAGAAGAGGCCTGACACCGGTTGCACCCACTCGAGGGAAGCGTGGCCCACATTCTGGTCACCAATGATGACGGCATCAATTCCCCGGGGCTTTCCACCCTGGCGCACGCTCTGGAACCCTTGGGCCGAGTGACTGTTCTGGCGCCCGATCACAATTGGTCCACCAGCGGTCATGTCAAGACCTTGCACAAGCCTCTGCGGGCCCGGCTGACTCAACTGCCGGACGGGACCCCGGCCTACTCCTCGGACGGGGCTCCCTCGGACTGTGTCGCCCTGGCCCTGCTCGGACTCATCCCCGAGAAAGTCGATTTGTGCGTCTCGGGAATCAACGCCGGAGCCAACCTGGGGAATGATGTTACTTACTCGGGGACCGTCACGGCGGCCATGGAGGCGGTGATCAGCGGGGTGCCAGGGATAGCGGTTTCCCTCGACCTCCCCGAGGATCAGGTCGAGCCGTGCGACTTCAGCCCCTCGGGCAAGATCGCCGCCCGTGTCGCCCGACTGGTCATGGAACACGGATTGCCGCCGGACAGCCTGCTGAATGTCAATGTTCCCAGCCTGGCCTACGACGAGTTGCGCGGAGTCGTTGTGACCCGACTGGGGCTGCGCGTCTACCGCGATGAGCTTGTGCGCCGCCTCGATCCGCGCGGCAAGCCCTACTACTGGATTGGCGGCCCGCCGCCCACGGGGATCTCCGAAGAGGGTTCGGACTTCTGGGCCGTCACCCAGGGATATGTATCCGTAACCCCGATCCACCTCGACCTGACGGATCACGACTCGATTGCCTTGCTCAACGACTGGAAATGGGAGGAGTGAAATGCTAGAGGAGACACAGGTCGCTTTCGTCGGATCAGGTATCATGGCGGAAGCCATGATCAAGGGGATGCTCTCGCGGGCTCTCGTGTCCCCAGGGCAGATTACCGCCGCCGGCCCGAGGCCGGAGCGAGGGGCGGAACTCAAGGAGCGCTACGCCGTGCGGCCCACCTGTGACAATCAGGAGGCCGTCCGAGGGGCAGGGCTGGTGATCCTGTCCGTGAAGCCCCAAGTCCTTCCGCGCGTGCTCGAGCAGCTCAACGGCCAGTTGCGCAAGGACAGCCTGGTCCTTTCGATTGTCGCCGGTGCCCGCGTGGCGGCGATATCTCAGGGCCTCAATCACTCCTATGTCGTGCGAGCCATGCCCAACACTCCGGCTCAGATCGGACAGGGAATGACTGTCTGGACGTCTTCGTCCCAGACGGCCGCCAAGCAGCGCGAGCAGGCTCAAGCGGTCCTCCAGGCTCTGGGCCAGGAGGTCTACGTCGAGGATGAAGATTACCTCGACATGGCCACGGCCCTTTCCGGAACGGGACCCGCCTACGTCTTCTTGCTGATGGAGGCAATGGTGGACGCGGGAGTCCACCTAGGGTTTCCGCGATACCTGTCGGAGTCCCTCGTCCTGCAGACCGTGAAGGGCTCCGCCGAATACGCTCTGCAGACTCCGCAACACCTCGCTCGCCTGCGTAACCAGGTTACCTCGCCGGGCGGCACCTCGGCCGAGGCCCTCTACTATCTGGAAAAGGCCGGCGTTCGCACGGCCCTCTCCCGCGCTATCTGGGCCGCCTACCAGCGATCCGTACAGCTCGGCCGGGGCAAGAAGCGCAGCGAGCTGGCGGAGGAGTAGGAGGCCGGGAAAGCCCCTCAGTCGGCCTGGGCCTCGACCCGGAGCACCATGATGTCTCCCTCCCTCGGATACCGTGACGCGGTCCACGCCTTAAGGGATCTGGGCCTCAGCCCGGGCTCTCCGACGCTGGTGGTGGGCTCCCCAAACTGGGTCGCCGAAATCCGCGGGGGGATCCCTACGCTGGTCAGCGCCCTGCTTTCCAGCGGAGGAGCCGTGCTCTCGCCCGCCTTCACTTTTCAAACGATGATCGTGCCCCCGGTCGGTCCAGCGAACAACGGCTTGCAGTACGGGACTTCGGCTGAGTCCAACGCCGAGGCGGAGTTCTTCCGCCCAGACTTGCCCGTCCACCCTTCGCTGGGGCCTTTGGCGGAGGCTCTGCGCCAATCCCCAGAGGCGCGGCGCTCAACTCATCCGATTCTTTCCTTCGTCGGCATCAATGCGGATGCAGCTCTCGAAACCCAAGAGTTGCAGGAGCCCTGGGGTCCGATCGCTCAGCTGGCTTCGCAGGACGGCGACCTGGTCCTGCTGGGGGTCGAGCACACGGCGAATGTGGCTCTGCATCTTGCGGAGCAACGCGCCGGTCGGAAGCAATTCATCCGCTGGGCGCTGACCCCCCAAGGAGTGGTCGAGTGCCCCGCTTACCCAGGGTGTTCGCGCGGTTTCGACGCCATCCAGTCGCGGCTGCGCGGCATCGGATGTGAAGGTTGGCTGGGATCGGCTCGCTTGCAGCTGGTGCCACTGCGGGACCTGCTGCACTCGGCGACGGCTTGGATTCGCGAAGATCCCGGCGCGCTGCTATGCGACGATCCGACCTGTGAACTCTGCCATGCGGTCCGGGCAGCCCTTCCAAAGCCCGGCGCGTGATTTCGGGTTCTCCACGCCAGGGGCCCTTGGATCCTCCGGCGCCAGCTTTTCCAGGAAGTCGGCCTTCTCCTGACGGGCCCTTCCAGGGATGAGGCGGTCATGCGCACAATTTACGTCGAGCGCACCCTTCCCAAGATGCTGGCGGTGAAAGCTCTGCAGCGGGTATGGCCGGGGGTCGTCTGGTCGCCCTTCTCGCCAGCCTGCGTGGCCGACCTACCCGATCCGCCCCTGCCCGGGCCGCGGGGAGTGCGCCTTCGCAATCGGGTATGCGGAATATGCGCCACCGATCTCTCCTTGTTGAACGTTCAGGTCGATCCGGCGATCGGGCCAGCCGCGCTGCCCGGGAACCGTCTCTTTTACCTGGGCCACGAGGTGGTCAGCGATGTTGTTGAGGTCGGGGCGGAGGCCAGCCCGCTGGCGCCTGGTCAGCGGGTCGTGATGGACGGCCGCCTGACCGGAAGCACCTGCCGGACTTTGGGGATCGAGCCACCCTGTCCCTTCTGCGCCAACGACCAGCCCAACCTCTGTGAGCACCTGGGCGGAGTGATCGGGGTTGGAGGAGGTTTTTCGGACGGATACACGGCGGATGCCCGAGATGTCTATCCGGTGCCGGACGACCTGAGCGACGACCAAGCCGCGATGATTGAACCCATGTCGATCGCTGTCCATGCTGTCCTGCGCTGTCCACCCAAGCCAGGCGACCACGTCCTGGTGGTCGGCAGCGGAATCATCGGTCTCCTCACCCTTCAGGCAGTGCGGGCCTTTGCGCCCGGAGTTCACCTCACCGCTCTGGCGCGCTACCCGCATCAAGCCGAAGCGGCTCGAAAGTGCGGCGCGCAGGAGGTGATCACGGGCGGCGATCTCTACCTTCAAATGGCCCGGGTCACCGGCGGCCAGGCCTACCAGGCCCCCTTGAATCGGGGGATGCTGATGGGAGGGTTTGAAGTCATCTACGATTGCGTGGGCACGGGGTCGACTCTCAGCGACAGCCTGCGCTGGGCTCGGGCGGCGGGCACCGTGGTCATGGTGGGGATTGACCTCTCCATTCTGAGGGTGGATCTAAACCCGATCTGGTACGCGGAGGTCAATCTGGTTGGATCACGCACTCACGGCAGCAGCGAGTTCGCCGGCAAGAAGCAGCACGACTATGCCTGGGTCATCGATCTCCAGCGTCGGCACGAACTGTGGGTCGACGGGCTGATCACTCACCGCTTCCCCCTGGCCCAATATCAGCAGGCGGTACGCACCTGGGAACAAAAGGGCAGGAACGGCGCGATCAAGATTGTCTTCGACCTGCGACCGGAGGAGGATCATTTCTCCTCCCACCCCGGCCCTTCGCCCGCCTCCCCATAGAGAGCCGCGCCGTCTGCGCCGGCTCACCCCAACACGCACCACGGGGAGGGCAAAAGCTTCCGGGGAGCCCTTGGGCCAATTCCGAATCCGGCCGATATCTCCTCCACGGCGTGCCGGGGACTGTTCTCAAGGGGTTTGTCCCCTTCTTGGCCAGTTCTTGCCCGCGGATCGGGCGCCACATTTCGCGTGCCGGGTGTATGATTGCCCTTCGAAAAGGAACCAGATGAACCCGCAGGCCGAAAAGATTACCATCATTGAGGGTCCTCCACCGACCTTCGAATTGCTCAGCCAAGATTGGCTGCTCGGCTTGGCCGAGGGGGCCGTCTCCTATCGCACCGCTCTGACCCGCTTGCGGACGTTCAACGGCCCGGCCCTCGTAGAACGATGCTATCGGGCCTGGAAGAATCGCAGGCCTGCCTTCCTGGAGTATTCATCCGAGGAAGGCCAGATCGACCATGTCCTTATCCTCGCCGCTCGGCACCTGGACCTGGACGAGGGTCAAGTCCTCTGGCTCTGGGTGCGGCTGCCCCTGGAGGTCGAGGCCCAAATGGACTGGGGCGAGGAGTCTTCGGACAGGGAAGACCCCTCGGGCTCCGAAAGCTGAGATCGCGGCCTCGGTTCCTCTCCCCATGGGGAGCAACCCTCAATTCAAGTGGCGGCTGGTCCGGATTCTGTCAGGCTCGCCCCCTCGAGAGGGTACCGCCTCCTGACCCTGCTTGGGACCCTCAAGGGAAGGCCGAGAATAAAAGGCTCTCGCCGGAAGGAGAAGACATGCCCGAGTACCTCACCCTCCTGGTCACGCGCTCGGCTGGGATTCTGACCATTACCTTCAACCGGCCGAAAGTCAATGCCATGAACGAAGCGATGGCCCGCGAGACCATTTCCGCGCTCGAGGAGGCAAGCCGGGACGAGGAGCTACGGGTGGTGGTCCTGACGGGATCGGGCCGAGCCTTCTGCGCGGGCCAGGAAATGAGCGAGATGCAGGAGGCGGCAGGAAAGATCTCCTACCGAGAGCACATGGAGCGGACGTACAACCCTCTCGTCCTGCGCCTCCAAAGCCTCCCCAAGCCGGTGCTTGCCGGGATCAATGGGCCGGTTGCCGGCGCAGGCCTGGGGATTGCTCTCTCTTGCGACCTGCGTCTCGCGTCCGAATCGGCCGTCCTGCGATATGGCTTCAGCCGGCTGGGTCTGGGTCCGGACAGCGGGGTTTCCTACTGGCTGCCCAGACTGGTAGGCTACGGCCAGGCGCTGGACTTGGTCCTCATGGATGAACCGATCAGCGCCCAGCGAGCTTTGCAGATGGGACTGGTCAGCCGGATTGTCCCCGACCGAGACTTCGCCTCCGAACTCGCCTCTCTGGCACAGAAGCTGGCGAGTGGGCCCACGCAAGCGTTCGCTCTCGCCAAACACGCTCTGCAGTTCGCCCAGTCCGCCCCTCTATCCGAAACTCTCGGGAACGAGAGCCAGGTGCAGGAGGTGGCCTCCCGCACCCAGGATCACCTCGAGGGAGTTCGCGCCTTCGTCCAAAAGCGCCAGCCGGTATTCCGCGGGAATTGAAGAATTTCCTCGCTGGGGCCGGGGGAAAGCCCGGATGCGGAATAGGTGTCAGCCCAGCCGGACCTTTCTGCGGCACCCAGGCAGCCTCGGACGGACCGGTTTGGGTTGGACGCCCCCCCCTTTGCCCGCCGCCCGGTGGCTCCTCTCTTTGGTCAATTCTTTTGGAGGCTCCATAAGCGGAGGCCCCCCTGGCCTCCCGGAGCGGAGCAGAAGGACCATCAACACGGACTTCGGTGGAGCCTCAGGCCGACGTCACGGAGCCAGCCCAACCTCTCCGGCCCGTCGAGACGCGGTCCGCCGGGTCACAGCGGAAATCAATCCAGGCGGCCCGTCGCGATCGCGCGCTTCACCTCACCGATTGCCTGGGTGATCTTGATCCCGCGCGGACAAGCTTGAGTGCAATTGAAGATCGTGTGGCAACGCCAAACGCCCAGGATGTCCCCTGCGAGGGACAGCCGCTCTGCACTTGCCCGGTCCCGCGAGTCGAACAGAAAGCGGTGGGCTTGGACTATCGCCTGAGGCCCAATGTATTCCGGATTGGCCCAGAACGAAGGGCAGGAGGAGGTGCAGCAAGCGCAAAGAATGCACTTGGTCGTGTCGTCGTATCGGAGGTGCTGGGCCGGGCTCTGCAACCGTTCTTTTCCATCCGCGGGCAGGGCCTCATCGTTGATCAAGTAGGGCTTCATCCTGCGGTACATGCCAAAGAAGGGTTGCAGGTCGACGACCAAATCCTTGATCACCCGCATCGCGCGGAGAGGCTCAATCGTGATCTTGGGACCCGCCTCTTTCACCAGGGCTTTGCAAGCCAGTTGGTTTCTGCCATTGATCTGCATGGCATCGCTTCCGCAGATGCCGTGCGCACAGGAGCGGCGGAAGGTGAGGCCGCCGTCCTGTTCCCACTTGATGCGATCGAGAAGATCCAGGACCCGGTCGGAGGGCTCAGCTTCGAGCTCATGTTGCGACCACCAGATCTGCGGCTGACGCTCTGGGTCGAACCTCTTGATCCGCACCTGTACCTTCATCGCCGCGCCTCCCGCTTCCAGCTAGTACGTCCGTGCTTTGGGCTCGAACCGCGTGATATCCACCGGCCGCCATTCAAAACGCAGGTCGCCCCGCGTGGGGGAGGCGCCAACACCATCGCTGCGATACACGAGAGTGTGTTTCAACCAATTCTGGTCGTCCCTCTGGGGAAAATCAACCCGGTAGTGGGCCCCCCGACTCTCCTTCCGGGCCAGGGCTGAGGCCGCCGTGACCTGCGCCAGGTCGAGCAGCGCACCGAGCTCAAAGGTTTCCAGAAGGTCGGTATTGAATCGCGTGCCTCGATCCTCGATCGCGCTCACCGACTGATAACGCTCCTTAAGCTCACGCAGCTTGTCCAGGGCCTCGCTCAGGCCCTGCTCCTGGCGCTGGACACCGACCCGGTCCGTCATGGTCCGCTGCAACTCCGTGCGAATCCTCCCCGCCCGCTCGTTGCCTCCGCCGCTCCGAATCCGCTCGAGGGCGGCGACCACCTCCGCTTCAGGGTGCGGGGGCAGCTCAGGAAAGTCCGCCTGCTGGCAGAATTCCGCCATGGCCAAGCCCGCCCGGCGCCCAAACACGATCAGATCCATCAATGAATTCGTTCCCAGGCGGTTGGCCCCATGGACGGATACGCAGGCGCACTCCCCGGCGGCGTAAAGGCCAACAGCCAACTGGCTGGGGCCCGCCCGGACCACCCCATGGACATCGGTGGGAATGCCTCCCATTGCATAGTGAGCGGTGGGATGGACCGGGACAGGCTCCCTCATCGGCTCCAGACCTTGATAGACGCGCATCATCTCAATGATGTCGGGGAGTTTCTGCTCAAGCTGCTCGGCGGTTACGGTCCGCCCGCCCGGCGCGCTGCGGTAGCGGTTAATCGTCTCCGGGCGGATGTCCAGGTACACGTAGTCCCTTCCCCCAATGCCACGCCCTTCCTGGATCTCCTGGTAGATGAAGCGCGAGATCAGGTCGCGAGGGGCAAGGTCCTTGAGTGTCGGCACATAGCGTTCTAGGAAGCGCTCTCCGCGGTCATTGACGAGAATCCCTCCCTCCCCGCGGGCCGCCTCCGAGAGCAGGATGCCCATCTTGTAGATTCCGGTGGGATGGAACTGGAAGAATTCCATGTCCTGCAGGGGCAATCCTCTTCGGTAAAGGCTGGCCACAGGCTCGCCGGTCAAAGCCAGGGCATTGGAGGTGACCGCGAACATCCGGCCGAAGCCCCCGCTGGCAATCAGCACGGCCTTACTGTGGAAAATGTGCAGCTCGCCCGTGGCAATCTCAACAGCCACCACGCCGCACGCCACCTGGTTATGGATCAGGATGTCCACAACGAAAAACTCGTCAAAAAAAGTCACGTTCTGGCGGATGCAGCTCTGATAGAGGGTCTGGAGAATCATGTGCCCGGTGTGGTCGGCGCTCTTGCAGGAGCGCATGACCGGGGCCGCTCCAAAATCCCGGGTGTGTCCTCCAAAGCGGCGCTGTTCAATCCTGCCCTCGGGGGTCCGATCAAAGGGCAGCCCCATGTGTTCCAGATCGTACACGGCCAGGACGGACTCCCGGGCCAAGATCTCGGCCGCCTCTTGGTCGACCAGATAGTCGCCGCCCTTGACGGTGTCATACATGTACCACTCCCAGCGGTCCTCTTCCATATTCCCCAGTGGGGCCGCGATGCCCCCCTGAGCCGCGCCCGTGTGGGAACGAGTGGGATACATCTTGCTGAGGACGGCGACGCGGATGAGACCCGAAGCACTCAGGGCCGCCCGCAGTCCCGCGCCCCCGGCCCCGACAATCACGGCGTCAAACTCATGATGCTGGGTCATCTTCGAGGCCCCTTTCCGCCACTTAACGGACGCCGCCCACGACGGCCACCAGCCCCACGGCCGCAATCGCCAGCCACAGAAAAAAGATCACCCAGCGCACGGCCCGGCGAGCGACGTCGCTTGTAAGATAATCTTCCAGAACCTGACGCAAACCGTTCATCCCGTGACCGAACGCCAGAGCCAACAAGGCGACATCATAGACGCGCCAGCCGGTCAGCGCCCAGCGCTGGGCCACATAGTTCAGGTTGATCCGGTTTACTCCCACCAGGACGTCCTGGATCGCGACGTGAATCCAGGCCAGAGGGATGAGCAGGATCCCGCTGTAGCGCATCGCCAGCCAGATCCAGCCGTCCAGAGTGTGCGGGCGTTCGCGTCCCCGAGAAATCGGGGCGACTGTGGTCGTCATCGCCCGCCTCCTACTTCCATCCCAAAAAAGCAAATCCCACGAGATTGCGACCCATGATCACTGCGGCCGGCAACCAGAGCACAAACGCGGTCGCCAGGGCTCCGTACACCGCAGGTTTCTCGTAGTTGGGCTGCCAAAAACGCGGAAAGAGATCAAAGACCGCGAGGCGCAGACCGTTCACCCCGTGATAAATCACAGCGGCCACGAGTACCATCTCGGCGAGCATGACCAGCGGGGAGCGGTAGAGGTTTATCACCTCGCCGTATAGGGCTGGCGCCAGGAACACAAACGAAGTGTCCACAATGTGCAGACCCAGGAACAGCAGGGTGCCCAATCCGCTCAGCCGATGCAGGATGAAGGCGATTTGCCCCTCTCGCCCACGGTACTGCGCACTCCCAACCACGACCGAACGCAAAGGGCTCATAAATCTCCTCTCCCTATGGGCCTCTGTACCCCGCAGCCGGGACCTCGGCGACCGGAGAGGGTCAGGGCCCGGGATACCAGAAGAAATCAGGTGCTGCATTTTAATCCCCCAACGGAAGCCACGTCAACAAAAGTGCCTTGCTGCGGCCCGCCACCCGGCCTCAGGACAGGCCCCGGGCGTCCGGTTCCCATTAGCTCGCCGCGACCGGAAGGACGGCCAAGGAAAGTCCGGGCCTTTCCGGCCGGCGGTAGAAGAACGGAAAGCAATGCGGTTCTCTCCCAAAGATTGACGGCGATCCGAACAGATCCTCGTCTCTGGCTCGGTTTTCTGCGGAAACGGTCGAGGTGACGATGCAATCTCCTGCCGTCTTCTCTGCTCGTGAGTGCTCCTGTCTTTCGACCTCTCCCCTTTGCAACCTGTGGGCACGGGTGGCGGCTCCAACTCCCAATGTCGCTGAGGTTGTCCAGGCAACGCGGCCGGTTCTGGTGTCCACTTGACCCGCGGTCCAGCCCGCAATCACTCCGACAGCCGCTCCCCCAGCCCAAAGAGGGACCTCCTTCGCAAATGTCAATCGCCAATTGGATCCTGGTCTGGCCGTAGGTGCAGCGGGTGCCGTAGTTGCCGAGGGTCCTTCCCTCGGCCCCAATGCGTCTCCCTTTGGGATCTCTCCAGCCCACGTTCCGTTCTCCTACACAGGATATGCGCATCCCAGCCGGGTGACCCCCGAGCTCGATGTGTATCCCGTGGCAGGTTTTTCCCATCTCAGCTCTCAGGCCAAAGCCGAAATTGAGAACCTTGCGACGATTCCATCCAGCCATGTCCTCCCGGTCCACAGATCTCCCGTTTCTGCCGTTGGAAAACGCGGCTCCACTGTTGCATGCCCAGGCCTCGTTCCTCGCCTTCCGGAACGGGACGGGTGTGCGCCATCTCACCCAATACGCTCAGGTCTACGTCCTGATTAACAACCCTTGGCTTATCTACACCTTCCGAGGCCTCACAAGGGCCGGGAAGTACTACGGTTCGGCCATCCTGGCCGTGTCCTGTTCTCAGCTTTCGGACCAGGAGATCCCGACCGACCCGGATCAACCTGACCAGCTGAGGATCAACTTCTCCGGCTACACTGGGGCTGTGGTCGCTTAGCTGGGTGGGTTGGGGTCGCATCAGCTTCAGCCTTCCCTCGAGGAATTGGACGGTTTGGTTCAATCGCTCAGCATGAGGCCCTGAAACCCCAACCCATCCGAGGAACCTGCGTGTTGCGAGGATGGGTTCGCATGGGTCTCCGGAGTCCGGCCGACCTGCCCAAGCTGATTCCCCCGAGGAGAATTCCCGGGTACAGAACCGCACTCGGGTGTCAACCCGCAGGTGTGGAGCCAGGGCATGCGATGCTGGGGTGCTTGCTAGTTACGCTGTCGGCACGATATTGACACTTGTCGATATAATATGGCCATGGACGCCGAACAACTATCTTTTGCGCAAGCTCTGGCGGACCGAACCCGTCTGCAGATCATGGGCCAAATCTGCTCCCAGTGGCTGACCGTGAACGATCTAGTGGCCAGGCTTGGAGGACGAGTCCACCAGCCGACCGTGAGCCACCACCTCAAGAAGCTTGATGAGGCCGGCCTAGTGCTCGTCCGCAGGCGAGGACGATTCCGCTACTATCTCCTGAATCAAGACCAAGTCACGCTCTGCTGCGGATCGCTAATGCTGACTTTCGCTCCAGATGCCTTGGAGGAAAACCCTCCTGGCCGCTGAGCGTTTTGGGTTGCGAATGACGATCCTCAGATCAACATATTGACACATATCAATATTTCGGCAACGTGCCAACTAGCGTACCCCCAGGGGCACCTCAGGGCTGATTCCTGGAAGATTCCTGGCATAGGTGCGCCCTTTCCCTCCCCAGACTAATGCCCCTAGGACCAGGATTATCTTGCTAGTGTAATGCGTCGCTAATACCTTGACATAATATTGGGCCGGGTGTAATCTGTCGTGGATGAGTAGAAAGTCCCCGGCCATTGTTTTGAGTGCGTCCGAACGCACCACCCTGGATGCCTGG
>Ga0187865_1000713_pt1 | contig 43541 bp, 30 predicted proteins | sample June2016WEW_11_1_2_FD_132989 | JGI IMG/M metagenome (GOLD analysis project Ga0187865, IMG submission 132989) | Peatland microbial communities from SPRUCE experiment site at the Marcell Experimental Forest, Minnesota, USA - June2016WEW_11_100 | ecosystem: Environmental > Terrestrial > Soil >...
CGCTTTCTGCAGCCGGCGACATACTTCGGCTAGGCTGCAGCGGTTGCGTCCGATCCAGGAAAAGATCTGTTGAACAATTCGTGCCTGCTCAGGCACCGGTTCGAATCGGGCCTGGCCTCCGCCTTCGCGAACGGAGACGTAGCGGTATCCGAATGGGGCGTTGGACATGACGTTGAGCGATCCGCTCTGTGCTGCATGCTTTTTGCCTCGCCGGCTCCGCTCCATGATCTTGGCTCGCTCATATTCAGCGACGATGCCTTGCACCTGCAGCAACAGGTCATCTTCTGGGCTTTGGCCGAGGGGCCGGTTCAGGAACACCAACTCGACACCACAACGGCGCCATTCGTCGAGGAGAAGGACTTGGTAGGCATAGTTGCGAGCCAGCCGGTCGGGTGAGTGGACATAGATCCGGTCGATGGCGCCGACGGCAGCTAAGTCGCGCAGCCGATCCAAAGCTGGGCGAATGAGCGTAGCGCCACTGTATCCATCATCGACAAACTGTCGCTCGGGTGGCACCGGCGTGCCGTCGCTTTGGGCGCGCTCGCTGAGTGCTGCTGTCTGACTTTCAATCGTGTGCGCGGTCGCCTGCTGTTCGCTGGAGACGCGCGCGTAGAACGCGGCTCGAATTGTTGTCATAAAGGCCTCCGAGGGGAGGTTGGGAGATCGGCTGGTCGCAGGCAAGCAGGGGTTTTGTTGGAACTGAATCAACTTTGGAAGGAAATCACGATGTCAGAAACGAGCACGCTCATTTCATGCAATGGAAGAATCACACGGGCGGAACTGGCGAAGCTGCCAACGCCGCCGGCAACAGAAACGCATATTCCGATTCCTCACGCTGCGGTCGTGGAAACTCTGGTCGAGACCTTGAGTCACCGCCAGATTGCCGTCGTCGGCGAGGAGTTCGCCGTGTCGAAGGATGATATGGAGATGTTTGGTGTCCTCGACTTGGAGACAAGCTTCGAGGGATGCCGCTTCGCGATCGGGATCAGAAACGCGAACAACAAGCGATTCCGGCTGGCCTGCACGGTCGGTCTGCGAGTGTTCGTGTGTCACAATCTTGCGTTTCGGGGAGACTACAGCCCCGTCTTGGCGAAACACTCGAAGCGTTTCTCGCTGGAAGATGCCCTGTCGATCGGCGTGGACCGAATGCAGCGGAACTTCGAACCGATGCGACGCCAGGTGGAAACTTGGCGAGCTCAACAGCTGTCAGCGGAGGCGGCCAAGCTGACGATCTACCGGGCTTTCATCGAGCGGGATCTGGAGGTCCCAAGGCACCTAGCCCGGAGGGTACACGAACTCTACTTCAATCCACAGCACGAGGAGTTCCAGCCGCGAACCATGTGGAGCCTGTCGAACGCGTTCACATCGGCATTCAAGGAACTCGATCCCATCCCACAATTCCGAGCGACGGCGAAACTGGGAAGTTTCCTTGAAGCCACCACTCGGGCATGATCGCCAAAGCAGTCTGCTGGGACAAATGCCTGTTTCCAAGTTGATCTCTCAAGGCGTTACGGCGGAGCGATATTTGAGGGTGCAGTAGGTTTCGCCGTTTTTTGAATTTTGAGAACACGTGCCTGCGGAACTGCACTGCGTGTCCTGAGGGCGTGTACAAGTAGTATTGGAATGGGTCATGCGGGGAAGGGACATGAGCGCCTCTACGACAAGATAAAAGAGGACGTATCGTTCCGCAGGAAATGGGCAGAGCCGTGCGGTGTCGGATTCGCGTTGCTCGCACTAATTCGTGGCAGCCAGCTAGAATGGTAGCGCGAGAGCGATCTGAAACATGGGGCGAGTCCAGCGGCTCTTGAAGGTGGTGATTTTAGCAGCGATCTGCTTTGCGGCAGACGGCACGCGCGCTTTCGCCTCCGACGAGGATTCCATCCAGCGAGTTCTGGCTTCCGGACAACAAGCGATGCTGGAGCGCCATTACGGACAAGCAGTCCACGTCCTGCGAAACGGACTCAGAGATCACCCCGAGGACAATCGGCTTCGCTTGGAACTCGGACGCGCTTACCTCTCCAGTGGGGCAGACGGCCGAGCCATCCGGCTCTTTCGCGAGATTCTCAGGACTGAGCCTGACAATCGGCTGGCCAAGTTGGAGTTGGCGCGGGCTCTAGGGTACGGCCGGCAGTATGGACGTTCCGACGAGATCTACAACGAACTGCTCAAAGCAAACGCGGCGGACGAAACGGCCGCGATAGGACTCGCGAGCAATCTGTTGCATCGGCAACGATCGTCGGAAGCACGGGATGTCGTAGACAGAGCCCTGACATTTCATCCCAACAGCCTGCGCTTGCAGGAGTACAAGGACAGAATTGAGAGCGGACACCTGGGCGGCGAGGAACGTGAACTGGTGGCTGCGCGGAATCTGGTGGAAATGGACGCCGACTATGTCAACGATTCCGCCAAGAATCATTCCTGGCGGTCATTACAGCGCCTCGATTTCGGCATAAGGCCCGGCCTGACCAATCGCCTGCTGTTCGAGCAGCAGTTTCAACATGGCTTTGACGATTCTTTTGAAGTGGTCGAGACTTTCAATGAGGAGCTTCGGTGGAGGCTTCGCGAGTCACTTTTGTTTTCCGCCGGAGGAGGCGCAGTACGGTTTGACAACGCAGATGTGCACGCGATTTACGACACGTCTCTGGCGTTCCAACCGATGCGGCATCTAGTGCTGGGGGCGGCCTTTTCGCGCGTTCCTATCATCCCAGACGCGGAGGCTTCGGAGCACAGACTTACGGCGCAGGGTTGGGAGGTTTTCTCGATCTGGACGCGAGCGCGTTGGCAGATCAATCTGCACGGGTCGCGGCAGCACTACTCGGACGGGAACATTGGTAGCCGCCAGAGCGCAGAACTGATCCGCGAGTGGGGAGCGCAGCGACTGGCCTTCGAAGCGGGCTACCGCTATCGACGTTACAGTTTCGACCAAGAGCTAGCGCATGGCTACTTCAGTCCGAACAGTTATCAGAGCCATTTGGTGATGGCTGGCGTTCGCTTTCATTCGGGGAGGAGGTATCGAGGAGAATTCCTCGTGCACAGTGGGCTTGAATCGCCGGCGGCGGGTAGCGATTTTCGCGTCGCGTGGGAAATTCACGCCCGCAATGAGGTCCTGCTGGGACACTGGACGCTCGACTTGGATTACTCAAAATATCATCTGGTGCAAGAAACGGGCGCGTTTTGTGCCGACGCAGGGCGATTCGCATTTACATATCACTTTTAGCTCAAGGCGTCGTTTGGTGTGTTACGTGCTAATGAGAGCTCTTCGTGAAGAATCATGCCCATAGAAATTCTGGTCGTTGACGACGATAAGGCTACACGCCAGTGGCTATGTTCGGTGCTGGATGCCGAAGGCTACGTTTGTCATGCTGCACGCGACACACAAGAAGCCGAAGACATTTTGCACCGCGCCGAGGTTCGGTTGGCGCTGGTGGACATCTACCTCGGAGAAGTAAATGGAGTCGAATTCCTAAAGCGTATTAAGACCATACAACCGGAGTGCGATTGCGTGATGATGACGGCCCACGCCAGCGTGGAGACGATGGCGCAGTCCGTGAAAGACGGCGCGGTCGAATATCTGGGGAAGCCGCTGCGCATTGATGATCTGCTAGGGCTTGTCCGCCGCCTTGAAAACCGCCGCCAGAGCCGTTCGAACGGCCACGCCGTTGCCGGGGAACCTGAGCCCGAGGGCTTCGCCGGCACGGCGATCATAGGCCGCAGCCCGAAGATGCTGGAGGTGTATCGTTCCATCGCGCGGGTAGCGCCGACGGACGCCACGGTTCTGATCGTCGGTCCTAGCGGGTCCGGAAAGGAACGCGTGGCGCGCGCCATTCATGCCCATAGCCAGCGCGCCAGTAAGCCGATGACCGCCATCAACTGCGGGGCGCTGGCGGAAAGCGTGCTGGAAAGCGAACTCTTCGGTCATGAAAAGGGAGCGTTCACCGGCGCCGACAGTGCGCGCCGCGGCCTGTTTGAGAGCTCGAATGGCGGCACGATTTTTCTCGACGAGATCTCGGAAACCACGCCCGGATTCCAGGTCAAACTGTTGCGAGTATTGCAGGAGAGGCAGGTGCGCCGACTGGGATCGAATACCTACATGCCCGTGGATGTTCGAATTCTCGCCGCCACGAACGCGGACATTGGCGAGCGCATCCGTGCCAAACAGTTTCGCGAGGATCTGTACTACCGTCTCAGCGTGATGACTATCCCGTTGCCCGCCCTGGAAGAGCGCCGGGAAGACATCCCGCTGCTGGTTCGCCACTTCTTGAAGGGCTTCAATGAACGCAACGCGCGCCAGGTCACGGTCAACGAAGAAGCGACCGGGTTCCTGACGCGGATGGCTTGGCCGGGAAACGTGCGCGAGTTGGAGAACCTGATCGAGCGGGCCGCCATTTTGTCCACGACGGGAGAAATTACCGCGGAGGACATTGAGCGAGCGAGTGGCGCGGGAGCACTGAGCAGCACGAAGGTAGAGGAGCCAGCCGCGACCCTCAAAGGGGCTGAGCGGCAGCAGATCGTGCGCGCCTTGCGCGAAGCGCAAGGTAACCGCTCGCTTGCCGCAAGAAACCTTGGCATTGAACGCAAGACGCTTTACAAGAAAGCGCGGCGTCTGGGAATTGATCTGGACGCCCCAGACAAATGAAAGCACAGTCTGTGAGTGGTGAGCGATCTCGAAACCGGGTCAAATCCTGGCTCGTTCTGAATCTCTTGCTGCTGAGCCTCGTGGCCGCGCTCAGCATGACCTACCCCGTGGAAGAGCTGAGCCGGAGGCTCGGGGACATTTACTTCCGTCTGCGTAGACCTCTCCCCACATCCAATGCTGTCGCCCTGGTTCTGATTGACGATCTCAGCCTCAGCCGCTATGGGAGATGGCCGTGGCCGAGGTCGCTGCTGGCACAACTGGTTCGTGCCACCGCAGCGCAGCACCCCGGGGCAATCGGTCTCGACATATTGCTTTCCGAAGCGGAAGATGCCCGGGACGACAACGATCTCGGAAAGGCTCTTCGAGAAGCGGGCAACGTCGTCTTGGCAGCGAAGCTGGGCGGTTCGCCGCAACGGCTGTGGGCAGATCCCTTGCCCCTCTTTCTCGCCAACAGCGCCGGAGTCGGACACGTGCAGGCGGTGGAAGACGCGGACGGCATCTGCCGCAGCGTGCCGGTGCGGGAATTAAGTGCGGAAGGTCCGCGTTGGGCTCTTGCTTTGGAGGTTTCACGCGTCGCCAAGCACGTGGCGGTGCGTCAAGATCCTGGCGGACTGTGGCTGGGTACAGATCGTGTTTGGGTAGATGGCAACATGCCCCGCGCGGGAGCGGCCGGCTGGGAATCCTACTCGCCGGAGTTTCTGACGATCAATTTTCGCGAACAGTATCTACCAGGTCAACGGATTCCGCCGTTCGTCGTGATTTCCGCTGCCGAGTTATTGGATGGAAAACAGGAGCCCGCACTGTGGAGGAAGGCCGTGCTCATTGGCTTCGGTGCCACGGAGCTTAGCGACCGCCTGCCAACCCCGGTGAGCGGCCAGATGCCGATGCCGGGAGTGGAAGTTCACGCCAACCTCGTCGACGGGCTGTTGAGAGGCCAGGGGCTGCGGCACGTCAGCGCGTTTCCGCAAATCCTCTTCCTTGTGGGCTTCTCTCTAGTTTCCACTTGGCTGGTTCTGCGCTGGCCGGGATGGGATGGAGTGCTGCTTCAAACGACCCTTCTCATCATCAGTTATGGGGCGGGTTATTGGCTCTTTGCGCACGCTCATCGCCTCATTGGATTCGGCCCGGTTCTCTGCGTCGGACTTTTGGCGGTACCGCTGGCGCAATTGGAGAATCTGGTGGTCGTAAACCGGGGGCTGACTCGCGGGCTCCGGCAACTGCGGCAGACACTCCACGCTGGGCAAGCGCCGATGGAGCTAGCCAGCTTCCGTCCCGCCGAGATCTCACCCGAAACCACCGGCGATCTGCAATGGCGCGTGGATTTGATCAACCAACTGCAGTCCGAACTCGGCTCGCTTTATACCTTCCGCCAGCATCTGCTGGAGTCCATGCAGGAGGGTTTGGCGGTCTTTGCAGCCGACGGGAAAACTCTGTTTCGCAACCGCTTCTGGGAGGCCTTTTGCAGCAAGCAAGGATGGAATGCCGAAATGGATCTCGTCGAGTTCGGCCGTCTGCTTGGCCACCCGAACTGGGCGAACGTGCAAGAGCGGCTCAGCAGCGTGGGGCTTCCGCTGGAGAGCGAAGTGTACCTGGGCGGGGGCTTTTGGCAGATACGATGCACGCGCCTTTCCTCGAATGCCAGCAACGAGGCTTCGCAGTGGATGGTCGTCGTCACCGATCTGACCTCTAGGCTGGAACGAGACCAGGCGCGCGCTGACGCCCTGCGCTTTGTGACCCACGAACTGCGCACGCCCCTGGTCTCGATCCAGGGCTTCGCCGAATTTCTGCTGCGATATCCGAAAGCGACTGGCTCGGCCGATGCGGCGGCAACTATTTTCCGCGAGTCCCAGCGACTGGTTTCACTGATCAACACTTACCTCGACGTGTTGCGCTTCGACGCGGGGGCACGCTCTTTGCGAAGGGAGCCAATACTGATTCCGCAGATGATCGCACAGCTCCAGCGAGTGATGTCGCCGATTGCCGAAGCAGCGGAGATCCGCATTCAAGTCCACATCGATTCAGAGTTGCCTGCGCTGGAAGGCGACGCTCCAATGCTGAGTGGCGTAATCCTCAACCTGTTGAACAACGCGGTGAAGTACAGTCCTGCGGGCAGCACGGTGACTCTGCGCGTGACCGGAACAGAGGCGAACGTGATCTTCGAAGTCTGCAATCCCGGTTCACCCATTGCACCGGAGGATCTCGCTCACCTCTTTGAACCTTTCTACCGCGCCCGAGCGACAGGCGATCCCACTCCCGGATGGGGATTAGGGCTTACGTTTGTGAAGCGCATCGTCGAGGAGCATCGCGGCATTATCGAAGCCTCCAGCGATAAGAGCGGGATCCGCGTGCGCGTGGTCTTGCCCGCCACCGTCTTGTCAGGTGATCATCACGCTGACTCTCTCCCGGGTGGCTAGGACCTGGGGCGCGAGGACATAGTGGCTGGGTCCCAATGACCCAACCGCCCCCAAGCAGTTTTGCGGAAAACAACGGACTTACGTGCTGGTTGCATCTGGCCCTTCATGTGCTTTTACCTTGGGCGTGAGTCAGCCTCGATCTGACTCTCCAACTCGAACCCCCAGGAGAAATTCACATGAAACGATCTCTCTCTTCAGCGTCCGCGAGGATCATGTACATGGTTGCGCTTGCCCTCGCTGCCAGCACGCTCAGCTTCGCGGCCAGCGGTGCCTGGTCGCCAACAGGGACCATGCTCTCGGCCCGCGACGGTCACACCGCCACAATTCTTACCAACGGAAAAATTCTGGCCGCCGGAGGAACCAACAACGGCGTCGCTCTCACCTCAACCGAACTTTACAACCCTGCGGCCGGGACTTGGGCTTCCACCGGAAGCATGAACGTGGCGCGCAGCCATGCTCGCGCCGTACTGCTTTCCAATGGATCGGTGCTGGTCATAGGTGGTTGCGTCAACGATTGCTTGAGCGCTACCACCAACAGCGCGGAAATCTATAATCCCAATGCTGGAACCTTCAGCGCTACCGGTGCGATGGTCCAGGCGCGCTCCGATTTCGGGGTTACGCTGCTTACCAACGGTCAGGTGCTCGTGGCAGGCGGCTGCACGGCATTCGACGTGAACGGCTGTACCTCGGTGACCAACAAAACCGAGATTTATGACCCAAGTGCCGGAACCTGGAAAGCGACCGCTGCGCTGCGCGCAGCCCGCTACGCTATGACTGCCACACTGCTGGCCAGTGGCAAGGTGCTGGTGGCCGGCGGCTCGACCGCTGCCCTCGACGCTCTCAACAGCTCGGAGATCTACGACCCCACCGCGAAAACCTGGACCTTAGGTGCCAAGATGGTACAGCCGCGCGCCGACTACGCTTCCATCATGCTGGGCGCCGGAAGAATTTTGTTTGCGGGCGGAGAGAACATCTCGGGCGTCAGCATCAACAACGCCGAGTTGTACAACTCTTCCACCGGAAAGTTCACGGCGACCGGGAACATGACTGCCACCCGTGTGGAACACACCGCCGTGCTGCTCGCCAACGGCAAGGTGCTCGTCTCGGGCGGAAACAACCAGACCTTAGGCGGAGCCACGCCGCTGGCCAGCGCCGAACTCTATAGCCCAGCGACTGGCACATGGAGCGCAACCGGCAGCATGAGCAACGCGCGCGCCGGCCACACCTCCACCGTGCTCCACAACGGTAACGTAGTCACCGCCGGAGGCAGCGACGCCGTCAACGAATTGGACAGCGCCGAACTGTACACGCCGTAGACAAGCGCTCTTTTTTGTCCGCCCCCTCGGCCGGCGCCACTGCGGAAATGCGGTGGCGTTCGCCTTTTTCCAACTTGGTAGAATTCTGCCGGGGCCTTTTCCAATCCAACCACAAGATGCCCAGGTCCCTTCACGGTCCAAACGCGAGTCCAAGTCCGGACAAGGACGCCATCAATTCAAGAGCCTGCCCGAACCTCCTAAGAAATTGGCTTAACCGTCCAGACGTTGGCCCCCTCTTCTGCCCGTTATGCGCTCGAAGTCGCGATGAAAGCGGAATCCGCGTGCGCGTGGTCTTGCCTGTGATCGTTTCGTCAAGTGATCATTACGCTGACTCTCTCCCGGGCGGCTAGGACCTGGGGCACGAGGACACAGTGGGCGGGTCCCAATGACCCAACTGTCCCGCAGCATCGCGAAAAAACAACGGACTTACGTGCGTGTTGCGTTTGGCATTGCATGTGCTTTTACCTTGGGCGTGAGTCAGCCTTGATCTGGCTCTTAAAACTGGAACCCCCAGGAGAAAACGCCAATGAAAAGATCTCTCTCTTTAGTTCTGGTCGTTCTGTTGATCGGATCGGTGCTGGCTAGCGCGGCAACTCTGATTTCGAAGCAGCAGGCGGAGCAGGACGCTCTGATTGCAGTGGGCGGAGGTACGGTCACCCAGATCCACAAGGAAAAAGAACTCGGCAAGATTATCTGGTCGGTGGACATCACCGGCGCTACCCAAGAATACGAAGTCTGGGTCGACGCGCACACCGGAGCGATCCTGCAGACCCTCACCCAGCCCCTAGGGCCGCAGGCCGGGAACATCAGCAAACAACAGGCGGAGCAAGCGGCTCTAACGGCTGTCGGCGGCGGTACAGTGGTGCAAGCTCAGCGAGATCAATGGAAGGGCTACCAGATCTGGGATGTCACCATCAGCCAGCCCGGATTTGAGTACGAAGTGTTTGTGAACGCGCGCAATGCCGCGATCCTGAACGTCACCAAGCACAGCGAAGGCGCACAAGCAAACCGGAAATACATCAGCAAGGCCCAGGCTGAGCAGATTGCGCTGAAGGCAGTGGGCGGCGGTAAAGTGCTGCTGATTGTGCTCGAATCCAACGACAATCCGCCAGACTGGTCCGTGGATGTGTTGGCAACAAACGGCGCCGAATATGAAGTTAAGGTGAACGCCTACACCGGCAAGGTGAACGCGATCATCGTTGGAGGTTAGTGTGTTGTTCCCCTGGAACAATACGGCGACGGGAATTCGCAGACTCACCCTCCCGAGTCTGCGGGTTCTCCGTTTTTCTAGTTCTCAGTATTGGAATGATAGGAAATGGAGACATAAGAACATTTCCTGTTCAATCAGGAGTGGTGTATGAGACCGAAGGCAGGGACATATTTTTTGCTCGTTTTGCTGGTTGGCATTCTCGCCCTTGGGCTGGCATGCGCGAAGACGCCCGACGACGGCCCATTGACCGGACAGATCCAGTCCAAGCTCGGCCAGGATTCCGGGCTGCAGGGGAAGCCAATTACGGTGCAGACCTCGGGCGGAGTAGTAACCTTGTCGGGCACGGTGGAAAATGATGCCCAGCGAACGGCAGCAGCCCGTTATGCTTCGGAGGTCGCTGGCGTCAAGCAGGTCGTGAACAATCTGCAAATAACTCCGACGGCGGCGCTTGCTGCGCCCGCTCAAGACCAAACCGAGCAGGCGTCTCCACCGGAACCCGCCAGGCCCGTCGCCCACCACAAACCAAGTGCGACGCAGCGTCGGATAGAGTGGAGCGCACCCGAGTCGAGCGCACCCATGGAGGCCGCGCCTGCACGTGCGATGGCGACGGAACAACCGGCGCCTGCCGCTCCGCCCACCCCGCCGACTCCACCGCCCCCGCCCGCGCCGAAGAAAGTCATTATCCCTTCGGGCACTACGATGGCGATTCGGCTGGTGGATGCAATCGACTCGGAAACATCCCAGCCCGGGCAAACCTTCCGGGCAACCCTGGACTCGCCCCTTTCCAGCGAGGGGGACGTGGCGCTGCCTTCCGGATACGATGTGGAGGGGCACATCGTGGACGTGAAGAGTGCGGGAAGATTTGCGGGCAAATCGGAACTGGTGCTGCAGTTGGATCGGATCATGGCGGGCGGCAAGTCGTATAGCATTCAGACTGATCAATACCGGCGAGCAGGTAACTCCCGGAGTACGAACACGGCGGAAAAAGTCGGGGCGGGCGCTGCGATCGGGGCGATCATCGGCGGAATTGCCGGTGGCGGCAAAGGCGCAGGCATTGGCGCGGCTGCCGGCGGCGGATTGGGCGGAGGTGTCCAGGCGGCCACCAAGGGACAACAGGTCAAGCTGCCAGCCGAGACCGTGCTGAACTTCACCTTGCAATCACCGTTGACTGTGACGCAGGTGGACGAAGGTCCGAACTCCGGGCGAAGAAAGCTGGAAGTGACTCAGTAGGAATTGGAATTACAGGAAACAAACAAGCTAAAGATTCATCACCAAGGTCTAAGCTGTAGGAAGTGCGTTGCAGGCGGTTGGGGGTGGCAGGCTGTTACTGATTGTGCTCGAGAAGAACGACAATCCGCCAGACTGGTCCGTGGATGTGTTGGCAACAAACGGCGCCGAATATGAGGTTAAGGTGAACGCCTACACCGGCAAGGTGAACGCGATCATCGTTGGAGGTTAGTGTGTTGTTACTCTGGAACAATGCGGTGACAGGAACTCGCAGACTCAACCTCCCGAGTCTGCGGGTTCCTCTTTTGCAAGGCTTGAGTGTTTCTCGTCGCCGGGCTACTGTCGCGGCCCTTTCCCTCTGGGCGGCGCTTTGTTGGTGCGCCGCCCAGGCCCAAGTTCTTGCCCCCGGACCCTCTCCCGCGCCCTTTGCCGGCGCCATCGTCTCCGAATGGAAGGGCGACGTTCACGTGCAGTTGCCGGGTGCAAGCATGTCAGGGCCGATGCGGGGACAGGTGCTCCCCTCCGGTACTGTGCTCGATACCGGCGACGGCCGCCTAGTGCTGGTGTTGCGCACCGACGAAAGCGAAATCCTCGTTCAACCTCACACCCGTCTGGTGGTGAGAGAGCCTGCACTCGGTAACTGGAACGCAGTCGAAATAGTGTTGGGCCGAGTCCGTGCCTATATCCGTAAGCGAACCGGCGGAGCGCCCCCATTCCAGATGGCTACACCGAGTGCCGTGATCGCAGTCCGGGGCACACGCTTCGACGTCGAGGTGAACGGACGTGGAGTGAGCGAAGTGGACGTGTTCGACGGACTCGTGGAAGTGGCGTCTTCGACAATTCCCGGCTCTTCGGTTCTCGTTCGTCCTGGATTCTCCACGCGCGTTGGGATGGGAACTCCTCCCGAACCTCCAGTTCCAACCGGAGAAATTCGTCCCGGCGTGGAAGCGCCAGAGGAAATGGCTAAGCTGGAATTTGCCCGAGAGCGGGCCGCGCAGTCAGATCGGACCTTGGAGAGCGAGCTCGGCGAGCGGCCGGACTCGGAACTGGATGACTCTGTAGACGAAAGCCGCGAGTCAGAGAAGGGGAAACACTAGCCTTCGGCGAACTCAGTAACTACTGTACAAGACACGCTCACTCGATCCCCGAATCAGATGAAGTACCCAGCGGATTTCCGGCAGTGGATGCGCCCACGTAGAGGCGGACCGCGCGTCCGCCCAGCGGAGCGAAGCTCCGCAGTTTGCGGTGGTCGGGTACACCAACCGTAGAACCGCTCTAGACGACGGCTTGCCGACTCAACGGTGCCGCCGATGCCAGCCGGGTGGCCTTGGGCGCGAACGGGATCGGCATCAAGGAGAAACCAGCCACAACGAGTTCTCGCTCAAGGTTGGCGTTACACAGCACGGCCAACTCGACTTCGCGTTCGCTCACATAGCGGGAGAACGAGGGCAGGCTGTCGTCGCTGAACCCGGGATGGCACATAACCTCAAAGTTTTCGGCGCTAGGGTATTCACGAAGTCCTTCCTGTAGCAGACGCACTAAACTCTTCACCGAGAGCTCGCCGCCGTACCAGCCGGTGAGAGTCCGGTCGATACAGGGGACTCCCGCTGCCCGCAAATTGCGGGTCATGTCCCAGTCGAGGGAACGCGCGGGAAGCGAATACTGCCTGGCCAGTTCGCAAAACGCCGGAAAAACGGCGGGCAAGCCGTGTACATGGTGATGACTGTCCAGGTGAGTAGGTTCGATCCCGGCACAGAGGAGGGATTCGATCTGGGCCCTCCATTCTTCGAGGATCTCTTCCTGTCTGGGATTTTGCAGTTCCTTTCTTCTGGCGGGAAACTTCCCATCCTGCCGCACTAGCGACGGAACCCGTTCGGGCGGCAGGATAGGAGCGCCGCTCGTCAGCTGAAGGTGTGCGCCGATTTGTCCGCTAATTCTCGGCGCCCACCGAGTCAGGCGCTCCCTGGAGCCGGGCACGCACACCATGGCAGTGGTGGAAGTCACCCCACCGGCCTCGATGGCGCGCACGATTCCCGCGCACACGCCTTCGGTTAGCCCGAAATCATCCGCATTGATGATGACTGGAAGCACGCCAAACCTCCTGGGTTTTGGAGATACAAATTGTCCTACGCACGGCAAGTATTAAGGTGCAATTACCCTCGCAAGAATATAGTTCACAAAAACAATCTGCGGAGGCATATTTCTTCTGCAATGAATCGCCCTTATAAGGCCAGCACCCAAATAGTTTCAGCAACCTGCTAGGCTGCTTTACAAACAGCGCATGGCCTTATCCACATGTCTCTCCTCCTGCGAGCTGCATCTGCCGCCCCTGTCGCCACAGCTGGAGTCGTTGAACCCCTGGACGTGGCTCTTGAATGGCCACCGCGCAAGATGCGTTTGCCAATCGAGATCAGCAGGGGCATTTGACGTGCCAAACTTCGGTCAGGTCCGCGATCGTGCTGAGTGTGATTGGACAACAGAAAAATCGACGGCCTGAGAGCTAGACTTGTGTGCGTTCAGTTCGGCAAAACACGGTGCTTCACCACCACAGCCCCGAGCAGGACTCGTCGTAGCTTGACTTCGTGTTGACCCGCTGTCGGTGTTCATCAAGCTGAATACTCTAGCAATCGAACCCACCTAAGCATTCTTGAAAATTGTGATGCTCACCCACAGATTTGAAAAGCGCAGCAATTGGCTAATGGCTGCGGAGTGGGGCCCTTCTACACAGGGTCTGGGCCGAAAGGAAACGCATTCTGAAACGCTCGGGTGCGAGGAAGCGGTCGGCACCCGCATTTGTCTCTTAGATCGCTGTCTCATCAGGTCAAGAGTCTTGAAGACAAGTGGCAAGCGGTTTGGCAGCGCAAGTGCTTCTCAAGCTTTGTAAAGAGCGAAGTTTCCAACTTAGCGAGCACCGAAGTAGTTACAAGGAGGTTCTGTGGCGAAGCGAGTGATGTTCTACTGCCAGCACGTACTCGGAATGGGTCACTTGGTGAGGAGCGCGGAGATCGCACGAGCGCTTGCTCGTGATTTCTCCGTTCTCTTTGTCACCGGCGGAGAAATACCCGAAGGGTTCCGTTTTCCCGAGAATGTCGAAACTTTTGAACTCATACCACTGAAAACCAGTCCGGATTTCTCGGATCTGCAGTTGTGTGATTTTTCGTGGGACTTGTACGAAACTAAAGCGATCCGTCGCGAATTACTCCTGCACGCCTTCGATAAATTTCAACCCGACATTCTGATCACCGAATTATTTCCGTTTGGCCGTAAGCAGTTCTCCTTTGAGTTACTCCCTCTACTGGAACGCGCCCGCAACCGGGCCGGCAAGACCATGATTGTGTCCAGCATTCGAGACATCCTGGTGAACCGAAAAGACCAGGCTCCCTATGAACAACGGGTCTGTGAGATCGTCAATTCTTTCTACGATTTGGTTCTGGTCCACGGGGATGAGAGGTTCCAGACGCTGGGAGAGACGTTTTCGCGGGTCGCCGATCTGCAATGTCCGGTAGCCTACACCGGGTACGTGGTTCAGCAGTCGAAGGCTGGCACCGCAGAGTGCGGCGCTGTTCCACCGGAGCACAGCCAAAAACCGACAATTGTAGTGAGCAATGGTAGCGGCAAGTGCCTGAGTGGACATCTCCTGCTGGGAAGCGTCCTGCGCGCCGCGCCTCTTCTGCAGAAACAGATTCCACATCAGCTTCAGGTTTTCGCCGGACCTCTGATTCCGGAGTGCGTTTACGAAAGTTTGCAGGAGATGGCGGCACCGTCGAGCAACGTGACCCTCGCCCGCTATACGCCAGACCTGCCGGGGATGCTTCGGCGTGCGCAGCTGTCGATCAGCATGGCGGGATACAACACCGTAATGGACGTTCTCACGGCTGGCGTGCGCGCCCTGGTGTATCCGGTCACCGGAAATGGCGACGAAGAGCAGTCCATGCGTGCACAGAAGCTGGCGGCAATGGGCGTGCTGGGTGTGCTCGACGAGGACCAGTTCGAACCCGCGAGACTTGCCCGGAAGATCGAGGAGGCCCTGCACAGCAAACCGTTCCGGATCAGTTTCAACGGTGCGGGAGCAGCCAACAGCGCCCTTCTGCTCAAGGAGTATCTGGCCCTGCAAAACGACAGCTTGGCAGGGGCTCCAGGTATTGCAGACCGGCGAGCGGTGTACGCGGGCGGGACGAGTTTCTGAACCGGAAAGATCACTTCGTCTATCGAGGGACTTATGCGGCTCATGGTTTATTCGCACGACACATTTGGACTCGGCAACATCCGGCGTATGCTCGCCATCTGTGCTCACTTGCATGCCTCGATCCCGGATCTTTCCGTCCTGATTATCAGTGGATCTCCCATGTTGCAGAGCTTCCGCGTGTTGCAGGGGATCGATTACATCAAGCTGCCCTGTTTGAAACGCTCAGAGTCGGGAGACCTCGGAGTCCGGTTTCTGGATCTGGAGGTTGAGCAAATCGTGCGCCTGCGCCGCGAACTCATCCTGTCGACCGTGGTCAGCTTCCAACCCGACGTGGTGCTGGTGGACAAGAAGCCCGATGGACTCGCCGGCGAGATGGAGCCGAGCCTGCGCTACATCAAGTGCAACCTGCCGCAGACCAGGATCCTGCTGGTGCTGCGTGACATTCTCGATGCGCCGGCGACCACGATTCCGGCCTGGACCCGTCGCGGTTGCTACAACACCGTGCAGTGGTATTACGACGATGTACTGGTGCTGGGGACGCGTCAGATTTTTGATGTTTGCGCTGAGTATCACTTTCCCGAGGCGCTCTGCCGCAAAGTGCATTTTTGCGGCTATGTGGCGCGCGAGTTGCCTTCGCGTTCGAGAAATGAGATCCGCCAGCAACTGGGTGTGGCCGAAGCCGAGAACCTGGTCATGGTTACGACGGGCGGTGGCGAGGACGGTTTCCACATCTTGGCGGCATCGGTTGCGGCCTTGAAGGAAGTCTCCGGCAAGTGCCGCGTCAAGGGCCTGGTGGTTGCGGGTCCGGAACTCGCGCCGGAACAGGCGAGGAACATTCGCGCCGCGGCGCAGTCGTGCGCTGGGGTTCGGGTGGTTGAGTTTGTCGATGACATGATGAGCCACATGAACGCGGCGGATACCGTGATCTCGATGGCCGGCTACAACACCATCTGCGAATTGCTCACGCTTGGCAAAAGATCCATCGTGATCCCACGGGTGAAGCCCGTCGAGGAACAGAAGATACGCGCCGAGCGCATGGCCAAGGTCCCCTTTTTCCGGTCCATCCTTCCCGATGCGCTGACCCCGAGTCTTCTGGCGAACCGGATCATCGAGCAACTGCAGGCGGCGAAGAGCACTGCCCAGATTGCCAGTTCCATCGACCTCGGCGCGCTTCCCCGGATCAGCGCGATGCTGTCGGAGATTACCGTGACCGGACTCAGTGGGGCTCGTGGGCTGGCCTCCAAGCCGGTGAGCGAGATGGTGTCATAAGGGAGCCGCGCCATGACAAACCAACACGCCAATCGACGCGTCGCATATCTGTTGAAGACGTTTCCCCGTCTCTCCGAGACTTTCATCCTGAATGAGATTCTCGGCCTGGAGCGCCTGGGGATCGACATTCAGATCTTTTCCTTGCAGAAACCGGAGAATGGACCGGTGCATCCGGCGGTAGCACAGGTGAAAGGAAAGGTAACCTACGTTCCGTTCCGGGGACCGCGGTTGCGACTCGGGGATTTGGGCCGGCTGCTCTTGTGCCATTTCATGCTGGCGCTGGTGGAAACGCGCCGCTATTGCGCGGCGGCGAAATTCTTTTTCTTCAAGCCCGGGAAGTCCCGTTTGCTGGATTATTTGCAAGCTGGCTATCTCGCCTGGGTTCTGTGGCGCCACAGCTTTGAGCACTTGCACGTGCACTTCGCCAATGTTCCGGCCTCGGTGGCGGAGGTTGTCCATCGCCTGATCGGCATACCGTACAGCTTGACCGCGCACGCCAAGGATATCTACCTCACGCCCGCGGCCGAACTGGCGAGAAAAATCGAAGGCGCGGAATGCGTGCTCACTTGCACAGCTCACAACCAGCGTTACCTGGCGGGTCTCGCCTCGGGGCGTACTCCGGTCCGCTTGGCCTACCACGGAGTGGACGTCGGCCGCTTCGGTGGGCGACCGCCACATGCCCCGACGACAGTCAGCGAGTGGCCTCTCATCATGAGTGTGGGGCGCTTTTGCGAGAAGAAAGGGTTCGAATACCTGATTCGGGCCTGCCGCATTCTGGCCGATCGCGGGTACCGGTTTTGTTGTCAGATCGTGGGTTACGGCGAGTTACAGAACGAACTGGAAAAGATGATCGTGGATCTCGGTCTCCAAGAATTCGTCGAGTTGCCCGGCACAATGACCCAGGACCAACTGGCGGCGTTATATCCGCGCGCGCGCATGTTCGTTCTGCCCTGTCTGATTACCGGCAATGGAGATCGCGACGGCATTCCCAATGTCCTGATCGAAGCCATGGCTTCCGGGATCCCCGTGATTTCCACGGACGTTTCCGGTATCTCCGAATTGGTACAGCACCTGGAGAACGGTCTCCTGGTGGAACAGCGAGACGCGCGCGCCATCGCGGAGGCGATGGAACTTCTGCTCGTCCGCTCTGATCTGCGCAGCCGCCTGGCGCAGAACGGCCGCGAGACTGTACTCCGGCGCTTCACCATGGAGGCCAGCGCCCTGCGTGTGCATAACATTTTGTGTTCCGTGCTGGACCAGGGCGCTCCGCTGGAAGCGCCACTGAACAGCAAAACAGATGTCGCAACACTTTAAGCGAGAACGCATGATTCGAAGAAAGACAACCCGAGACTCCTACGCGGTGGTGGTGCGGTTGGTCCGCACATTTCATAGCGAGATCGCACGAGAGAAATCTCTGCTGTTCGCCTCTGCGGCGACCGTCCTGGCGGCGGTGGCTTTTCGCGTTCTCGAACCTTGGCCGCTGAAATTCATCTACGACTCGATCTTTCCCACCAAGCATCACGGCCTGCCGCTGGCTGGTTTGCATAATTTGAGCCCGCAGGCGGTAGTGGCGATTTCCGCCGTGAGCATGATCGCGATTACGGCCTTGGCCGGTACTTTCGATTACGCGAGCAGCGTATCCATGTCGCGTGCGGTCTCGCGAGTTTTGACTGAGATCCGGGGACGGCTCTTCCGGCATCTGGCAAACCTCTCGGTCTCCTTCCATGGCCGCAACAAGACCGGCGACCTGATTACGCATGTGACCTACGACATCGACCGCATGCGCGAAGTGACCGTCTCGTCGGTTTTGCCCTTTGTGACTAACTCACTGACGCTAAGCGGCATGGTTGTGGTCATGCTGTGGATGAATTGGCAGCTTGGCTGCGTCGTGCTGGTCGCCTTCCCCCTGTTTTTCGTGGTGGTGTACCGGGTCACGAAGCGGATCAAAGAGGTGGCCGGCGAGCAGCGGACCCGGGAGGGGGCGATCGCGTCCACCACGGCGGAGACCATGACCTCGATCCGCACCGTGCAGGCCTTGTCCCTGCAAAGCAGGTTCCTCGATGTTTTTTCCATCGCCAACAAAAAAAGTCTTCAGGCTGGTAACAAGGTTCAGGAGCTCTCGTTCGGGCTCGAGCGGACTGTGGACTTGCTGGTAGCCTCCACCACCGCAATCGTTCTCTGGTTCGGGGTGCACAAGGTGCTCCACGACCGCCTGACGCCCGGAGACCTGGTCGTCTTCGCGAATTACCTGCGCGTGGCTTTCAAGCCCATACGGCAATTGGCCAAGTACCTGGGCCAGATGGCGAAGGCGCTGGCTTCGGGAGATCGCATTCTCGCACTGCTGGGCACTACTGCGGAGATCCAGGACGAACCCCACTGCGTGGCCGCAAGGCCCTTCACTGGAAGCATCCGCTTCGAGGACGTTTCCTTTACCTATGAATCGGGCCACCCAGTTTTGCGGAACATCAGTTTTGCAGTCGAACCGGGCCAGCGCATAGTGCTGGTGGGCCCCTCCGGCAGCGGCAAGTCGACGCTGGCGAGCTTGTTGCTGCGTTTCCACGATCCCATGAACGGAAGGATCCTAATTGACGGGCGGGATATCCGCGACTACACCCTGGAGTCGCTTCGCTCCCAGATCAGCATCGTGATGCAGGACAGCCCGTTGTTCGCCGTCAGCGTGCACGACAACATTGCATTCGGGACCGCAGTCGCGAGCACGGAGGAAGTCGTGTTTGCGGCGCGCATGGCGAATGCGCATGACTTCATCCAGCAGATGCCGAGGCAGTACGACACCGTCGTGGGCGAGCACGGGTCCACCGTGTCGGGCGGACAGCGGCAGAGAATCGCCATTGCCCGCGCTGCCATTCGCAAAGCACCCATCACTATTCTTGATGAGCCCACCACCGGGTTGGACCGGAAGAACGAACAGGAAGTAACCGCGGCCCTGAATCGGCTCAGTGCGGGGCGCACGACAGTGCTCATCACCCACGACCTGCAGGCCGCCCGGCGTGCGGATCTGGTCCTCTTTCTTTGCGAAGGGCGGGTCAGGGAACGCGGGACCCACGAAAGCCTCATGGCTCTGGACGGCGAGTATGCAGCCATGTTCAACCGCCAGACGGTGTGGAACTCTCATCAGGAGAAGGTCTGTGCACTCAACGCCTGAAACCGTGGTATGGCTCATCCGCCATGGCACCAGTACCTTCAACCTGGAAGGGCGCTGCCAGGGATGCAGCGACGAACCCGAGCTTACGCAGCAGGGCCGGGAGGAAGCCCGGCTGAGTGGCGAACGATTAAGGCGAGTGGGGATCGAGGCGATCATCTCCAGCCCTTTGCGGCGCGCGACTCAAAGCGCGTTTGAAATCCTGGACATGCTTCGTCCTCATGCGGGAGACATCCCTTTCGATATAGATGCCAGGTTGCTCGAGATTGAACTTCCCGAGTGGGAGGGATTGCCCTTTGCGGAAATACAGCGCCGGTTTCCCGAGCAATTCCTGACTTGGCGCATTCACCCTAACCATTTGCGAATGCCCCCGGCGTTTGGGGCAGCCGATTTTCCGGTGCGAAGTCTATACCAGAGAACGCGCCACGTTTGGCAGGATCTTCTGGCTATCTACGCGGGCAAGTCCATTCTGCTGGTGACACACGGTGGAACCGGCCGCGCCTTGATCACAACCGCTCTCGGCCTTGGCGCGAAGCACTTCCACAGTCTCCAGCAATCTAACTGCGGGATCAGCCGGCTCCGATTTTCAGCTCCGCAAGATGGGGCACAGTTGGAATTACTGAATGACACGGCCCACCTCGGCGATCGGCTGCCGAAGCTCAAAGAGGGACGAACCGGCGTTCGCCTGCTGCTGATTCCTGCGATGGAGTCAACCCCGGAGGATCTTCGGCAAGTCTCAAGCGCACTCGGACGCGTGGCCGTGGACCAATCGTTCGCTGTCGGTCCCGCGGGAGGTGCCGCGGCATCGCGAATTCTTCAATGCCGCACAAAGGAATTCACGCAGCAAGTTTCCGAGGATGTTCTGGGAAGCATGGTGAACGAGATGCTGGAGAGCGGTAGTGACAAAGAGCTTCGCCATGTGGTCCTGGCGGCCTCGCCGGCCTGCTTGCAACGGGTGCTTCAGGAGCGGTTCGGACTGACCAGCTCAATCGCAGAGACGCTGCTTCTGACGGGTCCGGGGATCACGCCGGTCCATTTTCCCGGACGCGGTGTTCCGCCCGTGTTGCAGGCCATGAACATATTTGAGCCGCAATTCGGTTTGATGGGAGTTCAGCCATGAAGGTATTGGTTACAGGAGCGGCGGGTTTTATAGGTTTCCACCTGTCGAAACGTCTGCTGCACGAAGGCTGCGAAGTCTTCGGCATGGACAATCTGAATAATTACTATGACGTCGGCCTAAAGAAAGCGCGCCTGGCGCAACTTAGCTCCGAACCGAAGTTCACCTTTCAAGTGCTTGACCTGGCGGACGGAGCCAGTCTCAGCCGTTTTGTCGGGAACTGCCAGCCGGAAGTGGTGGTCAACCTTGCAGCGCAAGCCGGTGTGCGCTACTCCATGGAAAATCCTCTGGCCTATGTGAACAGCAACCTGGTGGGGTTCGTCAATCTGCTGGAAGCGTGCGTGCGTGGCGGTCAGGTGCGCCACTTCGTGTTCGCCTCGTCCAGTTCGGTGTACGGCGCCAATACCAGCGTACCGTTTTCGGTGGACGATCCCGTGGATCATCCCATTTCGCTCTATGCAGCCACCAAGAAGTCCAACGAACTGATCGCTCACTCCTACAGTCATCTGTATGGTCTGCCCGTGACCGGACTCCGGTTTTTCACCGTGTACGGTCCCTGGGGACGTCCGGACATGGGGTACTTCAAATTCACGGACGCCATCGTTCGCGGCAATCCGCTAGAGATCTACAACAACGGCGAGATGCAAAGGGACTTTACCTATATCGATGACGTGGTGGAAGGCATCCAGCGTGTCATGGCACGTCCCCCGGAGTACAGCGTCGAGAAGAAGAGTGGCGGCGCTTTCTTAAGCAACGCTCGCTACAAGATCTACAACCTGGGAAACCACCAGCCGGTTGACCTGATGAAGTTTGTTGAAATCATCGAGCGGGCGATTGGCAAGAAAGCCCGCAAGACCTTTCTTCCCATGCAGCCGGGCGACGTGGTATGCACTTACGCGCAGATGGACGACCTGTACCAGGCGATGGGCTTCCGGCCCACAACTTCCGTGGAGGAAGGGCTGCCCCGGTTTGTGCAGTGGTACCGCAAATACTATTCAACGGCGGAGCAGGTGGCATGATGAACACACTTATCGGATCAACGTCGCGGGTTGCCCTTTGGTTGCTGCTAGTGGGTACGATTTGGGCACAACAACCTACTGGATCGCTACAAGGCACGGTGCTGGACGAGTCTGGTGCGGTCATTCCCGGCGCCACGGTCGAAGTCGTCCGTAACCAGAGGATTGCCCGGCAATTGCCGTCCGACAGTCTAGGAAACTTTTCCTTCTTGGGGCTCGCTCCTGGAGAGTACTTTGTCCGCGTCGACGCAAACGGATTCAAACAGTTCGAGAGCTCGCCCCAAAACGTTACGGCTGGAAGTGTGATTAAGTTAGCTGTCGCGCTTGACGTTCTGACCGCAAGCGAGCAAGTCACGGTGACTTCCGACCAGTCTGGCACGGTCAGCTTGGAGTCCACGGACAACGCCAGCGCGGTAGTATTGCGCGGCGCGGATCTCGACGCACTTCCCGACGATGCTGAAGAGCTCATGGCTGACTTGCAAGCTCTGGCCGGCCCGCCGGTCGGATCGGGCGGAAATCAGGTTTACCTGGACGGCTTTTCCAGTCAGCGGTTGCCCCCCAAGAGTGCGATTCGCGAGGTACGGATCAACCAGGATCCCTTCTCGGCCCAGTACGACCATGTAGGTTTCGGCCGGGTGGAAATCTTCACCAAGCCGGGCGCGCAGCAACTCCACGGCACGGCCCAATTCAAGATGGCCGACGCGGTTCTCAACTCGCGTAATCCTTATTCTTTGATCAAGCCTCCATACCAGGCGAAGCAGTTCACAGGTGACTTGGGTGGGCCACTGGGTAACCGCGCTGCGTTCTTCCTCGACTTCGAAGGACGTTGGGCAAGCGACAACGAAGTGGTGAACGCCGCGGTCGTGGACCCTTCTCTGCACATCACGCCGCTCACGCAGGCCGTTCTGACGCCCGACAACGAACAGTCCACGGGCGGCCGTATCGATTACAAGCTCAGCGAGAAGCACACGCTTACTGGACGCTACGAATGGGACCAGTCGCGGCAAGGTGACGCGGGCGTCGGCGGGTTCGCGCTTCCTTCCCGAGCATATACGCTTACCAATAGCGCGCACACGTTTCAGCTTACGGAGAACGCGATCCTCTGCAATACCGCCATCAATCAAACGCGCTTTCAGTTCATCCGGAGCGATGTGGGACAACAAGCCGCCAGCTTTGCCCCCACCATCCAGGTACTGGATGCGTTCACCTCCGGCGGCGCGCAGGTGGGAAATTCGCAGCACATCGAAAACCTCTGGGAACTGCAGAATTACACTACCAAGACTCTGGGCGCGCACACGCTGACCTTCGGCGGACAACTCCATCACGCTGGGTTCTACGACAACTCGCCCGGCAACTTTGGGGGAACTTTCGTCTTCTCCGGCGGTCTCGCACCACAATTGGATAGCTCCAATCATATTGTTCTGGACCCGAACGGCAATCCGGTCCTGATATCACTGTCCTCGATTCAACGCTACCAGCGCACGCTGGTCTTGCAGCAGGCGGGGTTTTCGATGGCAAGTATTGCGGCTTTGGGAGGGGGCCCCTCGCAGTTCTCAATTGCCGTCGGCCAGCCGGTCTCAGCGCTTGCCCAGACTGACGTAGGCCTGTTCGTGCAGGATAGCTGGCGTGCGACTCCCACACTTTCCTTGAACGCCGGTTTGCGCTGGGAAGGGCAGAATGACATTCATGACTGGAAGGACTTCGCGCCCCGTTTCGGTCTGGGCTGGATGCCGGGCGGGAAACACAGCAAGACGGTGATCCGCCTGGGGGCGGGAATTTTCTATGACCGTTTTCCCGGGCCGCAAGTGTTGCAGACGTTGCGCTTCAATGGACAAACACAACAACAGTTTGTTCTGGATAATCCGTCCTTCTATCCGCAAGTGCCTTCCATTGCTTCGCTCCGAACCATGGGACTTCCGCAGACCATCTATAGTCTCGCTCCCGGTCTGCGGTCCCCTTATCTGATGCAAACGTCACTGGGCGTCGAGCGCGAGATGCCCTTTGGAATGATGGTTTCTCTGTCCTACGTTGGCACCCGCGGCCGGCATCTTCTGGTTTCGCGGAATATCACAGCACCCCTGAACGGCGGAACTGGCGCTGGCAATGGAACGGGCAGTATCACTGGGAGCGATATCAACTATCAGTACTCATCTGCGGGCGTACTCAACCAAAACCAGTTCATCGCCAGCGTTCGCAGGCCGTTCCATGACCGGTTCGCGGTGTTCGGACGCTATGAGTACAACCGGGCTTTCAGCAACACGGACGGGATCAGTACCTTTCCTGCGAATCAGTACAATCTGCAAGCCGATTATGGCCGCGCAGCTACCGATATCCGCCATACTCTGGTGCTGGGCGGGTCGCTTTTTGGACCTCTGGGTACCACCCTCAACCCGTTCCTGGTGGTGCGCTCGGGGGCGCCTTTCAACATTACGACCGGGCACGACAACAATGGGGACACTCTTTTCACGGATCGCCCAGCTTTTGCCTCTAACCCCAACCAGACCGGTGTTGTGGTCACGCGCTTCGGCACATTCAATTCCACCCCTGCTAGCGGAGCGGTCATCATTCCGCATAACTATGGTCAAGGCGCCGGGTTTGCCATGCTGAACCTGCGGTTGAGCCGCACGTTCGGATTTGGCGAAGTCCGTGGAGACGGGAAGGCCGGGCCCGAACGACACGTTGCAGCGGCGTTTGGAGGGAGCAAGCTGTTCTCGGCTCCGTCGACGGAGCACCGTTACAACCTGACAGTCGCCGTCATCGTGCGCAATTTGTTCAATACCACCAACCCAGGCTTGCCGGTAGGCAATCTAAGTTCGCCCTACTTTGGACGCGCGAATTGGCTGGCTTCGAGCGCAGGTCCGGCCGATATGGCCTTCGGCAACAATCGGCGCGTACAGTTCCAGTTGCGCTTTGACTTTTGAGTGAGCGGTGAAAGGAGCTTTTCTTATGAGGATTGCTGTGGTGGGTTCGGGATACGTTGGTCTAGTGGCTGGAGCCTGCTTTGCGGAGCTTGGTCACGAGGTCATCATCGTCGATAACGATCAGCGAAAACTGGCTGCTCTGAAAGGTGGCGCCGTCCCCATCCATGAACCCTTCCTCCCCGAACTGTTGCAGCGCCACCGCGGGCGGCGGCTTGAATTTTCTGGCGACCTGCAAGCAGCGGTGCGGGCCAGTCTGGCGGTGTTCATCGCGGTGGGAACGCCACCCACGCAAGGAGGAGAAGCAGATCTCTCTTATGTGGAATCGGTCGCCAGTGAAATCTCGGCGGCAATTCACAAGTACACGGTCGTGGTGGAAAAGAGCACCGTTCCGGTATACACGAGCGATTGGATCCGTAGAATCCTGCTGCGGAACAGAGCGGGCGCGGATGTTGTTGGTCTCGCATCGAATCCCGAGTTCCTGCGCGAAGGCACCGCCGTCACGGACTTTCTGTACCCTGACCGTATCGTGCTGGGTGCCGACAACGAACGCTGTGCCACCGTCTTGCGCGAAATCTATGAGCCCTTGGCTGACGGCAGCTACTACCAGCGCCCGGATGCCATTCCACGGCCGAATCATAGCCGGACTCCCCCACCAATCATCCTCACCAGCGCTAAGAGCGCGGAACTGATCAAGCACGCCTCCAATGCCTTCTTGGCCATGAAGATTTCCTTCATCAATGCCGTGGCGGCGATTTGCGAATCCGTGGGCGCCAACGTCGAGGAAGTCTGCCAGGGTATCGGATCGGACTCCCGCATCGGCCCGCGTTTCCTCAATCCCGGCATTGGCTATGGCGGCTCATGTTTCCCCAAGGATCTGCTGGCTTTCCGCGCGGTCGCGCGTGAGTGCGGATATGATTTCCGCCTGTTAGACGAGGTCATGCGTATCAATGAAGAGCAGCGAAAGCACTTCCTGCGCAAGGTGCGCACTGCGCTCTGGACCCTGCGTGGAAAACGTTTGGGCGTACTGGGGCTTGCCTTCAAGGGCGGTACCGACGACATCCGCGAGTCGCCAGCTCTCAGCGTCGTGCAGGCCTTACTCCAGGAGGGTTGTCGCATTACCGCCTACGATCCGGCCGCCATGGAACGGTCCCGCGAAGTCTTAGGTGCGAACGTGGAATTCGCTCAAAGCCCCTATGAGGCGGCAGCCGGCGCCGATGCTCTTCTGATCCTGACCGAGTGGGAGGAGTTTGCTTCGCTGGACCTTCCGCGACTTCGCAGGCGATTAAAATACCCCATCGTAATTGACGGACGCAACCTCTACGATCCCGATACGATGGTGGCGCACGGAATTACCTATTACAGCGTCGGACGCCCGGCCGTCATTACGGATGGGTCTCCAGCGGCCGGCAATATCGTGGCGAGCGGTCACGCGCGGCAGTCGTTGAGCAACGTGTCTTTGTGAGCGGTGGATCTACTCGCCCAGCCATTATCTAAGTGCCGATTGGGTCATAGCGAAACGGTGCATTTTGACGACAGCTCTCGAGCCAGACAAACGTTCCGACCGGTGCTGTCTCGCAAGGAAACCCCATCATCCCAGTAAGGGCCCCAGAACCGCCGCGAAAGATATAGTCCGCAAACAAAATCTTCTCCCGGCGACAACATTCGATCAGCCGTCGCGCCGCCAAGAACTTTGCTCCGGAACAGTTCAAGATCCGAGACTCCTGAGGATCGCAACGACTCACTTCCACACCAACAACCACAATGCTGTTTTGTCGATTCACTTCCCGTCTTGGTAAAGGCCGCACCTCGTCCATGCGAAAATATTGTTCCAAGCGTGTTCACCCCGGTGCTTGCGAAACACTCGAAGTCGTTCTCGCTGATCGACTGCATCTCGGTTGGCGTTGACCGGATGCAGCGAAACTTCGAGCCGATGCGAAAGCAGGTGGAAGCATGGCAGAGAAGCGAACTGACGGACATCACCGCGAAGGTGGTCATCTACGAGGCATTTATCGAGGGCAGACTCGAAGCCCCCAAACACCTTGCCCGCAGCGTGCATGACCTTTACTTCGAGCCAAGGTACGAGGAATTCCGGCCGCGAACGATCTGGAGCCTCTCGAATGCGTTTACATCGGCATTCAAGGAACTGGATCCCATCCCACAGTTCAAGGCGACAGCCAAGCTGGGCGAGTTTCTGGAAGCCCGGTTCTCACAATCGTTCTAGCCTGCGGGGCGGTATCGGCCAGCCGCCTCTTCCCGACAAGTAATTCCAATTGGCTTTACGAAGAGCCCGATGCGGGTGAGTTTCGCCCCAACTGGGCTGAAGAAAGGAGTCAGTGAACATGGTTGCATTATTCCCACTTGGGCAAATTGTGGCTACGCCTGGGGCGTTGGCTGCACTCGAGAGAGCGAAGCAGCCGCCTGCCTGTTTCCTGGCCCGTCATGCAACCGGGGACTGGGGCGAACTGGAGCCAACCGATGTCGCAGAGAATGAGTACAGCGTGGCTCATGGGTTTCGATTGCTGAGTAGCTACCAGACAGACGCCGGGGAGAGGCTGTGGATAATCACCGAAGCAGACCGGTCGGCAACCACGCTGCTTTTGCCAGAGGAGTACTGACGAGTTGCATGAATCGGACCATTAAGAGGTGAAGGCCTTTGGGGGGAGCACATCGTCTTCCTTCTGCACGGATCAGCATTGGTCAATTCGGAAGACGCCACCGGGCGAGGTGTTAGTCCCCCAAAGCTCCGCTGCGGCCTGGGGTCTGCTCGGGATGGCGAACAAAGAAAGCAGGTCCCTTACATCTGCCCCGGCGCGTCAGGTCCTGGGGCTGACCTCGGCGGCCATGCCACGGTTTCCCCATTGACTTCTCAAGCGGGACTTCGCCCTCAGCCTTGTTGACACGCGCAGCTGCTGTCCGCACCTCTGGATCAGCCCCCCGACCGGAGACAAGAACCGCTGCCGTCCGGGAGCCCTCAGCCTTTTAACACCCCTTTAACCCTCGTTTGATCTCAGCTTAATCACGGCTGAGTACGTTTGCGAGGAAGAATACTCTGCCAAGGAGACCTTTACATGAAAACGAATGCTTCCAATGCGGGGCTCATTGCGGCCCTGATTCTGCTCTGTTTTTCATTGCCCGCCATAGCTGCGGACAAGAAGTCCAAAGCTCCAAAGGGTCCACGAAACGTCATCATCTTCGTGATCGATGGTCTTCGTTACGGCTCCGTCAATTCGACCGATGCCCCTACCCTCTACGCCTTGCGGCAACAGGGCGTCAATTTCGTAAATAGCCACGCCATGTTCCCCACCTTCACCACTCCGAACGGCGCGAGCATCGCGACTGGCCACTATCCTGGCGACACGGGCGACTTCAGCAACACGATATTTTCCGGGTACCCAATATTCAACACAGGTAATTTCGGCAAGCTGCCGGGAACCATCACTCCCTTTGTCGAGAACGATCAGATTTTGGCCGACTTGGACGATCACTATAATGGCAATTGGCTGACCGAAGAAAGCCTGCTCGCTCTGCTCCGGCAGAATGGATACAACACCGCCGCAATAGGCAAGCACGGTCCGGTCACGATTCAGGATGTTTCCCAACTGCAGCCAGTGAATCAACAATTCCCTGTGCCGCAGACGGTCTTCATCGACGACGCCACGGGCAACGGCTCGGGCGTTCCGCTGACCAAGCAGATCTCCGACGCCCTGACGGCCGTCGGGCTATCCACAGCGGCTCCAAACCGCAGCAACGGCTGCGGAGCGACCGACCAGTGCAACAATGGCTTCTCCGGAAACAACACGATTCCGGGAACTACCTCGCCAAACACGGTTCAGCAGCAGTACTTCGCGGACGCCATCACCAAAGCCATTCTGCCCACGTTCACTGCCAGCGGCAAACCCTTTGCGGTCCTGTTCTGGTCGCGCGATGCCGATGGCACCCAGCACAACCAGGGTGACAGCCTCAACTCGCTGACGCCCGGAATCAATGGTCCAACATCGATTGCTTCGGTCCGCAATGCAGACAGCAACGTGAAGCAAATTCTCGATTACATCAACAGCGATCCCCAACTCGCGAAGAACACTGACATTTTCGTAACCGCCGACCACGGCTTCGCCACGATCAGCCGCCACGAGGTTGACGCTCAGGGAACCGCAACCCAAAGCTATTCGGCTCTGTTTACCTACAAAGACTCGACTGGTCGCGTGGAAGTCAATCCCGGCTTCCTGCCCCCAGGTTTCGTCGCGATTGACCTCGCTCACGCTTTGAACATGCCTCTCTACGATCCGGATTCCATCATCACCGATGGCCTTGGCAATCGGACTTATGAGCCGGTTGATCCCACGATCGGCCAGCAAACCAGCACTGTGCGCCAACATTCGGCGTCCGGGGATGGACTGATCGGAGCCAGCGGTGTGATTCTCGACAACACCGATGCAAAAGTGGTTGTTGCCGCCAACGGCGGGTCCGATCTGATCTACGTACCCGATCACGACATCAGCCGCGTTCAACAGATTGTGAGCTTCCTCTCGACCCGAGATTATGTGGGCACGATATTCGTGGACGACAGCTATGGATCGATCCCGGGAGCCCTGCCCCTGAGTTCGATTAACCTCGTCGGCAATGCGCAAACGCCGCGTCCGGCGATCGCGCTCAACTTCAAGACCTTTTACCTGACACCGGGTGATCTGCAATCTGCTGTGCAGATCGCCGACACCGGCCTGCAGGAAGGTCAAGGAATGCACGGCTCTCTGGGTCGCGACAACACCTTCAACAACATGGCGGCGTATGGACCCGACTTCAAGAAACATTCGGTGGTTCAAACTCCCATTTCAAATGCTGACGTGGCGCCCACGTTGGCCTATATCCTCGGCCTGCAGTTGCCTGCTCAGGGCAACCTGGTAGGACGGGTCATTCACGAAGCGATAAAGGGCGAACAAAAGCAGGTTTCCAAGGAGTATTTCGTTTCCGTTTCCGACAAGGCCGGTTCGGGTAAGAGCAGTGTTCTTTTCTATCAAAAAGCGGGCGATCAGCTTTACTTCGATGAAGCCTGCTTCACCGCGGCAAAGATCAAGTCGGCCCACCCGATCAAGAACGATCCATGTCGTTAGCTGCAACGTCCGGTCCAATACATTTTGGTACGCAGGCGACCACTACGGTCGCCTGCCTTTTCTTGAACGTACAGACGGCCCTTCTCTAAGAGATGTTTGACAAGCGATAGTCCCCCAAAGGGTCAGCTTTGAGTGGCACTACAGTTTTGTGGCCATGGCCGTCAGCTTCCTAATCCGCGCGGCCGTGAACCGCTGTATCGTAGCAGCGGCGTCCGTGATTATCGAGTAGGTGTGCGGCAACGGGCATAATCTCATCGACCTCGAATAGTTTTCCTTCTTCGAGACCCGGTTCTCACAAACCGTCTAGCCTGGGCGGCGGTCGCGGAATTACCATCCGGGCCGCGGGGTTTTACTCTGACCAGAGCTGCTTTGCACACAAGAGTCAGCCGAAGGATGTGATCGCCGCTACTACGGGTGAAAGTGTATGTTCCCAGCCTCGTAGATCCTGGACTTATTCGTGCAACTGCTCTGCCAGGTAATTGGCGATCCCCATCTCTTCTATGGAATGGAGTTGCGCTTCCAGGTAGTCCACGTGCCTTTCCTCGTCCTTGATCATCTGCTCGAACAAGACGCGGGAAGCTGCGTAGGGAGTTGGGCGAGTCGCTGGCGACGGTGCAGAAATTCGATGTTCCGCTGGCCCAAGCCACCACTTCATCGCTTGAGGCCCTGCAAGCGCTCAGTCTCGGCAACAAGGCTTCGCGTGAGAAGAACCCTGAGAGTGCCCTGCCTTACTACGAACGCGCCATCCAACTCGATCCAAACTTCGCCATGGCATACCAGAACATTGGAGGAGTCTGCTTTTATTTGGGGGAGTTACAGCGTACCAGCGAGTACTTCACGAAAGCATTTGAGTTACGGGAACATGCCAGCGAGCGCGAAAAGCTGCTGATCACGGCCGCTTATTACGCGAATGTAACCGGCGAACTGGACAAGGCGGCGCAGAGCTCTCAGGAGTTGATTGGGACCTACCCACGTGAGCCCTCGGGATACGTCCGTTTAGCTCTTGCTTATGGCCAAAAAGGCGAGTACGAGAGAGCGGTGGAGGTGTCGCGCCAAGTCCTCCACTTCGCACCTGATCTACGCGGCGCATATGGTAACCTCGGCAACTACTTGCTCGCCTTGCAGCGCTTTCAGGAAGTCCGACAAATGCTGCAGGAGCAACAGGCACGGAAGTTGGAAGATTTTCTGCTTCACCAACAAATTTACGGACTACCCTTTCTCTTGAGGGACCCGACGGCCATGGCCGAACAGCTGCGGTGGTTCGCCGCCGCTAATCCTGAGGCGAAAATAATGGGCTTTGGCTAGCATCGGATACGGAGGCATATGCAGGCCACTTGGGCAAGGCACGGGAGCTGGCCAGGCAGGCGGTTGCATCTGCCTTAAGGGCTGACGGCAAAGAGATCGGAGCAATCTTTTGGGAGAATGCTGCGCTGCGCGAAGCTGCTTTCGGGAACCTGCCGGAAGCCCGGGAGGCGGCCGATGCAGGACTGAAACTTGCACCCAGCAGCCAGAGCGCAGGCGTGGAAGCTGGGCTTGCGTACGCGATCATTGGAGATACGGCACGGGCGCAATCTTTAGCGCAAGACCTGAACAAGCGCTACCCGCTCGACACCCAGGTGCAGTCGCTTTGGCTAGCCGCAATCCACGGGCAATTGGCCCTGGACCGCCACAGCGTGCCCACTGCGCTGCACGATCTTGAGCCTGCGACTCCGCCGATTGAGTACGGCCAGATTGGGTTCGTCAACAGCATCTCCTGCCTTTATCCCACCTACATTCGCGGCGAGGCTTATCTGGTCGCTGGACAGGGCACGGCGGCTGCGGTCGAGTTTCAGAAGATTCTCGATCACAGCGGCATCGTCTGGAACTGCTGGACAGGAGCGCTGGCGCGCCTCGGCGTGGCCCGCGCGAACACCTTGCAGGCGAAGAACTCGCAGGGCGCGGATGCCGACGCCGCCCGCGTCCGGGCGCTCTCCGCTTACAAAGACTTCCTCACCCTCTGGAAAGACGCCGACCCCGACATCCCCATCCTGAAGGAAGCCAAAGCGGAGTACGCGAAACTGCAATAGCCCACACGACCAGAAATCCCCGCCACGTCGCCGCAAGGGAGTTTGCAAGCCAAACGTTGAGTTGGAACTTGGTTGAACCGACCTGGCGGATCACGCGCAAACCGGAAATTGTTCCGGGTCCGAAGTCGGTTTCGAGGATATTTGTCGAGGCAAGCCAGGAGCCCGAAGGGCATCAGGTTGTCGATCTCTGCCAGAGCCGTTTCCCGCGAGCCACGAGCGCACAGTGAATCGCGGGGATTATTGACGCCTAAATCACATGCGAGAGTTAGAATCGGCAAACCATGAACACTGAAGCAGCAAGCTCACCTGAAATCGACCTGTGGTTCCCCAAAACTAGATCGTCAGAAGTAGGTTGACTTCTCAATAATTTAGACGAAACAATCACGGTGACATGCCCGCCTTTTTGCTTGGTCTGTTTCGCGTGATTTGGTTGTTGACCAAGGGCCGTCGGGCGCTCGCCTTGGAGAACCTCGCGTTGCGCCAACAACTAGCAATATTCAAGCGGCAGCGCAAGCGTCCACGATTGGGTCGTTGCGACCGCGTGTTCTGGATTGTGCTCGCAAGGGTCTGGAAGGACTGGCGACAAAGCGCTGGTCGTGGTTCACCCCGACACCGTTGTGCGCTGGCAGCGGCAGCGCTTTCGACGTTATTGGGCACAACTGTCGGTGAACTCCAACGGAAAGCTCGGTCGGCCCTCGGTTGGCAAACAGATTCGTGAGTTGGTTCGTACTATAGCTCACGCGAATCCGTTGTGGCGTGCGCCGCGCATCCACGGCGAACTGCTCAAGCTTGGAATCAAGATCTCGGAACGGACCGTTTCTCGCATTCTGCGAACTGTTAAGCGCCCTCCTTCACAGACCTGGAGGACATTCTTGCAAAACCACATTGAGGGAATCGTCGCGACCGATTTCTTCACTGTGCCTACGGTCAGTCTGGGGGTGCTGTTCGTGTTCATCGTTCTAGAGCACCAGCGGAGGAAGGTGCTTCACTTTGGAGTGACAGAACATCCGACCGCCAGGTGGGTAGCACAGCAGATAGCGGAGGCTTTTGCCGAGCGGGATGCTCCACGGTACCTGGTGCGCGACCACGACGCCAGCTATGGCGATGAATTTCGCCGTCGGATCCAGTCGCTGGGAATCCAGGAGGTGATTACCGCGGCGCGGAGTCCTTGGCAGAACGCATTTGCGGAGCGGCTGATTGGCTCGATCCGACGTGAGTGTCTGGACCATGTCGTAGTTCTGAATGAGCGGCACCTTCGGAGATTGTTGAGAAGCTATTTTAGCTACTACCACCGATCGCGAACACACTTGGCTTTGGCAAAGGACGCTCCTGAATCGCGAGCCGTCCTGAGCCAGGGAACGATCATTTCCATTCCTCAAGTGGGCGGGCTGCCCCGTCGCTACGAACGCCGCGTGGCGTGAGGCAAAGGAGTCTCGATGCTCACGTTGAACCGATCGGCGATAGTGGTCAAGCCACAGCAGCCCTTCCTGGAGTGGCTCCACACGGCCGATCCCACCAGCTGCGGCCTAACATTGGAAGAGCTGGTACCGGAGCCAGCGATTTGCTTGGTCCCAGAGTGTGACACCGACGCTGAGGTCGAAGAAGTCTTGCACGAGCTGTGTGAGGAAATCTTTATCGAGCAATTGGCGGGGTAGATTAACGATCCAACAACTTGGCCAGAAGATCGGGGGTTCAAGGCCTTCTGCAAATGGTTCGAGTTCCAGCACCATTCGATGTTGATTGATCTCTGCGATGACCCTCTGATCCTTGATTCCGAGTGAATGCCATCGTGTGCAGAAACGCTGGCTCGATAAGCATGCGATCCAATTCTGGCGAACCACAGGGCACCCATTCCGGAAACCTCCGCTGCTTTCACAAACAGTTCACTTCCCCATAACATCCCGGCAACATTGAGAGGCCACCCTTGTGACGCGGTTCGTGAGCCGCCCAAGGCTCGCGAATTGAACTCAACGGAGGATTTATGAACCGGTTCGCAGTTCGACTCTGCTCAACTCTGATTCTTTGTGGCCTTACCTCGCTGGCAGCAGCGCAGAAACTCCACAAGTACCAGGTCGGTCCTCAACCCAACGGCAGCGTAGTAGTTACTACCAATGAGGTACTCACACCCGCAGGGCAACAAGTCAACTTCTCTGGCCGCCCGCTCGCGATCGCGATTCGACCCGACCAGAAAACCGCAGCCGTTCTGAACACCGGCGGCGACGGTGTGGTCGAAGTCATCGATCTGACAACTGCAACTGTTAAACAGGAATTCAACACTGGCGACTACAGCGTGTCCTACGACGGGATTCTCTATTCCGCCGATGGGACGCGGCTCTACATCGTTCAGGATGACGGGCAAGTCTCCATCGCCAGCGTTGCGGCCGATGGTACGCTCGCGCTAACGGCCCAGGTCAGCATTCCGCAGCCTGGCGGCACCGTGAACCCCAGCGCAGTGGCGCTTTCCAACGATGGGTCGAAACTGTTCGTAGTACTGAACATGGCGAACGCGCTCGGCGTCATCGATCTGGCGTCCAATCGGTTCACGGGGCAGATTCCGGTGGGTAACGCTCCCCACAGTGTTGCCGTTTTCGGAAATGTGGCCTACGTAAGTAACCAAGGGGGACGTCCAGCGAGGCCCAGAGAGTTTACGGTCTTCTCCGCCGGCACCCCGATTGTGGCCGATCACAACTCTGGAGCGGCGATTACAGGAACGGTAAGCGTTGTCGATGTTAGCTCCGGCACTCTGCTGAAAAGCATCGCAGTGGGACTCCATCCCACCGCCATCCTGGCATCTCAGGACTACGTGTTTGTGGCCAACAGTAATAGCGACTCGATTTCTGTGATCGACACGGTTACGAACACGGTGGTTCAAACCGTGCCAATCCAAGCCTTCGCTAACGCGCCGTTTGGCAGCTCGCCGAACGGTCTAGCGGTAACTCCGGGCGGAGAGCTTCTGGTAACGCTCGGTACCAGCAACGCAGTCGCTTTCTTCAATGTGAAGGGACTTCCAAATCAAGTGCACTATGACGGACTGGTCCCCACGGGCTGGTATCCAACTGGCATTCAGTATGCGAGTGCGGCGAACCAGTTGATCGTCTCCAATGAAAAGGGCGCGGGCGTGGGTACGAACGTTCCGCCTACCGCTACCGTGGGCCCAGATCCGGCCACCAACAAAACGGGCAGGAACGTCTACGAATATATCGGAAGCGTTTCGCAGATCAACTACCCGACCGCCAAGCAACTTCGCCAATACACTGCCCAGGTGGCGAGGAACAATGGCTGGAATCAGATCGGTAAAGGTGAGGAAGCGCTGCCCGCCGTCTTCAACCAACCGTCGCCAATCCAGCACGTCTTCTACGTGATCAAGGAGAACCGCACCTACGACCAGATGCTGGGTGACGATGCTCGCGGGAACGGCGACCCCAAGATGAATCAGTTCCCGCTCGTCGATAATCCGAACCAGCATGCTTTGGCAGACGATTTTGTTCTGCTCGACAACTTCTATTCCAGCGGCATCCTTTCCGCGGACGGACACCAATGGGCCGATCAGGCCTTCGCTCCCGACTATCTGGAGAAGTCCTTCGACGACTTCCAGCGCAGCTACCCATACAATGGAGGCGATAGTTTGGCGTATACTCCCACCGGATTCTTGTGGGAGAACGCAACCAAGCATGGCAAGACAGTGCGGATGTACGGCGAATACGCTTACCAATACAACGGTCCCTGGGAGGAGTACGGCGATTGGAGCGATTGGTATAACGACTCGCTGATCCTGGAAGGTAAGGAGCAGGGAACGCTCCATGTGCCGCTAGGCGTTTTCCGGGCTAATTCCGATGTTCCCTCGGTTGACAAATTGTTGAACCGCGACTATCCGCCCTTCGACACAGGAATCCCGGATCAGTACCGGTTGGACGTCTTTCTGAAGGACTTCAACCGCTTCGTGAAAAGCAAGAACCTGCCCAACCTCATCGTCATGACGCTCTGTACCGATCACACCAGCGGCGTATCCAGCGGCTACCCGACTCCTGCGTCGCAGGTTGCGGATAACGATCTGGCCGTCGGTCGCTTGGTCGACGCCATCAGCCACAGCCCATACTGGGCGTCTTCCGCTATCTTCATCGTGGAAGACGATTCTCAGGACGGCGTGGACCACGTGGACGGGCACCGTGCGCCGGCCTTCGTGATCAGCCCCTACGTGCAGCGTAAGTTGGTTGACAGTACCTACTACACCCAGCTCGACGTTGTGCGCAGCATTGAGGACATCCTCGGTCTGCCCACCATGACCCAGATGGATCTTATTGCTCCGCCAATGTCGGATCTGTTCACGGACACCCCCGACCTGACGCCGTATACGGCTCTGCCCAACCAGATTCCTCTCGACACGTTGGTGTCGAACACGGATCAATCTCCCATGGCAAAAGCATGGATCGCAGCGTCGTCCCGCATGTTCCCGTCCGGACCGGGAAAGAAGCCCGATTCCGCCGACCCGAACCTGCTCAACCACGCAATTTGGTACGGCACCAAAGGCTTCAATACTCCGTATCCGGGTGATTCCAAGGTGCTGCGGCCTGAAGAAGTGCAGACAGCCCCCTCCAGCAAGCGGGATGGCGACGACGATTAATCAGTCGTTCAGATTGTGCTAGCAGCGCACGGGCGGCGGCACGGCCTCCTTGCTTGGGGAACCGCGCTGCCGTCCGTGTCTTTCCGCGCCTGATTTTCCCGAAATCTTAGCCGTTACCGGTCCGGTATGCGCTGTTGGGCTTGCCCCTTTAAGAACAGTAATCGAATTAGAACAGCAACCGAACCACCAACTGTAATTGCCGCGATGGATCGGTTTTTGTGATTCCAGCCTGCGGTGCCAGAAACGTACTCGCCGGGGCTGCGCCGTTGCCATAAACATTGTTGACATTGACGAAATTCTTGCTGTTGAGAATGTTGAGGGCTTCTTGTTTATCGCTGCAAACCGCTCTCTTGTGGCCGATGCTGAAGTTTCTTGGTCCCCTACTGTCCTACCCCTAGCACGACGAAAGAGTTTGGCATAATCGATGGTCTGGGTTTCGGGTCCTGGGCCGTGGGCGCCGGCGTTGGCGCGAAATCTGCCGTTACCAGATAGAGCGTGCTGGTGGCTGCGTCGAGTGCCATGGTCCTTGCTCCCACGCGCGTGGATAGGGTTTGCACTGACTCATAGCGGTCCTTTGACGCTTGCGACAGAATCGTCAGCGAGCCGTCTCCATTGGAGCTGAAGACTAGGGCATGCTTGGCGTCGTACGTGGCGCCGTCGGCCCGCGCGCCGATGTCGGCCGTGGCGACGACCTTGCCGGCAACCGAATCCACGATCGCCATCTTCTGGTTCCCGCACACGGAGAACAACCGCTGGTGATCGGGATCGAAGCCCAGGCCGGTCGGGCGTTCGCAGGGCGCAAGCGGCCACTTCGCAGTCACCTTCAACTCCTGCGCATCGATGCGCACGATCACGTGAGCGGTTTCGATATTCAGAAAGACTAGGCCCTTGCCATCGGCCTGCGCGCCTTCGGGTTCTCCGGGAAGAGCAATCGTCGTGATCACTTTGTTGGTCTTCGTATCGATCACGGTGGCGTCATAGCTGGTGTGATTGAAGGCCAGTACGCGTTCGGTTTTGGGTTCGAAGATGATGAAATCCGGGCCTTCAGGGGCATCGATCTTCGCGACGATCTGGCGCGATGTCCGGTCAAACACAGCGACCTGATTGGCCTCGCCGTCGCTGACGTACCCATACTTGCCGGCGTCGTCGAGTGCGACACCATGCGTGTGCTTGAACCCTGTGATGTCACCCGCCAGTTTGCCCGTATTCGTATCAACAACCTGTACATGAGTGGTACGAGAGATGTAGAGAAGGTGGGCGTGCGCATCCAGAGTGAGGTTGCCCCACTTGTCGTCGCCGCCGATTGGCCAGGTCTCCTTCACTTTGAACTGCGGCGTACGGTTAGCGCCCAGGACCGTGGCCGTCGTCACAAGAACGAGCAGGGCAAAGATCAACAGCAAGACTGTGGAGTTTCTTTTGTTCGACATCGTCTGGTTGAGCCTCCACGCCCACATGTTAAGTGCGCCACTTAGATGAACCCGCGTTCATCCGGGGAACAGCGGACAAAGGCCACAGACCATGGCGAGGAATCTCTGCTTCAAACTTTCCTGCCCGCTCTGTGGCCCCATTGGCTGGAGCGATGATCTCCAAGTACCACGCTTGAGTTGAAGAACCCGAAAGCTCCTGCACACTAGAAAGCTAACTTCAACGAGAACTGGATCTCGCGTGGGGTTCCCGTCCCCACCGGGCTAACCGGGGTTGTAGTGTTTACGGTATGGGTGATGCTGCCGAAGCCTGAACCAGTGATGTCCGCTTGCGGCAACCCATACTGCGGATGGTTGAAAATGTTGAAGAATTCGGTGCGAAAATCAAGCCGTACCCGCTCCGTTAACGGAATGTGTTTCCCAATTCCCATGTCAATCTGCCATGCACCTGGCCCACGTCCCACATCCCGCGGAGCGTTGCCGAATGTACCCTTTGCCGGTATGGCGAACGCCGCCGGATTGATCCATTCGCCGATCGAGGAGCCACCCGGCGGAGTGAGTGAAACCCCAGGCACGAGATCGGGGCGCTGACTGTTGGTGTTGCCGTCGGGCACATCTTTGGACGAGCGATCAATCGTAACGTTTATGGGGAATCCCGTGCGCGCCACGACCATGGAAGTCAGTTCCCAGGAACCGGCGATACTGCTCCAGATTCCCGGCTGGTTCAGATACGATTTGCCCCGCCCGAATGGAAGTTGATACACGGCGCTGGCATTGAATACATGGCGCACATCCCAGACGCCACTGGCACGTTCACACGGCTGGCACGCGACATTTTGAGCTACCAACGAATCGCCGTCCCCACTGCCGTTAGAACCGTCGTCGATTTCGTGCGCCCACATGTAGTTGGCTGACAGCAAGAAGCCGCGCGAGAAGGAACGCTTCACCGCGAACGAGAGTCCCTCATAGTCGCTGTTGTTCTTGTTCCCGCGCCAGTTCACTTGCCCAAATGCCGGGTAAGGACGGGTTCCCGTTAGGGGGTCGACAACATTCACCACGGAAAGAGTGAGCAGATTGGTGCCTTTGCTCCCGACGTAAGAGACGGTTCCCACAAAATCAGCCGGTAAAGCTTGCTGCACAGATAGACCCCATTGCGTAACGTAAGTATCCTTGCGCCGGCGGTCATCGTCTCGCGGCGAAATTATGCCCGTAGTATCCGCAAGAAACGGATCAATCGGATAGCTAAGGTCCGGGATCGTCTTGCTCGACAACGAATAGCTGTAGACCTCGTTGGAATTGGGGAGGTTCTGATCGTCCAATTGGCCGTCTTCGTGGTAGATCCCAAAGCCGGCGCGAATGACAGTACGGCCGTTGTTACGGGGCGCCCAGGCAAACGCTATGCGCGGATCGATGTCTCCATAATTCGGCTGGCCGAAGCTGGCACCCACTCCGCAGAAGCCTTGCGGTCCACAGGTGGCGAAATCGAAGGGATTGGAACGGCCCTGGACTTCATGAAAAAGATTGAAAAAGCTGTAGCGCACGCCTAGGTTCAGGGTAAGGTTCGGCAACCACTTGAATTCATCCTGGACATAGCCAAAATATTGCGTCTTGCGCAGCCCATTGACGGGCAGTGCGCCGGTAAGAGTGGCTGTACTCACCTGGTTGGCGTCAAAGGCGGCGAAAGACGCATACTTAACCGTTCCGGCGGCAGTGTTTCCCTGGTTCATTTGGATGCGCCGAATCTCTACTCCGGCTTTCACAACATGTCGCCCCTTGATCCAGGTCGCGTTGTCGATCCCGGCAAATGAGTTCCCCACGCCGGTATTTGCCTTGTTGGTGTTAAGAGTGGTGAAGCTGCCGGTCGGGTCAGAGATCGAGAATGCGTAAAGCAGTCCCGTTTGATTGATGTTGGTAGTGTAGGCGGTGCTGCGATTGAATCCGAACTTGGCCTCGTTCACGAACGTCGGAGAAAAGATATGCAGCAATTCGATGCCGGCGTTGACTGGATGAGAAGTAAGCTGTTGTTGGTCCAAGAGATAATTCCCGGAACTGGCCAGCGGTTGAGTATTTACCGCCTCATCAATGTTCGCCCGGACGAACGCCGTCGTCTTGTTCGAAAAACGATGGTCGAGGCGGAACATGCCGGAATCTTCGTTGACGACCTGTCTGCCTTCGCTGGCAAATTGGTCGACGTCGGGATTACTCGTCGGAGTCTGACCTCCTGGATACGCGTTGAGAATTGGAGCCAGGACCGGCGAATCCGCCGCCACCTGGGCGCGGAACGAGTCGCTGGGGACAGTGCCGTTCAACGGGAAACCCCAATGCTGCCGGTATCCTTCGTAGGCGAGAAAGAAAAAAGTCTTGTCATGCACGATGGGTCCGCCCAGTGAACCTCCGAACTGATTCAAACGAAGAGGCTGTTGCCCGGTATTAGTAATGGGAACAGGCTGCAGCGCATCGAACGCGTTATTGCGGAGAAACTCGAAGGCGTTGCCGTGGAGCCGATTGGTGCCGGATGGCGAGGTTACCGCTAACTGTCCACCTCCCGTTCCTCCCGCTTCCGCGGTCGCCAGCGCCGAGTCGATGTGAAACTCCTGTATGGTGTCGAGAGGAATCGCCAGGCGAACATATGCCTGCTGGCCCTGGTTAATGACGTTGGTGGCGTCGATGCCGTCGTAGGTAAAATTGTTGTCGTCGCGGCCTCGGCCTGCAAATCGAACCGAACGCTGGTTACTACCGCCAGTATCGACCGCGCCGGGCACCAGCGCCGTGAGCGTGGCCCAATTGCGGCCATTTAACGGCAGTTCCTCGACCTGCACCCGCTCGGTACGGCCCCCCATGGCGTCGGAGGTTTCGTCCATTTGTTCGGAACTGGCCGAGACCTCGACTCGCACCTGGCCGCCCGATATCGGCAGGGCTGCGTTGAGGGTACGCGTCTGCTGCACAACCTGCACCACATTCTCGAGAGTGAGAGCTTTGAAACCGTCGTGGGTAAACGTGACGGTATAAACCCCAACCGGCAACTCGGGAATGACATAGGTTCCGCTGGAAGAGGATGTGGTTTCCCGCCTGAGTCCGGTGTCATTCTGCACTGCGGCGACATGCGTCTGCGGCAAAACGCGGCCGGAGGGATCTGTGACTGTGCCATTCAATCCCGCACGGTCCACCTGCGCTAGAGACAAACACACCAGACACAGGATGACGCCAACAAGGCAGAAGAATTGATTGGCTGCCCGAAGATGTCTCCAGGCTCGCAGGCTGGAAATAAGAGTGGTTGAAAAACAATTCCCGCAAAGCAGACCGTAAGCGTATTTGCGTGGTTTCATAATTGTTGTCCTTCGCGTATGAAATCGGAGCGTCGCCCCGAAGTGATGATGTTGACCAAAGCGAGGAAGCCGTTGAAGACCGACCGCGACCTCTAAGAACTCCATCGCATTGCGAAAGATAGGAGCGTAATCGCGCATTGTTAAGAAGGCTTGACAGGCAAGTTAATTTCTAAAGATAAAGTCAATCAAATCAATCTATTACCGGCGGTAATTGATCGAATGTATGTACTACTTTGCGCTCATTGTTGCGGCACGATGAATTCTAAGGCCGGGCGGTTGACTCCTCAAATCTCCAACTTTAGAGTTCTCCTGATTGGGAACGTCCCGATTGACTTCAATTTCGACAATGGACCCGCTGTTTCCTATTTTCGATACTGCTCCGTCGGCCCAGCTTGGACCGCTGGAGAGACAAGTCCTTCAGGTCGTGTGGGCGAGAGGAACTGCCACGGTTCGTGAAGTGCGCGCGGATGGCACGATCTGGCAAACCTATCCCACCATCATGACAACGATGGACCGTCTCTTTAAGAAAGGACTCCTCGACCGCGTTCCCGACGGAAGGGCGTTTCGCTATTCGGCGCGGTATACCCCGGAAGAACTGGAGCGCGTGGCCGCGGTAAACGGCATCCGGCAGCTTCTGGGGTCGGAGTATGCTTCGCTGCACCTTTCGTATCTTGTGGAGGCGGTCAGCACGCAGGACGGGAAATTGCTCGATGAGTTGCAGGCGCTCGTGGAACGTCAGCGTGCACAACTGAAGAAGGGAGAGCAGGAGTGATATTTGCCGCGCGGGGCCTCCTCGTTTCTCTTGCGTTTTTCGCCACGGTGTACTGCCCGCTGTCTTTGCTAGTCGTGTTGGCGTGGCCGGGCATGAAGCGCATAGGGCGAGAGTCTCTCTTGAGCTCCGCCAATCTCCTGTTCGGGCTGCGGATCTTTCCGTTTGCGGTTTCCGCCGTGGTTACCTTGTTATTCACGTTCCCGTCATTCTGGCTGCTGGAGCGGGCATCGCCCGACGAGGACGCGGCAACCTTCGCGCTCGCCGCGTGTTCGCTGCTCATCCTCAGCGCCGGCTTGTTCCGTGTGCTGAGGGCTCAGGCAAGAACGACGCGCGCAGTCGCGCAGTGGTTGATGGGAACGCCGAGCCTCAGCAGCGATGCGGGTACGCCTACGCTCAGCGCTTCGAGCGGTGCCCCACCGCTGATTCTTGTAGGTTTCCGGAAACCAAGGGTGATGGTCTCCGATATGGCAGCCATTGTGCTAAGTGAAGACGAGCTACAAGCGGCAGTTCGGCACGAACTCGGGCACGCGCGGTCCTGGGACAACCTGAAGAAAGCTCTGGCCAGTTCGACTCCTTTCCCCGGGATGAGTAGTCTCCAAAGTGCCTGGCAAGAAGCGGCCGAACTGGCCGCCGACGATGCTGCAGTAGCGAATCGCCGGGAAGCGCTGAATCTGGCGGCGGCGTTGATCAAACTTTCCAGATCTTCTCAACAATTGCCCAAGCTCGTACTCGCGACTGGACTGGTGAGTGGCTCGTCGTCGATCAGCGTGCGCGTAGAGCGCCTGCTCGGATGGCGCACGGCGGCTCGCCGCGTCCAACGTGGTTGGCCTTGGACACTCCTTGTTCTACTCACAATGATCGTAGGCATCGCCGGGAACTACGGCGCAACCCTAGTCCTAACGCATCGCTTGACTGAACTCCTGGTGCCTTAAGTCGAGGCTCTCCAAAGAAATCCGAACCCGCTGTTGGCCACAGTCGAGCTTGGGGGTGTCTTGTGTCGAGACAAGCTTGTCGCGAGAGTTAACACGGAGGGGCCGGATCCGCTTTTGTCACATTGTCCCATGTGTGTTTACACCCGTGCTCGCGAAACACTCGAAGTCGTTCTCGCTCATCGACTGCATCTCGGTTGGCGTTGACCGAATGCAGCGAAACTTCGAGCCAATGCGAAAGCAGGTGGAAGCCTGGCAGAGAAGTGAATTGACGGACGTCACCGCCACGGTGGTCATCTACGAGGCGTTTGTCGAGGGCAGACTCGAAGCTCCCAAACACCTTGCCCGCAGCGTGCATGGCCTCTACTTCGAGCCAAAATACGAGGAATTCCGGCCTCGTACGATCTGGAGCCTCTCGAATGCGTTTACGTCTGCATTCAAAGAACTGGATCCCATTCCACAATTCAAGGCTACTGCCAAGCTGGGCGAATTCCTCGAGGCCCGGTTTTCACAATCGTTCTAGCCCTCGGGGCGGTCTTGGCCCGGCCGCCCCTTCCCAACTAGTAATCCCTGCTTTGAACGCCCTACGCGGGCGAGGAAAGCAATCGTCCCCCGTCGGTGACCGGACCATCCGGATGGAGAGTTTAACTTCCCGCGAAGGCATAAGAACCGCGTCTTTAACGGCCCAACAGAGCCGAAGATCGTGAGCGATACGTGAACCGCATCTTGCGTATGGCTGCGCGAGATAGCAATCTTGTGGAATGAAACAGCGCGGAAAGAAGGCGTGGACGAAGTGGCGGGAGCTGGTTTCCGAGCAAGGCCG
>Ga0187865_1000715_pt1 | contig 43525 bp, 37 predicted proteins | sample June2016WEW_11_1_2_FD_132989 | JGI IMG/M metagenome (GOLD analysis project Ga0187865, IMG submission 132989) | Peatland microbial communities from SPRUCE experiment site at the Marcell Experimental Forest, Minnesota, USA - June2016WEW_11_100 | ecosystem: Environmental > Terrestrial > Soil >...
AGTGTGGTCTTTGGCCGCTCGGTTCAGGAGAGCCGCGAGATGCTGGGCCGCTACCTGGCGCGTGAACATCCGGTGGACGCCGACTTGGTTGTGCCCGTCCCCGACTCCGGCGTCCCGGCCGCCACGGGGTTTGCCGAGGAGTCCGGCATCCCTCTCAAGATCGCGCTCATCCGTAATCACTACGTGGGCCGCACCTTCATCCACCCCGTGCAGGCGGGACGCGACGCCAAGGTCAAGATCAAGTACAACGCCGTGCGCGAGGTCGTCGCGGGCCGGAAGGTCGTCATGGTGGACGACTCCATCGTGCGCGGCACCACCAGCCGCGGGCTCGTGAACATGATCCGGCAGGCGGGGGCGACGGAGGTGCACTTCCGGGTCGCCTCGCCGCCGATCGTGGGCCCCTGCTACTACGGGATCGACACGCCGAACCGCGAAGAGCTCATCGCCGCGACCCACTCCGTCGCGGAGATCGCGGCCTATCTGGGCGTGGACTCGCTCGGGTATCTCTCGCTCGAGGGGATGGTGGAGTCGAGCGCGGGGGATCCGACCCGCTTCTGCCACGCCTGCTTCTCCACCCAATACCCGACGCCCGTCCCGTCCGACTCGGCCAAGCTGCGGTTCGAGTCGGCGGCAGCGCGGGCCCAGAAAGCCTAGCATGACCCGTTACGTCTATTTCTTCGGCGGCGGCCACGCCGACGGCACGGCACAGATGAAGACCGTGCTCGGTGGCAAGGGCGCCAACCTCGCCGAGATGACCAACCTCGGCATCCCCGTTCCCCCCGGCTTCACGATCAGCGCCGAGCTGTGCAACGAGTACATCAAGTCGAAGCACTACCCGCCCGAGCTGAAGGCGGAGGTCGAGACCAACCTGGCGAGAGTCGAGAAGGAGATGGGCCGGAAGTTCGGCGCCGCTAGGAAACCGCTGCTGGTCTCGGTGCGCTCCGGCGCCGCGGTCTCCATGCCCGGCATGATGGACACGATCCTGAACCTGGGGATGAACGACGCGGTCGCGGCCGCGCTGGCCGAGGAAACCGGCAACCCGCAGTTCGTCTACGACGCCTACCGCCGCTTCGTGTCCATGTACGGCGACGTCGTGTTGGGGCTCAAGGGGAGCAAAAGCCCGTTCGAGCCGTTGCTCCACGCCAGGAAGCAGAAGTGCAAGGTCGAGCGCGACATCGACCTTCCAGCCGACGAAATGAAGGCGCTGGTGGGCGACTACAAGGCGGCCCTCAAGAAGCTCCTCCCCCAGGGGTTCCCCGAGGATCCTCAGCAGCAGATGTGGGGCGCGATCGAGGCCGTATGGCGCTCGTGGATGGGCGACCGCGCGGTCTCGTACCGGCGCATCAACCGCGTCCCGGAGACGCTCGGCACCGCGGTCACGGTGATGGCCATGGTCTTCGGCAACTTCGGCGAGGACTCGGGCACGGGTGTCGCGTTCACCCGCGACCCGTCCACCGGGGAGCGGCGCTTCTTCGGCGAGTTCCTCGTCAACGCGCAGGGCGAGGACGTCGTGGCCGGCATCCGGACGCCGGAGCACATCGAGCAGATGGCGCAGCGGTTCCCGAAGGCGTACAAGCAGCTCACCGAGACCTATCAGCGGCTGGAGAAGCACTACCGCGACATGCAGGACCTCGAGTTCACGGTCGAGCGCGGCACGCTGTACCTGCTCCAGACGCGGAACGGGAAGCGGACGGGGCCCGCGGCGGTGCGGATCGCGGTCGAGATGGTGGACGAAGGGATGCTGACCGAGCAGGAGGCGCTGATGCGCGTCACGCCCGACGCGCTCGACCAGCTGCTGCATCCGATGGTGGACCCCGACGCGAAGTGCACGGTGCTGGCCACGGGCCTCCCCGCGTCGCCCGGCGCGGCCGCGGGTCAGGTCGTGTTCGACGCGCACGAGGCGTTCGCCTGGGCGAAAGAGGGCAAGGCGGTGGTCCTCGTCCGCGCCGAGACTTCGCCCGAGGACATCGAGGGGATGAACGCGGCGAAGGGGATCCTCACGGCCCGCGGCGGCATGACCTCGCACGCGGCGGTGGTCGCGCGCGGCATGGGCAAGTGCTGCGTGGTCGGCGCCAAGGCAGTCGAGGTGGACGAGGCCGCGGGGCTCTTCCGCGTGAACGGGCGCAGCGTCAAGCGCGGCGACTGGGTCACGCTCGACGGCTCGACCGGCCGGGTGATCGACGGGAAGGTCGCTCTGGTGCAGCCGACGCTGTCCGGGCATTTCGCCCGCTTCATGCAGTGGGCCGACAAGGCGCGGCGGCTCAAGGTGCGCACCAACGCCGACACGCCGGTGGACGCGCAGCGGGCCCGGGAGTTTGGCGCGGAGGGAATAGGGCTCACCCGCACCGAGCACATGTTCTTCGGGGCCGACCGGATCGCGGCGATGCGCGAGATGATCGTCGCCCGCGACATCGCCGGGCGCCGCAAGGCGCTCGCCAAGCTGCTGCCGATGCAGCGCGGCGACTTCGAGGGGATCTTCACGGCGATGGACGGCCTCCCGGTGACGATCCGGCTCCTCGACCCGCCGCTCCACGAGTTCCTGCCGCACGAGCCGGAGACGCAGGCTGCGCTCGCCAAGACGATGGGGATGAAGGCGGAGGAGCTGGCGGCGATCGTCGAGTCGCTGCGCGAGGCCAACCCGATGCTCGGGCACCGCGGCTGCCGGCTGGGGATCACCTACCCCGAGATCACCGAGATGCAGGCGCAGGCGATCTTCGAAGCCGCCGTGAACGTCGCGGCCAAGGGCGTGAACGTGCACCCCGAGGTGATGGTGCCGCTGGTCGCGGTGGTGCCGGAGCTGCAGAACCAGGTGGACATCGTCCGCCGGGTCGCGAAAGAGGTGTTCGCGAAGGCGAAGCGCGAAGTGGCGTACATGGTCGGCACGATGATCGAGCTGCCTCGCGCCGCGCTCACTGCGGACGAGATCGCGACGGTCGCCGAGTTCTTCTCGTACGGCACCAATGATCTCACGCAGACCACCTTCGGACTCTCGCGCGACGATGCCGGCCGGTTCCTCCCGGCCTACGTCGAGATGGGGCTCCTCAAGGCCGATCCGTTCCAGGTGCTGGACCAGGACGGCGTCGGCAAGCTGGTGAAGATGGGCATCGAGCTGGGGCGGAAGACCCGCAAGGATCTCAAGGTCGGGATCTGCGGGGAGCACGGCGGCGAACCGTCGAGCGTGATGTTCTGTCACGACGTGGGCATGAACTACGTTTCGTGCTCGCCCTTCCGGGTGCCGATCGCCCGCCTCGCGGCGGCCCAGGCCGCGCTCCTCGAAAAGGGGGCCGAGGACAAGACCAGCGCGACCGTCTAGCCGTCCCGGCCTGCCTGTCGGAGGGGGGCGTCGCTTAACGCGGCGCCCCCCTTCGCGTCTGATGGGGCAAGCAGCACACAGGGAGCAGGACGGTGAGACACATGCTGTCGAGAATCCGCGCGGCGCTCGGCGCCGCCATGGTCATCGCGATCGCGTCGCCGGTCGCGGCCCACGCCCAGCGGCCGGCGGCCCGCGTGCGGGTCGAGGCCCAGTGGCTCGAGCGCCGCGGCGCCACGCGGCAGTGGCTGAGATGGAGGGTGGCGCGAAGGCCACTCGCCGCTGTGGCGTGGCGTCGCGGCTATGCTCGGGGCTTCGCGATGGGGCGGTTCCCGCTGCGCGCGGGGGCCTGGGGCCAGGCCTACTACAGCCGGAGTTCGGTCCGCGCCCGGATGTACGGCCGGTTCTGGGACCGCCGGCGCCTCGGGCGGATGGGCGGACGCTGGTCGATCTGAGCGATCCGGGGGGATGAAACGAGCCGGGCCGCCCTCGAGGCGGCCCGGCTCGTCTTATCAGGCTCGATCGCTCAACCCCGCTGCAGCGACGCCAGCGCGCCCCCGATCAGCAGCATGACCACGAACGCGGCGACCGCCGCCGTCCACGCCGCGTTCTTCTTCACCTTCTCCAGGTGCATGATGCCGACCGCCGTGATGAACAGCCCCCACAGCGGGAGCGGCCCGATGCCCGCCAGGATCGCCGACAGGAACTTGCCCACGCTGTCCGCCGAGAACAGCACGTTGAGGCCCAGCGCCGGCTGCGCGTCCGCCACGGACGTGACGGCGTCGCTCGGCGCCCCCCGCATCCGCAGGATGATGCCCTGCAGGACCAGCGCGATCGGGACCATGATCTGGGCGAATACGCTGATCGAGAGCAGCCCCTTGTATCGGGCGCGGGCGCTGGTGACCGAGACCGCGAGATACAGGATCCCCGCGTTGATCAACGCCAGGATCAGGAAGACGATGGGCGTCGCGATCAGGCCGAACATCGCCCGCGTGCGCAGCTGCTCTGCCGAGAGCTGCGGCGCGTTGGGGATCGCCTGGATCGCCAGCTCCATGACCCGCTGGGTGTAGGGGAGCTCCCAGAATCCGATCGCCACGCACAGGATCGCTATGATCAGCCACGGGAGGAACCAGGTGGGCTTCGCCTGCTGCTCCTCGAACACCGCGCTGGGGGAATAGAGCACCCGCACCAGACGCATGAAGTCCGTGACGAACGGGGTGTAGGAAGTGGCTGCGGGGGCCTGCGGCGCCGGCGCTGCCATGCGGATCTCCCGGGTTGGGGTGCCCCCATTCTACGGAAACTCCGGCGGAAAAGCGATACGAGGCGCCTTCCCGGCAGATCAATCGTCCTCAATGCCCGAAGTCCCCGTCCTTCTTCCGCCTCCCGGCGTGGGACATTGGGTGACGCCCGGACTCCTTCCCTAGCTTCAGGAAGTTCTCGTAGTGGTCAGCGCCGATGCGACCACTGTCCAACGCTTCCCGCACTGCGCAGCCCGGTTCCTTCGTGTGCGTGCAATCCCCGAAGCGACACTGCGACGCGAGCGCCCCGATGTCAGCGTACGCTGCCTCCATCCCGCCCTCGGCTGCAGCTACACCGAGTTCGCGCATCCCGGGGTTGTCGATGACCATCGCACCGTTGTCGAGGAGAAAGAGCTCTCTCCTGACGGTGGTATGTCGCCCCTCGCCGGTACTACTCACCACCTTGGTCTCGAGGACATCACGGCCCATCAGGGCATTGATGATCGTGCTCTTCCCGACGCCGGATGAACCGACAAAGCAATACGTCTTGCCCGGAGCGAGGACGCTCATCAGATCATCGACGCCCTGTCCCGTGACGTTGCTCAGAGTCATGACAGACTCGGTAATGCCGGCGCTTCGAATGTCCCTTATCTGGGCCGCCAGAACGTCAGGCGCCATGAGATCGATCTTGGTCAGCAGGACCAGCGGGATGGCCCCGCCATCCTTCACCATGACCAGATAGCGCTCCAGCCTCTTGAGGTTGAAGTCGTAGTGGCATGACTGGACGACGATGACGAAGTCCACATTGGCCGCGATCATCTGGTATCCACCAGAATCACCGGGCGCTTTGCGGCGAAGAGATGATTGTCGATCGAGGATCGCGTGGACTATTCCGAACTCGTCGTGGGCCGACTTCTCTACGCAAACCCAGTCCCCAACGCAGGGCCGCTGCAACCCGGCATCCGATTCGTGCAGGAACTTCCCCGAAAGCTTCGCCCGAAAGAAACCGGGCTTGCCGACCAGGAAGAGCTGGCTGCGATCGACCGCAGCAACGCGTGCCATGCCGTCATTGCCGCGACAACGACCGGATTGCGATGCAAACCGCTCGTTCCAGCCCAGAGCATCAAGCGTAAGTTCGGCCATGCCCATTGCTCGAAAGTGTTCCAGTCGAAGGGTGGTCAACGAAGCACGCGGCGTGTGGCAGAGGACGCCACGCGCCGCGCTCTTTCTTGCCCGGGCCACAACGAGTTACGAAAGTGGAGGCGCGGGGAATCGAACCCCGGTCCGAGCGGCGATCCGCAGCTGCGTCTACGTGCGTAGCCCGCGATTCAGACTGTTGCCGAAGGCCGGTTCACGGGCAACCTGCCTCAAGCCGAGCCCCGGTGAAATCTCGCCGTACGCGCCGCGGCGCCACGCACGACCAGCCCGATTTTTCGATACCCGAGCGTCGCCTCAGGCGGGCTCCATCTCGGGCAGGAGCATAAGGCTGTTTAGGCCTTACGCCGCCAGCGCAAAGTCAGCGTTGGCATTTGAAAAGTTCCCAGAGGTTTAGCGAGGATCCAGGGACCTCGGCACGCTGCTGCCACCTCACGACACCCGTCGAATCCTGTCGCCCCCGGCGACACTATGAAATCTAGCCGGCGTTCCCCCCCGTGGCCACGACGCGGTTCCGCCCCTCCCGCTTCGCGCGGTACAGGGCCGCGTCCGCCGTGGCCATCAGGTTGTCGGGGTGCGGAATCGGCACCGGGCACGCCGACACGCCGCAGGAGATGGTGATCGGGTACTCGAGCCCGCTGATCGGGAACGGGTGCCTCGCCACCAGCGCGCGGAGCCGCTCGGCCACCTCCATGGCCAGCGCCAGGTCGGCGCCTGGCAGCCAGACGGCGAACTCCTCCCCGCCAATCCGGGCCGCCACGTCCCCGGCACGCAGCGCCGCACGGAGCAGCTTGGCCAGGTGCTTCAGCGCCGTGTCGCCCGCCGGATGGCCGAGGCTGTCGTTCACCTGCTTGAAGTGATCGAGGTCGAGCATCACGAGCGCCGACCGCGAGGGGTCGCCCGCTCCCATCGCGGCGTTCAGGGAGCGCCGGTTCGCCAGCCCCGTCAGCTCGTCCGTGTTGGCCTTCCGCTCGGCGATCGCCACGTCGTGCGCCGGGCCGAGCAGCGGCGCGACCCGGATGACGAGCGCTTCCATCCGCGAGATGACCTCCGCGGCCTCCAGCAGCGGCTGCCCCAGCACGAGCACCGCGCCCTCGATGCGGGACGAACTGCGGATCGGCACCGCGACGCCGCCCCGCGGCGCGCGCCGCCGGTCGCCCACGCCCGATCCGATGGCCGCTTCGTCCTCCGGCGCCACCACCGGAATACCGTCCGTGACCGCCCGCCCAGGCCAGGAGTCGGGCCTGACATCCCTGCCGATCAGGCGGGTGTCCTGACCGTCGGAGACGGCCACCACCTTGATCGGCCCGCCGTCCACCTCCCGGAGCACGACCATGGCCGCAAGCCCCACCCAGTCGGAGGCGCGATTGGCGAGCAGCCGGGCCAGCACGTCGAGCCGCGCACCGGGAGGAACGTCGGCGGCGGCATCCGCTGCGCGGAGCACCGAGCCGCTGACGGCGCCGGTCGATTCGCGGGGGCGGCCGCGACCCCCGCGCCAGGAGGCGCGGGCCGCGTACGCGCCGGCGGCCAGCCAGCCCGCCGCGGCGCCGAGACCGGCGCCGATGATCAAGTACGCCGCGCCGCTCACAGGGCGGCGAAGACCTCACCGGTCGCGAGGTAACCGGAGAAGATGCGCTCCACCTCGGCGAGCGACTCCACGCGGTGCAGCCGCTCCCGCAGCTGTGCCGCGCCGGGTAGACCGCGCACATACCACCCCAGGTGCTTGCGGAACTCCAGCACCGTCTTCGGCGTGTCGCCGTCCAGCGCGAGCGTCAGGCGGGCGTGCTCGAGCGCGACGGCGAAGCGCTCCTCCGGCGTCGGCGCCGGCGGCACCGGGCGGCCCTCCAGCAGCGCGCGCGCATCCCGGAACAGCCAGGGGTTGCCGAAGGAGCCGCGGGCGATCATCACGCCCGCGCAGCCCGTCTCCTCCCGGATGCGCACCACGTCCCCGGCCGCATGCACGTCGCCGTTCCCAATGACCGGGATGTCGAGGGCTCGAACCACGCGGGCAATCTCGTCCCACCGCGCCGCCCCCGAAAACATCTGCGCGCGGCTGCGCGCGTGGAGCGTCAGCGCCCGCGCTCCCGCGTCCCGGCAGCGGCGCGCGATGCCGACCGGATCCCGGTGCTCTTCGTCCCACCCCGACCGGATCTTCACCGTCACCGGCAGCGCCGTCGCGTCCACCACCGCCCGGATGATGCGCTGCACCAGATCGAGGTCCTTCAGGCATCCGGATCCGCCGTTGCGCTTCACCACCTTCTTAACCGGGCACCCGAAGTTGATGTCCACGAACTCGGGCGCGAACACCTCCGAGACCAGCGCCGCCGCCTCGGCCATCGCCGCCGGCTCGGCGCCGAAGATCTGGATCCCGATCGGACGCTCGGACGCGTCGAACGCCGCCATCGCGAACGTGCGCTCCCGCCCGCGGCGCAGCCCCTCCGACGAGAGGAACTCGGACACGACCACGTCCGCCCCGAACCGGCGGCACAGGCGCCGGAACGGCGCCTCGGATACGCCGGCCATCGGCGCCAGGTACAGGGGGACGCGGTGCGGGACCGCGTACGGGAAGTCCATGCGGCGCAAAGCTAAGGCGGGCCACGGCGACCGGCAACGTTGCGTTTGACCCGTTCCCGGGTGCTCGATAGGTTTGGGCATGCAACTACGTGAACTCTTCCGCGAAGACGCGGTGAATCTCGCCCTCGCCGCCCGCTCCAAGGACGAGGTCCTCAAGGAGCTCATCCGCCTCCTCAAGCTGGACGAGCAGTCGGAGGGAATGCTCTACAAGATGCTCAAGCGCCGCGAGAACCTCGGCTCCACGGGCGTCGGACGCGGCATCGCGATCCCGCACTGCCGGTCCCTGGTCGTCAACAACCTGCGGCTGGCCTTCGGACGGAAGATGGAGGGTGTGGACTACAAGGCCATCGACGAAAAGCCGGCGCAGTTCTTCTTCCTCATCGTCGCGCCGCCCCTCGAGGTCTCCAACCAGTACCTGCCGGTGCTGGGCAAGATCGCCCAGTTCGCGAAGGACGAGGAGGTCGTGCGGCGCCTGGCAGCGCTTCAGACGCCAGCAGACTTCATGAGTCTAGTGGGGGAGAAAGGAATCTGAGGCGCAGGGGATTAGGGATTGGGGATTAGGGATTGGACAGCGCCCCGACTCCCCCGAATCCCCAATCCCCAATCCCCGCTTCATTCCCATTCAATCGTCGCCGGCGGCTTCGAGCTGACGTCGTAGACCACGCGGTTGACGCCCTTGACCTCGTTGATGATCCGCGTGGCGATGCGCCCCAGCACGTCGTGCGGGAACTGGAACCAGTCGGCGGTCATGCCATCCAGGCTCGTGACGGCCCGGAGCGCGACCACGTCGGCGTAGGTGCGGAAGTCACCCATCACCCCGACGGACCGCACCGGCAGGAGCACGGCGAACGCCTGCCAGATGTCGTCGTAGAGCCCCGCCGCCTGGATCTCCTCGAGGTAGATCGCGTCGGCGTGCTGCAGGGTGGCGACGCGCACGGCGTCCACCGGGCCGAGGATGCGCACCGCGAGCCCCGGTCCGGGGAACGGGTGCCGGCGCACGATGGTCTCGGCCAGGCCCAGCTCCCGCCCCACCGCCCGCACTTCGTCCTTGAACAGCTCCCGCAGCGGCTCGATCAGCGCGAACGGCAGGTTGGGCCGCAGCCCCCCGACGTTGTGGTGCGTTTTGATCGTGGCCGACGGCCCGCCGCGCGGCGAGACCGACTCGATCACGTCCGGATAGAGCGTCCCCTGCACCAGGAACCCGACGTCCCCGCCGACGTCGCGCGCCGCTTCCTCGAACACGTCGATGAAGGTGTGGCCGATGCGGCGCCGCTTCTCCTCAGGCTCGGCGATGTCCGACAGCGCAGCCAGGAAGCGCGCGGAGGCGTCCACCACCCGGAGGTCCGTCTTGAGCTCGGCGCGGAAGGTGCGCTCGACCTGCTCGCGCTCGCCCCGCCTGAGCAGACCATGGTCCACGAAGATGCAGGTGAGCTGGTTCCCGATGGCCCGCTGGACCAGCGCCGCGGCCACCGCCGAGTCCACGCCCCCCGAGAGGCCGCAGATGGCGCGGCGGCTCCCGACCTTCGCCGCGATCTCCCGCACGGACCGCTCGACGAAGTGGCCCGGCGTCCAGTCGGGGGTGGCCCGGCAGATCCGGAACAGGAAATTCTGGAGGATCTCGGGGCCGCGCGGCGTGTGCGCCACCTCCGGATGGAACTGCACGCCGAACAGCGGCTTCGTCCGGTGCCTGAAGGCCGCCACCGGCGTGTTGCCGCTCTTGGCCAGCACCTGCCAGTCCGTCCCGGCGGTCTCGACCCGGTCGCCGTGGTTCATCCACACGGGCGTGCGCGTGCCCGGCGGGAAGCCCTCGAACAGCTCGTCGCCGTCCACCACCTCGAGGTCCGCCCGGCCATATTCGCGCTCGTTGGCGGGCTCGACGCGGAGGCCCGACAGGTGCGCCAGGACCTGCATGCCGTAGCAGATGCCCAGCACCGGGGCGCCCAGCTCCAGGACGCCCTTGTCCACGGTCGGCACGCCTTCGTCGTAGACGGAGCTGGGCCCGCCGGAGAGGATGATGCCGGTCGGCGCGAACGAGCGCACCCACGCCAGGTCGCGTGACGGGTGGATCTCGCAGTACACGTGCGCCTCGCGCACACGCCTCGCGATGAGCTGCGTGTACTGCCCGCCGAGATCGACGATGAGGATCTTCTGTGTCAGTACGCCTTCGCCCACACGGCCTCTGTCACCGACGCCGCGCCGCACCAGACGCATCGTGCCGGCGGCGACGGCGAGCGGAACTCTGCGTCGGGGAGGACGCGGACGGTCGCCTTCGTCGCCTCCTTGATGGCGTTCTCGCAGGCGACCGAGCCGCAGAAACCGCCGTAGGCGAAGCCGCCGGGCCCGTCCATCATCGCGATCAGCTCGTCCTTCGAGACCCCGCGGCGGCTGTTGGCCTCGCGCCGCTCGAGCGCGGTGCGGTAGAGCCCGGCCTGGATCTCGTCCAGGGCCGTCGCGACCCCGGCGGCGAGGCCGGCCAGCGGGATCGGCGCCTTGCCTCCGGTGCGCCGGGCGGCGAAGACCTGCCCCTTCGCCACGTCCTTGGGTCCGACCTCGAGCCGCAGGGGGACGCCCCTGCCCTCCCACTCGTAGTACTTGGCGCCCGGCTTCATCCCCTCGCGGGCGTCCAGCTCGACCCGGAGCCCCGCCGCCTTGAGCTCGCGCACCGCCCGCTCGGTCACCTCGCCGACGGCCGCACGCTCCGTGTCCGACCGGTAGATCGGCACCACCACCACCTGCGTCGGCGCGAGCTTCGGCGGGCACACGATGCCGACGTCGTCGCCGTGCGTCATGACCAGCCCGCCCACGAGCCGCGTCGAGACGCCCCACGAGGTGTTCCAGACGTAATCCAGCCCGCCGGCCGCCGTCTGGTACTGCACCTCGAAGGCGCGCGCGAAGTTCTGGCCGAGGTTGTGCGACGTGCCCGCCTGAATGGACTTGTTGTCCTGCATCAGCGCCTCGACCGCGTAGGTCCTGAGCGCCCCGGCGAACTTCTCCGTCGCGGTCTTGACCCCCGTGATCACCGGCATCGCCATCCACTCCTCGGCGAAGCGGCGGTACACGCCGAGCATCTGGCGCGTCTCCCGCTCCGCGTCGGCCTCGTCCACGTGCGCGGTGTGCCCTTCCTGCCAGAGGAACTCCGTCGTCCGGAGGAACAGGCGGGTCCGCATCTCCCAGCGCACGATGTTGCACCACTGGTTGATGAGCAGGGGGAGGTCGCGGTACGACTGGATCCACTTGGCGAACGACGCGTAGATGATCGTTTCCGACGTGGGCCGCACGACCAGCGGCTCCTCCAGCTCCTTGCCGCCGGCGCGCGTCACCACCGCCACCTCGGGGGCGAACCCCTCGACGTGCTCCGCCTCCTTCTGGAGGTAGGACTGCGGGATGAACAGGGGGAAATAGGCGTTCCGGTGCCCGGTGTCCTTGAACATCCTGTCGAGGGCACCCTGCATCAGCTCCCAAATGGCGTAGCCGTTCGGGCGGATCACCATGCAGCCGCGCACGGCCGAATAGTCCGCCAGCTCGGCCCGCATCACCGCCTCGTTGTACCACGCCGAGAAGTCCTTCGCGCGCGGTGTGAGGCCCTGTTCCTCGCTCACTGCGGTCCTTCCCTCCCTGGATGCGTGCGCAGATCCTGCATGAACACCACCTCGGTGTGGTGCGCGGAGCGCGCCGTGCTGGCCGAGACGTCGTCCCAGCCACCGGCCGGGATCCACTCGAGGTACGCGAACGGGACCAGCCCGGGCCCTCCGCGGTCTCCGTGCCCCGGTACGGGCGGCAGGTACGCGAGCACCCGCACCGCGGCCACGGTGGTGTCGCGCCTCGCGTCGTCGGCCACCGCCTCCATCGCGGCGCGGGCCGCCGTCCGCTCGGCGCCCTGAAGGACCACGCTCACGACCAGGCGCGTGACGCCGGAAGCCACCGTGTCCGGACGCCGGCTGAATACCGCGTGCAACGGGCTGCCGGCGCTGTCGCGGGAGGCGTGGGGAGAGGCACCGGCGCCGGTCCGCGCCGGCGGGGAATTCCCATGCTCCAGCGCGCAGCCCGCGAGCACCAGGGCCGCGAGCGCGGCGGGGAGGCTAGAACGCATAGTCCTTCGCCAGATCCGCGAGGTTCGCCCGGCGCTCGGCCCCCGTCGCCAGCGTGCGCACGACCGCCTGCCCCGCGGCGCGCTCCTCGGGCCCGAGGACCACCGCCGCGCGCGCCCCGCGCGCCGCCGCCAGCTCCAGCTGCTTCCCCAGCGCCTGCTTCTTGAGCGCGAACTCCACGCGGACCCCCCGGTCGCGGAGCGCGTGCGCCAGCGCCAGCGCGGCGGGGCGATCCTCCTCCGTCACCGTCGCGACGAAGACCGCCACCACCGGCTCCGGCCTCGGCGGCCCGTCGCGCTCCTCGATCAGCTCCCCTAGGACGACGTCCCCCATCCCGAAGCCCACGCAGGGCAGGTCCACCCCACCGACCTGCTTGAGCAACTCGTCGTAGCGCCCGCCGCCGCAGATGGCGCGCAGGGAGCGCTGGGCATCGAACAGCTCGAACACGACGCCGGTGTAGTACGCCAGGCCCCGGACGATGCGGAAATCCGCGTCCACGAACGCCCCGAGGCCCATCGCGCCCAGGTGATCGAGGCACTCGCGCAGGGGCGCAGCGGCCGGACGCGCCAACAGCTCGGCGGGGTCGTCAAGCCGGGCGGCGAAGGCCATCACTGCGTCGGCCGTCGAGCGTCCCTTCGCGCCACCGAACGCCGTCTCCAGGGCCTCCCGCGTCGCCTCGGGTGCCCGCTCGAACTTGTCGAGCGCCGCGAGGACAGCCGGCACGATCTCCGCCGGCACCCCCAGATCGCCGGTCAGCGCGTCGGACAGGACGCGGCGGTCGGACACGCGCGCCCGCACGTCGCCCGGGCCGAAGCCGAGGGCGCGCACGATGTCCACCGCTGCGCCGATCACCTCCGCGTCGGCCAGCGGCCCCGCCTCGCCGATGATGTCCATGTTCAGCTGGAAGTGCTCGCGCAGCCGGCCGCGCTGCTGCCGCTCGTACCGGAACAGCTGGGGGAGGGAGAACCACCGGATGGGCTTCTTCAGCCGCGCCGCGTGCTGCGCGACCATCCGGGCCAGGGTCGGCGTCATCTCCGGCCGCAGGGTCACCTCGCGGCCGCCCTTGTCCGTGAAGTTGTAGAGCTGCTCGACGATCTCCTCGCCGCTCTTGCGCGTGTACAGCTCCAGCGGCTCGAGCGGCGGCCCGTCGTACTCCTCGAAGCCGTAGCGCGCGGCCACTTCGCGCCACACAGCAAAAATGTGACGGCGCCGCGCTAGGGCGTCGGGAAATGCATCGCGAAACCCCGGCAGAGCCGTCACATTCATGCACGAATCTAGCCGAGCGGCGGAGCTCCGGGCAAGCGAGACATCGCGTCGCCGACGGTGTGGAACGAGCCCGTCACGAGCACCGTGGCGGCGCGCCGCGCCGCTCCGTCGAGCGCGCGGGCGAAGTCCGGCTCGACGGCAGCGTCCATGCCCCGCTCGCGCGCCCAGTGGGACACCTCGTCCAGGTCCCACGCCCGATCCGGAGGGGCACTTGGCGCGCGCGTCAGGACCAGCGCGTCCACCGCGCCCGCGAGCGTCTCCAGTATCTCGCGCCACGCCTTGTCCCTGAGGACCGAGACGACCCCCACGAGTGGTCGCGGCGGACGGACCGTGTCGAGCACCCCCGCGAGCGCCCGCGCGCCGTCCGGGTTGTGCGCCACGTCGAAGATCCACTTCCCCCGTCGGTCGAAGCGGCCCGGCACGCGCGCCGCCCGGAGCGCGGCCCGGAGCTCCTCCTCCGCCACCGGAAACGCGGCGCCGGCCAGTTCCGCGAGCCGCAGCGCCAGCAGGGCGTTCTCCGCCTGGTACGCGCCGGCCAATCCGATCTCCAGCCCTTCGTAGCGGCGCACCGGCGTCGTCGCGTCGAACCGGACGCCGGAGCCGTCCGCGACCACCCGCGCCAGGTGGCTCCCGGGTTCCAAGTGCTCCGCCCCGGCTCCGCGCCTGCGCGCCTCCGCCAGCAGCACCTCGGCCACGCCCGCGTCCGCTTCCGTCGTGACGAAAGGCACGCCCGGCTTGGCGATCCCCGCCTTCTCCCGCGCGATGCTCGGGCGGTCGCTGCCCAGGTACTCGGTGTGCTCGATGGCGATGCGCGTGACGCCGCTGGCCAGCGGCGTGATCACGTTGGTCGCGTCGAGCCGCCCGCCAAGTCCGACCTCGACGACCGCGACCTCGACGCCGCGCGCCGCGAAGTCCGCGAACGCCAAGGCCGTGGAGATCTCGAAAAAGGTGGCGCCGAGACGGACGGCCGGCTCCTGAAGGCGGGCCGCCCAGCAGGTCACCGCGTCCTCCGAGATGGGGGCGCCGTCCACCAGTACCCGCTCGCGGAACGACACCAGGTGCGGCGACGTGTAGAGCCCCACCCGCCAGCCGCCGGCGCGCAGGATCTCCGCCACCATCGTCGAGACCGACCCCTTGCCGTTGGTCCCGCCGACGTGGACGGCGGCGAAGTGCCGCTCCGGATGGCCGAGCGATGCCAAGAGGGCCTCGGTCGTCTCGAGGCCCCATTTGATCCCACCCGTCGTCCTAGGATAAAGAAACCGGCAGGCGTCTTCGAACGATTGGACCGTCAGGAGGCCCGCTCCCCTTCGATGCACGGCCTCCGCAGCAGCAGGCGCACCAGCTGGGCGCAGGTCGGAGCGAGCCGCCCGCGCGGTACCACCGCGTCGAGCATCCCCCGCTCGAGGAGGAACTCGGCGGTCTGGAACCCCTCGGGCAGGTCCTGGCCGATCGTCTGCTTGATCACCCGAGCCCCGGCGAACCCGATCACGGCACCGGGCTCGGCGATGATCACGTCCCCCTGGAAGGCGTACGACGCCGACACGCCGCCGGTCGTCGGGTTCGTCAGCACCGAGATGAACGGGAGACCTGCCTCCCGCAACTCGGCCACCACCACGGAGGTCTTCGCCAGCTGCATCAGGGAGAGGACCCCCTCCTGCATCCGCGCTCCGCCAGAGGCCGACACGATGATCAGGGGTCCTCGCTCCGCCAGCGCCCGCCGCCCCAGCCGGACGATCTTCTCCCCCACGACCGAGCCCATCGAGCCGCCCATGAACTTGAAGTCCATGACGCCCAGGAAGATCGGCTCCCCTTCCAGGGTCGCCGCCCCGGTGCGCACCGCTTCCTCCGGGCCGGCCTTCTTCACGGCGGCCGCCAGGCGGTCCTCGTAGGACTCGAAGCCCAGGGCATCCACCGAGCGGAGACCCTGGTCCATCGGGCTCCACGTCCCCTCGTCCGTCAGCAGGGCGATGTACTGGGCGGCGTCTATCCGGCGGTGGTGCCCGCAGTTCGGGCACACCCCGAAGCCCCGCTCGAACTTCTCCTTGACGTCCACATGGCCGCATTCCTCGCACTTGTCCCAGACGTCGGCCGGGATCTCCAGCCGCTCGCGCTGCGACGTACGTGGACGTCGGTCTTTGCGGAACCAGGCCATGGGCACGGGAGCGATGGGGTCAGAGGTCGGCGGGGGCCGCGGGGCCCCCCGGGGAACCGCTCAATTTGAGAGGAGAGCCGGTCAAGCGCCAGAGCGATTCTGTAACTCGTTGCTACAGACCATGATAGCCGAGCTCATGCCCTTCCCTGGCGACCCGCATCGCCAGCCCGACGGCCAGGAAGCAGGCCAGCAGGAACGACCCACCGTAGCTGAAGAACGGCAGGGGGATGCCGGTGATCGGCATCACGTTCGCCGTCATCCCGATGTTCTCGAAGATGTGGGTGAAGAAGAGCCCGGCGACCCCGAAGGCGACCAGGCCCCCGAACGGATCCGGGCTGCGGCGCGCGGCGCGGACCAGGATGGCGAGCAGGGCGAAGAACAGCCAGAGGGCGATCAGGACGCCGACGAAGCCCAGCTCCTCGCCCACGACGGAGAAGATGAAGTCGGTGGGCTGGGCCGGCAGGAACGCGAGGCGCTTCTGCGTCCCCATCGTGAACCCCTTCCCGAGCCACCCTCCGCTCCCGATCGCGATCTTGGACTGGATGATGTGCCAGCCCGTGGCGCGCGGGTCCACGTCCGGGTTGAGGAAGGAGATGAACCGGTGCTGCTGGTAGGGGGCGAGGTGCTTCCAGAGCGGGAAGGCGATGATGCCCATCAGCAGATTCCCGCCGAGGACCGCCATGCTCTCCCACACGTACGGGCGCCAGATCAGGAGCAGGACGCACAGAACGAGCATCCAGCCTGCCCAGGTCCACGGGTTGAACGCGAGGAACAGCGAGGCGATCGGGGAGGCGAGCAGGATCAGCAACGGGACGCGCACCCCGGCCCAGTAGAGCATCGCGAACAGGATGCCGGCGAACACGATCGCGCTCCCCAGGTCGGGCTGCAGCACGACCAGCCCGGCGGGGACGGCGGCGATCACGACTGGCAGCACCAGCTCGCGCAGCGAGTTGGGGGCATCACGCCGCGACGCGAGGTAGCGGGCCAGCATCAGGATGACCGTGATCTTCACCAGCTCCGACGGCTGGCCCAGGCGCACGCCGCCCAGCGTGATCCAGGAGCGCTCCGATGCGGCCGTGCCGCCGCCGGTCCCGATCGCGAGGGTGACGAGGAGGACCAGCAGGCCGGCGGCATAACAGGCGGGGGTCGCCCACTCGAGCAGCCGCGGCGAGATGCGCATGACGAGCACCGCTCCGGTCAGCCCCATCGCCAGCCAGATGAGCTGGCGGCTCCAGAGGTGGGCCGCCGCCGTGGGCACGTCGGTCTGCCCGGCCGAGTAGAGCACCAGCAGCCCGTAGACCGTCAGGACGGTGACCACCGCCGCGAGGGGCGTATCGAGCCGCTTGCCGAAGGTCATCGGACGGTGCCGGCGATCGCGGAGTCCCCGACCCGGACCGGGGCGGCGCCCGGACGCTCCTCACCGGGCACCCTGAGCAGTGGCGCGAGCCGCCCGCGCGTGGAATCGGGTCCGAGGAGGTAGCGCTCGATGATGCGCGCGATCGTGGGCGTGATCCCCGATCCGTGCCCGGCACCCTCGATGATGGCGCCCACCACGATCCTCGGCGCCTCGGCGGGGGCGAACGCGATGAACCAGGCGTGGTCCTTCCCCTGGTACTGCGTGTTCTGCGCCGTGCCGGTCTTCCCCGCGATATGGAGGGCGGCCAGCCTCGCGCCGCGTGCCGTCCCCTGCTCCACCACGGCCACCAGCGCCTGCCGGATGCCAGCGAAGATCGAGTCGGGCAAATCCACGCGGGTCGTGCTCGGCGGGGCCCCGGCGAGGATGTGGGGCTGCGGCTCCGGGCCGCCGTTGGCCAGCGCGGCGTAGAACCGCACCATGTTCACGAGCGTCTGGGCGTTCTCGCCCTGGCCGACGGCGAGGTTCATGGCGACCGCCCGGGTCCATCCTGCCTTGCCGTAGACGCGGTCGTAGTAGGCGGTGGACGCCGGGAATGCAGGCCGCTGTTCGCCCGGCAGGTCCACCCCGCTCCGGTCGCCGAAGCCGAGGTCCATCCCGTCCTGCAGGAAGTCCGGCACGCCGAGGAGGAGGCCGAGCTGGTAGAAGTAGCCGTCGCACGAGTTGGTGATGGCCTGCTCCAGCGTCAGATACCCGTGGCCGGTGGTCCAGCACTTGAAGAACCGGTTGCCGAACCGGATCCCGCCGATGCAGGGGAGCGGCATCTTCGAGTGGAAGTTCACCAGCCCGCGCTTCAGGGCCATGACCGCCGTGGCGAGCTTGAAGGTGGAGGCCGGCGGGTAGCGGGCGGCGATCGCACGGTCGAGGAGCGGCAGGTCCGGATTCTCGTTCAGCGAGCGCCAGTACGTCGGGTCCACACCTCCCACGAAGGCGTTGGGATCGTAGGACGGGGCCGAGTAGAGCGCGAGGATGTCGCCGCTGCGCGGGTCCATGGCCACGACGGCGCCGCGGCGGCCCGCCGGGAAGGTGGACGCGACGAAGCGTTGCAGGCCGAGGTCGATGGTGGTGTGAACGCTCTGGCCGGGGACCGCCGCGAGCGACTGCGCCGCGCCCTCTTCGCGCACCACCCGCCCCATCGCGTCCACCTCGACGAACCGTATGCCGTCGGCGCCCGCGAGGGCCGACTCGTACTCCCGCTCGAGGCCCTCCTTCCCCACGATCGCGCCGAGCGGGCGTCCGCTGTCGGGGCCGGCCAGCTCCTCCTGCGTGGCTTCGCCGACGTAGCCGACCAGGTGCGCCACCTCGCCGCTGTCCGGATACGCGCGCTTCGGCTCCGTCTGGACGACCAGGCCCGGGAGCACGGTCCGCCGCTCTTCGAGCGACGCGACCAGCGGCAGCGGGGCGTTCTTGACGAGGAGCGTGGGCTGGTAGGGCGCGTCGTGGTAACGCTGCACGACGCGCCGGACCTCCTCGGAGTCGAGGGGCAGGATCGGCTCGAGCCGCCGTACCATGGCCAGGAGCGAGTCCTCGCTCTCGGCGAGCAGCGAGACCGAATAGCCGGGGACGTTCTCTGCGATCACCGCCCCGTGCCGATCGAGGATGAGGCCGCGCGGCGCGGGCAGCGGCACGGGCCGCAGGCGGTTCGACTCGGACTTCAGGCGGTAGGCGCCGTGCTCCAGCACCTGCAGGCGGAAGAACGCGCCGCTGAGAGCCAAGAAGACGACCGCGAGCACGGTGCGCGCGGCCGACGCGCGCACGGCGAGCAGGAACGGATGGAAGGCGTTGCGCCCGCTGGTCATCGGGACGGCACCGCGGTGAGCCAGCCGCGCAGCAGCAGCAGCGCGACGAGCGCGGCGGCGGCGGTGCTGAGCGCGGCGGCCGGCGACAGGACGAGGAGCTGAAGCCCGAGCGCGCCGCCCCGCAGCTGGTTGCTCGCCGCGACCTCGAGGATGTCCCGGACCCAGCTCGCCGCGAAGACGATGAGGGCGTTCACCAGCAGGTTGTCGGCGAAGACGACCGCCTTGAGCCACCCGGCCGCGAACCCGACGATGGTGAGGGCGAAGGCCCCCGCCCCGAACGTCGTGGGGGCCACGGCATCCGAGAGCAGGCCGACGACGAACCCGGCGACGGCCCCGACGGCCGGGCGCGTGCGGATCGCGAGGAACACCAGCGCCACCAGGATCAGATCGGGCGCGAAGCGGGACGGGGCGAACAGGGGGCGGAGCACGAAGTGCAGCACCACCAGCAGCAGGAGGGCCGCGGTGAGCTTGACGCGATCGGGCGGGAGTCTCACGGCTGGACGCCCGAGTCGCCGGGCGCCGGCAGCGTGTCGAAGGCCGCGGTGAGCGTGTCGGCCGCGCGCTCCAGCCTCAGCACCATCACGTGGCTCACCTGCGCCGGATGGACCGCCGGCTTGAGCAGGTAGGTCCGCTCCCACCCGGCCGTCTCGCTCAGCTGGCCCTGCACCGTGCCGATGGGGATGCCGCGCGGGAAGATGCCGCCCAGACCCGACGTCACCACCGGCGTGCCGATCGGGAGGCTCTCCCGGTAGGCGATCCCCGTCAGCTCCATGACATCGCCCTGCGTCTCGCCGCGCCGGGCGGCGACGATGCCGAAGATCCGGCCGCCCTCGACCATGGCGCTCACCCGGAAGTCGGGGTGACTCCACGCCATCGCCACGCTGGTGTGCGCGTCCACGCTGAGCACCGAGCCGACCAGGCCGGCCGGCGCCACCACCGGAGCCAGCTGCTCGACCCCCTCGCGGCGCCCGGCGGAGAGGAGCAGGGTCAGGCCGTCCGTCATCCCGGTCTGGTGCAGGACCTCGGCGCTCACGTACCCATAGTCCAGCCGCCCGCCCAGCCGCAGCAGCGCCCGGAGCTGCGCGTTCTCGGCGCGGAGATCGGGAAGAAGGGCGGCGGCCAGTGCCAGCGAGTCCCGCTGGGCGCGGAGGGCCAGCACGTCCTGGCGTTGCTCGCGCGAGACGGTCGCCTGCCGCTCCGCCGTCACCACGGGGAGGAGCACGGTCCGGCGCAGGGACGACGCGATGGGCAGGCGCAGCGCTTCCGGCAGGGCGAGGGCGACGAGGGACAGCACCAGGCAGACGACGAAGACCGCCGTGTCGGCGCGCGATCCGTACCGCTCGGTCCCGATCGTCACGGCCGGATCAGGTGGTCAGAACGGTGCGGTACTTCTCCGGATCGTCGAGGATGCGTCCGGTGCCGCGCACGACGCAGGTCAGCGGGTCCTCGTCCACGTGGATCGGCAGCCCCGTCTCGTGCGAGAGCAGGATGTCGAGGCCGCGGATCAATGAGCCGCCGCCCGTCATCACGATGCCGCGGTCCACGATGTCGCTCGCCAGCTCGGGGGGCGTGATCTCCAGCGCGCGCCGCACCGCGTCCACGATCTGCTGGATCGGCTCCTGCAGCGCCGCGCGGATCTCGTCGGAGCGCACCGTCACGGTCTTCGGGATCCCCGAGACCAGGTCGCGCCCCTTCACCTCCATCTCCTGCTCGTCCCCGACCGGCGCCGCGCTCCCGATCTCGATCTTGATCCGCTCGGCCGTCGGCTCGCCGATCAGCACGTTGTGGTTCTTCCGCATGTGCTGCACGATCGCGACGTCCATCTCGTCGCCGCCGGTGCGGATCGAGGTGTCGCACACGATCCCCGACAGCGCGATCACCGCGATCTCGGTCGTGCCGCCGCCGATGTCGATGACCATGTTCCCGGTCGGCGTCTCGATCGGCAGCCCCACGCCGATCGCCGCCGCCATCGGCTCGGCCACCATGTACACTTCCTTGGCGCCGGCCGACTGCGCGCTGTCGCGCACCGCGCGCTTCTCCACCTCGGTGATCCCGCTCGGCACGCAGACGATCACCTTCGGCTTCACGCGGAAGACGTGCTTGTTGATGATGGAGGAGAGGAAGTAGCGCAGCATCTTCTCGGTGACGTCGAAATCCGCGATCACGCCGTCCTTGAGCGGCCGCACCGCCATGATCCCGTCGGGCGTGCGCCCGAGCATCCGCTTCGCCTCCAGACCGATGCCCTTGATCCGCCCGGTCGTCTTCTCCAGCGCCACGACCGAGGGTTCGTTCAGCACGATGCCCTCGCCGCGCACGTAGATGAGCGTGTTCGCGGTGCCCAAATCCACGGCAATCTCGTTGGCGGGCAGCCACGACCCGGGGTTCCACGACAACATCTTCATTCCGGTTAAAGACCCACTGGAGGGGGAGCGTGTAACTCGTTGACCGGTCATTAACATAGCCCGGGCCCAAGTCCGGGGCAACCGCGGCTTGACACTGTTCCTGCGCCCCGGCTATGCTGCGCCCCCAATGCCGCGCCCTGCCGTAGCCCGTCGCATCGCGGTCGTGGACACCGTCGTCTGCGACGCCTGCGGCCTGTGCATGCCGCTGTGCCCCCCTGAGGCGATCCACATGACCCGGCGCGGGCTGGAGGTGGAGGCCGAGACCTGCACCGGGTGCGAGAAGTGCATCGCCCCCTGCCCCGTCGGCGCGCTGGAGATGGTGGATGCCGACCGCTGACGTCCTCGTGGTGGGCGGGGGGCCGGCGGGCTGCGTCGCCGCCTGGGAGGCGGCCGCCGCCGGCGCGGGCCACGTGCTCCTGATCGAGCGGGACCGGGCCATCGGGGCGCCGGTCCGCTGCGCCGAGGGCGTGGGGAGCGAGGGCCTGCGGGAGTTCCTGAACCCGGACGGCGCGCCCTGGGTCGCCCGCAAGATCACCAAGGTCATCCTCTGGGCGCCGGACGACACGGAAGTGGTGCTCGGGAGCCGCGACGTCGGGTACGTGCTCGACCGCACGCGGTTCGAGCCGGCGCTGGCCGACCTCGCGGCGCAGGCCGGCGCCGAGATCCGGATCGGCACCGAGGCGGTGCGGATGGAGCGCGCGAACGGCGCGTGGCAGGTCTCGCTGCGCGGGCCGAGGGGCGACGAGACCTGGAAGGCGAAGGTGGTGATCGGCGCCGACGGCGTGGAGACGATGGTGGGCCGCTGGGCCGGGCTCGACACGCGGGTCGCCTCGCGGGACATGGAGTCGTGCGCGCAGTACGTCGTCGGCAACATCGAGTTCGACCCCGACGCCATCTACCTGCAGTTCGGCCCCAGCGTCGCCCCGGGCGGCTACGCCTGGATCTTCCCCAAGGGCGTCGGCGTGGCCAACGTCGGGCTCGGCGTGGTGGCCCTGCGCTCGGACGGCCGCAACGCGCGCGCGTACCTCGACGACTACCTCGCGAAGCACTTCCCGCACGGGACCGTGACCGGTCTCACGGTCGGCGGCGTGATCAGCGGCCTGACCGTGAAACGCACCGTCGCCGACGGCGTGATCCTCGCGGGCGACGCCGCCCACATGATCAATCCGCTGTCGGGAGGCGGGATCATCAATGCGATGAAGGCGGGGCGGCTGGCGGGCCGGCACGCGGCGCGCACGCTCCGCGCGGGCGACACCTCAGCGGCGAGCCTGCAGGCCTACCACGACGAGTGGATGGAGCTGCTGGGGCACTCGCACGCGCTGTACTACAAGCTCAAGGAAACGATCAACAAGTTCGACGACGACTTCCTGAACCGGATCGCCCGGACGGTCAACGGGATCCCGATCGAGAAGCGCACGCTGGGCCGGGTCATGGCGTCCGCCCTGGCCCATCACCCGACGCTGCTTCCTATCGCCGCCAGGCTCTTCGTGCAGGAGTTCTGCTGACGCGCCGCGCCCGGCCGCTCAGTGCGTTCGGCTCACGATCTGGATCACCCCGTTGCCGGTACCCAGTCCGAAGCGCGACTCCGCCTCGCTCGGCGTGTAGTAACGCACCTCCTGCGCCGAGCTGGTCATGAAGGTCGCCAGCGCGTCGGCCCCCCCATGCATGATGTTGTCCAGGAAGACGACGACGTTCTGGATCTCGGTCTCGTTGAACGACAACTGGTAGTTCCGCTGCAGCCACCGCGGGCGATGCGAGCGGATGTAACTCCCCAGATCGGTCACCGGCGCCGCTCGCAGCTCCTCCGAGGTGATCAGGTTCTCGCTGCTACCGCCCGAGTCCCCCGGGTGCTGCCCCGCGCTCGCACACGCGGCCGCGGCCAGCACGGCGAACGTCGCGACGCCCAAGCGCAATCGTGCCATCGGTCCTCCTCGGCTCAGTGCACCAGCTTCTTGTATTTGATGCGGTGCGGCTGGTCGGCTGCCGCGCCCTTCCGCCGCCGGTAGTCCGCGGCGTAGCCCTCATAGTCTCCTTCGTACCAGTATACCTCGCCGTCCCCCTCGAAGGCGAGGATGTGCGTCGCGATCCGGTCGAGGAACCAGCGGTCGTGGCTGATCACCACGACGCACCCGGCGAAGCGCACCAGCGCGTCCTCGAGCGCCCGCAGGGTGTCCACGTCGAGGTCATTGGTCGGCTCGTCGAGCAGCAGCAGGTTGCCGCCGCTCTTGAGGAGCTTGGCCAGGTGGACGCGGTTGCGCTCACCCCCCGAGAGATCGGCCACCCTCTTCTGCTGGTCGGCGCCGCGGAAGCCGAAGCTGGCGCAGTAGGCGCGGGCGTTCACCTGCCGCTTGCCGAAGTCCAGCGTCTCCTGCCCCCCCGAGATCTCCTCGAACAGGGTCTTCCTCCCGTCGAGCGACTCCCGGCTCTGGTCCACGTAGGCGATCTGCACCGTCGAGCCCACCTTGAGCGCGCCCGCGTCCGGCTTCTCCTGGCCGACGATCATCCGGAACAGGGTCGTCTTCCCGGCCCCGTTGGGCCCGATGACGCCGACGATGCCGCCGCGCGGCAGGCGGAAACTCAGCTTCTCGAAGAGGAGGCGGTCGCCGAAGCCCTTCGACAGGTTCTCCGCCACGATCACCTCGTCCCCGAGGCGGGGCGGCGGCGGGATCAGGATCTCGGCCGTGTCGTCGCGGGCCGCGGTCTCCTCGGCCAGCAGCGACTCGTACGCCGTGATGCGGGCCTTCGACTTGGCCTGCCGCGCGCGCGGCGCCATCCGGATCCACTCCAGCTCGCGCTCGAGGGTCCGGCGGCGCGCGGAGGCCTGCTTCTCCTCGCTCGCGAGCCGCTGCTGCTTCTGGCCCAGCCAGCTCGAGTAGTTCCCCTTCCAGGGGATCCCCTCGCCGCGGTCGAGCTCGAGGATCCAGCCGGCCACGTTGTCGAGGAAATAGCGGTCGTGCGTCACGGCGATGACGCAGCCGGGGAACTCCTTGAGGTGCCGCTCCAGCCAGGCCACCGACTCCGCGTCGAGATGGTTGGTCGGCTCGTCGAGGAGCAGCAGATCGGGCTGCGCGAGGAGCAGGCGGCAGAGCGCCACGCGGCGGCGCTCCCCGCCCGAGATCTTCGTGACGTCCGCGTCGGGCGGCGGCAGGCGCAGGGCGTCCATCGCGATGTCGAGCTTGCGGTCCAGCTCCCACGCCCCCAGGTGGTCGATCCGGTGCTGCAGCTCCCCCTGGTGCTCGAGCAGGGCGTTCATCTCCTCGTCCGACATCGGCTCGGCGAACTTGGCGCTGATCCGCTCGAACTCCTTCAGGAGTGCGTGTGTCTCGGCTACGCCTTCCTCGACGTTGCCGCGCACGTCCTTCGTCGGATCGAGCCGCGGCTCCTGCTCCAGCAAGCCGATGCGGATGCCCTCGGCCGGCCGCGCCTCGCCGATGAAGTCGTGGTCCACGCCGGCGAAGATCTTGAGGAGACTGCTCTTGCCGGCGCCGTTGAGGCCGATCACGCCGATCTTGGCGTCGGGGAAGAACGACAGGGAGATGTCCTTGAGCACGTAGCGGCTCGGCGGCACGACCTTGCCGAGCCGCAGCGTCGAGAAGATGTACTGAAGGGTCATGCGGCTCCCGGCACGACGGCTGAGGGCAGGAACTGGGGGACGCGGCGCATCCGGCTGGCCTGCTCGTAAGCGAACGCCGCCTTGATGAGCGTCGCCTCGCTCCACGCGCGGCCGAAGAACGACAGGCCGACGGGCAGCCCCGACACCTGACCCATCGGCACGGTGACGTGCGGATAGCCGGCCACCGCGGCCGGCGTCGTGCAGTTGCCGGCCACGGCGTCGCCGTTGACGTAATCGGTGAGCCAGGCGGGAGCCTGCGTCGGACAGATGATCGCGCCGAGCCTGTGCCGCGCCATCACCGCGTCGATCCCCTCTTTCCGGGCGTAGCGCCGGCAGCGCGCCAACGCCGTCCGGTACGCGGGCGACGTGGTCGGCCCCTTCTTCTGCGCCTGCTCGAACAGCTCCTGCGCGAAGAACGGCATCTCGCGGGCGCGGTTCTGCCCGTCGAAAGCGATGACGTCGGCGAGCGTGCTTACCGGGGCGCCCGGCCCGAGCGCCGCGAGGTAGGCCCGGAGGTCGGCCTTGAATTCGGTGAGCAGAACCTCCTGCTCAGCGCCGCCGAGATGGTCCTCGGTCGTCAGGTCGGCGGGGTCCACGATCACGGCCCCGGCGTCGCGGAGGACGCGCAGCGCGTCCTCGAACAGCGCGTCCACCGCCGGGTTGTAGCCGGTGTACCGCTTGCGGGCGACACCGAGCCGGAGCCCCTTGAGCGCGCCGGCATCGAGGAAACGCGTGTAGTCGGCGCCGTGCGCGGCGCTGCCGCGCGTCGCCGGGTCGCGCGGATCCCGGCCCGCCAGCGCCGAGAGTAGAGCCGCCGCGTCGGCGACGGTCCTCGTGAGCGGGCCCGCCGTGTCCTGCGTGTGCGAGATCGGGATGATGCCCGACCGGCTCACGAGGCCTACCGTCGGCTTGATCCCCACGATCCCGCACGTCGCGCCGGGGGACGTTATGGAGCCGTCCGTCTCGGTCCCGACCGCGATCGCGCACAGGTTGGCCGCGACCGCCGCCGCGGAGCCGCTGCTCGAGCCGGACGGCGACCGGTCGAGCGCGTACGGATTGTGGCACTGGCCGCCGCGGCCGCTCCACCCGCTCGACGAATGGGTCGAGCGAATGTTCGCCCACTCGCTCAGGTTCGCCTTGCCCAGGATGACCGCGCCGGCGGCCCGCAGCCGCTCCGCCACGAAGGAATCCCGCGGTGCGATGGACCCCGCCAGCGCGAGGGAGCCCGCGCTGGTGTGCATCCGGTCCGCCGTGTCGATGTTGTCCTTGATGAGCACGGGGATGCCGTGCAGCGGCCCGCGCGCCCCCTTGCTGCCGCGCTCGGCGTCCAGCTGCGCAGCGATCGCGAGGGCGTCGGGGTTGAGCTCGATGATCGTGTGGAGCGCAGGCCCGCGCTGATCCAGCTCGTCGATCCGCGCCAGGTACTGCTCGGCCAGGGCGCGCGCCGTCCACCGCCCGGACCGCATCCCGTCCTGGAGCTGCGCGACCGTCATCTCCTCCAGCTCGAACGCGGCCGGGCCGGGAGGGCGTGCGCTGATGCGCGCCGCCGCCCGCCGCGTGGGCCAGGTCAGGTCCGCCGCCGCGAGGACCCCTCCGGCGAGGCCCATGCCGAGGAAACCCCGGCGGCTCAGGTCACCTTGATGCATCGCCCTCCTCCTACAGGTTGGAGGTGCAGTGGCCGCAGCGCGTCGCTTTGATCGGTATCGTCGAACAGCAGTACGGGCAGTCCTTGGTCCCCGGCGGCGCCGCCTCGGCCTTCACCAGCGCCGTCTGCATGTGGTTCGCCGTCCGGATGACCAGGAACAGGACGAACGCCACGATCACGAAGTCCACCGTGGCGTTGAGGAACAGCCCGTAATTGATGGTCGCCGCGCCCGCCGCCTTCGCGGCGGCGAGGCTCGGATACGAGGTGCCCGACAGGTTCAGGTACAGACCGCTGAAGTCCACCTTCCCGACCACGCGTCCGATCGGCGGCATCAGGACATCGCCGACCAGCGACGAGATGATCTTGCCGAACGCCGCGCCGATGATGACCGCGACGGCCAGGTCGAGGACGTTGCCGCGCATCACGAACGCCTTGAACTCCTTCAACATGGACCTTGCTCCTTCACGCAGAGGTTGCGGCGCCGGCGTCAGTGACCCTTGACCGGCGTCACCTTGAGCATCAGCACGGCGTGCGACGGGACGGCGGCGCCGTAGCCGGCGGCGAACGTGCCCCGATCCGCATGCGCCCAGAGGTCGCGCACCGCGGCGCGACCCGGCAGAAGCCCGATCGCCTTCCAGTCCACGGACATCTGGGCCTCGGCCCCGCTCCGGTTGAGGAGCGCGACCGCGCGCGAGCCATCCTCCAGGGGCTTCACCCACAGCTGCAGGCCGGGCGCGGGCTGCTCGGCCAGCCACCCCTGCTCGCCCAGCGAGTCCTGATCCACCGCGAGGACTTCCCGATTGGTGAGGATGTCACGGGTCGCCGCGCTCATCGTCCGCACGTCGTTGCCGGCGATCAGCGGCGCGGCCGCGATCGCCCAGAGGGCGAGGTGGGCGCGATACTCGTCGTCCGTCATCCCGCCGTTGCCCACCTCCAGCATGTCGGGGTCGTTCCAGCCGCCGGGGCCCGCGACGTCCTGGTGCATCGCCGACAGGTCGTAGTTGTAGAGCATGCTCGCCCAGTTGTCGCTGATGTCGTCCGTCGTGCGCCAGAGGTGCCCGGTGCCCGGCGCCCAGTCCCACGGCCGGTTGCTGCCCCATTCGCAGATGCTGAGCACGATCGGCCGGCCGGTGGCGACCAGCGCGTCGTGGAACTTCTTGTACTGGGCCCGGGCCGTGAGCCCGCGCGCATTGCACCAGTCCTCCTTCACGTAGTCCACGCCCCAGGCGGCGTAGGTGCGCGCATCCTGCTCCTCGTGGTCGTGGGTCCCGGGCCGGCCCTGGCAGGTGGCCGTCCCCGCATCGGTGTAGATGCCGAACAGCAGGCCCTTCGAGTGGATGTAATCGGCGAGCGCCTTCATCCCGCTCGGGAACCGCTGCGGGTCGGCGACGATGGTCCCCGCCGTGTCGCGGTACACCTGCCAGCAGTCGTCGATGACGACGTAGCGGTATCCCGCATCGCGCATCCCCGAGGACACGATCGCGTCCGCCGTCTCCCTGATCAGCCGCTCGCTCACGTTGCAGGCGAACTTGTTCCAGGTGTTCCAGCCCATCGGCGGCGTGCGGGCGAGTCCGTCGTCGAGGCGGTGCACCTGGGCGCGCACGGGCGCGGAGATGAGCACCGAGCAGGTCACGGTCGCCGCCAGCATCGTGCAGGCCCATTGGCGCTGTGTCACGGAGAGGCTCCTTTCGATGATCTCAGGACGACGGGGCGACCCGCGGTCACGGGTCGAGGCCGAACGGATCGCCGGGCGGAGCCGTCAACGCCGGCGTCGGCTGCGGCAGCTCGCGCCGCTCGATCCAGCGGGTCAGGTCGCCGGCCACGGCGTCCCAGTGCGCGCGCGCGGCGTCCGATCCGACGCGGGCGCGCTGGCGGGCGAGGTCCCGCAGCCGGGCGATCTTGAAGTCCGCCATCGCGCGCACCTCGGGAGCGGCATCCCGGTCGGCGGCCAGCGCCAGCAGCCGGTCCGCCACGGCCCGTGACGCCACGCGTCGCAGCGTCGCCAGCTTCTCGTTCCCCGGCGCATCCGCGCGCCAGGTGCGCACCACGAGCGAATCCACCACCTCGCCGAGCGTCAGGGCGTTCCGCTGGCGTGGCGCGAACTCCACCAGCCGCGCCGCGCGATCCCGCTGCAGCAGGGCGTCCACCACCATCTGCGCCAGGGTCCGCGCCGCGCCCAGCTCGTCGAAGGCGGGACGCATCCGGCTCCTGAACAGCTCCTCGGCCGGAGTGACGACGGCCGCCCCCGGCGCCAGGAGCGTCAGCACGGTGTCCGGCACCGCGAGCTCGGCGGGCTCCAGAGCGCCGAGCAGCGCGCTCAGCGCCGCCCGCTGGTCCGCCGCCGGCACCGGAAGCGTGGCCTGCTGCCCGTCTCCGCGCACCGCGTTGGCATACTCCATCCCGCCGACGGTCTTGGCAAGGGCGTTGATCGCGAACCGGTGGAAGAAGTAGAGGGGGACGAACCGCTCCTGCAGCAGGGCGATCGGGTCCCCGGGACGGATGTTGCGCTCGCCGAAGCGGCTCATCGCGACGCGGCGCACCGCCATCTGGCGGCGCAGGAACTCGAGCGGCGTCGCCGCGTCGTCCCACAGGCTCGTGCGCGGATCCGAGGCGAACTCCGGCCGCGCGTCGCCGTCGGAGAGGTAGAGGTAGCCCCGGCGCAGCCCGTCGGCGACGATGGCCTTGAGCGACTCCGCCTCGACCGCCGGCGGGAAGATCCCGTAGCCCCAGCGGATCGCCCAGACGTCGTAGGTGCCGGGCCCGACCGCGTACGCCTCGCTGAGATCGATCTCGCCGTTCGCGTCGAGCCGCACGCGCGGCGGCGGGTAGTCCATCACCGACCCGCGATCGTAGCTCGAGGCGATGTAGTTGTGCGCGAGGCCGAGCGTGTGCCCGATCTCGTGCGCGGTCACCTGCCGCACCCGCGCCAGGACGAAGGCGCTGTCGGCGGCGGAGGCGTCGGCCCCCATCAGGCCGGCGTAGAGGTTGTAGTCGGTGCGGGCCCGGTGCGAATCCAGCCGCGCCATCCCCTTGATGATCTCCCCGGTGCGCGGGTCGCCGAGCGAGCCTCCCACCGACCACCCCCGCTCGTTCCGGTTCTCCCACTGGACGACGTTGTAGCGCGCGTCCATCGGGTCCGCCCCCTCCGGCAGATCGCGCACCACGAAGCCGCCCGCGAGGCCCGCCTGGGCGAAGGCCTGCTCCCACCACCGCGCCCCCTCGAGCATCGCCGAACGGATCGGCTCCGGGATCCCGCGGTCGAGGTAGTAGACGATCGGATCCACGATCGGACTGCGCGGATCGGCCGGGTCGGCGCGCTGCAGCCGATGGCGCGCGATCCAGCGCTGCTCCAGCGGCAGCTGCACGGGCTGGGCGTAGTCCTTGAACGTGATGCCGAAGTAGCCGATGCGCGGGTCCCAGGCCCGCGGATGGTAGGCGGTGTCGGGGAGCTCGAGCAGCGAAACGTGCTCGCGGAGCGTGAACGCCTCCGGGTCCGGGAGGATATCGGACGCCAGGGGGCCGGGCCGGCCGCTGGTGGTGAACGTGAGCGACGCGTCGAGCTCCGCGTTCTCCGGGAAGGCGACCGTCCGCGCCGCGTCCACGCCGGACCGGTCCCGCGCCAGGGCGTAACTGCCTTGGTGGGCGTCGGTCAGCGCCTGCGGCACGCCGATCCAGTCGCGGATCACGAAGTCGGTCGCGTCCACCAGCAGGCGGCCTCCCTCCTCGGCCACGAGCGGCAGGGCCGCGACCGTGCTCGGTGGGAACGACTCCTCCACCGAGCGCACGTGGGCAGGATTCGCGCTCGAGCTGCGGTACGCCCAGTTCTCGAACACCACCAGCACCCGGTTGCCGTCTCGAACGAAGCGCGCGACGTGATTGGGACCGTTGGCGCCGCGATCCAGCCCGATCGGATTCGAGCCGAGGCCGGTCGCGAGGGTGAAGAACGCCAGCACCCGGAGGGAATCGTGCGGCAGCTCGAGGAAGAGCTTCCCCTGCGCGCGATCGAGGTAGACCGTGACGAACCCCTCCCGCCGCTCCATTCCCTGGGCGCGCGAGGCGATGCCGGTGGCCACAGCCGCCTGGGCGCCGGGAGGCGCGGAGGGGACCTGGGCCGAAGCCGGCAGGGCGCCGGCGAGAGCGACGGCGAAGGGCAACGCGCACACGACGCGAGGGGACACGCGCATGGGAATCCGACCTCCGCTGATGGAATTGAGACCCGCGGAATGTAGCGACCTTCGCCCTGTCGGCGAGGGGCCCCAAAGCCTACATTCGGCCCGTTGTTCACCCTTTGGAGGAATCCGATGAGACGTGCCATTGCGGGCGCGGGCCTTGGTCTGCTTCTGGCCTTCGGCACCGCCGCCGCTCAGACGTTCGCGACCGACAACCCCGTGCTCCGGCGCATCTGGGTGCTCGGCATGGACAGCTCCCAGACCTACGAGATCTCCCAGCCGCTGTTCGACTCGATCGGTCCGCGGCTCACCGGCTCGCCGGGCTACAAGTCGGCGGCCGACTGGTTGATCGCGCTGTATCAGAAGTGGGGGATCCAGGCTCGCGCCGAGCAGTACGGCACCTGGCGTGGCTGGCGGCGCGGAAGCGCCCATATCGACCTCGTGGCCCCGCGCGTCCGCACGCTCGAGGCAACCATGCTCTCGTGGAGCCCGGGCACGGGCGGCAAACCGGTGCGCGGTGAGGTCATTCAACTCCCCGACCTGGCCGACAGTGTCGCGTTCCGCGCCTGGCTGCCGTCGGTGAAGGGCAAGTTCGTGGCGATCTCGTTCCCCCAGCCTTCCTGCCGGCCCGATAGCGAATGGGCGACCACCGCGTTGCCGGCCTCGTGGACGAAGTTCCGGGAGGCGCGCGCCACCGCGCAGACGGCGTGGCAGCAGCGCGTGACGAAGGCGGCGTTCAACGCGCGCCTCCTCCAGCTCGCGCTCGACAGCGCCGGGGCTGCCGGCATCCTGACCTCGACCTGGACGACCGGCTGGGGTACGGACCGGATCTTCAATACCTGGTCGCAGCACGCGCCGGTGATGGACCTGAGCTGCGAGGACTACGGGCTCGTGTCCCGACTCGCGGAGAACCACCAGGGGCCGGTGGTGCAACTCGTCGCCGAGTCGCAGGACCTGGGCGACGTGCCGGCGTTCAACATCGTCGCGGAGATCCCCGGCACCGAGCTGCCCAACGAGTACGTCATGCTGTCGGCGCACTTCGATTCGTGGGACGGCGGCTCGGGCGCGACGGACAACGGCACCGGTACCGTGACGATGGCCGAGGCGATGCGGATCCTGAAGCTCGCCTATCCTGCTCCGCGGCGGACGATCCTCGTCGGCCACTGGGCCTCGGAGGAGAACGGACTGGACGGCTCGAAGGCCTTCGTGGCCGACCACCCCGACATCGTCTCGCACCTCCAGGCCCTCTTCAACCAGGACAACGGGACCGGACGGGTGGTGAACCTGTCGGCGTCGGGCTACCCGGATGCCGCCGGGAGCCTGGCGCGGTGGCTCGCGCAGGTGCCCTCCGAGATCACGCGCAACATCACCTTCGGCTTCACGGGCATGCCGGCGGGCGGCGGGACCGACCACGCGTCGTTCGATTGCGCCGGCGCACCGGGGTTCGGCCTCGGCTCGACCAATTGGGATTACTTCCTCTACACCTGGCACACCACCCGCGACACCTTCGACAAGATCGTCTTCGACGACCTGAAGTCGAACGCGGTGCTCACGGCGATGCTGGTGTATCTCGCCTCCGAGGACCGGCAGAACGTCTCGCACGAGAAGCGGACGGTGTTCCCGGAGCGGGGCGGCTTCGGCCCCGGCGGTCCCCAGCCCGCGTCCTGGCCGACCTGCGTGGCGCCGCCGCGCAACATGAGCGACTACCTGCAGGAGGTGTTGCAGCGCGAGGCGCAACAGCGGCAGCAGCAGAGCCAGCCGCCGCGCCGGCCCCAGAACTAGGCGTCGCCGGCAGGGGAGCAGCAGGCCTTAACGACTTGGGGCGTGCGCGCGTATCTACTAGTGGATACGTGTCGTGCACGCTCCACATCACCACGAAACCGGAGGATCAATGAAGTCACGCATCACCCTCGTCGTTGCCGCACTGCTGGGGCTCGCCGTCGCCCCGGCCATCGCCCAGGGCCCGCCGGGCGGCGGGATGGGCGGCCAGGGCGGCTTCGCCCAGCGCCGGATGCAGATGATGCTGAACGGCATCACGCTGACGGCGACGCAGCAGGCCAAGATCGACTCGATCCAGAAGGCCTATCAGGACAAGATGCCGCCGATGACCCCCGGCCAGATGCCGGATTCGGCCACGCGGGCGCAGCGCTTCGAGCTGATGCGCCAGCAGAACATGGACATCCGGAACGTGCTCACCACGGACCAGCAGACGATCTTCGACAAGAACGTGGCGGACATGCAGGCCCGGATGCCGCGGCGGCCGCCGGGAAACTGAATGACAGGGTGTAGGGTTTGGGGTGTAGGGTGTAGCGGAAGCATTGCGGTCGTCACACCCTACCCCCTACACCCTACCCCCTACACCCGCCTGTCATTGCCACGCCGCAGCAGGCGTGCGACTTTCTTCCCATGCTGACGAGGAACGACCTCAATCCCGATCTCCTCCGCGCCGAGTACGCCGTCCGCGGGGCGATCCCGATCCGCGCCCAGGAGCTCGAGGCGCAGGGCCGGCGCATCATCTACTGCAACATCGGGAACCCGCAGGCCTTCGTGCAGAAGCCGCTCACCTACCTGCGGCAGATCCTCGCCCTGGTCGAGTACCCCGCCCTGCTGGACGACCCGGTGCTGGCGGGGCGCTTCCCCGGGGACGTCGTCCGCAAGGCGCGGCACATCCTCGTGAAGCAGCCCTCGGGAACCGGGGCGTACACGCAGAGCCCGGGGATCGGCTTCATCCGGCAGGCCGTGGCGGACTTCATCACCCGCCGCGACGGGATCCCGGCCGACAAGGACCACATCCTCCTCACCGACGGCGCCAGCAAGGGCGTCGAGGCGGCGATCGTGGCGTTGCTGCGGGACCGCAACGACGGGATCATGATCCCGATCCCGCAGTACCCGCTCTACAGCGCGGAGATCGCCCTGCGAGGGGGCCAGGCCATTCCCTACTACCTCGACGAGGCGCATCACTGGCAGCTCCGCGAGGAGGCGCTGACGGCCGCCATCGCGCGCGCTCGCGCCGAGGGGATCCGGCCGGTCGCGATCGCGGTGATCAACCCCGGCAATCCGACCGGCGCCGTGCTGACCCGGGACGAGATCGCGATGATCATCCGGTTCGCCCGGGCGAACGGCCTCGCGCTCTTCGCGGACGAGGTCTACCAGGAGAACGTCTACGCGGCGTTCCAGCGGTTCACGTCGTTCGCGAGGGTGATGCACGACCTGCACGAGACGACCGTGCCCCTCTTCAGCTTCCACTCGGTCTCGAAGGGATTCCTCGGCGAATGCGGCCACCGCGGCGGGTACGTGGAGCTGCGGAACATCCCCGACGACGTGATGGCGGAGCTGGTGAAGCTGCAGTCCATCGGTCTGTGCGCCAACGTGGCGGGGCAGATCGCGGTGTACGTGATGGTGGCGCCGCCGGTCGAGGGCGAGGAGAGCAGCGCGCGGTACGTGAAGGAGCGCGACGACATCCTCGGAGCGCTCAGGACGAAGGCCGAGGTGCTGGGCCGCGGGATCAACGCGATCGAGGGGATGTCGCTCGAGATGCCGCAGGGCGCGATGTACGGCTTCGTGCGCATCGAGTTGCCGCCCGAATCCGGCGTGGACGTGGCCGCCATGACCGCGGACGCGCGCCGCGCCTACGAGGCGAGCCGCGACTGCGACTACTGCCTCAAGCTGCTCGAGGAGACGGGGATCTGCGTGGTGCCCGGCTCAGGCCTGGGCCAGGTGCCGGGGACCTACCACTTCCGCACGACCTTCCTCCCGTCCCAGGAGGAGATCGAGGAAGTCGTCGTCAAGCTCGGCGAGTTCCACAAGAAGTACACGGCCCGCGTGACCCGCGCCGGCCACAGCCCTCAGCCCGCGTAGCGACGCCCCAGCAGCCGCTGGATGGCCGCGGTGCCCACGGCACAGCGGTTGGTGAAACGCGCCAGACCCATCCCCACCGCCGCGAGCGGCGAGCGCCTCATCACCAGCGGGACGTCGAACCGGTCCCACCCGTAGACCGGCAGTCGGGGAAGACTGAGCGGATCGGCCCCGCGTTCCGACGGGCCGGCGAAGCCGAGGGTGTACCCCGCCCTCGCGGCGAGCGCGCGCACCCGATCGTCCACGGAGCCGAACGGATAGCTCACGCCCCGCGGCGCCTCGCCCAGCCGCCCCGCGATGGCCTCGCGCGAGCGCGCCAGCTCATCGGCCGCTTCCGCGTCGCCGAGCCAGGTCAGGCGTGCGTGCGTCGCCCCGTGCGAATGGACCTCGATCCCCCGCTCCCGCCAGCGTCCCAGCTCGTCCCAGTCGAGGTGCGCGAACCGCCGCCACCCGTACTGCACGTCCCAGGTGTTCTCGCGCCCCACGTAGTCCGTGATGACGAAGACGAGCGCCCGGAACCCGAGGTCCGCCACGACCGGGAAGGCGTGACGCGCCAGCGACGCGTATCCGTCGTCGAAGGTGACGACGACGGCCGGTCTGTCCGCGGCCGGGGCCGTTGCACCGGCGGTGAGCGCCTCGGAGAGCTCCGCCGAGCCGAGGGTCCGATAGCCGAGCCGCGCCAGCGTCTCCATCTGGCGCCGAAACACTCGCGGCTCGAGCTGGGTGAAGCCCAACTCGAACCGCGTGTCCACCTTGTGGTAGCAGAGAATCGGCGGGATCGCCGCGCCGGACGTCACGGCACCGTCAGCTCGGACCCAGCCAGACGACGACCTGCCGCTCCGGCGCGTAGAACTCGGCGGCCACGGCCGCCACCTGCCCGGGGGTGACCGCCTCCACCTCCGCCAGCATCGCGTCGAGGCTCCTGTAGGGCTCGCCGTACAGCGCCGAGCCCGCGATGCGGTACATCCGCGACACCGGGCCCTCCAGCGCCAGCACCAGCTGGCCCTTCACCTGCTGCTTCGCGGACGCCAGCTCGTCGGCCGTGAGCGACTGGCGCGCCAGCTTGGCGAACTCGTCGCGGATCGCGTCCGCTGCCTGCTGCGCCGTCGGCGGCTGCGTTCCCACGTAGACGCCGGCCACGCCCGAGGCCTGCATGAACGAGTGGAAGGCGTACACGCTGTACGCGAGCCCCAGCTCCTCGCGCACCCGCTGGAAGAGGCGCGAGCTCATGCCGGAGCCGAAGATGGTCGAGATCAGGACCAGCGCGTGGCGGCGCGCGTCCCCGTACCGGAACGTCTCGGTGCCGAAGACCAGGTGCACCTGCGCGCCGTCCCGCGAGACGCGGCGCTCGACGGCGGTGGCGGCGACCGGACGCGCCACCGTCCTCCCTTCCGGCCCCGGCTCCGCGTCGAACCACCCGGCCTTGCCGAGCAGCGCCAGCACGTCCTCGTGGTCGACGTTGCCCGCCGCGGCGAAGACCAGCTGGCGCGGCAGGTAGGTGCGGTCGTGCAGCGCCTTCAAGTCGGCCGCCGTGAGCGCCGCCACCGTCTCGCGCGTGCCGAGGATGCGGTAGCCGTAGGTGTGCTCCCGCCAGAGCTCGGCCGCGTGGAGGTCGAAGACCAGGTCGTCGGGAGTGTCCTCGACCGTGGCGATCTCCTCGAGCACGACGTTCCGCTCGAGGGCGAGATCGGCGTCCCGGAGCACCGGGCGCCGGACCAGATCGGTGAGGATGTCGAGGGCGAGCGGGAGGTCGGCGTCGAGCACCCGCGCCTGGTAGGTCGTGTGGTCGCGCCCGGTGTACGCGTCGAGCGATCCGCCGCGCGACTCGAGGGCCACGGCGATGTCCTGCGCGCTCCGCGTGTCGGTGCCCTTGAAGACCATGTGCTCGAGAAGATGGGAGACGCCCATCTTCTCCTTCGGCTCGTGCGCGGACGCCGTCTTGACCCAGAAGCCCGCTGCGGCCGACCGCAGGTGCGGCATCCGCTCGGTCAGGACGACGAGCCCGTTGGGGGCCTCGCTGCGCCAGACCCCCTCGTCGAGCCTGACGGTCTTCACTCAGCTCTTCTCGATGAGCGCCTTGCGCGACAGGCGGAGCCGGCCGCGCTCGTCCACCTCGAGCACCTTGACCGTGACCGTGTCGCCCTTCTTCACCACGTCCTCGGTCCGCTCGGTGCGGCCGTGCTGCAGCTCGGAGATGTGCACGAGGCCCTCGACGCCCGGGAGGATCTCGACGAACGCCCCGAAGGCCGTCGTCGTCTTCACCTTCCCCGTGTACGTCTTGCCGACCTCGGCCTCCTGGACCAGCGCCTCCACCATCTCGCGCGCCTTGGCGCCGGCCTCGCCGCCCACCGCGGCGATCGTGACCACGCCGTCGTCGTCGATGCTGACGGACGCGCCGGACTGCTCCTCGATCTCGCGGATCGTCGCGCCCTTGGGCCCGATGATCTTGCCGATGTCCTTGGGCTTCACCTGGATCGTGATGATCCGCGGCGCCCACGGCGACATCTCGGAGCGGTGCTCCTTCAGGGTCTTGCCCATCACGCCGAGGATGTGGAGCCGGCCCTTCCGCGCCTGGTCCAGCGCCTTCGACATGATGTCGAGACTCAGCCCCTGGATCTTGATGTCCATCTGGATCGAGGTGATCCCCTGCTCCGTCCCGGCGACCTTGAAGTCCATGTCGCCGAGCGCGTCCTCGGTGCCGAGGATGTCGGTCAGGATGGCGATCTTGTCGCCTTCCTTGATCAGCCCCATCGCGACGCCGGCGCAGGGCGCCTTGATCGGCACACCCGCGTCCATCAGCGCCAGGGACGCGCCGCACACCGACGCCATCGAGGAGGAGCCGTTGGACTCCAGGATCTCGGAGACGATGCGGATCGTGTAGGGGAAGTCCTGGTACAGCGGCAGCAGCGGCGTCACCGCCCGCTCCGCCAGCGCCCCGTGCCCGATCTCCCGCCGCGACGTGCCGCGCATCGGCCGCACCTCGCCGGTCGAGAACGGCGGGAAATTGTAGTGCAGCATGAACGACTTGGTCGTTTCCTTCGGGACGTCGATGTTGTCGATCCGCTGCTCGTCGTCCACGCTCCCGAGCGTGGTGGTGACCAGCGCCTGCGTCTGGCCCCGGGTGAACAGCGCCGAGCCGTGGACGCGCGGCAGCAGGCCGACTTCGCAGGTGATCGGGCGGACGGTGGTCAAGTCGCGGCCGTCGATCCGCTCGCCGCGCTCAAGGACCTGGCTGCGCATCGTGTGGTAGAGCAGATCCTCGAGGATGCCGCCGATGACGCGCCCCTGGTCGGGGAACTCCGCGTCCAGCTCCTGGACGACGGTGGACTGGAGCGCCGCGAGCGCCTGGGCCCGCTCCTCCTTCTTGGCGAGATTCATCGCCTCCGCGATGCGCGGCTCCGCCGCCGCGCGCACCGGGCCGACGAGGTCCGCCGGCAGCTCCGACTTCTTCCACTCCATCTTGGGGACGCTGTGCTTCTCGAGCAGCTCCTCCTGGACCGTCACCAGCTCCTGCAACCCCTTCTGCGCCACCTTGAGGGCCTCGACCATCTCGGCCTCGGAGATCTCCCCGGCGCCGCCCTCGACCATCATGATGGAGTCTTTCGTGCCGCTCACCACCACGTCCACGTCGGAGAACTCGAGCTGCTGGAAGGTCGGGTTGAGGATCCACTTCCCTTCCACCCGGCCGACGCGCACGCCGGCGAGCGGGCCCGCGAAGGGGATCTTCGAGGAGGCCAGGGCGAACGAGGCCGCCACCATCCCGAGCACGTCGGCGTCGTTCTCCTGGTCCGCCGAGAGGACGTAGACGAAGACCTGGACTTCGTTCTTGAACCCCTCCGGGAAGAGCGGCCGGATGGACCGGTCGATCAGCCGCGCCGCGAGGATCTCCTCGTCGTGCGGGCGCGCCTCCCGCTTCAGGAAGCCGCCCGGGATCTTCCCCGCGGCGTAGAACTTCTCCCGGTACTCGACCAGCAGCGGGAAGAACGGCAGGTTGCTGACGGAGTCCGAAACCGAAGCCGCGGCGAGCACGGTGGTCTCGCCGAACTGGACGAGGGCGGCACCATGCGCCTGCTTGGCGAGGCGCCCGCACTCAATGCGGAAGGTGCGGCCGGCGAACGACCGCTCGAGACGGTGCATCATGTGGGTATGTGTCCTGTGATGGTGTCGGTTGCGAGTTGCGAGTCACGAGATGCGGGCAACGACCGCTCTGCTACCGAGCGGCGGAAGCCTCGCAACTCCCCTCCCGCAACTGGCTTGTTAGTGACGGAGCCCCAGCTCGTCGATGAGCTGGCGGTACGCCACGAGGTCCGTCCGCTTGAGATAGTCCAGCAGACGGCGCCGGCGGCCGACCATCCGGATCAGCCCGAGGCGTCCGTGGTGGTCCTTGCCGTGCTCCCGGAAATGGTCGGTGAGCGAGTTGATGCGAGCGCTGATGAGCGAGATCTGCACGCGGGTCGAACCCGTATCCTGCTCGTGCAGCCGGTACTTGGCGGCCGATGCCGCCTTGTCGTAAGTCATGCGGTTCCCCTGCAAGGCCCCCGTCACGCCGAGTCGGGAGCAATAGTCTAATTCCGCGTAGCAGAGTAACTTAACCATCGGTAAATCCGAACTCAAGGGGCCCTGTTTGGCGCTCGCAGCCGAGTCGCTGGTCGGCCAGACCGTCGGACCGTACACCATCACCGCCCTCCTGGGCGCGGGCGGGATGGCGTGGGTGCTGGCCGCGACGGACTGCCAGGGGTGCCCCGACATCGCCCTCAAGATCCTGAAGCCCAAGTACGCCGGGGACGTCCAGTTCACCGCCCGCTTCCTGAACGAGTCCACGGTGGCGGGCGAGCTCCGCCACCCCAACATCATCCGCATCCTGGACGTCGGGCAGGCCGGCGAGGCCGTCTACTTCGCCATGCCCAGGCTCAAGGGCTCCCTGGCCGCCCGGCTCGACGAGGACGCCGCCCTCCCCGAGCAGCAGGTGATGCGCATCGCGCGCGACGTCGCCCGGGCCTTGGCCTTCGCCCACGAGGGCGGGGTGATCCACCGGGACATCAAGCCCCAGAACATCCTCTTCGACCACGACGACGCCGGCGTCCTCACCGACTTCGGCATCGCGCGCGCCATCGCCAGTTACGTCTCCACGACCGGCAAGCGCCTCACGATCGGCACCCCGCACTACATCTCTCCCGAGCAGGCGCGCGGCCAGAAACTCGATGGCCGGACCGACATCTACGCCCTCGGCGTGACGATGTACCGCGCGGCCACCGGCGCCCTGCCCTTCCGCTCGAGCGACTGGTACGAGCTGGCGCGGCTCCACGTCGAGGAGCCGCCCGCGCCGCTCCGCAGTCACCGGCCCGAGCTGACCAAGGCCTTCGAGAAGGTCGTGCTGACGTGCATGGAGAAGGACCGGGAGAAGCGGTATCCCACCGCGGCCGAGCTGGCCGACGACCTTGACGGCCTGCTCGCAGGGAAGCGGTCCACCACCGAGGTGGCGCTAGGGGCGATGAGGAAACTGCTCGGAAAACGTGAGGGGTGAGTCGTAAGATGTGAGAAGTCCGAGTGAGACGTGAGAGGCGTAGGACGTGAGGCTCTTCTCACCTCTCACCAAGGCCCATCACATCTCACCTGGACCTCTCACCCCTCACGCCTCCCCTCTCACTTCTGCATCAGTGGAATAGCCTCAGAAAATCGTTGGCCAGCGCCAACGCCATGATCCCCACCAGCACGAAGAACCCGAGCTGGGTCAGGCGCTGACGCTGCTCCAGCGACAGCGGCCGGCCGCGCACGCCCTCGATCACCAGGAAGACGATGTGCCCGCCGTCCAGGACGGGGATCGGCAGCAGGTTCAGGATCGCCAGGTTGATCGAGAAGAGCGCGATGAACCCCAGGAAGTAGTCGAGCCCCCGCTGCACGAATTCGCCCGACATCTGTCCCACCAGGATCGGGCCGCCGATGTCGCGGACCGAGACCGCCCCCGTGAACAGGCCCTTGAAGGTCCAGAGGATCAGGCCCCCCGCCCGCACCGTCTGGCTGAACCCTTCGCCGGTGGCGGCCAGCCATCCGAGCGGCCGCGACGGGAGGCTCTGCGTCCCGATCCCGATCCGGCCGACCACACGGGTCTCGCCCGTGGCGAGGTCCCGTGTCCGGCTGGCTCGCGGCGTCGGCGTCAGCCGCAGCTCCTGAGAGCCCCGGCGGATCTCCAACGGGAGCGGCTTCCCCGCGCTGCCCTCGATGATCCCGACCAGCACCTCCCAGGACGGCACCGGGTGACCGCCCGCCGCCACGATGCGGTCTCCCGGCCGCAACCCCGCCTGCGCCGCGGGCTGCCCGGACACGACCGTGCCCACGATCGCCTCGTGCCAGGGCTCGATGGCGCCCGCCATGGAGTCGCGCGCGGCCTCGTCCGACCGGGCGACCTCGACCAGGATCGGCGTGCTGCGCCCCGCGACCTCGATGGTGATCCGCGATCCGGGAGCGGTGAGGAGCGCCTCCAGGACGTCGTCCCAGGAAGCAACGGAATCGCCGTTGATGCGGACGATCCGGTCCCCGCTCTGGAGCGAGCGCAGGGCCGCGGCGCCCATCGGGAGCCGGGCCGTGTCCACGCTCCCCACCGTGACCGTCGGGTCGAAGCGGGCGCCGTAGGCCCTGGCGATGACCACGTAGAGTGCGAAGGCGAAGAGCGCGTTCATCGCGACGCCCGCCAGGATCACGACGATCCGGGCCCAGAGCGGCTTGGCGTCGAAGGTGCGCCCGGGCGCGACCTCCTGCTCCTGCCGCGCGCCCTCGAGGCTTCCCGGGGCCCCCTCCTCCTCCAGCCCCGCCATCTTCACGAAGCCGCCGAACGGGATCCAGGAGATGCAGTAGTCGGTCTCGCCGATCTGGAGGCCGATCGGGGTGCGCGGACCCAGGCCAAAGGAGAAGCGCAGCACCGCGATGCCGACCGCCTTCGCGGCGAGGAAGTGCCCCAGCTCGTGGACGAAGATGAGGACGCCGATCACGACGACGCCGGCGACGATCGCGACCAGGGTCGGATTGGCGCTCAGGAACACGCGAGCAGCTCCCCGGCGCGCCGCCGCGCCCAGCTGTCGGCGGCCAGCACCGCCTCCAGGCTCGCCACCTCGGTGACGACCTGCTCGTCCAGTACGGCCGCGATCACCTCGGCGATCCGGCCGAACGGCGTGCGACCCTCGAGGAAGGCGGCGACCGCCACCTCGTTCGCCGCGTTGAAGACCGCTGGCGCGGACCCGCCGGTGCGGCCGGCGCGCATCCCCAGCGCCAGCGCCGGGAACACCTCCGTGCGCACTGGCTCGAAGGTCAGCGGGCCGGCCGCGATCGGGTCGAAGCGCACGATCCCGTCGTCGGCCACCCGCTCCGGATGCGTCAGCGCGTAGAGGATCGGCAGCTCCATGTTCGGGAAGCCCAGCTGCGCGAGCACCGAGCCGTCCATGAACTCCACGAACGAGTGGATGATGGACTGCGGGTGTACGACCGCCTCGATGTGCTCGTACGGCAGTCCGAAGAGGAAGTGCGCCTCGATCACCTCGAGCGCCTTGTTGGCCAGCGTGGCGCTGTCCACGGTGATCTTGCGCCCCATCCTCCACGTCGGGTGGTTGAGGGCCTGCGCCACCGTCGCGTGGCGGACCCGCTCGGCCTCCCACGAGTGGAACGGCCCACCCGATGCCGTGAGGATCACCCGCGCGACGCCGGTGCCGGGCCGGCCGGCGAGGCACTGCAGCACGGCGGAGTGCTCCGAGTCCACCGGGACGAGCTCGCCGCCGCACTCGCGCGCGGTGCGCGTGACCAGCTCCCCCGCCATCACCAGCGTTTCCTTGTTGGCCAGCGCCACCCGCTTCCCCGCCCGCAGCGCCGCCAGCGTCGCCTCGAGACCAGCGGCGCCGACGATGCCGTTGATGACGATGCTCACGTCGGGCCGCGTCACGGCCTCGACGAGGCACTGCACGCCGCTCCTCCACCCGTGCGCCGCGTCACCCCGCACCAGCCCGACGAAGGCCGGGTGGAAGGCGGCCACTTGCGCTTCCAGCTGCTCCTGCCGGCCGAACGCCGTCAGCGCGACGACGCGGAACCGCTCGCGCTGGCGCGCCAGCACCTTGAGCGAGGACCGGCCGATGGAGCCGGTCGAGCCGAGGACGGCGACGCCGACGGTGGCACTCGCAGCAGAGCGAGATCCTGCGGGCGGCGCATCGGAGGGGTTGATCGCGGGGCGGCCCCCGTCCGGCGCGCTCACGTGAGCCCGAACAGCCGGAACAATCCGGCGGTGACGGGGAGGACGAACAGCAGCGAATCCACGCGATCCAGCATCCCGCCGTGCCCGGGGATCAGCGCCGAGCTGTCCTTGACCCCGACCTCGCGCTTGAAGAGCGACTCCGCCAGGTCTCCGACCTGACCGGAGACGCTGATCGCCGCCCCGCAGAGCATGGCCGCCGCGAGACCGAGCGGCCGGCCCATCGGATCGAGGATGAACGCGGAGTAGGCCCAGGCGCTCAGCAGGGTAGCCGCGAGCCCGCACACCGCCCCGGCCCACGTCTTTCGCGGCGAGAGGACCGGCGCCAGGAGCGGGCCCCCGATCAGCTTGCCGCCGGCCATCGCCGCCGTGTCGCCGATCCAGGTCAGCGCGAGCGGGAAGAAGAGGAGCGCGGTGCCCAGCGCCGACTCCAACCCCACCCCCATGGGATGGCGCAGCACGATGGCGAAGCAGAGGAGGCCCGGTGCGTACAGGACGCCGAGGACCGTGACGGCGACGGCGGCGAGGGGACGGTTTTGGGGCCCGCGGCGCCAGGCGGCCAGCACGATGACGGCGAGCAGCCACAGCGCCCCGAGGTAGAGCGTCGGCTCGGTG
>Ga0187865_1000717_pt1 | contig 43506 bp, 23 predicted proteins | sample June2016WEW_11_1_2_FD_132989 | JGI IMG/M metagenome (GOLD analysis project Ga0187865, IMG submission 132989) | Peatland microbial communities from SPRUCE experiment site at the Marcell Experimental Forest, Minnesota, USA - June2016WEW_11_100 | ecosystem: Environmental > Terrestrial > Soil >...
CAATACCCCAATAATCTGCTCCTCCGTGTAACGGCTCTGCCTCATCTCCTGTCCTCCTTCAGGCTTTTATACCCTGGGAGAACTCTCCTTTACACTGGTACAGTTTTCGGGGGGCAGGTCAACTGCGCAGCTCTTCCTTTACCCATCTTGATCGGACGCTACTTCGCGATAGGATAACTATAAACACATCGCTCGTGTTTATTCCCTGTTGGACCTTATCCGAAATAGACTCTCCGCCCCTAATCGCCCATTGGTCCAGCCAAACCTTAATCCCCTGGGACTCCAGGTCAGCAGCTAACTTCCGTGCGAACTCTTTGTCTGCGCTGTTGTAGCTTACAAAAGCGGCAATTGCGCCCGACATAATCCCATCCGATCTCGATAACGTTACGGGGCCTTAGTCAGCCCTATTCTGAAAGTGGCCTCTCTCCAAAGTAGCAAAAGAAGCTCCTCTTTGGATAGCAGCATTTGTTGCTGCAAAATCTCCGCGCACTCGGCCACGGGCAACGGTCCACGCGCCTTGAGCGCGTGGCGCATGGATTCGCCTTCCAGAAACTCCATGGCGATGTAGGGCGTGCCGTCATCAGCTTGTCCGGATTCGTAAATGGTGACGACGTTGGGGTGATGAATGCGCCCCGTGGAAGCCCCTTCATTCTGAAAGCGCAGCAGGAAGTCGGGGTCATCCAGCAGCTTGCGGCTCAGGACTTTGAGCGCCACCGGACGGTTGCCCACCGCGATCTGCTCGGCGAGGAAGACCGTGCCCATGCCGCCTGCGCCCAGGCGGCGCACAAGGCGAAAACGGCGGGACAGTCCAGCGGCAAGCTGCGCTTCGGTTTCCGTGGCTTGAGCAGCAAGGCGAGCGCCGTCACGCGGACAGAACTCAACCTCATCGGAGTAGGTTTGCTGGCAAGTGTGGCAGATCTTCATGAGCGCCAGTGAAACTCTCCCGTGGCGCGGATTCTAACAGAAGTATTGCCGCAAAGGGAATCGGCGCTGGGCAGCAAGCGTAGCGCAGGCCCCCGTCGCTGAGGTCTGCGGCTTTTCCTGAAGAAGAACCGCGGACCCCAAGAACGGGGGTCCGCGCTACCCCTCGGCGGAATCTTTCGCCCCGGAGGAATCTGTCGCCCCGGCGGCGGGGCTCATTCACCTGATCTGCCGATCTCCCCATGGCCCGGCCATTCGACCTCCCGATTCCACCTGCGCCCGTGACACACTTCCCCGTATCGGTTATCGGCAGAGTGAGGCGGGAAGGTGAGCCGGTTTACTGCGTCCGAGGATCGTTAGTCTCCCGGCCTTCGGATTCTTAGAGCGGAACCCTCATCGCCTATTTGAGGGAGCGGCGACGTGTAGTACCCTTATGCGCCGGGAGCTACGACGTGGTAACCCGGGATGAGCTTTCCGGGGCCGAAGCTCCGGGGGAATCCGGCAAACGGCCGGGCAAGGAGGTCGTGATGGGGTTGGGGAACGAAAGGCGCATGCTTGGATTTGGTTTTGTTATCGTCGCACTGCTTGGGACTGTGTACGCGGCAAACGCCCAGCAAATTACCGTCGACGCTGCGCCAGCGCACGCAGTGAACTCATTCAGTCCCTTTCGCGCGCTGGGTGCAGCGATAGACCGCCTGCCGACCGGAACTCCGGACAGGTTGCTGACCGACCCGGTCCTCAAGGAAATCCTGGGAGCGGGATGGCAAGCCGTGACCTATCGTCAGAATACGGAACTGATGGTCGAGGCCTGGCACTGGAACGCGCGCGGCGCCTGGAGCAACGCGGAAAAGCAGGAGGGCTACTTCACGGGAAGCGCGGAGCCGACTGAGATGATTCGCCACTCGTGGGCGTATCCCTTGCCACATCGCGGCTTCAGCCAAGGTGATGGAAACGGTTGGTCGCGTCTGACGGATGGCAACCTGAAGACGTACTGGAAGAGCAACCCGTATCTGACGCAGGAGTTTACAGGCGAAGACGATTCGCTGCACCCGCAATGGGTGATTGTCGATCTGGGGCGCAAGGTGGACATCAACGCCATTCGGATTGCCTGGGCCGACCCTTACGCGCGACGCTACTCGGTGCAGTTCTGGACGGGCGAGCAAGAGCCCTTATATGACGGGACGACCAAGGGTACGTGGCAGACGTTTCCCTTGGGCGCGGTCACGGAGGGCCAGGGCGGAACCGTCACGCACAAGCTGGTTTCCTGGATGATTCCGGTGCGCTACCTGCGCATCTGGATGACGGAATCTTCCCATACCTGCGATACCCATGGCTCGGCGGACAAGCGCAACTGCGTGGGGTTTGCCATCAATGAACTCTACGTGGGGACTCAGGCGGGGGAGGGTCAATTCACCGATGTCGTCAAGCATGTGCCAAGCCGCCAGCAGACCATCACCTGGCCCTCTTCGGTCGATCCCTGGCACGCGGCTTCCGATCTGAATGAATCGAGGGGAGACCAGGTCGGATTCGATTTCTTCTTCACGAGTGGAGTTACGCGCGGGCTCCCCACCATGGCCCCGATTGCGATGTTGTATGCCACGCCCGAGGATGCGGCGGCCGAGATTGCTTATCTTTACAAACGTCACTATCCGATTTCCTGGATTGAGATGGGAGAGGAGGCGGACGGGCAGCACATGCTTCCCGAGGACTATGGCGCCCTCTACCTGCAATTCGCTGCGGCCATCCATCGGCTGGTGCCGGAGGCGAAGCTGGGCGGACCGCCGTTCGAGGGGACAGATGGTGACGTGGAAGTTTGGCCCGATGCCGCGGGGAGAGTTTCCTGGCTCGGCCGGTTCCTCGACTACCTGAAAGCGCACGGTCGGTTGGATGACTTCACCTTCTTCTCCTTCGAACACTATCCACTTATGGACAAACGCGCCCGGCTCGCCTGGAGCGACCTGTACCCGGAACCGCAGCGCGTTAGTCACGTCGTGCAAGTCTGGAAGGACGACGGTCTGCCACCCAACGTGCCCTTCTTTATGACGGAAGGGAACATGACGGGGGGCGGCGAGCGTCCGGACATCATGAGCGCTCTCTGGCTGGCCGACTACGTAGGCTCCATGCTGACGGCAGGTGCCAGCGGCACGTTCTACTTCCATTACATGCCCGTGGCGGGGCGGCCTGGGGGCTTCCTCCTTCTGGACAAGGATTATCAGGTTAAGACATATCCACCTCAGTATATTGCCACGCAGGTGATTACCAAAGAATGGGTGCAACCGATGGATGCGCCCCATCAGCTCTTTAAGGCCGCGAGCGATGTCAAAGACGGCGCAGGGAACGTTCTGGTCACCGCCTATGCCGTCAAGCGGCCGGACGGGCAGTGGTCCGTGATGCTGGTCAACCGGGATCACGACAATGCCCACGCGGTAAAGGTCATTTTCGCGGACGCCGGGGACAAGCGCGAAAGGCACTTCGCCGGCCAGGTGGACCGCATCACGTTCGGAGACGCCGAATACCAATGGCACCCCGAAGGGAAAGGGGGGCACGCGGACCCCGATGGCCCGCCCTCCAAATCGGAGGTCGCGGGCGGCGCCGGAGCACTCTACCAGCTTCCCAAGGCGTCAATCACCGTGCTGCGCGGCCGGGCAGGGGAGATGTAGCGTGCCGATCTCCCGGCCTTAAGCCCGCCTTGGCGGCTCGCTTTGTAGGCAAGACGCGTGGGCTTTACGGAAGCCTGCGGCGCAGGTCAGGGATCGCATCATAAGCAGCTCGGGCGCTGATGGACGGCGCGCGCAAGGTCGCATATGATAGGCAATCAGAATTTGCTCGCCTGAGTTTGCTATCCCCTTGCTATTGCTGAAAAGGCCAGGGAAGGTCTCGGGGGCAGATAGGTCTAATTCATGGCTGATCAGGTAGCAGACGCAACCCTGGAAGCACTCGGATATAAACCTGAGTTCAAGCGGGTGCTCTCCTTGCGTGATCTCATTCTTTACGGGCTGGTTATCCTTACTCCCACTGCCCCCTACCCAGTTTATGGAATTGTCCAGCAAGTCTCCCACGGACATGCCGCACTGGCCTACTTGGTGGCCATGGTGGCCATGCTATTCACGGCGGCCAGCTACGGGAAGATGGCGGGAGCCTTCCCCGCGGCAGGCTCCACGTACACTTACGCGCAGCGGTCGCTTAATGATCACGTGGGATTCCTCGCTGGTTGGGCGATGATTCTCGATTACTTCCTGATTCCACTTTTGAGCGTCGTATATGCCGCGCTTACCGCGGGGAGGTTGCTGCCGGGTGTCCCTTATCTCGTATGGGCTGTGCTTTTTACAGTTTCCATCACGCTCATCAACATACGCGGCATTAAGATGACGGCCCGCGCCAGCCGGGTGATGATGGTGATCATGACCTTCTCGGCGGTGTTGTTCGTCGCGCTGGCGGCTTTCCGTGTGGTACAAGGACACGGCTGGGGTGGGTTGTGGGTGGGGGCCGCCATTTTCAATCGAGGTACCTTTGTTCTGCGCCCGCTGATGCTCGGCGCGGGCATCGCGGCACTTTCCTACATCGGTTTTGACGCAGTCTCGACTCTGGCGGAGGACACTCAGGATCCCGAACGAAACATCGCCATCGCGACCGTGGCAGTTTGTATCATTCAAACGGTTTTTTGCTTCGCGACGGTCTATCTGGCTGCGCTCGTATGGCCGGACTACAGCTCTTTTCCCGAGAGCGAGACTGCGATCCTCGATATCAGCAGGCTTCTAGGCGGGGCATGGATGTTCGGTTTCATCACTTTCGTGCTCCTGGTCGCGGGCCTGGCCAGTGCCCTTACGGGTCAAGCCGGTGCTTCGCGCCTGCTCTTCGGCATGGGCCGTGATGGCGTGATCTCACGGTCTATCTTTGCCCATGTGAGTCCGCGCTACTCGACGCCCACGCGCAGCATTTACGTGATGGCCGTGTTCACGCTGGTTGGCTCCCTGCTCATGCGTTTCGAACTCGCGGTGCAACTGCTGAACTTTGGAGCGTTTGTGGGGTTTATCCTCGTCAACCTCAGCGTTATCCGCCATTACTATTTCCGCCGGCAGTTACGGGCCGGCCTGGGTTTCTTTACTAATCTCGTGTTTCCCCTGCTGGGGACCATCACCTGTGTGTACCTTTGGATTAACCTTTCCGCAAAGGCAAAGGCTGTTGGGTTCATTTGGCTGGGATTGGGGGTTATTTATCTCGCCGTCCTTACCCGGGGATTCCGCAATGCTCCCCGGAGTCTGAAAATCTAAAAGGGAGACGTTCCACTATGGCGCTCGATACTGCGCTCGAAAAGAAGCTCTGCTCCTACGTTGAGGAGCATCGCGACCGTTTGGTCGGGATCATCCGAGACCTGGTACGCATTCCTTCGGAGAACACGCCGCCCACGGGAAACGAACAAGCTTGCCAGCAATACGTGGCGGGGTTTCTTCGCACGCAAGGAGTGGACCCCACTCTGTACGACCTCAGCGGGGTTCCCGGTTTGCGGGAACATCCGCTGTACTGGCCTGGACGCAACTATGAGCACCGGCCTAACGTGGGCGCGCGCCGGAAAGGGCGCGGCGGCGGACGGTCTCTGCTTCTTTCCGGACACATCGATACGGTGCCGCGCGGCACGCAGCCCTGGACTCGCGATCCCTTTGGGGGTGAGGTCGATGGCAATCGCCTCTATGGACGGGGCTCAAATGACATGAAGGGCGGCGTCGGTACGAACCTCTTCATCTTCGAAGCGCTGCGCGCCCTGGGAATCGAACTGCGAGGCGACTTGGCGTTCGAGACCGTTGCGGACGAGGAATTCGGCGGCGTGAACGGGACACTGGCAGGGCGGCTGATGGGGTTCAACGCGGACGCGGCAGTCATTTCGGAACCTTCCTTCCTGCGCATCTGCCCTGCGCAACGGGGAGGGCGGACGGCTCACATCAGACTGAACGCGGCAGGAGGAGTTCTCAGCGAAGGCAAGCTCCCCTCCGGGGTGATCGACCAGTTGCGGCATTTGTTGGATAGTGTCCCGCAGTTCGCTGCACAGCGCCGGGCAAAGATTACGGTCCACGAACTTTACGCGGACTCCGCCGACCCCGTGCCGGTCTCAATCACTAAGGTCTTTACCAGTCCGTGGGGTACCCAGGAACCTATTACCATTCCGGAGACCTGCCAGATCGAAATGTACTGGCAATTGATGCCCGGCGAGAAGCAAGAGGATGTCGAGCACGAATTCTTCGCGTGGCTGGACTCCGTCGTAGCCGCAGCGCCAGGTCTTTTCGCCTCCCGACCGCAGGTGGAGTTTCCCATCCGGTGGATGCCGGGTTCCTTTATCCTCAAGTCCGAGCCGCTCGTATGTGAACTCGCCGATTGCGCCACGAAGGTGCTCGGAAAGGAACCGCTCGTGCAGGGGATCGAAGGTCCTTGTGACATGTATGTTTTTCATCAGGCATTCGGGATTCCCGCGGTTTTATGGGGACCCCGGGGAGGGAACACCCACGCGGCGGACGAGTACCTGGAAATCGATTCCGTGGTTCAAGCCACGCAAGCCCTCTTGGTATTTGTCTGTGAATGGTGCGGCGTCTGATGCGCTCACCCGCGCGGGCTTTCGTCTTCCGTTTTCCCGTGGCTTGTTTGGACATAACGCCATGAGCAGGATTAATCCTATGCTCCGACTTCACTGGCAAGTCTTTCTTTTTCTTGTGATGTTTCTCCCGGGGCAGTGCCGGGCGGCGGCAGGCCTGGAGGTGCTTCCCGAATTCCTCCGGCCCGACCCGTTTGGTGGCATCGTTGCGCCGGACCGCAGCGGCGCCGATCTGCGTTCCAGCCTGTATGACGCCCGACATCGAGTTGCCCTCACCGGCGCGCGGGGTGGGTACGTCTCTTTCCACCTGCTGGTTAAGTCGCCTGCGCCGGGCCCGTACACACTGGAGGTTGCGATCATCGATCCGGCGCACCAGGTTCAGACCGATCTGTTTCGAGAGTGGTTCCACTTCACGGAATCCGACCAGCGCTATTACCCTGATGCGCTGATTCCCGTTCGCACGCCATATAGCTCGCGTCTCCCGGCGCCGGACAATCAGATTCCGCAGCAGACCGTGCAAGCGTTCTGGGTTGACGTGTATATCCCCGCGGACGCTAAGCCGGGGACCCTGTTCGGCAAGGCCAAACTCCAAACCGGAGCAAAGGCCGTCGTCCTTCCACTGCAGCTTGTAATTCTAGAATCCCTCATCCCCGCAGAAGATGTGGTGACGGTCGACCACAATTCCTATGGAAGTTCCTGGCTTGCCGGACAGTTCGGAGATTCCTATCGGCGCGACCCCAGCCGTTGGTTCGAGAGCGATCAATTCTTTGGGCTGATCCACGCTTATCATCGGATCTTCTATGAGCATCGTGGAATATTTCACCAGCTCGGATATGGCCATTCCGGGAAGGTGGGCCCGGAATTTGCACCCGTGCTCACAGGCTCTGGTCGGGGAAAGCACATTGTCAACTGGGATTTGTTTGACCGCCACTACGGGCCGCTGTTCGATGGGCGGGCATTCTCGGGAACCCGGCGCGGCCCACGTCCAATTCCCTTTGTGTATCTCCCCATCAATCCGGAGTGGCCGGCCTCTTACGAATTCTGGGGAGAGCCCGGCTACGAAGCGGAATTCGTGAACGTGGTCTCGGAAATGGAACGCCACTTCCGCGAGGAGGGCTGGACCCACACGAATCTTGAAGTCTTCTTCAACCACAAGAAACGCTACATGGGTTTCCCCTGGGATGGCGACGAGGTGCGGTTTCCCAAAGACCTCAATTACTTCCTCGAATATGGCCGGTTACTGCGGAAGGCTCTCCCCCCGGACTCCCCCGTGCACTTCGTATTCCGGGCCGATGTCAGTTGGGACATGGAGCAGCAGTTCAAGCTCCTCAAGGGGATCGTAAATGTGTGGTGCTGTGGGGGGGGCATTCTGAGTTTCTACAAAGATGCGCCCAAAATCCTTCGCGAGCGCGGCGACATCGTCTGGTACTACGGCGGGCCGCCCAGCGTCACGGAAACCTCCTCCGCCATCACGGAATTACCCTTTCGCGCGTGGTTGTGGGGCGTGAATGGTTTTGTCCACTGGCTGACGGTAAGCCCGGGCGAAGACCCCTGGTTTCACTTCGACGGAGGAGGCACCGCTCTTGTGTACCCCGGTGAGCGCTTTGGCCTCACGGAACCCATTCCCAGCGTCCGGCTGAAGATCCAACGCAACTGCCTGCAAGACCTGGCGTTGCTCGACAGTTTCAAGAGGCGCCAGCCACTCGATTTGCTCAAAGGCGAAGCAGCGCGCAGTTTCAATAATTCCAAACTGGACGATTGGTGGAACCCGCGGCCCGCGCTGGCGGACCTCCCCTCGGACCAGTGGTTGGGGAGCGCTATCGACGACGCGATGCAACACACGGAGAAGGCCCTGGCGCATCCACGCGCCTCCGCCTGGTACAACGTCCACCAACATGTGCTCAAGGTCGCGGCGGAGGCGAAATGAGAACCATCTACCTTTTTGGCTTCGGTCTTTTTCTGGCCGCGCTAGGACATGCGCAGGCGAACCCTGACGTCGTGCCTGGGATGCGGCAGGAACTGGAAAGTGTCGCTCGCGTTGCCAGCGTTATGGTGGATGGCGACGTCTGCCAGAAGATCGTAACGCAGCGAGCGAAAGGATACCTGTTTGCGGTTGATCCGCGTGATCAATTTCTTGCCGGCGATAACTATGACGTGGATGAAGCGTCATTTAATGCGATCAAGAAGATTTTGATCAGGCTGTCTCACTTGGTTTCCTTTCCCAGTGACCTCGACCTCTGGATGCCCATTGAGGGGCATCCGGGAAAAGTCCAGATGGTCATTCGGAACAAGAACGAGATGAGCCAATTCTGGCAGTGGGGAGCGCTTTACCAGGATATGATTCCGCAGATGGAGGCCGTGCTTAAGACGGGGCAGCGCCAAACGGTTACTGACAAGCCCGGCTGGATATCTGTTCTCGCTCCGGTCTATAACAGTCTGGGTGATATCGTAGGTGTGATCGAGGCCGTCGGCCGCGTCAAGGTAGACGCACACGAAAATGTAAAGTGAAGGCGGCGCCCGGGAGGATTTATGGGGGGTACTCGATGTCAATAAAGTTTCATGGATTTGGTCCCTGCAATTCTCGTAAGATCATGCCCTCTCAGAAGGTCCTGCAGCCAGGCCTCCACCTTATGATTTTGTTCCTGGTGGGGACCAGTTTGGGCAGCGCCGCGAATCCGCAGCCTGTCAAGTTCACGCACGGCAAGAGGGTGTGGCCGACCTATACCTACAGCCGCGAAGAAACCGTTGCACCTTTGTTTCAATCCATCGAAAGCATGGGTTTCTATCCCTACACGGCTTTGGACTGGGAGTCCCGCTCCGAGAAGCCCGTGCCCGTCGAATATGATTCGCTCGTTCTGGAAAACGAATACCTGCGAGTGGAGTTTCTCCCGGAATTGGGTGGACGCATCTGGTCGGCTCACGACAAGGTGGCCGACCGGGAGCTTTTCTACCACCCCACCGTGCTTAAACCCGGCCGGTACAATGCGCGCAACGCCTGGCCGGTCGGGAATCTTGAGCTCTACGGCCCCTACGACTCTCACATGATCACTTGGCCGGGTGAGCCTTGGCCGTGGGCGCTAGTGCGGCATCCGGATGGAAGTGCCACGGTGGTTCTGACACACGTTGACCACTTTTTCCGGGATAAGATCAGTTTGGAGGTAACGCTGCGGCCGGGTAAGGCTTACTTGGAAACGACCCTCCGCTTGTACAACAAGAACGAGCTACCCAATCGCTATTTGATGTGGACCAACGCCGGGGTGGCGGTTTCGGAAGGCAGTAGGTTTGTTTATCCCATGACCAAAACCATTGGTCACGTCAGTTCGGCCATCCGTGATTGGCCGATCATCGACGGAGTTGACCTGAGCTGGAACAAGAACAACAAAAACATGCTGGGAGTCTTCGGTCTCGATATTGACGACAACTTCATGTCGATTTATGACTATAAGAACGACTACGGGACCATCTGCTCCACCAATCGACTGCTGGCGCGCGGCGAGAAAACCTGGACCTTCGGGTCTGGCCTTACCGCCTACCGCCAGGCGGAGAACTACACCGATCACGACGGAATCTACATGGAGACCCAGAGCGGACGCTTTATCTGGGACGGCAATTACGAACTCATCGACCCCGGCAAGACAGATGGTTGGACTGAGTATTGGTTCGGGGCCGGCAAGCTGGGGGGATTAACCACGGCGACAAAGGATTTGGCTATCAACTTTGAGATCCCATCCCAGCGTCCTGGCACCGCCAAACTCAGCGTGACGCCGACCGGAGTTATACCAAGCGCCCTACATGAAATCTATGCCGGGGATCAGAAGATCTGGAGCCAGACGCAGGACTTAACATTGGGCAAGTCATTTCACGCGGAGCTTCCCTTGGGGGCAGCAACCCGTGACAAGGTCTTGGGGCTGAGGATTCTGTCCAGAGAGGGAACGGTTCTTCTCGATCACAAGTTCTATCCGGACGGGTCACGCCCCGATGCCTCGTACGCCAGCGATTCGATTCCCAGGAAGTTCGGCCCCTTGGAAACCCTGCAAGTTGAGGAAGCCTATCAAATGGGGTTGGCGCACGAGAAATTCGGGCAAATCAACGACGCGGAGCGGGCCTACAACGCGGCCCTCGCCAAAGACCCGCTCTTTTCTCCCGCGCATCTCCGCTTGGGGTTGCTGGCGCTCGATCGTTTCCAGTGGAGTGAGGCCCTTCAGCACTTTGAAAAGGTTCTCGAGAGGGATCCCAGCAACGGGGACGGCCACTACTTCCTGGGGATTTCTTATGCTGAGCTGGGTCAGCACCTCGAGGCGCGCCGGAACTATTATCGGATTCTACCGTCTTCGGACAAGTTCGACCGCCGCGATTATGGTCTGGGCCTTCTGGCCCTCAGCGAGGGCAACCGCAGCGAGGCGCTCCAGAAGCTTTCGGCGGCGGCGGCGCTCACTCCTGAAGACGTATCCGTGAAGCAGTCCCACGCTTACGTGCTACGCAAAGAAGGACACTCGGCGGAAGCGGAAACCGAAAGAAAAACAATCCTGCAGCTTGATGCGACCAATGCCTTTGCACAGGCCGAGCGGTTGTTTCAAGGCCGAGCGTTTGGGTCCAGACAGGCTGGCGCCTTCGATTCGCTCGACCTTGCCTGTGCACGCCATCCCCAAGGATATGTGGAGTTGGCCACGGAATATTTCCGGCTCTCGGGCTGGCAGGAAGCCGCACAATTACTGGATCATGGTTTGGGAGTAACCGCCCAGGGGGGGCACGCTCCCTATCCCTTGCTTCTTTACTATCGTGCGTTTGCTGCGGCGCAGCTTGGGGACAAGCAGGCTGCACGAGAGGTGCTTGAGAAGGTGCGGCAGGAGGATCTGCGAATTGTGATCTTTCCGTTTCGCGCGGAAGACGTCAAGGTTCTGAAGATGGCGATGGACCTCGAGCCGAATGACGCCAACGCGGCGGTACTGCTGGGCGACCTTCTCTACAGCCGGAATCGCCAGGAAGAAGCGATCGGGCTCTGGCGCGCGGCCGTCGAGATTGATCCTCACCATTTCTCGGCTCTGCGAGACCTGGGAATGGCCACGTTGGCAGCAGGGAAGCAAGAGGAGGGGCTTGCCTTCTTGACGCGAGCCTCAGAGGTACGGCCCGAGCATATGGCTACCACTCTGCTTGTGGCCAATATGGCGGCGCGCTTGGGACATACGGATGAGGCGCGGAAAGCCTTTGAGCAGGCCCTGAAGGCTCAGCCCAACAGTGACCAGGTGTCGCAGAGGCTGGCTTCGCTGGAAGCCCAGATGGGGAACGACGGGCGGGCACTGGACCTGATGAACGCGCACACCTTTCAGGCCACGCACCTTTCCTACTCCTTGCTCCACCTTTATCGAGGCGTCCGCTTGATGCTGGCTCTCCAGGCGGCCAAGAATTCCCAGTACACCGAGGCCCTGGCCGGTGTCGCGGCTGCTACGAAACCTCCCACCAGCCTCGGCGTGGATGATTTTGCGGCCGTCAAGAGTTCGCGACTTCTAATGTATGAGGCCTTGCTGCACCAGGCGGCAGGCGACTCCGCCGCAGCCCATGCCGCTTGGCAGGCGGCTGCAGAGACGCTGGACGACGACATTGAAGGAGAAGGGCTGTTCCGGGCTATCGGCCTTAGCAAGACGGGCCAAGTCCAGAAAGCTGAGGACTGGCTGAGGGAGTTCGCGATCGTTAATGAGCAACGCAAGACCGATAATGCTGTCGATATCAGCCTCCATGCTTATGACTTGGCCGGCATCTATGCTGCCCTGCAAGGGGACGATGCGCTGGCGCGCGAGAATTTCAAGAAGGCTCTGGAGATCGACCAGTCTTATCTGTATGCGCGGCAATCCCTGGCTTGGCTCGATGCCGGAATGTTGAAAGGCTTGAAATGAAGGCCAGGCTCCCGCTCGCTGCCTTGCTGGCGCGATGTGAATGAGAGAGTGGCCGCGAAGTTGGAATAAGAATGGCCCGACCGTCTGCAAATGAGTTAAGCTCGAACGATCGCGCGGCAGTTGGGCACAGCGCGACCGTTGGCCGCAACCGAATCGAAGTTCTCCGTGACCTCTGTGCCTTTCAAGCCTTAACACAGAGGGCACGGAGCATCTCAGCGACCTCTGTGTTGAGGCTCTGCTGGTCACGGAGGACACAGAGATGCTGCTGACAGGAGGAGAAATCTTCGCGCGCGGCGAAGAAACTCAGCCTTAGTAGCGGAGGACTTCCACATGCGCAATATTGGTCGTCGTGACATGTTACGAAATTCCCTGGGGCTATCCGGCGCCCTGCTGGGGGGAATCAGCTATGAACATAAAGCCCTGATGGCGCAACTGGTGGACCGCTCGGATTACGACAAGGTCAAAGAACCAGTGCAGGGTTTGCAGCGAGGGAAGTTCGGCAAGTACGATGTTTCCCGGCTCATCATTGGTGGCAACCTGATCTCAGGCTCCGCCCATTCCGGTGAGCTGCTATATCAATCGGCACTGATGACCCATTATTTCAACACCGAGAAGATTCTTGAAACCTGGGCGCTGGCGGAACGGAATGGCATCAATACGACGTTGATGCGTGCGGATCCGCATATCATGGCGCACTATCAGAAGTTCACCCGGGAGCGCGGTGGGAAGCTCCAATGGATCGCGCAGAGCGCTCCGGAGCAGGGTGAGCCTGGGGAAAACGCCAAGCGGGCGCGGGACAGCGGGGCGATCGCCATGTACCTCCATGGTGGCGTCTCTGACGGGCTGGTGAAACAAGGGAAGGTCGAGCCGATCGGTCAGGCGCTGGAGGGCTTCCGGAAAGCGGGATTGATGGCGGGCATCGGCGCTCACTTGCTGGCTACGTCCCAAGCCTGTGAGCAAGCCAAACTCGATCCGGATTTTTACATGGTGACGGTCAACCAGGTGAATTACTACTGCAGCCCGGCAGCGGACACCGCCGAGTTCATGAAGACCATCAAAAAGCCCTGGATCGGGTTCAAAGCTCTGGGAGCGGGAAGAGTGCTGCCTCCCGACGGCTTCCGCCATGCGTTTCAAAGAGGCGCCGATTTCATAGCCGTGGGAATGTTCGACTGGCAGGTCCGGGACGACACTGCCCACGTCCAGGAAATGCTGGCGAAAGGCATTGAGCGCGAGCGGGCTTGGGCGTAACACCTTCCCGGCATGAATCCTCGAGGCTGGCGCAGAGCTGAAAAGGGATGCCCGCGCCAGCCAGCATTGGACTTCGGCTTGCGCGAGACGAACAAAGGGCGGGAGCCGTGATTTCGGCGGGGCTGAACAGGCTGCGAAAAATCCGTCGGGACTGTCATCCTGAGGAGCCGCAGGCAACGAAGAATCTCGTATTTCCATGAAAATGCGCAGAGCGAGATCCTTCGCGCAGTTTATCCTGAGCGCGCATAGCGAGATTCTTCGCTTCGCTCAGAATGACAGCGAAGGACTCAGGATGACAGCAGGGAAGCGCTTTTTCCCAGCCTGTGAAGTCCCGCCCTTCCGGCAGCCCTCCAAAACCGTCCCAGCGTGGTGAGAAATCCAGCCTAACTGGCGGGCGTTGTCACAGCGCGACAGGCCAATCAGGGCACGACCAGCTCATACTGATGCAGGTGGTGGGTGTGAAGCTGGAAAGCCTGGTAGAGCTTTTCGATTCCATAGCGGACATCCGGTGTCCACGCAAAACTCCAAGACTCATTATCGAGAAGCAGCGGGATGTGGGCGCCCCTTGGGGTATTTGGGGCAAGCCGGATGACGCTAGTCAGCTCCTGCCCACTTGTCCATTCGAGCTCCTTCGGCTCCTCCAATCGGCTACCTTCCGTGACCCAGGGCGAGTCGGAATAGACCTTGGCGCGATACCAGTTATTCTTGTCGAACGGGTCCATACCCTGCGACATACGTATCCAGATGGTGGCTTCCTCTCCGGGTTCGAGCACGCCGTTCCCATTGCCCTTGCCTTCTGTGACGGCGCGGGACACTGATCCTCCCCCACCTTGGTTGCCCTTCTGCCGGAAAACGTTCAGGGTGGCGACGCGGCCGTCCAGAATCATGATCTCCGTTGGCGGGGGAATAATCTCCGGAATGACCAGGACATCGAGGTTCTCGGAAACGCTGTGCCACCCGTCGTAACTCATCTCCAATTTGAGCCGGGTTTGAGCAAAATAGTCTCCGCCAGCCGTGAACCGCACACGCAGGCGGTTGGCGAGGTCCACAGAGGCTCCGGGTTCAATCCTGGGGAGAGTGACCTCACCTCGAAGCAACTGGACGGTGGGGTACTCGCTAGAAAGCGATACCTTCACGTCCGTCATTGGCGCGTTGCGAGGATTGTAGATTCGAATCGGCAACGCCACGTCCTGCTGCGGCGGTAGCCGAAGTCTATCGCTCGTGGTCAAAGGCAAGAGAACGGGAGCTTGGTTTGAAGCTCCGGGGCCGTGAAAGCTGAACTGGTGGCCTGCGCCGTCGGTGGTAAATGTGAGCCGGCCATCGGAGGCGGGACGCAGGGCTTGTTGCGACGTGGCGCCAGTGGAGAAATTGTGATCCAAGAGCACGTAGGCGGCCGTAGGCGAATAGAGCGGGGCCGTCGTAATCGTAATGCGACGATTGGCCAGCGGCAGGCCGTCGGGAGCCCACTTGCGCGTGGTCACGCGCAGGCCGCCCTGGCTCACATCGTCCAGGTAGGTAATGGCCGGCCCGTCTCCAGTGGACTTCACGTGATAGCCCCAGGCGGTGAAGTCGGAGTAAGCGTCGGCGTGATCCCAGGTTTCCGGGACATTATCCAAATTGGGTTTGGCGAAGGCGCGCAAGTGAAACTCGAAAGTCTCTCCGATGGAAGTTGCCCAATGGCGGTGGTATTCATCTTGGCGAAACTCGAAATCGACATCCTCGGCCCGGGCGTAAGCGTCCCGCGTCTCCTCGTGATACTGGCTGATGTAATCCCCGCTGGCACGCACCAGGCGCACCATGGTTCGCGTGTGGCTGGTCACGTGATCTTTGGGGCGCCATAACACGCGCTGCCCCTTTTCGCCGACATAGAACTCCGGGCCGGGATTAAATGCGGAAGCGCTTCCGATCAAGTCTGGGTACCGGGCGCTAAGGTAGAGGCTCATGAACCCGCCCATGCTCAGGCCGGAAGTCGCGCGATAGCGGCGAGAAGTCAGAGTACGGTACGTGCTGTCGATGTGCGCGACCAGTTCGCGGAAGTAGGGGCCGAAGTCGTAGTCTCCGCCTTCCTTGAAGATGTCCCACGGGGCGCCCCCATAAAAGCCCTGATAATCCCGGGCCACGTAGCCGTCCACAGCGACGACAATCACCGGATGAGTGGCCACAAACGCGGTGATCTTCGGTACCGTATCCTTGCCATCGTCATACTTCTCGAGGGTGCAACGGTCGCTGTGGCCGTGAAAGTAGTAGATGACAGGATAGGCTTTGTTGCTCAGGTCGTACTCAGGGGGCAGAAAGATACGGTAATGGCGCTCCTCGCCGAAAACCGTCGACGGGTACACACAGTCGAGGAACGGCCGGCGCGCTAAATCGCTCGGCGCCCCGAGGGCCAAGGCAGCAAGGAGGGTAATCGTCCAACGCATCGGTGACTCGTTTCAGTCTAAGGTGATCGAACTTCGACACGGCGCCAGAGACGCCGCCCGACCATTTTGGCACAGCTTTCGCCGCACCCGGGATGAGACCCTCGGGCGGGGATCGCGAGTTCTCTTGCGGTGTTTCGGCAGCAGGGTTCGAATCCGGGTCACGCCAACCACGGCCTGGTTCGAGCCAGAGGCTCCGCCAGAACTCTCCTGGCGATCTCGACATCATCGGCAATCTGGAAATCAAACATGCCAGCGCAGATAAAATCGGCGCCCCCACTGAAGGCAAAACGAAAAGCCTTCTCGGGCGGGATGGCTCCCGCTGCCATAACCTTGAAGGCGATCCAGGGTTTCTGAAAGCTGCCCATGACTTCCCGGGTAACTTCCGGTTTGATGTCCCAGATGTTGTCATGATTGTTGGTGCTGTCTGAATCCACGTTGAATTCAATGCGTTGTTCGCGCGGGGTGGCGGACCAGTAATCATCGGAGTGGAAAGTCTTCATGAAGAAGTCGGGCTGAATCCCCGCTGCCATGCAGCGCTTGGGAGTTTCCACCGAGTGTGCGCCGAGGCCCGAGGGCAGGCCGGATTGCTTCATCGCTTCGAGCGCCTCGCCCAACTCCTCGATCAGTCCCCGTTGTACGAAGGTGTCCGTGATGGCGCCCTGAATGTAGATGGCGTGCGGCCCGTTATCGAGCACCTGCTGCAAGTTCTCTTTGACGTGTGGCAAGCGGATGCCGGACTCAGGCGCGTGGGGATGAATCTCCGAAATCCATTGGATCTTACCGCCGCGCTCCCGGCGGTACTGCTTCATCAGGCGCACAGCTCTTTCGAAGGGATCGGAAAGTATCGTGTTGATGCCGTGCTCCTCACACAGTTGCCAGGTATTGAGCACCCGCTCGTCGGTCTCGTATTCCCGCATCAGGCGTGACACGTAGGTCAAATCGCGGCAATGCGCGTAGCCGCTGACTTGATTGCTTCCCAGGATCATTCGGGTCACAGTCAGATTCCCGAGTTTGCCGGCGGGGAGCCCTGGGCCGGCGGCTCTGGGCAGGGCAGTGGCGGGCGCGCCCTGCGGGAGGGGAGTCGCCGCCGCTTGGGCTCCCGCGGACGCCATGGCGGCGCCCCCGAGCGCGGCCATCGCGGAACTCTTCAGGAAATCGCGACGATTACTTGGATGGGACATGACCAACCTCGCGGCGTAAGAATGGGACGAACTGCGCCCTTAACATCTGGGCACGACGACTGGTTCTGCGTACCTCTGCGAAATCTGCGGATCTGTCTGGCGCGAGGGAGAACGCCAACACACGCCCTTCGGGCGACTGCCAGGCAAGAACACTATGCCATACCTCGGAGGTATCCACAACTCTCTCGAGAAGAATCCGTGGCGTCTGGCTTCACAGCCTGCTCTTCAGCCAGGCATCGACGATATCCCTGCCGCGGAAGGCCCAAGTGCGCTCGTTTAACCGTTCCACACCTTCGCGCGGGGGGATGGCAGGCACGCCCCGAGTCGTGAATTCTATTCTCAGCTCGACAGGACCCGCGAGGGGGTAAGGTTTGAACTCCCCCAAGCGCTGGAGGGCGCGCTGGGCCTTGGCGCGGATGAGCTCGCAGGCGGCGGGATGCGAGAGCATATAGCCCGAGGTGCGGCTCACTCCCGACTTCACCTCCGCGCACTCGGCTTGCGGGACATAAGCGCGGATTTCCTGACAGGCGGCCGTGTCGCCGGAAAGCATAATCGCCGGAACTCCCACGTGTCCCGCCAACATCAAGCTAACGCCGATCTCGCCCGCGGGTTGGCCGTTGACCCACAGGTTCTGGATTCCCAGAGAACTGTAGGAGTGGCTCAGGATGCCCTTCGGCGCACCGGCCATCGCGTGCTGCCCGATGAAAACCAGAGCGCTGTATGATGAGTTGAGTTCGTCCGTCATCGAGACCGGGATTCCCGTGAGGAGGCGCGCTTGGGGGTGAATATCCAGCACGGAAAGCGACTGGCTGGAGTCGTGACCGTCCCACACCACCACCTCCGTCGCGCCACCGGCCAGGAGGCCGTCCACCGCGGCGTTAATCTCTCCGGTGAGGAGCTTGTGAGATTCCTCCCAGCGCGGGCTCTTGTAGGGCAGGCATTGGAGGTCACTGTCGAAGATGCCGTCCACGCCCTCCATGTCGGTAATCATGAAAACCTTCCTGGGCGCGGGGGCCTGGGCGAAAGATGGCATCACGCAGAGCAGCAGCGTGACCGGGAACAGGGCGACTTTCCAGGGACGGGCCAAACGGAAACGCATGGTGACCTCCGGGTTTGCGCATGAAGCGGTCGATCGGCTTCTATGGCGGATTCTGCTGGCGGCACATAGCCGGGTTGAGCCGGCAGGCCGTTTCCAACTCAGGTTGAGCTGCTGCGGTTTTCCCCGCCTTGGCGTAAGCGAGAGCCAGGTTGAAATGCCCCTCCGCATTTTCTGGGTCGAGTTCCACGACCTTCCGAAAATGGGTGGCAGCCTCGGAGTATTTTCCGGATTGCGCCAGGAGGAAACCCAATTTGGCCTGCGCCTCTTCCAGGTCGGGGTCAACCGTGACGGATTTCTGCAACTCCTCGACAGCCCGGTCCAGCTTGTTCTGCTGTTGGTAAACCAGACCTAAGTAGTACCGGGCGAAAGGATAATCAGGCTGCAGTTCCAAGGTGCGATTCAACCCGGACAGGGCGGCATCGGGATGTCCCAGGTGCAAATCACATGCTGCCACGTAAAAGACCGCCTCCACGCTGTAGGGTCGCAGGCGCGCGGCTTCGGCATAGGCGTTTCGCGCAGAGGCATAGTCGCCCGCGGCGAAGTGGCATTGGCCAATCAAAGATCGCGCTATGAACAGAGAAGGATCTTCGTGCGCCAGGCGTTCCAAGAAAGGTAATGCCTGAGCGCACCTTGCCTGCGCAGTCAACTGGGCCGCCGTGGAAATCCGCATGAACTCTCCCAGCTTATCCTTGGGGTCGGGCAGATCGTGTTGCGAGGTGACTCTCAGCGGAGTCGAAGTCCCCACGTATCCCAGCGATTTCAGGATATCCAAGTCCGCCGGAGCGCCCGTGCTCGATGCCTGCTGGGGATTCGATTCCAGCCGTGTTACCAGCTTGTCTAATCGGCCTCGGATTTCGTGGCCGATGGCCTGCTGGTTTTGCGCCAGGTTGTGGAGTTCCCCGGGATCAGCGAGCAGGTCGTAGAGTTCCGGGTGCGGGGCATCAATGTACTTGAAGCGCTGCTGACGGAGCGACCGCAGGGCGCTCCAACCGAATTGATTCGGGTAGTAGCTTTCGCTGTAGGCATCCAGGGGCAGAGCGTTGGCGGCTTTGCCCTCGATGAGCGACAGGAGGCTGCTCCCCTCGATGGACGGCGGGATGGGCGCTTTCACGAATTGCAGAATCGTGGGGGCAAGGTCAATCCCGCGGGCAGGTTGATCAATTCGCCGGGGAGTGAAGGGAATCCCCGCAGGGGGTTTGACGATCAGCGGCACGAGCAACGTGGTGTCGTAGATGAAGTAGCCGTGAGTGAACTCCCCGTGCTCGCCAAAGCTCTCACCGTGATCGGAAGTGGCGACAATCAGGGCCGAGTCATAAAGGCGCTGTGCCTTGAGGTAAGCGAAGAGCGCGCCAAGAGAATAATCAACGTAGGCAATTTCGCCGTCATACGGATCGCGGAGCATCTGCCGAAACTTCGCCGGGGGCTCGTACGGGTCATGGGGGTCGTACAAATGGATCCACAAAAAGAATGGCTTGCCGTTCTGGCGCCGCAACCAATCGAGGGCGGCTCCGACTGTATCCTCGCCCGGCCGTTTCAGAGTAGTAAGGTTGACGGCCAGCGGATTCGCCATCCGCCGGTTGATCTGCGGGGGGCTCGAATAAGTGTCAAACCCGCGGTCGAGCCTGCGGCTCTTGTCGAGCACATAGCTGCTTACAAACGCAGCCGTGCTGTAACCGTGCTGCCGCAGAATCTCGGCCAGCGTGGGGACACCGGCGCCCAACGCGTATCCGACGTTGTCGCGGACGCGGTGGAAAGGCGGGTTGGTCCCGGTCATGATCGAGCAGTGGGATGGAAGGGTGAGGGGCGCAGCGGCAACCATCGTGCGAAAATAGACACCTTCCCGCGCCACGCGGTCGAGGTTGGGAGTTCGCGCCTGCTTGTAGCCGTAACACCCGACACGGTCGGCCCGCAGGGTGTCAATGGTGATGAGGACAACGTTAGGCGCCGCGGCGAAGGCTGTCGCGGACCCCAAGAGCAGAAGCAGGATGGACAGCAGATGTTGCCTCAAAGCGGTCTGATTATTTCACAAGTCGGGTCCGCAAATCACGCCCCCGAAGGGGCGTGATTTGCGGGTTGCAGGATCAGAATTCCAGACGCAGCGAAAATTGAATGGTACGAGGTCCGTTAGCCTGTCCGGTGATCCGGCCCGTGGTCGCGTTTGGATTGGAGAGGGCGGGATGATTGGGAAGGTTGAAGAAATCCGCCGTGAAACGCAGATTGAGATTCTCGTGGAGTGGCGTGTTCTTGAAGACGGAACCGTCAACGTTAGCAAAGCCGGGTCCCACTAATTCGTTGCGGGCCGGCCTCCCAGGATTGATCGGTTGATCCACGGGTTTCCCGTACGGCGTGCCTGCAAATTGCGCATTGTCCGACCTGACGAAACAGGTCGTGTTAAACCACAGGGAAAGCGTGCGCTGGTTGTTGGGAAGATTTCCATTGCACACGCGCACGTTTCCGGTATTGCTCGCAGTCAAGCCGTTGGTGAAGAAGGTACCGGATGAGAAGGTTGAAATAGAAGCGACTTGCCAACCGCCAATCAGCTTGTTCAAGGCAGGGCTGACTCCATTGCCAAAGCGATGACCCCTTCCAAAGGGCATGTCGATGAGGAAGTTGTAAGTCAGCCGGTGACGGGGTTCAAATGAAGAGGGGCCATGACCGAGGGCGATACGTGTGGAGATGTCGTCGATTCCACTCTTTGCTGCCCCGAGAATCCCGTTGGGCGAGGCGCTCGCCGCCGAAAATTCGGAGGTGTCCAGAGTACTCTGATAAACATAGAAGGCATCCATAAGGATTCCCTTCTGGGTGGTGTGCTTGAATTGTATCTGCATCTGGTTGTTGGCGGAGTACCCCAGGGTCTTCAGCATTTGCATGTCGTTGTAAATCGGGTATTTTCGACGCTGGTCCGATGAAAGGTCAGGGTAGAGAGAAGCGGGCAGTTGGGAGTTGATCGGGTCGGAGATCTGTAGGTTGTGCCCCTGGTTGCCCACATACGAAAGGCGCAGCGAGGAGTTCCATGGGATCTTTCTCTCGATGGTAATATTCCACTGATCCACCCAGCTATCCTTCATGTACGGATCGAAGGGGGCGACCCCGATATTGTCGGTGCCAACGCTGAGCTGGGTGCTGCCGAAGATCTGATCGGGAGGGGTATTCCCCATTTCGAAGCTCGGTACATCGGTGAGGTAGGTGACCGTATCTCCGCTGGCAGCTTGCCGCGTGAAATTGAAGGGAGGATTCTGCCGGCTGGGCGCTTGCAGGGTGATGGTCGGAGTCGTCCAATAGTAGAGACCGAAACCACCCCTTACCACGGTCTTGTCGTTGAGTTTATAAGCGAGGCCAACACGTGGTGCGAAATCCTTGTGCTGCGGTTCGAACAAGTTTTCCGGGAGACCGACCTCCGAGGCTGACTTGAATACTACTCCCGACGCCTCGTAAGCGGCAACCGCGGGAGGATAGGCGATTTGCGAGACGGGAAGCGGCGTGACGATCGCCCCACTGGCCGGATCGAACGTGGCGATTTGGTTGCGCTTGTCATGATATCGTGTGTAAAGCTCGTAACGTAATCCCAGGTTCAGGGTCAGGTGGGAATTCAGGCGCCAGTCATCCTGGATGTAGGTTTGGAATTCCTTCTGGCGATGATAGAAGAAGCCTTTGTCTGAGCGCAATGCGGCATAGTCCGCATTGCCTAGCAGGAAAGCCGCAAGCCCCGAGCCCGTCCCCGGAACAGGATTCATATCGAGCCCCTCCAGCCCGGTCTGGAACCAATCAAATTCGTAACAGCCCCGCGGCTGGCCCCGCTCGTCGGAATTCAACAGCATGTCCCGAAAGTTGCCACCCACGTTGATATGGTGGGAGCGGCGCACCATACTGACGTTATCGTTGACCGTGTAGAACGTTTGTGGTGCAGTCTGAGGGTTGTCGTCGTCGAAGTGTAGTCCTGCATCCAGACTCCAGGTCTCATCGGTAGGCACCAGGCAGGGCCAACCTGTGTCGCCCGTAGCGTTCGGCAGATTGAGCAGAGTGGTTCTGGCGGGCGTGCGGATGGGGGGGCCGCGCCGGTCATGGGGGCGGGTGCCGCCCAGGCGAATCTCATTGACGGTGTTGGGATTGAAGATATGTGTTTCACCCAACGAGACGACCTGCGTGCGGCTGGTGCCCTTGTTGAAGTAAAATTCCTCCGAAGGTGTGCCCCCATAACCGCTCTTCGTCTGCGTGTTTGCTTGATCGATGAAGCTATAGCTGCCCGTCAGAACATCCTTCTCTGAGAAGTGATGATCAAGCTTGGCTGTGTAATTATTCAGGTTGTTAATCAGAGGGTTCGTCACCCGGATGTTCCCGGACCAGTAATCCAGACCTGGTTGGTTGGGCATCGGGTAGAACGGCAACGCAGCCTTCGCCATCGCCGAGATGCGTTCCGGGGGTATGATATTGCCAGGGAAGGGATCGCGGAGGAAAAACCCGGGATTCGCGGGATCAGGTCGAGTCGTCATCGGGTCATAGATGATGGCGACCTGGCCGGGAGACATGTCCGAGGCATAATAGTGGCTGAAATCGCCGTTTCGAAGCTCCGCTGGGGGTGAGTTGGCGACGATCGGTTGACTCTGGTCTTGCCGGCGGCCTTCATACGTGAAGAAGAAGAAGGTCTTGTCCTTGCCATTGTACAGCTTCGGGATACGGAGAGGGCCCCCCAACGACGCGCCAAACTCGTTGCGGATCAGAAAAGCCGGCTTGGAATTGATCCCCTGGTTGTACTGGCGGGTCACCAAGCCCCAGCCATTGTTTCTGTGGACATCAAATATGGAACCATGAAAGTTGTTGGTGCCGGAACGGGTGGTCAGAATCACCGTACCGGTGCGGCTATACATGGCATCGGAGTCGGCTGACTCAATGTGATATTCGGCAACGCCTTCCATGGCAGGACGATTATTCACGATATCGCCCGTGTACTTGTTCTCAACCGAGATACCATCTTGCAGGAATTGAAATGCTCCCGCCTGAATCCCATTCATGCGGGTTCCGGCGTTGCGGTTGACTCCCGGGGTCAGCGCAAACAACCCGGCAAGATCCCGGCCGTTGAGCGGAAGCTGGAGAATGCGGCTGCCTTCGAGCGTGTTCGAGAGGGTCGATTCCACGGTGTTGATGATGGGGGTTGAGTCTTTCACTTCCACTTGGGTGCTGATCTGACCGACTTCCAGGACAATGTTGATTTCTGCAGTCTGGGCCGCACGCAAGGTCAGATTCGTAGTCCAGGACTTGAAGCCAGTGTACTGCACGGAAACGGCGTACTGCGCTGCCGGAATGTCGGCGACCACATAATCGCCGACAGCGTTGGACATTCCTTCGCGAGTGGCCGATGTCCCCAAATCCTTGACGGTCACAGGGACATTTGGCATCACTGCGCCGCTGGAGTCCCGGATTGTCCCCTTGATAGTGCTGGTGACAATTTGAGCCTGCAACCCCAAGGCGCATGAGAGTACAAGGAAAAATGCCGGAACGGCGGCCGATACATGCCACCGCCTAAACCATAGGTGTGACATCATAGCTTCCTCCTTCTTCATAGGTCCGTTTCTCCATCCTTTCTCTCCATGGTTCAGCCCATGATTGACCCGACGTGCCACCAAGGCAGTAGTAAGTAACCAAAGTACAACCAGTGTTACTGCCGGGCGGTTGCGGAAAACCCTACCCCCATCCGCCTGGGCCTCCCTTTGCTCACCGACCCGCCTGGTTCGGCGGCGCAAGCGGAACCCAGGAATCCGGATTTCCCGTTTTTGTTAGGGCCTGGCGGCCGGCTCGGAGCGAATCAACTCGTCTAATCCGGACTCCGAACCCGCCTCTCTCCTCGGGTGCGGCGCCGCTTCGTTCAGTGCTTGCGCGATCTCTTCGTGAGCTTGGGCGCGCGCGGCGACGATAGCTCCCTGTAAGGCTGCATCTTTTCCTAATTTGGACGCAACGAGTGGTGGCAGCCAGGGGACGGCTCTCCTCACCACCTGCTCAATATCTTCCATCAGCGGCGGAAAGATTTCTCCCTGCAAGACTACCAGGGAGGGATCATAAGTAGCCGCGACATGCGCAATGGCGACCCCCAGGTGAAGCACGAGTTCAGTAACGATCTTTCGCGCCGCGGCCTGGCCATGTTCCCAGGCCCGAAAAAGGGCCGCCAGCTCACAGCCTCCGTCCGGAAATCTTGGCAGCGTCTTGCGGAAAGCTTGCACCCGTTGCATTCTCTCGCATAACCGGTCGGCGCCCACCTGCAATTCCAGGTATCCTCGCGGGGTCCAGTCTTTGCCTGCTTGGTTTAAATCCAGAATGTAATGGGCGATTTCGCCGGCCGCCCAGTTGGAGCCGCGATGCAACTTGCCTCCCAGCACGACTCCACAGCCAATCCCGGTATCATGGCGGACCAGGATGAAGTCCTCCACACCCTGGGCGGCGCCGTAGTTCATTTCGGCGAGCGCCGCCAGATTCACGACGTTATCCACCAGCACCGGCGTTTTAAACACGCTGCCCAAAGCATCTGCTATGGGAACGTTTTCCCAATTGAAAATATTCCCGGCTTCCAGAATGACACCGTGGCGGACATCCACTCTGCCGGGTGCGGCAATCGCAATCAGGCGCAACCGCTCCGTTCGTCCCGACTGCTTGAGCAGTTTACCCAGCCCGTGCTTAAGTCTTCCGGTAACACTCGCCGCTCCTAGCTGCGCCTCTGTCTTGAACTGCGCCTGAGCGATAATCGATCCCATCAGGTCTGTAACCGCAAGACGAATCTCGAGGGGGTCGATTTCACCCACGGCCAGACAACCATAGCGAGCGTTGAACTCAAGGTGGGTGGGTTTTTTGCCCCCGCGCCTCCCCGACTCTCCTGCGCCCGTCTCTGACACCAGGCGTTTCCGAATCAGGCTTTCGACTTGGGCGGACACGGTGGGCTTACTGAGTCGGCTCAGCTTGGCGAGACCAGTCCGGGAAATCGGACCGTGCTCCATGATCAGCGTGAGCAGGCTGAGCTGATTCATCTTCTTCATCACAGGCGGCTGAATCGCGCGCGGGCTGATCTGGCTAAGTACCTTCATGGGTTTGTTAGTTAATTTAACTTAGTCTGAACGCTGTTTATCACTGGACGGCGACGTTGTCAATAGTTTTTTACTCTTGTTTTTGTTTTTCTTTTCGCTTTCGCCCTCCCCCAGCTTTTGGGTCAGGGCGGTAGGGTGGGGGTCAGCATGTGGCGCGGTTGCGCCCTCCAACTCAGTCCCGCCAGGGTGCTGTATTGTTGCTCCGGGGTTCCAGTCTCAGACTGGAAGGCCTGGCCTTTGGCGACACAGAGGTGCTAACTTGACTGCCAGGGGCGCGGAAAGGCCCGTGTAGCGGGCGCAAGGTTGGCGCAAGCTGTGGGGATAGAGCATGCCTTCCTTACTTGAACCCCGCCAGGGGCGAAAGACATCGCAACTCAGGAGGGACGAAGTGTGAACGCGGTTTGCACGACGCGCCCGGTGAGGAGGTCGTAAGCCTTTAGTTGCCAGCGTCCCAGTGGGTCGTTGTGTGCGAGATCGAAACGCTCCTGATGCGCCGTGGATTCCAGGCGAACGTTTCGGGCATAAAGGTCGTAAGCCTGACCCTCCGGGGTTACGAATTCCAGTCGGATGACCCGGAAAGTCCCTTCCGGCAAGGGCACCTCGTTCCGGAGCGTGACCACCAAGGGGTTGCCTGCCTGGACTTCCGCGGGAGTTTCAACGCGCAGGGGCGGGACCGGCTGGGGCGCACGCGTCACGACTAAAGGACTCCAGGGACCTAGAAGCATTTGGGCCCTAGCCGCTTCGCCTAGCTCCCGCTTCCCGCGGACATCGTAGGTCAGCATAGCCGTGCGCCAAGTGAGGGTAATCTGGGCGTCTCTTTCCAGCAGGGAATTGTCGATCGACCCGGCCCATTCGCGTTCCGGCATGGTCGGCAGGTCTCCCCACCCTGCGTCGTCGAACTGGGGGTTGCGAAATACGGCCACATGTTCGTAGGCGCCGTTGGCAAAGCGGACCACCTCGGTTCCGGGCAGCCGGTTGCCCGCCGCATCCAGGACGCGGACCGGCGGTTCGATTCCGGTTAGACGCAGGAGCGCTTCCAAAACGTCCGGCAAGCTTGTCGGCGAGTTGGGCTGGAGGCGATCATAGGGATAGCGCGCGGTTTCGACATTCAAGAAGACCGCCTTCCCCCGGCCGAAATTGTTTACGATTATAAGGGGCACCTGGCCGCTTCGGGCGAGCGGTTTCCCGGTTGTCGTGCCTACGGTTTCGTCGCCGACCACCAGGTTCAGTTTCTGACCTTCGAAGTGCGGCGACTCCTGGCTCTTCAGACCGGTGACGCCGGGCCCCTTGGCCTGACCTTTCACCTGCGTGATGCCGAAAACGTCGTCAAGTTGTCCACGGCCCAGGTCGCGTCCGTGCTCATTCATCGTCGCCACGCGATAATCTGCTAGCAGCACTCCGCCGGCGTTGACGAATTCCCGAATCTGCTCCACTTCCAGCGCGCTCGCGGCCAGTGATTGCGGCAGGATCAGAATCCGGTACTCGCCCTGGTTCAATCTTCCTGCCTCCAACGGCCCACGCCCCAGGAACTCATATTGCAGGCCGAGATCTTCAATCAGCTTGGTCCAGCCGTTGCGCACACCCGTGAAGTGGCTGTAACGGTCCTCGCCGCTGTGCGTCAGCCATTTCCGGGCGTTGGCGACATTATCGAGCAGCCAGTGCACCTGCATGGAGGGTTGAGAAAAATGTATGGCAATGCCATCGTGCAGCCGCCGGGAGTTGAGGATGAGCTTGCCGATGCCTTGGTGGAGTTCTTTGAAAGTGTCGGCGAAGGTCAGGGCTGAGGGGGTGAGTTCCCGAGTCTGGGGGTCCACGAACTGATAGCCGGGGATATTGGCATCCCAGATCAGCGAGCCGCGATGGCCGTGGAAGAGCCCCCACCAGATGGGCTGCGGAGCGCGCTTCTGGACCAGGCGATCTGCTTCGCTCAAGGTCCTTCCGGGCTTGTGGTCGAAGCCGTGGGTGGAAACCATGATGACGTCCGGGTTGAGGGAGCGAATCACTTCTACGTCGTTACCGCCGTTGTAAGGCTCGATGACATCCACTACCTTGACGACGTTCTCGTAGTTGTACCAACCGAAGGCAAAAGGCGATTGCCCGCCTTCGGTGGCGCAGCGAGCGTGGGGATCCTCGGCTTTGCAAACCGCCCGGGCACGCCCCACGGCGTCCGCGAAGGTCGCGTCCATGAAATTGCGGAAATCACACCAGGGCGATATGTTCCACCCTTCCGTTGAGCGGACTTCCGAGAGTTCGTGGTAGAACCGATTCAGGAAAGTTGCGACCTCTGCCCAGGATTTGAAACCGCTCGGTCGTTCGAGCGCCCCCCAGCCAGTGTGAGTCCCCCAGCGGGCGTTGGCTGCTTCGATCGATCCCAGACGGTCGTTGAGGGCTCTTTCCGTCAGGTCCGGGACAGACCTGGTTTCCCTCAGCAGCGCCAGCAACGGTTCCCATTGCTCGCGGTCGGAAGTGCCGGGGGGCGGGGCAGGGAAGTTGGCGCCCCATTCCTTGTTTAGGCCCGCGAGTCCTGCATACTTGGCCTGCAAAGCGGCCACCGCCACGGCATCGAAAGCCCGATCGGTGGTGGTGAGATCAATCAGCAGGTTGCTCTTGGCCCATGCCGACCCGTTGCGCAGGCTCTCGTCATCCCAGTGCGTCTCCTCTCCCACCGCCCATTCCTGGGCCAGCTTCTCCACGTTGCCGTAGAGGTTCCGGAGATATTGTGCGAATTTGATGGTGCAGAAGTAGGAATGACAAAAGTCGTTAGGACGAATCTGGTCGCCCTGCCCGAGTTCGTCGGCGATGTTGTAAAAGAGTGGCCGGAAGGCGCGATGAAGGCGAACGTAGCGGGTCAGGTGTTCCTGCACGTATTCGTCAGTCTTGGGATCGTTGATGCAGGGCTTCCGGACCCAGAGGTCCATATTATTGCGGTCGAGTTCAATCTGATTCAGCAAGCCTCGCCAAAGGGGTTGATCTTTGTGGTAATTGGCGAAGACTTCCCACATCATCTGCTCGACATAGAAATTGAAGTTGTTGTCGAGCACGGGGTCGGTGGCCTCTTTATATGCGATGGTTCCATCCACTCCCGCTTGGCGCAGCAGGTCATAAAAACCATCGGGGTAGTGCGCCCAACTGATGACATGGAAATCGTCCCAGGGTTTGGGCGGCGGAGAGAGCAGGAATTGTGCTCCGGCCGTCTGTTCCACCCCGTTGACCCAGATGCGAACCCAGTTTCGATAGGTGAAGCCAGTGCCCAGGGGCCACGAGAAGTGCTGGGGAGCCACACCCGACGAGGAAGCGGGCAACGAAGCTGCCTGCACGACGCGACCGAAGCTGTCAAGCCAACGCACGATCACCGCCCCGGAGGCCGGCAGGCGGAAGTGCACCTGGCCATTCAGGACCCCCCCGCAATCATAGAGATCGTGCTCGAGGGTAACCCGTGCGACAACGGAGCCCCCACCTACCGTGGACCTTTCTTGGGCCCCGGCGGGCGAATAACTGCCCGCCATAGCGGCGGCCACAGGTGCTGCCATGGCAGTCCGCAGGAATTTGCGCCGTGAAGGAAACCTGTCGTGGTTCATAAGTCTCCTGAGAATGAGAGGTTGAGGCCCGGCACGAACGGGGAGCCGGCGGAGCCAGGCAGTGATCTATCGTGCGGACTAGCCACGATGGCTCGCGCACTGTTCCGGATAATCGCAGGGCGAGCTTGTCGGTCAGCCATTGTACTCTGGGCACAACCCCCGGATTCCGCCGTCGGTAATCGCTACGATGCTGTGCATGTGTCCTCGCCACCGCGCGGCCGTATTGGCGACATGCCTGGATCCCTGGCCGGCATGCAGTGCCCGTTGCTTTCGATTTTTATTACTATGTTTCCTTGCGCTTGTCAAAAAGATTCCTGGCCAGGGTTCCTTGTTCTTCGTCATACCCACAGTACCTCTCCGGTCCGTTTCTCCTGCGGGTCCATCTGTCGGGGTTGGTCTCGGAGGCGACCGGAGGGATCCCGCTGGCGGGTCAGTTCAACATGACCTGTCGATCTCGAAATAGCGCTTATGCAACCCATAACAATCTTTTATTGGAGTTCCAGGCGGTCACGGTGGTAGCCTGCGCGACTGAGTATGTGTCAAGATCCTCGATTTCGCCCGCAGTTCTTTGCGTCGTACCCCCCCTGTCAAGCGCTCGGTATCGCTATTATCGGGGCCCTTGTATTGGCCCCCGGTTGATAGCTTCTCAAGTCAAGGTCTGAGGCCATCAGCCGGGAAAGGGTAAACGGCTGATGGCCTTTTTTGTTTGGTGATTGCCCCAAGGAGGTAAGGCGATGGCGGCCCAGATGACCGGTGCAGAGATCCTTTTGGAGTGCCTGGCGCGCGAAGGCGTGGAACATATCTTCGGGTATCCGGGTGGTGCGACCTTACCTGTTTACGAGGCTCTATATGATCATGGCATTCGCCACGTGCTGATGCGGCACGAGGAGAACGCATGCTTTGCCGCGGAGGGTTATGCGTGCGCATCGGGCAGGGTGGGTGTGTGTTGCGCGACCTCCGGCCCGGGCGCGACGAACCTGATGACCGGCCTGGCCAATGCGCACATGGATTCCATCCCCGTCGTCGCCATAACCGGCCAAGTCTCGACCAAGGTCTTGGGGACTACGGCTTTCCAGGAGGCGGATACTTTCGGGATCTCCTTGCCCTGTACCAAACACAACTACCAGGTTAGGAAGATCGAGGATTTGCCGCGCGTCATTCACGAGGCGTTCCTCCTTGCCTCCACGGGCCGCCGCGGGCCGGTGCTGGTGGACATCCCCAAGGATGTCCAATTGGGGAAGGCCCGCTATGTTCCCTGCGAGGAAGTCCATCTGCCCGGTTACAAGGTCCTGGTGGACGGAGACCCCGCGCAGATCGCGCAGGCCATTCAGCTGATCTGGGCGAGCGAGCGCCCGCTGGTCTATGCAGGCGGGGGAATTGTTTCAGCCGACGCGGCGGCTGAATTGAGGGAGTTCGTGGGAATTCTGGATGCTCCCACCGTCTGTACGCTCATGGGCTTGGGCGGATTGCCTGCGGAGGATCCGAATTTTGTAAGCATGCCCGGCATGCACGGCACTTACGCCGCCAATATGGGCCTGACACACGCCGACTTGCTTATTGCCTTGGGCGTGCGTTTTGACGACCGCGTCACGGGAAAGCTCTCCGGCTTCGCCCCCCACGCCAAAGTCATTCATGTGGATATCGACCCTGCGGAAATCGGGAAAAACCGCAAGGTGGAGGCCCCCATCGTGGGGGATTTGAGGAGCGTGCTACAGCAGTTGAACCACCTGCTGAGGGAAACGAGTCCGCTCTCCGCCCGGAGGCGGGGGAAGGAACGCCATGCCTGGAGCACGCAAGTGCGGGGTTGGAAGGCCGAGTATCCGCTGGTAAGCAAGCCCTCGGAAGACGTCATCAAACCCCAGCATCTCATGACGGAGATCGACCGGCTCACCGCTGGCTCGACCATCGTCTGTTGCGACGTCGGGCAGCACCAGATGTGGGCGGCGCAATTCATCCGCTTCTATGCGCCCCGGCTTTGGATCAACTCCGGCGGCCTGGGATCCATGGGCTTCGGCTTGCCTGCGGCGATTGGAGCGCAGATTGCCCGTCCTGACAAGCTCATCCTTGCGCTCGTGGGAGACGGCGGTTTCCAGATGTCTATCCCGGAGCTGGCCACCATTGCCAATTACGGTTTGCCCATCAAGGTCGTCGTGGTGAACAACGGGCACCTGGGCATGGTGCGCCAGTGGCAGGAATTGTTTCATGGCAACCGGCTCAGCGCCGTGCGGCTCGACACCTTTCCGGAGGTTTCCCAGCTTGCGGGGGCCTATGGCTTGCGCGGGCGCACCGTCGCTAAGCCGGAGGAGTTGGCGCCGGCCTTGCAGGAGGCCGCGAACCAGTCGGGGCCCTGCTTGCTGAATGTGCAAGTGGCTCCCTTCGAGAATGTGTACCCTATGGTGCCGACCGGGGCGGCGCTCCACGAAATGGTCTTGGAACCGTCCCTTGACGCGCCCGGCAGTACTATGCGCGCTCGCCACGTTCCCGCTGCCGCCCAGAAGGCTCCTGAGGAGGCACTTTCTAACACTCGCCGGATGTTCGCCTTGCAGGTGCAAGATGCCCCCGGAGCCTTGCAGAGGATCTTGGGGGTGATCACCGTGCAGGGTTGCGGGATCCGCAGTCTCTCAGTGCGCCAGGGGACAAAACCCGGTGTGCTGAAAGTCACCCTGGCTCTCGAAGGAGATGAGATAGCGATCTTGAGAGCGGTGCAGCAAATCAGCAAATTGGTCAATGTCCTGGAAGTGCTGGACTTCAGCCGTCGGAAGGGAGGGGCCCGGCCAAAAACCCAGCTCGCCTCACCAAGCGGTCTCGCCGAGCGGGATGAGCCACGGTTGCGCAGGGCGAGGCGGGGGTCGGAAGAAAGTGGGCGAAAGCCACAATGAGTGAACTTGATTGACTTCGTAAGAATTCTTAATATAATCAATCATGATCAAGCACGAGGATTCCGCGATGCGAACGGTTAAACCGAAGGACCTGGCGCCCAAACGACTCGAGCAGTTGCGGCGCATCGTCAGCCAGGATCAGGTGGTGCGCGTTGACGACCTCACCGCGCAGCTCGGTGTTTCTGCGGCGACGATCCGCCGTGACCTGGATACGCTGGAGAGTTTCGGCGAGCTGCGGCGGGTTTACGGTGGCGCCGTGAGTACGGGCAGCCGTCTCGAGGAGCCGCTGTTTGATGATAAGACCTCCATCGCGGCGGGGGAGAAGCGGGCCATTGCTGCAGCAGCATTGAAATACGTCCAGCCGAACGACACGGTGTTTCTGGACGGTGGCAGCACGGTGCTGGAACTGGCGCGGCTGCTGAAGGATCGGGCCAAGGTAACCGTCGTGACCAACTCCCTGCGCGCCGCGGCGGAACTGGCGGGACGCGGGCCCCGGCTTATTCTCGTGGGGGGTGAACTTCGCCGCCTCAGCCAGACCACCGTCGGTCCTCTCACGCGTTTTATGATCCGCGAGCTGCGCGTGGACAAAGCTTTCATGGGAACGATCGGCCTCAGTCTGGAGGGAGGACTCACCACCACCGATCCCAGCGAGGCTTACACCAAGGAACTGGTCATGGAGCACGCCCGCGAGGTCATCCTGCTGGCCGACAGCAGCAAGGCCCACAAGATTTCTTTCACGCGCGCGGGGCGACTGGAAAAAGTCCGGATACTCATCACCGACAGCCTGATGGATCGAAAGCTTTCAAAAGAACTGCGCAAGCGTGGTCTGGAGGTTGTGCGTGCGTAACCGGAACCGCAATTTGGGGAGAGAATGCAAATGGCGCCGGCTTATCTGAGGGATTCACGACCTGACTTTGTGCCTTTTGAAATCGATTGCGGCAGGATTCCTGCCTATCGGTTCGCGGGCAACCTGCGGGGTGAACTGGCAGCAGGGCGGATGGAGGCGGCAACTGCGGTTGCCCTCCTGGAAGACATGCTGATGGTGCGCGAACTGGAGGAAATGATCGTCAAGCTCCGCTCGGGCGCCTATGAGCCGATTGCGGGCTTCAATTATCGCGGGCCCACACACGTTTCGATTGGACAGGAGGCCGCCGCGGTCGGGGCCTGCAGCGCCCTGGCGCTGGAGGATTACATCACCAGCACCCACCGCGGCCACGGCGACAGTCTGGCGCGCGGCTGCTGTGCTCTCCGCGTGATGACCGGCGAGCAATTGCGGAAACGAGTCCCAGATTCGAAAGTTGCCCCAGGTCCAGAACTGCTGGAGCAGGCTCTAGAGAACCATGTCTATCGCACCATCGCGGAATTGTTTGGCAAAGAAGCGGGGTATTGCAAGGGACGCGGCGGGGGCATGCACATTGCGGACTTCAGCGTTGGCCATCTGGGAGCGAACGCCATCGTGGGCGGGAGCGTACCGATTGCCACGGGGGCGGCGATGGGATTGCGTTACCTCCAGGGCGGCGGCGTGGTGTGTTGCTTCGCCGGAGATGGCGCTTACTGCAACGGCGTCGTGCTGGAATCCCTGAATTGGGCCGCGCAGGCTCAGTTCACGAACGAGATTGCGGGCGAGCATCGCTTTGGAGTGCCCATTATCTTCTTCGTTCTCAACAACCACTACGCCATGACTGGCCGCTCTGACAACGAAGTGACAGGAGTTGGTCGTCTGGCGCGGCGCGCGGCCGGCTTCGCGGCCAACAACCTGCACGCGGAAATCGTCAATGGCATGGATGTGTTGGCCGTGCGCGAGGCCGTCGAGCGGGCCCGCCAGGGTTGCCTGGAAGGGCAGGGCCCCTACTTCCTGGATGTGGACACTTACCGTTTCTATGGCCACTCGTTGAGTGATCCCCGCAACGAATATCGAACCCGGGAAGAGGAGGGTGCCTGGAAGGCTGTCGATCCCGTCCTGACATTCGAAGAGCAACTCCGCGAATGCGGGGTCCTGGATGAGCAGGGAATTGCCGCGCTGGAGTTGCGAGTCCGGGAGCGGAACGCGCGCGCGGCGATTCGGGCAGCCAGCGCTCCTGATCCCAACCCCGACGATGTCATCAAATACATGTATACGGACACGTCTGCCGATCAAGTCCCTCCGGAGTTTCAGAAGGTCAAAGTTTTCGCACCGCTGCCGGCGATCAAGCGGGTCAATGGCGAGATCACCTACCGGGACGCGATCAAAGAAGCCGTCATGGAAGAGATGCAGAGGGATTCGCGCGTCATCTTCTACGGCGAAGATGTGGCCGAATATGGCGGGGCCTTCAAACTCTCCAAGGGGTTTCTGGAAACCTTTGGTCGTGACCGGGTTTTCAACGCCCCCATCTCCGAGGCAGCCATCTGCGGGACCGGGGTGGGAGCGGCCATGATCGGATTGCGGCCGGTGGTGGAACTGATGTATATGGACTTTCTCCTCATGGCGGGAGACCAAGTCAGCAATCAGGCGGCCAAGTGGCACTACATGTCAGGCGCACAGGTCGAGGTGCCCCTGGTGATCCGCGTCTCCGTGGGCGCGGGCAAAGGGTACGGAGGGCAGCACTCACAAACCCTGGAATCGACGGTCGTGCATATACCCGGCTTGTACGTGGTCTATCCTTCCACACCGTACGATGCGAAAGGGATGATGAAATCCGCCATCCGCGACAACAATCCCGTGATGTTTGTCGAGTCCCAGGGGCTTTACAACGAGAAGGGTGCGGTGCCGCAAGAGGAATACCTTGTGCCCCTGGGTGTGGCGGACGTCAAGCGGGCGGGCAGCGATATCACGCTGGTCGCATATGGACCGGCGGTTCCGGATGCTTTGAAAGCCGCGGATCTCCTCCAAACCGAAGCGGGGGTGAGCGCAGAAGTGGTTGACCTCCGCAGCCTCGTGCCGCTGGATATCGAAACGGTGCTGATTTCGGTGCAGAAGACCGGACGCTGCGTCGTCATCAGCCAGGCCGTGCACCTGGGCAGTTTCACCGGAGAGGTCGCCTCAACGGTGCAGCAGGAGGCCTTTGATTATCTTGACGCGCCGGTGATGCGCGTGGGGGCCAAGAACGGCATTGCTCCGCAATCGCACGTTCTGGAAGCCGTTTTCTATCCTCGGGTGGAAGATATCCTGGCGGCCGCCCGGGCCATTTTGTAACAAGGAAGCGCGAGCATGGTTCGACCCGTTGTAATGCCCAAACTCGGGCAATCGGAAGAAGTGGGAAAGATTGTGCGCTGGCTCAAGCGCGAGGGCGACGTCGTCACCCTGGGTGAGGTGCTTTTCGAAATCGAAACGGACAAGGCCCTGCTGGAGGTCGAGAGCTTCGCGGCGGGTACGCTTCTGAAGATTGTGGTCCCCGAGGGGGCGACCGTCCCCGTCCAATCCACGGTGGCCTTCGTGGGTGAGCCCGGCGAGCCCGTCCCGGAGGTTAAAATTCCTCCCAGCTTGCCCAAGCAGGCGGACCTGGCGCCGAGGGCCAGCGCGGCGCCGAGCCAAGCTGCACCTCGAGCCGCTGGGGCAGTGACCAAGCCTCGGCAGGGAAGGCCGAGCGCCGGCAAAGAGGTAACTCGATCTCGCGAAGCACCGCCTGCCGTAACGAGTGTTTTGGAGCCGCACTTATTCAAGATAAGCCCGCGCGCAGCGAAGTTGGCCAAGGACAGCGCGCTGGATCCCACGTCCATCGCGGGCACTGGTCCGGGGGGACGGCTCGTGGAGCGGGACGTCAGGACCTGCCTTGAGGCCAAAGGGTACGACCGGCTGCGCATCACGCCGGCCGCGAAGAAACTGGCCGTGGCGGAGGGGATCGATATTCTCAGCCTGGCGCCGAAAGGCGGCGCAAGGCGCCTCACCGTCGCCGACATCGAAACGGTGATCGCGGAGCGGCCGCAGCCCATGACTCGCATGCGGCAGGTGATTGCCGAGCGGCTGACGGAGAGTTACAAGCAGACGCCGCACTTTTTCGTGACGGTGTCGAGCGACGTCACGGAACTCGAGTCTTTGCGGTCGGAGCTGAAGGCGCAGGGCACGTCGTACACCATCACGGACTTCCTGGTCAAGGCCACGGCGCTCGCTCTCGAGAAATTCCCCACCGTGAACAGCACGACCGATGGGGAGAGTATCCGCTGGCACAGCAGAATCGATTTGGGATTCGCGGTCGCCCTGGAGCACGGCTTGGTGGTCCCGGTCATCCGCAACGCCCAGGAGCTGAGCCTGGCGGAAATTCACACCCGGGCAAAAGACCTGACGGTGAAGGCGCGGGCCGGCCAACTCACGCCGGCGGAGATGACCGGCAGCACGTTCACCATTTCCAACTTGGGCATGATGGACGTGGAGAACTTCACGGCGATTATTAATCCCGGCGAAAGCGCCATCCTGGCCGTCTCCACCGTCATCGCACAACCCGTGGTGAAGGAAGGCCAGGTCGCGATCCGGTCGATCATGAAGATGACCTTGTCATCCGATCACCGGATCATCGACGGCGCTTTGGCCGCGCGGTTCGTGAATGCGATTAGAAAAACCCTTGAGGAGACAAGCCTGTGGCGGCGTTCGATATAGTAGTCATCGGTGCGGGTCCGGGTGGGTACCCGGCGTCGATTCGAGCGGCACAACTGGGTGCTTCCGTGGCTCTGGTGGAGAAAGAAGAGCTCGGCGGAACCTGCCTGAACTGGGGCTGTATTCCCACCAAGACGCTCATCGCTTCTTCGGAGCTTTATGCGCGCATCAAGTCCGCGGGCGCCCTGGGCCTCCGGGTTGAGAACGCCTCATACGACTATGCGGCGATGTCCGAGCGCAAAGATCAGGTGATTCAGAAGCTGCGCAACGGCATCAAGCAACTGCTCAAGGCGAATGGCATAACCGTGTTCCGGGGAAGCGCGGCGTTTGAAAACCGCAATCGCATCCAGGTGACTCCCCAAGGCTCATCCGCGGACTCCGCCTCTGGGCCCGTGATCCTGGCCGCCGGCAAGACGATTATCGCCACGGGAACGGCCTCAGCCCTAGCCTCGTTCCTTCCGCGTCATGCGCGCGTCGTGGACAGCAAAACATTTTTGAACCTGAAGTCCCTGCCCGCCAGTGCGTTAGTGCTGGGCGGAGGCGTCATCGGTTGTGAGTTTGCGTGCCTGCTGGCACAACTGGGCGCTCGGGTCGCGGTCGTGGAACTGCTGGGGGATATTCTGTGGGGCCTCGATGCAGATGTGCGGCGCGAGTTGCGCCGGCACATGGAAAAGGCTCTGGGCATTCGCATCCTTACGGGCGCGACCCTGGAAGACATCGCGGCGGATGACCGGGGCGTTCGCGGCAGGGTCGGGCCGGAACGTCTGGAGGCTGAATTGTTGCTGGCGGCTCTCGGCCGCAAGCCCGTGACCCAGGAACTCCGCGTGGAGAACGCCGGATTGACCCCCAACGAGCGCGGTTTCCTCGACGTTGATGCGTACGGCAGAACGTCCGTCGCAACGATTTATGCGGTGGGTGACGTTACGGGAGGCCCGCTTCTGGCCCACGCCGCCACGTCGCAGGGTTTGGTCGCAGCCGAGAATGCCTGTGGACTTTACCTCCGCAAGAACGAGAAGGTTATTCCCAATTGCATCTTCACCTCGCCGGAAATTGGCGCCGTGGGGCTCAGCGAGCAGGAAGCCGGGCAGCAGGGCAGGAAGATCAAGACAGGGAAATTCCTGCTGGGTGCGTCGGGGAAGGCGCTCGCGATCGGCGAGACGGCGGGTTTTGTAAAGTGGGTGGCCGATGCCGAAACCGGGCAGTTGCTGGGAGCTCATGCGGTCGGGTCCCATGCCACCGACCTGATCGCCGAAGCTGTGGTGGCCATTCGCGCCGAACTTACGGCCACGGAACTCGCCCACACAATGCATGCCCATCCGACCCTGGCCGAAGTATGGATGGAAGCCGCGCACGTCCTCCAGGGCGAACCCTTGCACTCCGTCCCCGTTCGTAGGCCGCTGGAGACTGGTTGAGCAGGAGACGTATTCCTTCTTAGGTGCAACACTGCGGTGTCCCCTCCGGGCCGAGGCTGGCGCGGCACGGAGGACTCGATTGCTGCCAACGGGGCCAGCAGGTCACGGCGCCAGTAGAATGACTGTCGCTTTGCCGTGCTGGGGGATTGCGAGTTTCAGCGTGTCGCCATTGCGGGTGGGCTGGAGCGGCCAGCTTTGTTCAAGATCGATGGCTGTGGCGCGGATGTTCTTCATCCGGTCGGCGTCCGGCAGGCGGCAGATCACTTCCAGGTTCGCATCCGAGTTATCGACTTTGCGAAGATGCCGCCAAGCGGAGACCATCGTAATCATCACGGAGCCATCCTTTAGGCGGAAAATGTTTCCCGCCGTATAGGGGGGCAGCTCCAGCGCTTGCGGGTGGAAGATCCACTTCTTGCCGCGCAAGCGGTCAATGAAGGGATGATACTTTTCGAGCAAATCCGCCGTGTGGGCGGCTTGCCCCGTGGACAGATTCCCCACATGAGCGTCGGTGGCGCTGACATCCGAGTAGAACATGCCGTAATGGAGGCAATGAAGGAAGAGCAGTTCCGGGTCACGCGCGCCCTCGCCCGAGAGAATCATCACGTGGCGGCTCAGTCCGAGATAACTTTGCGCGGCGATCCAGCCGGGATTTTCTTCCCGGGTCACGTCTTCGCTGGACATGATTCCGTCGACTCCCCAGCAACTCGCCAGGGTCACGGGCTTGTTGGCCGTAACGCACATGTCTTTGCTGTGCAGCAGGGGCGCGACGTGTTGCCGCATCATGCGCTGATACATGAACTCAGGATAATAGGCGGGTTTGTTGTCCACCATCGTGATGCCATCGTCGTGAGCAAAATCAAACAGGTAGCTGCGGCCATAGACATCCCAGAAAAAGCCCGCAATGGCGGGATAAGCGTCGACCATGGCCTTCGCCTGCTGCGTCATGTGCTTGCCGAATGACGTGGTGGGGTCGGCGTTCATCAAATAGCAGGCACGGCGATCCGGGTAGTCCGTGGCGCGCCACGCCCCGAGGGGCTTGCCGGATTCCGCGTGGGCAATGCTGTCGGGAAATGCCTGCTGCGCGTACCCATACTCGGCCTCGGTGACGTTGTAGTAGATAAAGGTTCCCACGCCGCACTCCCGCGCCAGGCGCGCGTGGGCGGCAATCTTTTCCCGCGTCAGGGTGGTGCCGGGATTGGGATGCGATTCGCACGACCAGCTTTTTACGGCAGGCTCGGGGATCATCAATCCATACCTGGGGAAATGCCCATGCAGTTCCTCCCAGCGATTTCCCCGGTCGCGCCGCCCTGCATAGGCCGTGTTGACGTCCGCCTCGGTAAACGAATCTTTCATCCACTCGTTGCCGGAGGCGTACACGCCATCCCACGCATCGAACCCGGGCTGCGGATCGAAGTATCCCTGGTACTGGGCGTAAACCCATCCCAAAGCCGGCCGCCAATCCGCCGGGTGAACGGAAATCAGCAGCCCCGTTTCCAACTCCTTTTTGTTGCGAATGCCCAGATACTCGTGGCTCACCTGGAAATAAGGCCGCTCGCGCTGCGGGTACTGGCGCGAATTCCAGTGGAAATCCGCTTCCGCGCTGGTGTTGTTGAGGAAGCGAATGCGCACGGCAGGAATCTCCAGGGGAGCGGTAAAGCAAATGGCCCGTTTCTTTTCGCGGGAATAGAACACCGTCATGGGAATGTTTGTCCGCCACTCCGGTTCGCCGACCGCTCCCGCTGTGGATTGCCCGTACTCGATGGCGAAGGGGAGATAGGGCTTCACCGCGAAGGGCGCTTCCGCAATCGGCGCCCAGGCCTCATAGTTCCCAAGCGGTAGGGGAGCGGCCTGGATGACGCGCACTGTGCGCTCGGGGCCCGTGTCTTTTCTGATTCGCACGTCCCAGCGCAGGTGGTCCGCGGCGACGCGAAAGGTTTGCCAAACCGTAAACTCCGCCAGGGGATATTTCTTGCGGAAGGAAAAGGAAACACTCGCCGGCGTGGTTTTGATTTCGGGCGCCGCGATGGCGCAATCATCCTCCAAATCAGAAAACCGCTTATTCCGCAACTCATCGATCAGGATCAGGCCGCCGATGCGCGGCGCCACTTCATAGGGCGCGCCCAGCGCGCTCGGCCAAAGGGCATCTTCGGTGGCTTGGTGGCAGTAGTCTTCGCGGCTGATCTTGTCGATGAGGCGTTCGATGGTGCCCGTTCGCGTGCTGACGGCGATTTCGAGCGAGGCGTTGCCGCCAATCCAGAGGTCTCCTTCTCTTCTCCACGTGGGCTTGGCCGCGGCGTCCTCGCCGGCGCCACTCGCCCCGCGCGCCGCCAGCGGGCGCGCTCCCAGTCCATAGCCATAGCTCAAGGCCGTGGCGCCCCCGGCCTTCCGCATAAAGTCTCGTCGCGTGATTTTGTTCATGACCTTCGGCTTCCTCCTCCTGGAGATCTCTCTACCAGGGACAGGCGTTGCGGTGTTGACACCCAGCGCATGGGTGTGAATCCGCGATGATTCTTTCCCAGGTATTCCATGGCGGGGCGAGAGTTTACCTCGAAGCGGGGATATTCCTCAACTGCGTTAAATCCCAGCATCGGTATTGGGTCAACTTGATGTAGAGGCGGCTTTACGGCGCCATTTGGCGAGGTGGACTCGCCGCTACACCATCTTGGCGACGTGGACTCGCCGCTACACCATCTTGGCGAGGTAAACTCGCCGCTACAACATCAAATTGACCCACTGCCTTCCTCTGGCCCTTCTTGCTTGCCGCCCGCCAAGCGTGTTAGCGTTCGGCGCGAGGCCATCATGAAGAACACCTGTTTTGCGCTTACCGTATGTCTCTACCTTGTCATGGCGCCGGGTTTGCGGGCGGCTGATTTGCGGACCGTCTGCGGCGATGGCGCTAAGTCGGAGACCAAGATCATTACTTCCGGCAACCAGACCTATACGATTCACATGGGCGGCCGTTTTGACGGTGACATGACTCGTGATCCGGTTGGTTATTGGGCGTACGACCAGTTCTGGGAGCCCAATTTCTACGTCCGCCTGGAAAACGTGGGCGGCGTGCCGGTGGTCAATCCCTGGCTGTGGCGCCTCGACCGGCCCGACACGCGCAGCCTGCAATCCATCGTAGCTTTCGTCGTGCGCCCCTCGATGAGCGACGAAGAAAAGGCCCGCCGGCTCTGGGAGTTTGAGATTCAGAACCGCTTCCACGCCACCACCGAGGACGATGAAGTGAATGACGTGGTGAAACGGTTCAATTGTTACGGTTATACTCTGTGCTATAACGAAAGTATAGCCCTTAGTGATTTATGGCGGACCGCCGGTCTGAAAGTGCGGCAAGGGTATCCGAACGGCCACAGCACCGCCGAAGTTTTCTACAACGGTGCCTGGCACTTCCTGGATTCGGATGAGAGCACCATCTGCCTTTTGCCGGACAACAAAACCATTGCCTCGGAAGAGCAAATCGTGGCGGATCACTGGCTGAAGAAGCGCACCCACATTTACGGGCCGCTGCACGACGACGATCCGATGCGGGATGAGGGTTCCGCGGCCCTGTTCGCGTACGAGGGAGAGCGCCAAGGCGAGTACCCCAGCCAGACCCACCACCAGATGGACTTTACGCTGCGCCCGGGCGAGGCCATTACCTGGGCCTGGAAGGCGGGCAACCGCTATCACGGCAAGGAGTTTGAAGGCAGCAACGCAATGCTTTGGAACAAACGCTGGCGCCTGATCGCCGACGTGATGGATGGGGAGTTGACCTATGCGGCGGATCTCGCCCAGGCCTCCACGCTGAAATACTTCGAGACCCAGGGAGTCGAAATCCGGCCCAGCGGTCCTTTCGGACGCGGGTTGTATCCCGTGGCGGGAAAGGGTTCCGTGATCGTTCCGGTGAAGAGCGCCTATCCGGTGGTGGGCGGCCGCCTGGAGGTGGACCTTGGCCGCCGCTCTCCCGCTGGCGGCCAGGCGAAGGCTTCCCTCAGCTTCGATGACGGCCAAACGTGGCAGGAAGTTTGGACTTCCGCCATGGGCGACTACGCGCGCATGTATATTGACCTGGACGAGTTCTTCCCTCCTACCGGGCCCGCGCGTTATCACTACCTGCTGCGTTTCGAGCTCACCAGCCCGGGCCCCCAGCCGGACGTCTGCCTGAAAGGCTTTTACCTGCGATCGACGCTGCAAATGGCACGGTTGGCGATGCCCGGACTGAGTTTGGGCGACAACGAATTCGTTTTCACGGACCAGAGCGCGCCGGAACGGAAGGTGAAGATCACCCACTCCTGGGCCGAGTGCGATGCGCCCGTGGTTCCCGGCCCGCCCGCGCAGGCGCTCTATCCCTCGGACGGTGGCCGGGCGAACGGCACGCGCCTCACCTTTCGCTGGCAGCCGCCTGCCACTGGCGCGCCCGCGGCTGATTATGAATTCCAACTGAGCGAGTATCAGGACCTGCGCTACGTGCTTTCTCCCAATTTCGAAAAGCTGATCAGCCGCACGGACAATCGCGGCGCCGCGACCTATCAGCTTCCCGGCACGGGCCTGCTGAACCCGGGCCAGACCTACTACTGGCGCGTCCGGGCGCGTAGCGAGGAAGGAGTGTGGGGCCCGTGGTCGAAAGTGTTTTCCTTTGCCGCGCAAGCGCCTGCCGTCCCGGTGAATGTGAACGCGCGCTTCGATCCGCCGTCGCGCACTGTGGAACTGGGTTGGGAAACGGGCAGCGGCGGCTCCACGCCGGTGCGGTACCGCATTTATGGAAGCGCGGAGCGGGGGTTCACTCCTCATGACACGCCCTATGTTTACGACGCGGGCGCGGACGGCATGAAACCCGCGCTGCCGAGCCTGCTGATCGAAACTCAAGGCCCCGCGCGCTCCCTGACACTTCCCACGGGACTGTGGCGCGCCTACTATCGCGTGGTGGCGGTCGATTCCGAGGGGCGCGAAAGCGGACCCTCGGGGCAGGGGGAACTCTTGCACCCGCTCATCCTGTCCCAGGCGCTGCCCGCTGCGCAGGCCTCTGCGTATTACCAGACGCACATCGACGTGTCGGCCTCGAGGGGCGACTTGGTCTCGACGGACTTCCCCGACGGCAAGCCTTACAACATACGTTTCCGCAATGCCGACGATCTGGGGTTCGAAGTGAGTGGCGCGCCGCAGGGCCTCGCCATCACTCGCGACACGGGAGTGATCGCTGGCTACCTGCCTGCGAACGCCGCGGGAAAATACGAGTTGGAGGTCAAGGTCATCGATCGAAGGACAGGAAAACAGGACGCGGTGAAGTTGCCGCTGACCGTGAATCCCATCAAGCGGCGGTAGACTTCCGGGGCAGGCCTTGGTTGATGGAGTAGGCTTGGCACAGAGCTGTTCTGAAGGCCTGCGGTTCGTCCCACACTGACAACAAAAAGCCGCGAACCTAGTCCGGATTTCTCACCACGGGATTGGAAGGGCGGGGCTAGTGTCCTGAGTCAGAAGTTCGTTGACAAAGTCTACCCCCTTGCGGGCGACCGTCCCCCAGCCCCGTCAGGGGCGCAAGACCGTAGCCCAGGGCGTAAGAAGCTGTGAATTTATTCCGCATCTAGATGGCGGGAGAGGGAGAAATGGATTTTGGAGTGCTCGTTTTTGAAGCGAAGCGGTGGGAGTGAGTGAAGAGCCGCTCGCAAGCGCTCGGCGGAGG
>Ga0187865_1000722_pt1 | contig 43440 bp, 36 predicted proteins | sample June2016WEW_11_1_2_FD_132989 | JGI IMG/M metagenome (GOLD analysis project Ga0187865, IMG submission 132989) | Peatland microbial communities from SPRUCE experiment site at the Marcell Experimental Forest, Minnesota, USA - June2016WEW_11_100 | ecosystem: Environmental > Terrestrial > Soil >...
CGACTGGGGATCGCGCGCGCCCTGGTCAAGCGCCCCAGCGTGCTTTTGCTCGACGAACCGACGCGCAGCCTCGACGCCGCCACCACGGCACACTTCTGGGCAACGATCCGCGCTTTGGCGCGGCAACAGACCACGGTTCTGCTCGCTACCCACAACTTCGCTGAGGCGGCCACCGTCGCGGATCGCCTGCTCCTGCTGCATCGCGGCGAATTGCTCGCCGATCGCCCAGTAGGCGACGGCGAAAGCGCTGACGCGCTGCGCGCTTTCTACTTCCGCATGACCGGCGAGATCGATGAGGCCGTGCTCAAGCTCTAAAGATTTGTAATTGGTAATTTGTAATTTGCAATTGTGTTTCGGAATTTATCGCTCAAGGAAGGCGTTGTTCGTCGTTCGCGATTCGCTGTTCGCGAGAACCGTTCGGATGGCGAAAAGCGAATAGCGAACGACGGGCCTCAGACTACAGATTACAAATTTCGTTCTTATGACTTCGACCCTCGACAAGCTCCATGCCATCCTGCGCCGCGATCTGCTCACGGCCATCCGCCACCGCAGCGGTTTCGTCGTAACCCTGGTCGGAGTGTTCACCGAATTGGCGGCTTTCTATTTTCTATCCCGCGCCATCGGTCCCAGCTTTCGACCCGGTGGCGTCGAGTACTTCCCTTTCCTTCTGGTGGGCACCGGCGTCTACACTTTCTTCGTAATGAGCGCGCAAGCCTTCCTGAGCGCGGTGCAGGAAGCACAGCAGACGGGAACGCTGGAAGTGCTTATGACGACCTCCACCGCCCCGGCTGAGCTCGTCATCCTCAGTTCCATTTCCGCCTTTGCCGGAAACCTGGTCAATCTGCTGGTCTATCTTTTCGCGGGCGTGGCAGTTTTCCGGGCCTCGATCCACGCCAACTTTTTCTCGTGCGTGGCAGTATTGATTTTTTCCCTGGCGATCGCCCTGGCCCTGGGGATCGCCGCGGCCACGCTTCAGGTTGCGTTCCAGAAAGGCTCGGCTCTGCTGTGGCTGCTCGGTTCCGGACTCTGGTTTCTGAGCGGAACCATGTTCCCGATCCAGAGCTTGCCCCGCCCGCTCGAACTTCTCGCGCGCGTGGTTCCTCTCACTTACGCCATCGATGGAATGCGCCGGGCGTTGCTTGAGGGGCAGTCCATGATGGCAATGGCTCCGACACTGGCCGTCATGGCCGGATTTGGCGTGATCCTGCTGCCGCTCGCGCTCGCCGGCCTGTCGCTCAGTTTGCGGCGCGCGCGGCAGAATGGAACTCTGTCATTTTATTGAGGATGTTGATTCGCCTTCTTCGGATTGGGCCCAAGTCATATTGGCACCGGGGAAAGCCGTGTAGTACACTGCCTTTACTCTTATCAAAACTGGGGGATAAGCCAGCCGTTTGACCACCTGGCTTGACCGACTATGACCGATGATCGGGCCGCTCGCGAGAAGCCCCAGCAACCGGGCAACGCGGGTAAAGAGAAGAAGCTCTACCAGAAGCCGGCTTTCCGCTACGAACGGGTTTTCGAGACGCTCGCTCTCTCTTGTGGCAAGGTCGTCCAAACCCAATTCACATGTCTGCCGGGCAATCGAAAAACCTCCTGATGCTGGAAGACACCACGAGTGCGGCGCGTTTGAGTTGGAGCGCGGAGCGGTCAGCTTTGGTGGCGGACGTTTTGCGTCGCAGCGATCATTTGCATCAGGTACGTCTGCGCGTTCACGGAGAAAGCATGCTGCCCACTCTTTGGCCGGGCGATGTGGTCGAGATCGCAAGTTGCTCGCTCGAAGACGTCCGGCCCGGCGAGATTGTGCTCGCCCGGCGTGAAGGCCGCCTCTTCCTGCATCGCCTCATCGCCCCCTGCACCCCGAATGGCTTCCTGCTGCGCGGCGATTCCGTGCCTGGTCCTGACCCTCTGTTTCCTCCCGAAGCACTGCTAGGCCGTCTCGTGTGTAGCGCTACCGAAGGGCGAGCTGGATCAGTACCCGCGCTGCGCCCGGGTTTTGGCGCGAAGTGGTCGCGCGCGGTGGGAATGCTGTTTTGTCATTGCAGCGTGGCAAGGCGTCTTGCTTTGAAACTTCACAGCCGCCGGCAGGCATCGGCGCGCCAATTTCGAGATCCTGAAAGCACTGCGGAGATGGAAGCCTTCTGATGACCGCGGCGCGAAAAGTCGCGTGTGTAGAGATCGGAGGGATCCCGATTGCTTTGTCCACCTCTGACGATCGTTTTCTCGATCTGCTGCGCCAGCGCTACGCAGGGTTCCTGAGTTCTTCTCGTCCCGAGTTTGAGCTTGAATTTGATCTCACCTGCACGGGACCGGCTTCCGATGAGGACGTTCGGGTCCGCAGGGAAGGCCACGAGTGGCTGCTGGAGCGTGGAGATTTCCACGCCCGCTGGGATCCACGCACTGGACGAGGCAGCGTGCGGCAAAATGCCAACCCGTATTCTCTGGATTCGGTGCTGCGCATTCTGCACAGCCTGATTCTTGCCCAGCGCGGCGGATTCCTGCTGCACGCCGCCAGCGCGATTTGCGACGGCCGGGCTTATCTGTTTTCGGGCGTATCGGGCGCGGGAAAAACCACGATGACGCGGCTGGCGCCAGCGGACATCACCCTGCTTACCGACGAAATTTCCTACCTGCGCCCGAGCGCCGACGGGTACTCGGCGTTCGGCACTCCTTTCGCCGGAGAGCTGGCCAAGGCCGGGGAGAACTGCACGGCGCCAGTCTCCGCGCTCTTTTTTCTGGAGCAGGGCCCGGAGAACCGCGTCGATGAGTTGCCCCCCGCGGAAGCGGTCCGCCGCCTGATGCGCAATATTCTGTTCTTCGCCGAAGACCACGGCCTGGTGGAAAAGCTTCTCGCCACAGCTTGCGATTTCGTCGCCAGGGTTCCCATTCGCCGCCTGACGTTCTATCCTGATGCCAGGGTGTGGGAGAAAATCCGCAACTTCCAGGGGGTGCCAGAGCATGCCTGAGACTTGCATTTACATTGCGCGCAGTTCTGCCATTGCCGCCCGCGCGCTGGCCGGCGAAATGATGGTGATGAACTCAGCCGATTCGACGTTCTTCACGCTGAACGAGGTCGCAACCGTCATTTTTCAAGCGGCCGACGGTCACACTCCTCTGCGGGAAATTGTCCGCGACCGGGTCTGCGAGCAATTTGACGTCGATCCCGAACAGGCCCAGGCGGACGCCGAGCAGTTCGTCGCCGAACTCTCTGGCCACGGAATTCTTCTCGTTTCCAATCAGCCGCGGGCCGCGGAGGCTCCCTGATGAGCCTGATGAGCGAGGTGGGCCAGAAAGCGTTTAACCTGGGCGTGCCCATCGCCGTGCACCTGGATGTGACGTATCGCTGCAACGAGCGCTGCGTGCATTGTTATCTCGATCACGACGACCACGGCGAGATGACGACCGCCGAAATCAAGGACGCGCTCGATCAACTGGCCGAGGCCGGCGTTTTCTTTCTCACTTTCAGCGGCGGCGAGGTCTTCCTGCGCCGCGACTTCTTTGAGATTGTCGAATACGCCCGGCGTCTCATGTTCAACGTCAAGATCAAGACCAACGCGGTGATGATCCACGAAAAAGAAGCGCGGAGAATCCGCGAACTGGGCGTGGACACGATTCAGATCAGCCTCTACTCGCATCGTCCCGAAGTGCACGACGCGATCACCAAGCTGCCGCACTCGTTCGAGCGCACCATCAAGGCCATTCGCTTCTTACGCGACCAGGGGCTGCGAGTGACCATCGCCAATGTGCTGATGACCGTGAATTCTTCCGATCAGAGCGGGGTGCAAAAACTTGCCGCCGAACTCGGCGTGCAGTACACGCTCGATCCCACGATCACGCCCATGATGGATGGCGACACATCCGTTCTCTCGCTGCGCATTCCGGGAGAAGAACTTCCGGAGATTTTCCACAATCCGGGGCTGGTCGGCAGCCAGGAAGAATTCTGCGCTCCTCCCCAGCCGCCCTCGGAGGAGGATCTTGAGGGTTACTCGTGCAGCGCGGGCCATTCTTTCTGCTACATTTCGCCCTACGGCGATGTCTTTCCCTGCGTGCAGTTCCCGCTTCCCACGGGAAATATTCGTCAGCGGAAATTTCTGGATATCTGGAATTTTTCCTCACAGATGAAAGAGGTCCGCTCGATCCAGGCCAAAGACCTGACCGTCTGCTCGTCGTGCTCGCACGTCACCAGTTGCACGCGTTGTCCGGGCTTGGCCTATGTGGAAGGGAGTATGCGGGGACCATCCACCGCGGATTGCGAAAAATCGTTTTACCGGACGGGCGTGCCGACAGCGAACATGCTGCAGCAGGGGCTCTCAAAACCCCGCACAACTGTGCCGCTGATCCAGATTCAGCCGATCGCCGTTCTCGCCTGATGCGGAATGCCGGTTACATTTAGCTGATATACTTCCGCGCTAGTGATCGTCCAATTTCAAGTTGGTATAGGGGCTATATGCGACAGGTTTTGTTCATCCTCACCCTGGCGCTTTCCGCCATCAATTTTCCGGCGCAAGCTCAGGAGCAGAAAGCGACAGCACCCGGGCACTATCTGTTTGCCTGGACCGGCGACGCGGCGGGCATTGGCAACGACTTTCTCGCGGTGATCGATGCCGACCCTGCGTCGCCGACGTACGGGCATCTGGTGACGACCGTCGCCACCGACCAGCCGACAGGGCTCATACATCACACCGAATACACGATGCCCGCCAGCGGGATGCTTTTTGCCAACGATCATTATGCGGGCCGAACTTTTATCTTTGATGTGCGCGACCCGCTGCACCCGAAGGTTGCGACGTCGTTTACCGACATGGCCGGCTACATGCATCCGCACTCTTACTTGCGGCTGCCCAATGGCCATGTGCTGGCCTCCTTCCAGCACGCGCACCACGGCTCGAGCACAGAACCGATGGGCAAGACTGGCGGTCTGGTCGAGATCGATGACCAAGGCAAAGTGATTCGCGCCGCCAGCAATGCCGATCCCGCGTTTGCCGGCGCTCTCTTGACGCCTTACAGCCTGGTCGTCCTTCCCGAGCTGGACCGCGTCGTCTCCACAAACTCTTCCATGCACGACGAGGACATTCTTGCTGGCGTGACCTATCAGGTGTGGCGTCTCTCCGATCTCAAGCTGCTCAAGACGGCGTACTTCGATGTGGGAGAAAATCGCTACGCGCAGATCAGTCCGGAAGAGCCACGTCTTGGTCCGGATGGGTCGATCTTTGTACAAACACTCGGCTGCGGACTTGAACGCATCACCGGCGTGAACACCGACGAGCCCAGATCGCAACTCGTGTACACGTTTCCCGGCAACTGGTGCGGGGTTCCAACAATCGTCGGGCACTATCTGGTGCAGAGCGCAGGGGCGACGCACGGTTTGATCGTGCTCGACATTACGAATGCGGCCAAGCCCGTGGAAGTCTCGCGACTGAAGATTAGCGATACCTTCAAGCCACACTGGACGGGATGGGACGCCAAGACGCAGCGATTGGTGGTGACTGGCTCGGAGTCTCGCCTTTTCATGCTGAAGCTGAACCAGGCGACCGGTGCTCTCGCCATGGACGACACTTTCCATGACGCGGAGGGAAAGGCTGGGTTCAACTTCGCGGAAAGCGATTGGCCGCACGGCTGGAAGGGATCGGGCCGGCCCCACGGAGTAGTCTTCTCGCGCTGAAAGCGAATCTCGATTACACTCGGCCGCCGGGAACCGCGGTCGCGGCGCTACAGTTTGCTCCCGGCAACAGCCTTCTGGCTGCGATTCAGATCGACGACCGCTTCCAGGCTGGCCAACTGCTCCAGGATGCGCTGCAAGGCGGCGCGGACCTCATGCGTCGCTTCATTGAACTTCAGCGCCGCTCCAATACCCATGTCCATGCGCACGACTTCGCTTGCAATAGTAACGTTCGTATGTTCGTGCGAGAAGGTGAGTTTCAATTGCGATCCGGGCAACAGCAGGCCGCTGGTTTCAACATAGCAACCGCCCAGGCTCAGGTTGGTAACGATGCCCAGCATCGCGCGTTCCTGGCCGTTTCCAGAAATTTCCGTGGTAAGCCGGCCCCGCACCCGCGGATACAGACGGCGGTTCTTCTGAGTCGACTGACTCTGCTTCTGTAGATACATACGTTTGTCGGCCTCCGAGAGGATCTTTTCGGCATCCATCCCATCTTCGGGATACACCGCCTTGCCCACGCTCAGCGATAGAATGTCCTCGTTGCAGATGTCCTTCCCCGCCTGTTTGGCCAGGTCCCGCATCTGTTCCGCCTTGCGCGCGGCCGCTTCGGGCGTGAGTCCAGGAGCGATGACCACGAATTCGTCGCCGCCCATGCGCGCGACATAATCGTACTCACGGCTGGTTTCCTTCAGGGAGTGCGCAAACAGCCGCAGCACGCGATTCCCTTCCAGGTGTCCAAAGCGGTCGTTGATCTGCTTGAAGCCGTCCATGTCGGCGACCATCACGGTCAGCGTTTTGTTGTCGCGTTTGCAGCGCGCCAGTTCCCGGTCGAGTTGCAGGAAGAGCGAGCGCGCATTGGGAAGTCCGGTGAGGTAATCGGTAACCGCCGAAGTCTCCGCCTGCTCATACTTCATCGCGTTTTCGATGGCCAGCGCCATCTTGGAACTTACCGCCAGCAGAATGCGCAGGTGGTCGGAAGTAAAGAAGTCTTTTTCCGCATGGTACAAAGCGACCACGCCGACCACGCCATGCAGGCCCTCGAGTGGAACCGCGAGCGCTGAATTCAGCGTGCTGTACTTCGAAGGATCGTTCAGATAGCCGGGCTCGACCGAAGGATTGCCATTCAGAATCGGCTTAAGGTTTTGCGCCACCCACCCCGAGAGCCCCTGCCCCATCGGAATGCGCAGCGAAGCAAACAACCGGAAGTTGTCGCCATTCACATATTCCGGCACCAGTTCATCGCCGTGGCGGACGTAGATCGCAGTCGCATCATAGGGCATCGCGCGGCGCAGCTTCACCGCAAACACCGAGAGTGTCTCGCCCAGACTGAGCGAAGCCCCCAGATCCTGGCTGAGTTCGAAAAGCGTCTGCGCTTCCTGGCGCGCCGCCGCGATCGAACTCAGAAAACTGCGCTCCGGCGATGGCCGCCGTCCTTGCGCCTCGAAACCGGCTGCCGGCTGGATGACCGGCTCCATCTTCGCGTCCTGGTCTTTGACTTCGGTGGATAATTTCTGCTTGCCCAGGCTGTCCGTGCGTTGGTGGACCAGTTGCTCCAGCTCCACGTATCTTCGTTCGAGCACCTTGACCACTTGCGGATCAAAAGACTTCCCCGATTCATCCACCAGCCGCGCCATCGCTTCATGCAGAGGCAGCGCCCGCCGATATTGCCGATCCGAAGCCATCGCGTCCAGAAAATCCACCGCCGCCAGAATACGGGCGCCAATCGGAATCTGCGTCCCGCGCAATCCCAGCGGATAGCCAGTCCCGTCGTACTTTTCGTGATGGGCCCGTACGATGGGCACGACCGGGTAGGGAAAGCGCACCCGTTCCAGAATTTCCGCTCCCACCAGCGGATGAATCTTCATTTTCTCGAATTCTTCCGGCGTCAGACGGCCCGGTTTCGAGACGATGTGCTCGGGAATCGCCAGCTTGCCGATGTCATGCAGCAAGGCCGCGGCCTGCAAGGCCTCCATTCCCTCCCGGTCAATCTTGAGGTCCTTCGCAATCTCGACGGCGTAGACGCGAACTCTCTGCAAGTGGTCGTGAGTTGTCTGATCCTTGGCCTCGATGGCAAGTGCCAGCGCTTCGATCGTGCGCATGTGCAAGTCGGCCATCTCTTCCACGTGCCGCTTTTCGTCTTCCAGTTTGCCGAGGTAAAGGCGGTAGGAACGGTAGATGAGGTACACCACCGGCAGCGTCAGCAACGACGTCTGCCAGTCGGTAAAGCCGTGCAGCCAGCTCATCATTCCGGCTACGCCCGCGCCCACCAGGTAGTACGGGAAGCTCCAGAAGTAGCAGTCTGCCCAGATCCTTCGCAGAGACCTGCGCTCCGTCAGCGAAATAACGGCTGCCACCGGAAGGGTGTTGGCCACGAAGTAAACGCACGCCGCCAGAAATAGCAAGGTAGAGGGGTTATTCACCGCGCGATGCAACAAAGAATAGCGATAGGTGAAGAAGGTTATCGCGATGGCCAGCGCGGTCGAGCAGACGTTGAAGGCGACCTGAATCGGAATCGGACGATCGCGGTCGAAGCACTGCACTACCACTGCCGCGCAGCCCAGCGCCATGGTTTCCGACAAGCTCAGTTCCAGTACGCCCAGCAGCATAAAAAGAAAGTTCACCGACATCGTCCCGGTAATACCGGGCAGGTTCACTTTCAGCCGCGAGGCCGCCAGCGCAATCACTAGATAGCAGAAGAATTTGAGCGGATTCTGGCTCCGGTCGTGCAAGACCGAATAGGTCAGGACGATCGTCCCGCAGAGCACGACCACGGCTATGAGAAAGCGTGGCGCCGCGCTCATGTCCCTCCAGGATTGCGGGCGAGTTTTCACTTCGAACGAACTCCTGCCCGGGAAGCCGGGTTGTAATTCCCAGGCGCAAATACACGGGAATACTCATTGATAACAGGCACCGGACGGGCAGCAAAGCATTCGGGGATTTCGAGGTAAACTTCCGTAACGGGGGACAGTGACCGTTTGGTGGTGCTTCGCCCCTCTGTATCGCCGTAAACACCGCTCTTAAGCCATAGAAAAGACACCGCAAACCACAGCCTCGGCGAGCATTTCAGGGAACCATGAACTTGTCGCCCGCCGCAGCAGGCTCAGGCCGAGCGAAAGGAAGATGTGCTGAATGCGCTGCATGGCGCCGCCACCAAACTGCGCGGTCAACTCGGCGAGTCGTTGTCCATGGTGCAGAAGTACGACATGTCTCTCTCCCAGACCACCACTTCATCGCTCGACGCGCTGCAGGCGCTGAGCCTGGGCGACGCCAAGCACAACACGGGCGACGAACTGGGCGCTGTTCCCAAAGCCGTTTGTGTGGCGCGTTCTAACGGCATGGCTGAAGCCATGCCCCCTTCCAAGCCTAATCCGAGGCTCCTTAGAAGTGGAATCCGAGCTGCGCCGTCAGCGCGCGCGGCGTCACATAGTGCGTCCCGCTGAAGGTCGATAGGAAGTTATACAGCGCCACTTTGTTGGTTACGTTGATGGCGGTAAGCGTAAGACTCCATTTGTAACGTTCGCCTTTGAATAGGTTGTCGTCGCCCACTGCAACATCGAACAGGTTACGCGGCGCGATGCGCGGCGGATTGTGGTCGTCGTTCTCCGTCCCGGGGGCCGGTATCTTCACCAGATTCGAACCGTATTGCGACGGGGCACAGGTAGTGAGAGGCACGGTAAGTGTGGGGTGCTGGCTACCGCAGAACAATCCCGCCTGGAGTTGCTGGTCTGCGGTGAGCCCGGTCAAATCTACCGGAGTTGTCGTGTCCGTTGCGAATGGTACCGCGCCGGCTACCAGACCGCTGTCGTACCGCCAGTTGAAGCCAATCCAGGGCCCGGTTTTCCACGGCTGGTATTGCAAGTGCGTAGTCTGGTTGAACTTTTCGTCGTGGTCAATACGGAAAGGCAGTCCGCTCTGCCCTACCGTGGTACCGAGGCCACTGGTCTGGGGTGGAAAGAAACGCGCAGCCACGCTCGACATCACCACCAGCGCCGAGAATCCGTGGAAGTCAGGCACGCTCACGCGAATCGCATAGCCCGGAACCTTGGAATTGTGCCACCCAACCGGGAAGAAGATTGGGGTCGCGGCCAGCACGCTGAAATCGTAGCCGGTGTGGGTGTACTTCCAGATGTAATCCCCGCTCACGACGGCATACTTCCCAAACGCCTGCTGCAAGCCAGCGTGGAACTCATTGCGATAGCCAGGCGTGTTTGGCTTTTGCACGCACGGGATAAGATCCTTAATAACAGCGTAATTGCATCCTTCGCTGGCCAGGACAAGATTTTCATTGAACGGACTCTCCAGCGTTCGCGCATAAGAAACGCGGAGTACCGTATTGCTCGGCTTGATATTGTAAGAAACGCCCAGGCGAGGCTCGGCCTGACGAGCAATGACCAGGCCGTTGTACAAGTCGCCACGAATTCCTAGGTTGACCGACCAATTCCCTTTTGTGATCTGATCCTGGATGTACAGGGCTGTCTCTTTCACGTCCGTGTGGCCGTGAAATGGGTACAAAGTGCTGCTGGAACTGGTGCAGTTGTCGTTGGACGACGGAGTCGGCCTGGTCAGGTCGTAGCAACCTAACAGCGGAATGAAGGGAGCGGTAGCAAGCGGGTTCACGGAAGTATTGGGCTGCAAGCCAGACCCGGCGCACTGCGTTGGATCGGTGAAGCCGGAAACCGGGTTGCCGCTCGTATCCAGGCAGGGGGCGTTGAGCAACGGAGCGACGATTCCGAGCTTGAAATTCTCCGTCAGGAATGTCTGTTGATACGTAATCCCCGCCTTCACGTTGTGCATCCCTTTCACATAAGAGACGGAGGAGCGAAGGCCAGTGTTAGCGAGCGTCCGATTCTGTGAGATCGTCTCCTGCTGAAGATTGGGCGGACCAAGATCCGCTAAGGGGTTACCGCTGGGATAGTAGTTATAAGCGTCCCGCCGCATCCAGCCGCCAAGCGTGAAGACAGTTGACGAATTGATTACTCGCGTCCATGTCGGCGCAATGTTGAAGGTCTTAATCTGTGAGCGTTGGTCGGTCGAACCGACGGGATTACCGAACTGGTCCAACACGTTGAGGTTGTCATACGCATTCGGAGTCTGGAACCAGGACCGCGTAAAGCCCAGGTTCAAGTGGATCGAGTCCGCCGCGGAGAGTTGGTAATCCACACGATCGAAAACACTCTCTTCGTTGCCCTTGTCGTGCATCACCGCGAACTCGGGCGCATCCAGGAATCGGCCGCTATTCATCCCGTTCACCGCGATGAAGTTCCCCCACTTCTCGCCTCCGTAAGCCAGATCGAAGCCCACGTTGGACGAGCCAAACGAGCCGTACGAAGCGTTCACGCTGCCGTGCGGAGTGGTGACGCCCTGGCCCGAGCGCGTGGTCGCCACAATCACCAGGCTTGTCTTGCCGCCGTATTCCGCGGGCGGCGCACCCGGGATGACCTCCAGAGAATCAATCGAATCGACGGGGATCTGGTTGGAAAAGATTTTGCTTTGCTGATCGGTGATGGGCTGGCCGTCGACCGAGAACGAATTAGACGCGTGGTCGCCCATTCCATGAAACATGCCGTTGGAGTCGGCTGCCACTCCCGGAGACGCGAGCGTGACCAGCGAACTCACCGACGATGACCCACTTCCCAAAGGGATCTTGTCGAACAAGTCCTTGGCAACGTCGGTGTGACCCGTCGGATCGTTCTCCACCAGATCTCCGGCAGCCTCGACCGTAACCGTGGTGGAAGTGCCGGATACTTGAAGACTGATCTTGACACTGGCAGGCACTACCGACCGGGCCTCCATATCCTGCGCGTATTGGGCGAATCCCGCGGCCGTCACCGTCATGTGATACGGATTAAACGGTACGTTCGGAAAACTGAACTTTCCGTTACTGTCTGTGGTGGTCGTTCGGTCAAAGCCGCTGACCGCGTTTCGAATCTCAACACTTGCATTCGCAACCACCGCGCCCGAAGGGTCCAGGACGGTACCGTTAATCGATCCCGAACTTCCGCCCGACTGCGCATGCGCAGCCCCAACACTCAACACCACGGCAGCGGCCACCATAGCCGCAGCCAGCCAGCTTTTATAAAGCAAATGCATGATTCCTCCAATAATGGGTTCTGGAGCGAGTCCGATCACAGATCGAAGATCGCGGTCTTTTGGAAATACTTACTGGATTGGGCGCGGAATCAGAGCGCAGGTGGAGGACGAATGAACTGGGTGGTGATGGGACGGAAGATCGGGGAAACTTCTGAAACCAAACTCGCCAGGGCGGCCGTAGCCAAAACTGGCGCGGAGGCAACCGTCTGGGTACTAAGTCCGGCGTGAGCGGTCGCGCAAATCGAGCAGGCGTGGTGGGATGTGGTCGAGTTCTCGGGATGCGAGTGGATCGCCTGAATCGTCCCCATCACGCACACCAGGACGACCGAGAGCACACACACAGCTCTGACCCATACGCCCCGATTTGCCGATACCTTCAACATGCCATCCCCGATGTTTCTGGTTAGAGGTGCTGCGTTTAGACCATTCTATCGTTAAATGGTCATCTACGGAAACGCAGCGCGCGAAAAACGATCCGCCACGCAGACCCTCCGGAACATGGCCTTTAGGCTCCTGGAGGCGTCCGGCCGGCCGAAGCGAATTCATTTCGTAGGCTGCTGTCCGATAAGAACTTAGAAATGCGTCACTTCCCGCGTGCCTTCCCAGGTCTCGAAGGCAAGGCACCTGCGCTTGGTATACTCTCGCACTCATGAAACCTCTTCGCCTCTGCCTGCTTGGCTTCGGCAACGTCAACCGCACGCTGGCCGAACTGTTGCAACGGAAAGAAGCCGAACTGCGCGAGCGCCATGGCATCGAGTGGCGCATCACGGGCGTCGGCTCGCGGCGCATCGGGTGGCGGGTGAATGCGGCTGGCTTTGATGTGGCCGATCTTCTGCGCGCGCGGAACTCAGATGCATTCGCGGCGCGCGGACATGCGTGTTCGCGGTACGACGACTGGCTCGACGCGGCCCAGCCGGACGTCGTGTTCGAAGCTACATCCCTCAACGTCGAAAGCGGACAGCCCGCCATTGACTACATCCGGGCCGCGCTCGAACACGGAGCCCACGCGATCACGGCGAACAAAGGCCCGGTCGTCCACGCCTACGAAGAACTGCGTGAGCTCGCAGCCCGTCGCGGCAAGCAGTTTCTGTTTGAATCGACTGTCATGGACGGAATCCCCATCTTCTCGCTTTTCCGCAACACGCTGCCCGCGATCGAGGTAAGGGGCTTCAAGGGAATCCTCAATTCAACCACCAACCTGATCCTGACCGGCATGGAGCGCGGGCTGAGCTTCGACGAATCTCTGCGACAAGCGCAGCAACTGGGCGTGGCCGAAACCGATGCCAGCTATGACATCGACGGCTGGGATGCAGCCGTGAAAGTCGCTGCGCTGGTGAACGTGATCATGGGCGTGCGCCTGCCGCCGCAAAAAGTGGAGCGTGAGGGAATCCGCCGGCTCACCGGAGAAGTTGTGCGCTCGGCTCGCAATGCCGGCGCGCCCTACAAACTCCTATGTCGCGCTCAGCGCAACGAATCGGGAGTAAGCGCCAGCGTTCGCCCGGAGCAGATCCCGCTCACCGACCCGATGGCGCTGGTCGGCGGAACATCGTCCATCATCCAGTTTGAAACCGACATCTTCCCCGGGCTCACAATCACGGAGGAAAGCCCCGGGCTCTATGCGACGGCCTATGGCATGTTGGCGGATTTCATCTGGGCAGCCAGCTCGTAGAGCAGACCCGGGCGAGAACCAACAAAAACACTATCACCCGCACTGTCATTCCCCGACAATCGTTTGTAGTTATCATCGGCACTCGTTGGTTGCAGCGCCACCTGCGTCTTAGAGCTGGTTTCATAAATCGGTTTTGGGTAGGGCACGGCTTCAGCCGTGCCGTTCAGGGCCCGAAAGAATGCGGGCTTTAGCCCCTGAGGGACGTGCCTTCCGAGCGGAAAGGCATTTATGAAACCAGCTCTAGTTTGAACTTTCTCTTGCGCCTGCGCTTGCTTCATGCGGGCCCAGCGAAGTCGGACTCAGGGAGAAGTACTTATGTCGGGACAAGTCATTTTGTATTTTGACGACCAAGCGGACGCGTTGCGCTTCGCCCTAGCTGCAGGTTCAGTGATGGCGGGAGAGGGAACTCGCGCCACCGACGATTTGGTCCAGGAAACGGCGCGAGTCACGCGCATCCGGCTGGACGCCGCCAATAAAGAAAAGGGCAAGCAGCCCAATCCTCCCGAACGCGTTGCGTAAGCCGCGCTGCGGCGGCCGCTTTCACCCGCGCGCAGAACCGCGCCACCAATCACCCATCGCCCGAATTAGAATGTCTGCTATGCCCATCGCTGAACCGGCTTTCTCATCCTCATCCACTACCCTCGACCTCATCTGGGTTCGCTCGCAGTTCCCTGCGCTCGCGCAAACTGTTAACGAACATCCGGCGGTTTTTCTGGATGGGCCAGGGGGTACGCAGGCGCCGCGGCAGGTGATTGATGCCATCGCGGACTATCTGGCGCGCAACAACGCCAACACCGGCGGCGCTTACCACACCAGTCGTAACACCGACCGCATGATCGCGGAAGCGCGGTCGGCGATGGGCGACTTTCTGAATTGCGATGCGGATGAAATCGTTTTCGGCCCAAACATGACGACCCTGACTTTCGCGATGAGCCGCGCGCTCGGGCGCGAACTCGGCCCCGGCGACGAGATCGTGCTCACGCTGCTCGACCACGACGCGAATTTCTCGCCGTGGAAGGCGCTGGAAGAAAAAGGCGTGGTCATCCGCACGGTGAAGTTTAACGAAAGCGATTGCACGCTCGACATGGACGACCTGGCGGCAAAAATAAAGATAAAGATCGGGAAGCGCACGCGGCTGGTGGCGGTCGGTTATGCGTCGAACGCGGTGGGCACGATCAACAACGTCGCCGAAGTGGTGCGGCTGGCGCGGCAAGCGGGAGCATTGAGTTACATCGATGCCGTCCACTACGCTCCGCACGGACCGATTGACGTGCGCGCCCTCGACTGCGATTTCCTGGTCTGTTCGACGTACAAATTTTTCGGTCCGCACATGGGCGTTCTCTACGGCAAGCGCGAGCACCTGAAGAGGTTGCATCCGTATAAAGTCCGCCCCAACACCGACAACATTCCCAACTGTTGGGAATGGGGGACGCTGAACCACGAATGCATCGCGGGAATCAAAGCCTGCGTGGACTACTGGGAAGCGCTCGGCCGTCGCGCGAAGCCCGAGGTCACGACCCGGCGCGCTGCGATCCTGGCCGCGCACGAAGCGATTCATGGGCACGAGCGCAAGATGATGGAGAAGATGATCGCGGGCTTGCTTGCGATTCCCGGATTGAAGCTGTACGGCATCAGCGACCCGCGGCGCTTCGAGAATCGTTGCGCGACGATAGTGGTCCGCATCGAAGGCCACACGCCGCTGGAGTTGGCAACGAAACTCGGCGAGCGCGGCTTCTTCACCTGGGACGGAAACTACTATGCCCTGAATCTCACCGAACAGTTGGACGTCGAGCGGCTGGGAGGGTTTCTGCGCATCGGGCTCGTGCACTACAACACAATGGAGGAAGTGGAGAGGCTGCTCGCGGCGCTGCGGGAGATCGTCAAATGTTAGATACGAAATCTCTGAGAAAAATTGCAATTGCCGCGACAACGATACTTCTTTTTCTCAGTAGCGCCGCAGCTCAGAAACGTACCACGCCGCGAACGGTCGAAAAGTACAGGTCGCCGGACAGCGCCCTCGTCGCGATCATTACGTCTACGCAGGCGCCGGAGGCAACCCGCGAGAGCCGGGTCGAAATTCGTCGCAAATCTGGAGAATTGCTAGCGAGGAGGAACTACTTTTCGGAAGGCGGGGAACAAGGGTTCGGTGTGACAAAAGCCGTTTGGACTCCCGACTCTCAGTTCTTTGTCTACAGTCTCGAAAGTTCCGGTGGACATCAGTCTTGGCATTCGCCTGTCAAGTTCTATGGTCGCAGAAACAGCAAGATTCAGAGTCTCGACGATGCGTTGAACGATGCCGTTATGAATCCGGATTTCTCGATTAGTGCTCCCGACAAAGTGAAGGTTGAGCTATGGTTCAGCAAGAAGGTCTTGACTGTGTCTTTGTCGTCGCTGAAGAAGCGTCATTAGCGCACAGACCGGATCTCCTCGACAGAATCGCCCCTTCCCACCAATGCTAAACTCGCCAGCCCGATAAACAATCCATGTTCAACCACGCCGGGCGTGCCGTTCAACTCCCGCGCTAGCGCCGGAGGGTCGTCGATCTTTCCGAAACTGCAATCGAGAATCTGATTGCCGTTGTCGGTGAGGAAAGGACTGCCGTCGGGTTTCGTGCGCAATTTGGGCGATGCGCCGAGTGACACGATCTTTTTCTCGACCACGGTTCGCGCAAACGAAATTACTTCAACCGGCAAAGGAAATTTGCCGAGCACGGGAACGATTTTTCCCGAGTCCGCGACCACGACCATCTTCTTGGACGCCGACGCCACGACCTTCTCGCGTAGCAGCGCACCGCCGCCGCCTTTGATCAGGTTCAGCTTGGGATCGACCTCATCGGCGCCATCGATGGTGATGTCGATTTCCGGATGTTCGTCGAGCGTGGTCAGCGGAATGCCGAGGCGGCGCGCCAGGTCAGCGGTCTGGACGGAAGTCGGGATTCCAATAATTTTCAGTCCCGATTTCACGCGCTCGCCGAGAGCAACGACCGCGAAGTATGCGGTTGAGCCAGTGCCCAATCCGACGATGTCCCCGTCACGCACCAGCTTCGCGGCCGCGCGGCCGGCGGCTTCTTTTTCTTCTTCATGCGCCATCAGTCACCCACAAATCCGATGGAGGGACGGGCGTCCTCGCCCGTCCGCCGGGCGGGGACGCCCGGCGCTCCACCGGCAAGTTTGCATTCTAGTTCAAAATCATCTTCCCCAGAATCTCCTTGAGTAACTTGGCGGCGACTGTGGCGGTGATTTGGGTGTTGTCTTGCGCGGGATTGAATTCCACGATGTCGGCGCCCGCGATTTTTCCGGTGATGGCATGAAGGTGCGCGATCGCTTCTCTGACCGACATGCCTCCGGGCTCGCGATGCGAAATGCCGGGGGCAAAGGCGGGATCGAGCGCGTCCATGTCGAAGGAGATGTAGATGGGGCCGTCGACTTTCATGCGCTCGAGCGCGGGCAGGTGGCGCATTTCGATGACTTCGACGCCGAATTTCTTGGCTTGCTCGCGTTGATGCCCAGTCATAGTCCGAATGCCGACCTGGATCAACCGCTTGGCCGCGCCCTCTTCCATGATGCGCGCAAATGGGCAGGCGTGCGACAGCCGGTTGCCTTCGAGTTCGTCATAGAGGTCGGGGTGGGCATCGAAGTGGAGGATGGTCAGTCCGGGGATGCGCTTGGCGAAAGCGCGGACAATTGGCAGCGTAATCGAGTGGTCGCCGCCCAGGCAGACCGGACGCAAGCCCTTGTCAAGCAATTCGCCGACTTTCGCTTCGATCGCGGTGAACGGCTCATCGAAGGTGAATTTCAAATCGCCGGCATCGCAGTACGTACCTTCGACGCTGAGGTCGACGCCGGTTTCTGTCCACGAGTTCGACGAAATGGAATTGAAAGCCACACGGATGATCGGCGGCGCTCCGGCCGCTCCACGCAACCAGGAAGAGTTGGCGTCGAATGGGATGCCGAGAATCACAGGGGTTCCTGGTTTGGCTGCGTCGGGACGAAGTGCCATGGGAGTATTCCTCTGGTTTCAGAATAATTGCCGCGAGCGCATCTTGCAGTGACCGGCGGCACAGCGGCTCTTTGTTGTGTGGGGACGGGGCTGTGCCCCGTCCGGGCGGGGCACAGCCCCGCCGCCACACAACTCCATTTCTTCCGGCTGAATCGGCCACACAGGGCGGCTCATCCGTTATTCTATAGAAGACCTTTTATGGCGACTTCAATTCGGAATACCAGCGGGGGCGCGGCTCCTGCAATCATTGAAAACTACGAACGGGAACGTGTGTTTGGGCTGTTCCGGCAATTTGGATATCTGGAGGCCGAACTGAACCCGCTCGGCCTGCTGCCACCGCAACCGCATCCCGACCTTGAGATCGACAACGAGTGGGCGCGGGAAGCGCGTCGCATTTATTGCGGAAGCGTAGGCGTGGAGTTCATGCATATCGCCGACCCGGAGCGGCGGCGCTGGATTCAGGAACGCATCGAGGGGGAACCGGCCGCAGTCGACCAGGAACGCGCGCTGGACTTGCTGGTGCGGGCCGAACTGTTTGAGCAGACGCTGCAGCAGCGATATCTGGGCAACAAACGTTTTTCACTCGAAGGCAACACGTCTTTGTTGCCGGCGATGGATGAGGTTCTGGACGTGGCCGGCGAGCGCGGTGCGGTGGAACTGGTGATGGGCATGAGTCATCGGGGACGCCTGAACGTCATTATTCATTTGGCAAGGCGTCCGCCGGAGCAGGTGTTTGCCGAATTTGAGGATGTGGATCCACGCAGCGTACTGGGGTCGGGCGACGTGAAGTACCACATGGGCGCGACCGGCGAGTACGTCACCAAGAGCGGCAAGAAAATTCATATCCACCTGGTGTCGAATCCCAGCCACCTGGAAGCGGTGAATCCGGTGACGGTGGGACGCACTCGCGCCAAGCAGGACCGCGCTGGTGAAGGCGGCAAGGCGAAGTATCTGCCGCTGCTGGTGCACGGCGACGCCGCGTTCGCGGGGCAAGGCATCACGGCGGAGACGTTGAATTATGCGGACCTGGGCGGCTACACGGTGGGCGGGACGATCCACGTAATCGTCAACAACCTGATCGGGTTCACGACGAATGCCCGCGAAGAGCATTCCTCGCGCTTCTCCGCGCAACTGGCGCGGCGGCAAGCGATTCCGATCTTTCACGTGAATGGTGAAGACGTGGATGCAGTGATGCGGATCGCGCGCATCGCAACCGAGTACCGCTACAAATTCGGCACGGACGTGGTCGTGGACCTGATCGGCTACCGGCGTCATGGACATAGCGAGGTGGACGATCCCACGGTGACGCAACCGCTGATGTATAGGGCGATCAAACAGCATCCGCCGTTGTACCAGATTTACGGCAAACAAATCCGTATCGAAAATGTCGCGGAGCGAGTGGTCACGATCAAGAGCGAGTACGAGGCCGCACAGAAGAGCGCGACGCAAGTCACCAAAAAGCCGCTGATGCGCGATCTGCCAAAGTACTGGGACAACTACTTCGGGGGCCGGTACAAAGCGGAGTATGAACAGCCCACGGGCGTTGGGCGCGACGAGTTGGTGGAACTCACGGAGCGTTTGACCACGTATCCGGAGGGTTTCCACATCCATCCCAAGGTAAAGAAGTTGCTGGAGCAGCGGCAGGAGATGGGGACGGGCAAGAAGCCGGTCGACTACGGCATGGCGGAGGCGCTGGCTTTTGCCAGCCTGGTGAAGCAGGGAATTCCGGTGCGCCTGAGCGGGCAGGACTCGCGGCGCGCGACATTCAATCAGCGGCACTCGGTGCTGCTCGATATTCAGGATGAATCGGAGTATGTTCCGCTGCGCCACATTGCGCCCGGCCAGGCGGCGTGCGACATCTACAACTCGACGCTTTCGGAAGCGGGCGTGATGGGATTTGAGTACGGTTACAGCCGCGATTATCCCGAGGCGCTGGTGCTGTGGGAAGCGCAGTTTGGCGATTTTGCCAACGTGGCGCAGGCGGTGATCGACCAGTTTGTGTGCGCGGGCGAAGACAAGTGGAACCTGCTGTCAGGACTGGTGCTGTTGCTGCCCCACGGCTACGAAGGCCAGGGTCCGGAGCATTCGAGCGCGCGCATCGAGCGATTTTTGCAGTTGGCGGCGCGGGACAACATCCAGATTTGTCAGCCCTCCAATGCGGGGCAGTATTTCCACCTGCTGCGGCGGCAGGCGCTGCGCAAGTGGAGGAAGCCGCTGGTGGTGTTCACGCCGAAGAGCATGCTGCGGCATCCGGATGCCCTGTCTCCGCTGGAAGATATGACGCATCAGCGGTTTCTGCCGGTGATTCCGGACACCGAAGCGCAGGACGCCAAACGGATTCTGATCTGCACCGGGAAAATCGGACACGAACTTCGCACCGAGCGGCAGAAGCGCAAAGACTTGAACACCGCCATCATCTTCCTGGAACAGATGTACCCATTCCCGGAGGCGGAACTGACGGCAGAGCTGGACAGTCATAGCGCGGCGCGAGATATTGTGTGGGTGCAGGAAGAGCCCGCCAACATGGGTGCGCTTTTCTACATGCTGCCCCGCTTAAGGCACATCGCAAACGACCGGCCAGTGCATTCAGTGAAGCGGTCCGCGAGCGCGAGTCCGGCAACCGGTTCGGCAAAGGCGCACGAGGTCGAGCAGAAGACGTTGTTGGCACTGGCGTTCACGACGCTGGATTGAAAACCTGCGCAACGAGAGAAAAAATAATAGCCCAGGTGCGGTCTTCCGTCCTGGGCTATTTCGGTCGCTATTTCTTCAATGCCGCCGAGACGGGGCAAGCCCCGTCTCTACAGCGACGAACGAATTGGGTTACGGCCAGCGCTTGGCCGCCTCTTCCCAGCCGGCGACGCGTGCCGGGGCGGTTGCACCCTGGGCGGCAACCACCGGCGGAATCCGGACTGGCTGCGGCGGCGCGGTGGCAGTTAAGCTCGGCTTGGGCGCTTCCGCCAGCGGCTCTTTTTCGTCCGAAAGCAGCGGGGCGGCGACGCGCAAGGCCTCAACTTCTTTTTCCAGCCTGGTCAGTTCAAGTTCTTTTTGCCGTAAAACTTCGTACACATTTTTCATGCTTGGGCACCTGTTTGTTAGAACAAGGGATTAAGCGCAGAGTATGGGTTTCACCGGCAATTTGTCAAGGAGAACAGGCACCCGCGAGTACATGGGTAGTTATCGAAGCTTGGTTATCGAAACACCACGACGGCGACCAGGATACCCAGGATCAGGACGACGATCGCCAACAGATTGACGTGGTTCGCCAGCCACGATTCTTGTGCGGGCACTGAGTTTGCCAGGAAGGCCGGTACGAATTCCTCCGGCATTGGCTCCGCGGAGGCGCCCACTGAGTCGGACGCTGCGTCCTGCTCCTGTTCGCGTTGCTCGATCTTTTGTTGCTCGATCTGGTGTTGCTCGATCTCGCCCTGCTCCTGCTCGCGCTGCTCCTGCTCGCGCTGCTTCTTCTCGCGCTGCTTCTTCTCGAAATCCTTCTTCTCGGTCTCCTTCTTCTCACAATCGAGGCAGAGTGTTCTCCCCTCGGAAACGGGGAACCCGCAGGAAGCGCATTTTTGCACGCGGAGCATGGCCTCGGGAACTGAAGCAGGCGCTGGCCCTGGCGATGTCGCTGGCGGTACTACTGGCGAAGATGACGAAATTGCGGGCGACTCGGCGGGAAGGACTGCGGGCTCGGCGAACTCCGGGTGAATGGGGATCGCGGGGGCCTGTGGCGCGCTGCTAAGTGTGGAAGACTCGGCGGGCGTTTCCGGTTCCCGCCTGGGCGCCGGCGCGGGTGCGGAGTTCCGGCGCTGCTCGGCCAGATCGAGGGCCGTCAAAGTGAGGTCGGCCATGCGTTCGAGTGCGATCAGATCGCGCTCTTCGAAAGCGTAGGGATGATCGGAAAATAGTTCGAACAGGCCGCGAACTTCACCGGATCCCCGCAGCAACGGCAAAACGACGATGGATGCGATGCCCAGAGCCCGGCAAGCCTCCAGATTCACGCGCGGGTCGGTTTCCGCGTTGTCGCAGCGCAGCAACTGCCGGCGGCCAATGCTTTCGCCGGTCAATCCGGAACGAACTTGCAGGCGCGCCCCGACTGCCGGCGCGGAAGCGCCAGCGCTGGCGCGGCAAACCATCTCCTCACCGTGGGGCAAAGCGAGAGCGGTTCCAGTCGCGCCGGTGATGTACTGCGCGCGCTCCACTAACAACTGAAGTGCGGAGTCCAGTTCCGCTTCTTCCAGCGCGCGGCTCCCATTGGACGGATCGCCAACCGCGCCGGCCGCTCCAACTGCGGAGGACTGATCCGTCCCCGCGATCGTGTCCTCCGTGCTCGCCGACGGAAATCGGTCTTCGGGTTGGGCGGATCCGTGCATGGAATTGCTGTCCAAGCCACGTTTCGGCAATCAAAAACAGTCAAAGATTACACCGAAAGGGCTGAACCGAGTCTCGCCTTGGAGACTCCGGCTGTCAAGGGCTGGGGGTGATTGCTAGTGCCGACGCAAGCTAGCCGGTGGAGAGCCGGGCGCCTCGCCCGGCGGGACGGGCGAGACGCCCGTCGCTCCACGATATGAGGCAGTTACTGCGATTTTTCGTCTTTGTGCCGCAGCCAGTCGATAAACATCTGTTCCTTTGGTTTGTCGTAGGCCATGAGCAGGTGGCGGATGCTGCGTCCGCTGACAAAGTGGCAAACTTCTTCCGCCAGGTTCTTGGCATGGTCGCCGGCGCGTTCGAGGGATTGCGTCATGAAGATAACCTGCAGGCTGGAGTGGTGCGCGACGTTTTCCGGATTCTCGATGTGGCGCAGGAAGATGAGATTGCGCAGGCGGTCCATCTCGGCATCGGCGCGGAGCACGTCGATGGCCTTCTTGACGTCGCGCTGGGAAAAAGACTGGCCGACATCGGCCAGCATTTTTTCCAGAACCGTCGCCATCTGGGTCAAGTCACGAGCATCCTGTGAGTCGAGCTGGCCTCCCGCGGCTTGCGCGCTGGTGGCAAAGCTCAAGAGCAGATCCCCGATGCGCTCGAGTCCGATCATGACTTTCATGCACGCGAGCAGTTGTCGGGTTTCGGCCTCCGGAACGTGGGTGATGGTCGAGGTCACACCAGAGTCCACTTCCAGGTCAATGGCATCGAGTTCTTTTTCGCACTGCCGGATGGCGTTCAGGCGAGACATGGATCCGGTGGCAATTCCCTCGGCCGCGATGGCCGCAGCCTCGCGGGCCAGTTCGCAGGCTTCCACGGTTCGCTGCACCAAGACTGAGTGCGAGGGCTCAGGCCAAGGTGTTTTTACGCTGGCTGTGCTCATAGGCAAAACCACCCTACTTCATTGGATACCGGATCCGCTCTGGTGGACGTGAGCGGTATCACTCCAGAGTGTGACACACAAATCCCCAGAAAAAGCATACGTCCCGGCGTCACGGGACAGGTTACAACCCGGTGAATTTCTTGTTGTCGCCGAATGAAAAATTAGGCAGTAGCCCAATTCCGCGTTGCCGGGCTGCGAGCTTCGAGCCACGAGCTTCGAGCAAACCATTTGCCCCGCAGCTCGCAGCTCGTAGCTCGCAGCCTACTTACTCGGCAACACAGAACTGGCCCACCACCAAAAGTTACGCGGAATCGGGCTCGGAAGCGGTCAGGGTGAACAAAAAGGTCGAGCCGTGGTTAAGCTCGCTCTCGGCGCGAATCGTTCCTTCGTGCGCGAAAACTATATGCTTGGCGATGGCGAGTCCCAGCCCGGTGCCCCCGGATTCCCGCGAGCGAGCTTTATCGACGCGGTAGAAACGCTCGAAAAGACGGGGCAGATGCTCGGAGGAAATGCCGGGCCCGAAGTCCCTGACGTAGAATTCGACGCCGCTCGCAGCCGCGCGGGCTCCGAGAATAACCTTTTTCCCTGACGCTGCGTACTTCAACGCATTCTCGATCAGGTTGGAAAAAATCTGGTGCATGGCTTCGCGATCCGCATTCACATGGCTGGCGGGGACTGAGTTCTCAATCACCAGTTCGACTCCATACGAGCGCGCCACTTCACGGAAGCTTTCCAGAGCATCCTGCAGCAGTTCTTCGGCGCTAACCCGCTGCATGTCGAACCGCTGCTCGCCCGATTCGACGCGGGCCAGCGTGAGCAGGTCTTCCGTAAGGCGGGACATGCGGGCTGCGTTCTTGCGGATGACTTCCAGGAAGTCGCGCAAGTGATGGTCTTCGAGAGGACTATCGAGCAGCGTCTCGGTATATCCCTGGATGGAAGTCAGCGGTGTGCGCAGCTCGTGAGAAACGTTGGCGATGAAATCGCGGCGGGTCTTTTCCATGCGCTCGGTCTCCGTGAGATCGCGGAGCACCGCGACGGCGCCGCCTCCGGGCATGGGTGCCGCGGTGACGTCGAAGGTACGCCCGGGAGCGATGGTGTTCGAGCGCGCGGAAGTGACGACATGGTCGCGCGCCGCTTCTTGAATCGCGGCGAGAAAGTCCGGGTCGCGGACGCTGTCGATCAACGGCGCATTCAGCCGGGGAGCGCGCAGCAGCAGACGGTCCATGCCGCGATTGGCCCACTGCACGCGCCCGTCGCCATCGACCGCAATCACAGCGTCCTGCATGCTGTTGAGGAGAGTTTCCAGTTCCCGCTGGCTGGTTTGAACGCGAGCGTAACTTTCTTCCACACGGTGCGTCGTCTTGTCGAGTGCCGACGCTACCTGCCCGATCTCGTCACTCGAAGTGGACGCGATTCTGGCGGTCAGATCCCCGGCCGCCACGCGCTCGGCAAAATTCACGATCCGCTGCAGACGCCAGCCAACATACTGAGAAGCGGCCGCCGCCACTAGCACCGCGAAAACGAAAGCGGTGAGCGATCCCCAGAACAGGGCCATGTTCAGCGGGCGATCCGCAGTCTCGATCTCGGGCAATGGATACGCCAGGCGCACCGCTCCCCCAGAAACCGGCGCCGCCACGTACACAAAAGGAACGCCGAGACTCTGACTCTTACGTTCGTCCACGCCGACTTCACCGGCAAGGGCGGAAGCGAACTCCCTGCGATGTGCGTGATTCTCCATCCTGCTGGGATCGGCTTCCGAATCGGCCAGCACCTTGCCGGTGGGATCAATGACGGTGGCACGCGCCCCCGCAGCCTGCCCCTCCTGGGCGGTAATGTCGGCCAGGGAGTGCTGCCGGTCGGTTTCCACGCGATGGGCAAACATCAAGGTTTTCTGTTTGAGATTGCGCTCGATCTGCTCGCGCAGGGTGCGTTCCCAGACCTTGTGCACGGTCAACTGCAACGTGATCGCGGTTACGCCAATCACCAGCAGAAACACAAACATCAATTTAACGAAGATGCGACTTCTCAACGCGCTACCTCAAAGCGGTAGCCCGCCCCCCGTACCGTCTTCAAATAACGCGGGTTCTCCGGATCGGGCTCAATCTTTTCACGGATACGTCGCACATAAACGTCCACCGAGCGCGGCGTGACGTACGCCGTATCCCGCCACACCGAGTCGAGCAGCTGGTCGCGAGTGAAAACGCGTCCGGCGTGCCGCATGAAGTGGTCGAGCAGCCGGAATTCGGTGGCCGTGGTCGGCACCTGTTTCCCGCGAACCGTCAACGTCATCGCGCCGGGGTCAATGTGAATTTCGTCAATCTTGGTTGGCAGCGGCGGCAGCGGACGCTCAAAACGACGAAGCACCGCTTTGACGCGCGCCACCAGTTCGCGCGGGCTGAAAGGCTTGGGGATGTAATCATCGGCGCCCAACTCCAACCCCAGAACGCGATCCGCCTCGCCGCTCTTGGCGGTCAGGAAAATCACCGGCACCGACGCCAGCGACAACGACTGCCGGATCTGGCGGCAAAGCTCCAGACCGTCTTTTCCCGGCACCATGATGTCCAGCAGAAACAGCGCCGGACGCTGGCGTTCGGCATCGGCCACGACCAGATTGCCGGTCGAGTAGAGCCGCACATTAAAGCTGGCCCCTTCCAGATGATGGCGAACCAGGCGGGAAATATCCGGGTCGTCTTCCACTACATAGATTGTCGGCTTCACGCGAACCATTGTAGCTGGGAAGTGTGACGATTCGATACAAGGAGCGGAGGGCCACATTCTGCGGCGGCCCACTCAACGCAGCGACATTCCGGCATCGGCGCAAAAATCCATCGCCACAAATTCCCTGCGCAGAAATTTCGGGAAGGCCGCGGCGGCGATCATGGCGGCATTGTCGGTGGAAAGAGCGCGCGACGGAAAGAGAACGGGAAGGCCATGCATCCCCGCTTCGCGCTCAAACGTGGTCCGCAATTCACGATTGGCGGCCACGCCGCCGCTTACAAAGAGAGTTCGAACGTCATACTCGCGCGCCGCCGCCAGCGTCTTCATGACCAGATCGTTGACCATGGAGCGCTGGAAAGAAGCCACCAGGTTGAGGGTTTGCCGGTCGCAGAGCCTGAGACAGTCTTCGAGAGTCGGCTCGTCGATGCCTGCGAGCGCCTGGCGGCGAGCCTCAATCGCAGGCTTCAGGTTCTGCGTCTCGACGTAGCGCAAAACCGCCGTCTTGATTCCGCTGTAGGAAAAATCGAAGTGTGGCCCGTCTTCTTCCGCCCCAGGTTGCTTAGGGTCGAATTGCTTATGACCGAATTGCTTCTGATCGCCTTGCTTCTGATCGCCTTGCTTGTGATCGCGCCGGTCGCGATGCTTGATCTGCGCAATCTGGAACTTGACCGCCTGCGGATCGCCATGCGGTGCCAGCCGGTCGATGATCGGTCCTCCGGGATAACCCAGTCCCAGCAGCTTCGCGACTTTATCGAACGCCTCTCCGGCGGCGTCGTCGCGAGTGTGGCCGATGTTCCGGTAGGTCCAGAGATTTTCCTGCACCTCGGCGAGATAAAGATGCGTGTGGCCGCCAGAGACAACCAGCGCGAGCACCGGGAAATGAAGCTCGGCCTTTTCGCTTTGCCGCTGCTCGAGCAACACGGCATGGATGTGTCCCTCAAGATGGTTCACGGCGATCAGCGGCTTCTCCAGCGCAAAGGCCAGCGCCTTGGCAAAGCTGATGCCAACGAGCAGCGCGCCCGCCAGTCCCGGGCCTTGCGTGACCGCAATGGCATCGACGGACTCATAAGTCTGTCCGGCCTCGGCCAAAGCTTGGCGCACTACCGGAACGATGGCGCGCAAGTGCTCACGCGAGGCGAGTTCCGGAACCACTCCGCCATAAGGCTGGTGGGTGGCGATCTGCGAGGCAACCACGTTCGACAAAATCTGCTGCCCCGAGCGCACCACGGCCGCGCCTGTCTCGTCACAGGAGGTCTCGATGCCGAGGATGTGCGCGTCAGGCATAATTAGCTCTTAGCTCTTGGCTCTTGGCTGTCTAGAGCCGGTCTCACAAATGGTTTTGGGTAGGGCACGGCTTCAGCCGTGCCGCCCAGGGCCACAAAGAGTGCGGGCTTTAGCCCCTGAGGGCCGGATATCACGTCCCGGAAAACTGTTTATAAGACCAGCTCTAGTTTACGCGACTGCCGACTGACTACCGATGTCTGACGCCAAACAACTCGCGACGGAAATCGTCCGCACCCTGCGCGAGCGCGGACACCAGGCCTACTTCGCCGGGGGATGCGTCCGCGACCTGCTGCTTGGCCACGAGCCTGCCGACTACGACGTTTCGACCGACGCAACTCCGCGGCAGGTCATGCAAATCTTCCCGCAGACATTCGCCGTCGGCGAGCAGTTCGGAGTGGTGCTCGTGCCGCTCCAACACGACGACTCCCCTACCACGCTCCCCGGTGGAGCGACGGGCGCCCTCGCCCGTCACGGCGAGCGCAGCAACGCCGCAGTCGAGGTCGCGACCTTCCGCTCGGATGTGGGCTACTCCGACGGCCGTCATCCCGACGAGGTCCGCTTCAGCAAAGATCCCCGCGAAGACGTGCAGCGCCGCGATTTCACCATCAATGGCATGATGCTAGATCCGGCAACGAACGAGATCCTGGATTTCGTAGGCGGGCGCGACGATCTGAAGGCCGGAATCGTGCGCGCCATCGGCGAGCCCGAACGCCGTTTCGCCGAAGACAAACTCCGCATGTTGCGAGCCGTGCGTTTTGCCGCGCGCTTCGATTACAAGATCGATCCCGCGACTCTGGCTGCGATACAGCGGCTGGCTGCTCAAATTCACCAGGTTTCGTCCGAACGAGTGCGCGAGGAACTGACGAAGATGCTCACGGAAGGCCGCGCCCGCCGCGCTTTTGAATTGCTGGACACGACCGGCCTCTTGCGGGAAGTCCTGCCGGAAATCGCCGCCATGAAAGGAGTGAAGCAGCCGCCGCAGTTCCATCCCGAAGGCGACGTGTTCGTGCACACGCTGCTTCTGTTGGAGAAACTGCCGGCCGGCGTTTCCGGTTCCGTTTCCGCTTCCGTATCGAAGACGCTCGCCTGGGGAGCGCTGCTGCACGATGTAGGCAAGCCGCCAACCTTCCGCGTCGCGCCCGACCGCATCCGCTTCGACGGCCACGTGGAAGTCGGCGTCAAAATGGCCGCCGCAATCTGCCGCCGCCTGCGCTTCTCGAACTATGAGACCGATCGGATTCTGGCGCTGGTGGCGAATCACATGCGCTTTGCCGAAGTGCAGCGCATGAACCAATCCACGCTGAAAAAGTTCCTTCGCCTGCCCGCCTTTGACGAGCATCTGGAATTGCACCGCCTCGACTGTCTTTCCAGCCACGGCCAACTCGACTCGTATGAGTACTCGCGCGAACAGTTGCGTTCCTTGCCGCCCGAAGCAATCCGCCCCACTCCGCTGATTACCGGCCAAGACCTGATCGAAGCCGGTTATGAGCCCGGTCCCCGCTTCAAAGAGGTGCTGGCAGCGGTCGAGGACGCCCAACTGGAGGGTCGACTCGTGTCACGCGAGGCGGCGATGGTGTATGTACGGCGAGAGTTCCCGGTGTAACTCCGAAGAGTAATGGAGAGACGGGCGTCCTCGCCCGTCCGCACCGAACCCTACCAGAGCCGAGTAACCTTTCCAAATTTGTCATCCTGAGCAAAGCGAAGGACCTGCTTCTTGCGGCGAACTGAAGATCCCTCGTTCGACAGAATGACAAACGTCGGCGCAGGGGGGAAACACGTCGCCGTTTGTCAGGAAAGCAGTTCGCGATAGAAATCATCTTCCTTAGGAATTGCGCCCCGCTCGACTGCGTCGAGCAGGAGGGTTCGTAGAATCTCGAAGGAGTCGTGAAGCCCAGCAAAAAGCCTATCTTCAGTGACGGGCTCTCCGTGCACGGCCTTCGATCTTACGCCATATAGGGCCTTGATGTTTTTGAACGCGGCAATCCTGTCCGGCCCGCGCTTGGCAACAATGGTCGCTGTAGAAAGCGCAACCCGATATACGAGTTCGGAGCTAATCCCGAGCAGTGACTCAACCCCAGCCCATACACGGGCCACGGCAGCCCGGGGATCCTTCGCGTACCTCCAGTCAACAGCGGCCTCAAGGGCAAAGCGGAAGCGTTCATCGCTTGCGGCCAACTGATTGAACCGTTCAAAGTTCGTGGAGAACCACGATGCCTCCGCTGAATCAAATGGTGTTGACCGTGTCTCTTTAGGGACAAGTAACCGCAGATGGTAATCGAGAAGTCCGCCCTGAAAGGCAGGTAAGCTCCCTCTTGGCTCGAACACGGCCTTCTCCGGCCCCTCCTCCGCGAGTTGCTGCCGGAAGTGCGGAGCCACAGCCTTCTGATGGCCTGCAATGAAGTTCCAAGAATAGGAGGAACAAGCCGGGCAGAGGTGCCTTGCGAACCCTCGAATCACAAGAAGAGCTGACACCAGCCAGCACTTATTCAATGCGTCGTAGCCCGGTGTGGCGGCGGCACTAACCGGGCACGTAACCTCGGCAGTAGCCGAAGCTGCAAGGGGTTCGAGAGTAGCCCACTCACGAAAACCTACTGCACCCGCCGCGGCCAAGTCGAAGACCGTGAGTTGCATTTGCAAGCGACGCAACGTGAGTGACGACCCCAAATCGAAACTCTGATCGGCCAGGTTGAGGTCGCACACCAGCACATTCCACGTGTCTTGATGGGTTTGCGGTTCAAGGTTCGCGATCATCAATCCAAATGGGCAAAGCGCCCTCATCCCCGGTGGTAAGTATAGCGCGCGTAGCCGAGCGTCCCACGTCTCACGGTTTTCAAGACTTGGGATGCCGCGGGCGCCTTCACTTCTGCAATCTGACCTCTGCCCTCTGACCTTTTTCATCACATCCAGCCTGTGTGCGCCATCACAGACTTCCAGCCCGACCAGTGCGACAATGTTCTCTGATTAGGGCAGTGTAGAGCTGTGTCCGTCTCCAGAGACGGTCTGCGAAGCCGCCCCGAACCCATTTTCAGCTCTTTGACAATGTAGATTGATCCGCTGAGCAGGCATCACCCTCCCGAATCGGGACGAGAATGGAGCATTTCTCCCGCTAAGTCGTTGGTTCTCAAAGATTTTAGCTGTAAGCCCTTTAAACTCAAAGATTTTGCGGCATTTTTTGCCTAACTCTATGATTCCAAAAGATCGAGGATGAAATTTTTTTTATACTAGTCATCTGTTAACTAAAGAGTAACTAGGCGGCAGGTCTCAGAACGACCGCCAGAGGGACGAGCGTTCTCGCGGCCCACCTTCAATCATGGCATCGGCCTTTCGCGGGCGAGGCGCCCGCGCCACACAACCTATTCCTCGTTCCTATCCCGGTCCTGCGACGTTGTCTGGGCCGCATCGGCTGCGCCCGGGACGGGCTTTTGCAAATCGATCAACGGCAATCCTGCTTTCTTCAGTTGCTCGTTCAGTTCCGGAATATCTTTCGCCTTGAGCTGGCCCCACGTGGACAACTGCTCCACCAGCGCCTTTTCCAGTTCCACGAACATTGCGGTTTGCTGGGTTGTCGGCGCGGCGTCGGCGGTATCGAGAGCGCTGACGAGGGTGCTGAGGCCGCTGTTCAGACGAGACAGGCTGCGGCCTTCGGGAGTGCTCAGGTAGCGCGTACCGTAGCCGCCTTCTTCGCCCTCGATGGGCGCCGCTTTGGCTTCCAAGTCAGCGGCCGTCTTCTTGATCGCATCCGGCCCGCCCGCGAGCGATTTCAGCTGCGATCGCAGGCTGCGCACCTGTTGCAGGGCTTCGTAGTCCCGGTGAAGAGCGTCGGCAATTTTCTGGTCGAGTTCGAATTGCCGGCGCAGGTCTTCCGGCGATGTCTTCACTCGCGGATCCATTTTCACAGCGAGCGGCTGCGTGTAGCTCTTGCCGCCAACCGAGAGCACGACTTTGTACTGTCCGGGCAGCACAGCCGCGCCGAGCGGATACCGCGGCGTGTCGTGGTAGATGGCCGAGATCGGATACTCGTGCTCGAGCACGTCGGGCGCGGGATACGTCAGGTCCCAGAGGAAGCGATGCATGCCCGGCGCGGCCGACAAGGTTCGCGCGGGACGCACCCAGTACATCGGCACATTCAGTTCTTTCGCGTTGACCGTCTCGGGCTTGTCGGCGCTCGAAAAGTGGCGCACGACGCGGCCTGAGCCGTCGCCAAACTCGAGCGCTAATTCTGGCCTGCCGGCGCTGGAAAGGTATCGCACGACATGTCCTGATGCTGTGTCGACAATTTCCAAAGTGACGGGACCAGAAGCCGCGGTTTTCAACCAGTAGTCGATCATCGCGCCATCCGGAGGATTCTGTCCGGCTGGCTCTTCCGGCGGCAGAGGCGTGTCGGTGTTATTGTTGCGGCGGACGCGGTATGTGAGTTGCGGCGCGAAAAGATGCACGGGAGCTTTTGCGATCTCGGAGTTGAACTGCCGCAGCGGCGTGATGTTGTCGAGGATCCAGAACGAACGCCCGTGAGTTCCGACGACAACATCGTCATGATGAACGACGAGATCGCGGATTGAAGTCGGCGGCAGATTCATCTTCAGCGACTGCCAATGGTCGCCGTCGTCCCACGACACATACACGGTGCGTTCGGTTCCGGCAAAAAGCAGCCCCTTGCGTTCCGGATCTTCCCTCACCGTGTTGACGGGCTCGTTATCGGGCAGTCCGCTTACAATCTTCTGCCACGTCTTCCCGCCGTCGTGCGTGCGGTAGATATAAGGATGCAGGTCATCGAGCCGGAAGCGGTTCACCGCGGCGTAGGCGATCGCGGTGTCGAAGTGCGAGGCATCCATCTGCGCCAGCTTGCTCCAGGGCGTCAATTCGGGAGGGGTCACGTTCTGCCAGTTCTTGCCGCCGTCGTGCGTCACGTGAATCAGGCCATCGTCGGTTCCGGCCCAGATCAGATTGGCGTCTTTCGGCGATGGAGCAATCGAATAGATCACGCCGCGATGCTTGCCCTTCGCCGGATCAGCCTCGACAAACGGCCCGAGAGTCGCAGGAGAGCCTGGGTCTTCGCGAGTCAGGTCGGGGCTGACGATCTGCCAACTGTTGCCACCATCGCGGGTTTCAAAAAGGACGTTCGAGCCGAGATACAGCATGTGCGGATCCGCCGCCGAGAAAATCAACGGCGCGGTGCGGTTGAAGCGATACTGCCCGGTGCGCAGAACCACCGGCGAAACGTCGCGCGTCTGCCCGGTATTGCGGTCGAACACCGTAACTTTGCCGCCGTAAATCAGATTGGGGTGCAGCGGATCGGGCGCGACGTAGCCGTATTCTTCAACCCCAACGGTTGTCCAGTCGCGAAAAGTGATTTCGCCAAAGTCACTGCGGCTGGCGGTACCGATGGAGCCGCTTTCCTGCTGGCCGCCATAGACCCAGTAGGGAAACTCGTTGTCGGTGATGACGTGATAGAACTGCGCGGTGGGCTGGTTGTACCAGGAACTCCAGGTCTGGCCGCCATTGACGCTGATGGTCGCGCCCTGGTCCACGGCGAGCGCGATAATGTCGGGGTTTTCGGGATTGATCCAGATGGTGTGGTAGTCGTCGCCGCCGGGCGCGCCTTTGATGGCGGTAAAGTTCTTGCCCGCGTCGGTCGAGCGATACGTCGAAGTGTTGGCGACGTAGATCACATCTTTATTTTGCGGATCGACGCGCACGCAGGCGAAGTCATCGCCGCGTCCCCAGACGCGTTCCTCGGTATTGACGAGTTGCCAGCTTTCGCCGGCATCGTCGGAGCGATAGACGCCGCCGTTCTTCCGCGCGTCCACCAAGGCGTACATGCGATCGGGATCGCTTCGCGAAACGGCGAGGCCGATGCGGCCCAGCTTATCGGCCTCAGCCGGCAATCCTTTCGTGATTTGCCGCCAGTTGTCGCCGCCGTCGGTTGATTTGTAGAGACCACTCCCCGGGCCGTCATAGCTGCCACCGGTCGTCCACGGTGGACGGCGCGAGGCCCACATGTCGGCAAAAATCACCTGCGAGTTTCGCGGATCGAACACCAGGTCAATCGCCCCGGTGTTGTCATCTTTATAAAGAACTTTTTGCCACGTCTGGCCGCCATCGAGCGAGCGGTAAACGCCGCGCTCGGCATTCGGACCATAGGGATGCCCGAGGGCGCCCACAAAAACCCGGTTCGCGTCTTTGGGATCGACGAGGATCGATCCAATCTGCTGCGCGTCGCGCAGTCCCAGATGCTGCCAGGTAAGGCCCGCGTCGGTCGATTTGTAGATACCGTCGCCTACCGAGAGATCGGGGCGACGCAATCCTTCTCCGCTACCGACATAGATCGTGTTCGGATTCGACGGCGCCACCGCCAGCGCTCCAATCGAACCGGAGGGCTGGGCGTCGTTTGGTTGATCGTCGAAAATCGGATTCCAGGTGTGGCCGAAGTCGGTCGTCTTCCAAACTCCGCCGTTGTTCGGCGCCATGTAGAAGACATTCGGCTGGCCCGAAACGCCGGAAATCGCCACGGTCCGGCCGGCGCGAAACGGCCCGATCATGCGCCACTGGAGTTCCTGGTACATCGCCGGGTCATACTGCTGGGCGGAAATCGCGAAAGGAAAAAGCAAAACACAGAGCGAGGCGAGCAGAATCCAGAAGAAGCGCTTGTTCACGATGAGTCCTCGAAGAAAAGCCAAGGATAAACCACGGCGGCGGGAAATGGACAGCGTGGTCGGTTCGTAGCGGTGGGTCTGTTTCCGAGTTGCCCGTGAGTCAGGCTGAACCAGCAATCGCCACATCGCTCCATCGGTAATCACTAGCCGACTTCACGGGAGCGATCCGGTTGCGCTGAGAACGTGGTCTGCTAACCCGTTCATAGAACTTTCGAGGCTTGGTCCTACTCTCACGCTTCCACACCGGATAGCCAGTTAGGATCGATGTGCGAATGCGGCAGACGGACCAGCGATAGAATCGGCCTCATTTCCAAGGTCCATGGCTGCGATGAGGCCGCTGTTCACGGTGAATACGTGGAGAACCTCGCTATCCGAAAGAACATCCCCTTGAAGGCTCTTGACGAGTTGGTGCACCCTGACGCGGGTCTTGCCTCCATCTTCCTCTGTCATCGCAAGCGGTTCGACATACGGATCGAACTCACCCCATTGTCGAGTCCAGTAGGCGCGGATCTCTTCCTTTCCGACGACCTTGCCGCCCTCCGAAGCCTTGGGCCAGCTCACGTCCTGCGTCATCAGTGCTAATGCACCGTCGATGTCCCGCTTGTTGAATGCGGAGTACGCCTGCTCAATAAGGGTCTTAGTGTCTGCCATTCATCCTCCTACAACGCTTGCCATGCACTCGGTTCTCGTTATCCGGCCAGTCCACATTATCGCTGACGAGCTTCAGCAAAAGGAAGGGCGAAGCGGCACCGTGTTCATCCTATTTCTGCCCTTCGATCGGTAAGCCGATAGATAACGGGAAACGCCCTTCTCGTCACGCTGCTCCCGGTTTGTCATCAACTCGGAAACTGGTCTCTCCCGCTATCAGCAGCGGCGCATTCGCTGAAGTCGTCCGCTCTACGGGACAACGGAAGCCGAAGCAACCGGCGCGCTCGCCAGATAGCGCCGCAACGCGTTCTGCCATGCCGGCATGCGGATTCCGTACGCGTGGAGGCTTGCCGGCGACAGCACCGAATAGGCAGGCCGCCGCGCCGGACGCGGGAATTCGGCGGTAGTCACGGGTTTGACCGCGGCCGGCATCCCAGACGCGCGCACGATTTCGGTGGCAAACTCGTACCACGTGCAGTTGCCGGAATTGGTGACGTGCACGATCCCGCGAGCGGATGCGCGGCAAAGTTGCACGAGAGCGGATGCGAGATCGCGCGTGAAGGTCGGGCTGCCACGCTGATCGTTCACCACGGAAATCTCAGGACGGGTTGACGCCAGCTTCAGAATCGTTGCCGGAAAACACTTGCCTCCGTGCCCGAACAGCCACGAAGTCCGGGCGATGCAGACCTCGGGCAGGATCTCGAGAAGCCGTTCCTCGGCGCGGGCTTTACTCTCGCCATAAACGCTGGTCGGCTTTCTGGCATCGCTGTTCTGGTAGGGCGATCCTTTGCTGCCATCGAAAACGTAGTCCGTGCTCAGGAACATCAATCGCGATCCGGCTTCGCGGGCAGCCTGCGCCACATTGACGGCGCCCTCGCAATTCACCGCGAAGGCCAGGTCGCGGTTCGACTCGCAGCCATCCACGTCGGTGTAGGCAGCGGACAAGATTACCCAGTCGGGACGGGAATCGCGAATCACGTCGCCAACGCGCGCGCGGTCTCGCAGGTCGGCATCTCTGGAAGACAGCGCGGTTAGTTGCTCACCGCTCATCTCCTTACCGCTCAGTTCCTGAACCAGTTCCTGGCCAAGCAGTCCGGATGCACCGAATACCGTGACGCGCATAGCGGCATTGTAAATGGGAACTCCGCAAACAGGATTGAAAGCTGCGCGCCTTTATCTTCTTATCTAGAACTTGCTTCATAAACCGGTTTCAGAGGGGACGGGCAGTTCCCTCAGGGGCTAAAGCCCAGTGTTTATGCGGTTCGTAGGGGCCCGGCGGAAGAGGCTGCTGAAAGGATCATCTTCCTAACTCGGTAGCGCCTCAGCGGCTGAAGCCGCCGCTGATTTTGCGGCACTTACGGCGCGGCTGAAGCCGCGCCCTTTCAAAACAAAGTCAAAACCCGAGTTTTTCCGCAGCCTGTGAAGCCGGGCCCTTTCAAAGAACCGTTCATGAAGCACGTTCTACTCGGTCCCAGTCGATTGCGGTGTTCGTACCCGCCGTCGCAGTGCGTGCAGGATGAGCGATCCGCTGATGCCGAAGCAGACCACGGCGGCAAACGCCACCAGATCCAGCGCACGGCGCGTCATTCGGAAGTAATCCGCGAACAGCGCGACCATGGCACAGACAATGCCGAGGACGTTAAGCCAGAGGGGAGAATGAATATTCGGAAAGTCCCGGCGAAACCAAACCTGGAGCAGCAGCGCGGCCAGCCCGATCGCCGCCACCACCACCAAAGCGACGGGACTGAGAAAAGCATTCGGCCCCGTATAGATCACGACCAGCGCAAGCGCCAGAAGGAGCAGACCTGAAGCGATCACCGTCCATCGGCGCGCTACGCCCGACCCGGAACCCGTCACCGAGCGATCTCCTCGCCTTTCCGCATATTGCCATTGTATTCCGTCGGCCTTTCCTCCTGCGCTCGGGAGTTGCTCGGCATCCATTCCGCCGGGCGATGCTCGCCGTGCGACATGGCGTAGAGGACCAGTTCCACCCGGCTCGAAATCCCCACCTTATCGAAGATGCGCAGCAGATATTTTTTGATGGTGTGTTCGCTGAGCCCCAGTTCGACAGCGACTCCGCGGTTGGTCAAGCCGTCGGCCACGAGCGCGACCACCTGCTCCTCGCGAGGCGTCAACAAAGACCCCCCATGTGAGTTGAAGACACGCAGAGTGGGCACCTCCGATAAAGCATCCACCGCGTAATTCGTCTGCTGGCTGTTGATCCAAACCTCTCCCTGGAAAACGCAATGAATGCACTTGCAGAGCATGGGAAAAGGTGTGTGGGTAAAAAGGAAAATGCCCTTCGCGCCAGCGCGCAAGGCATTCACCACCTGTTCGCGGTCATCGCTCTCGACCAGCAGCACGGGAGCGACCTTCGGATACGAAACTCGCAACCAGCGCAGCAGGCTACAATCTGCCAGGTGGTTCCCCGCAATCAAGACCACGTCGACGTGATTCGACTGCATGAAGTCGTGGAGAGCAGACGCCTCTAAAGCGACAGCAGAAACCTGAAAGTCCCGCCGGTTTTTCAAGGCCCGCGTCAAGAGTTGAGATTGAATGGGACTCGAATCGGCGACCAGGACTTGCACTGCTTCGGTCCCGACCGGCTCGGTTCCCGCGGACTGTTTCGCGGAGCGCTTGGTTTTCACGCTACCATCATGCCCAAGAGCGCACGGACCGGATGTAGGCCCCGTCACACCATGTTGGTGATGAATTCCGCGCTGCGTACCTACTTTCGCAGGGCTACTCTTGTGCGCAACTTTCGTAACGGCATTCTTCTACCCGGAGCGCGCCCGGGACCGGAAACCCCAGTCCTGGCGGCCCCGCTGCTGATTTCATCACTTTTCCGATGGCTGGAACGTGCCCTGTACCGTGGTGGACAGTACTTTCCAAGTCTTGTTGTGCTCGGGACGCAGCGGTACTTTCGTGGTAACAGCTCAAACGCCCGAGCTGCTTGGTTCGCCGTTCGGAGCAACGGTGAGAGACCGGAGATGAATGTATTTACTAAACAAGTCGTTTTGGGGGCTGTGGGCATGCTCATCCTACAGTTAGCCGTGGTCACCCCCGCTCAGGAGACTGTACCGTCGGCTGTTTCGGCGCCTGGGGCCTCTGCTCCGCCAACCGGCAAGCTCGCGGCGGCGGAGAGCTCGCAGAGCCAGGACCGGTCCGGCACGGACGGTTCCACCAGCGGAGCGATCACACAACCCGGAAGAGCGGGTGGCATGGGAGATCCTGCATTCGGAGGGGAACGCCATCCGCTTTATCGGCTTTCGAAATCGGACACCGTGGACGTAAATTTCACTTTTTCTCCCGACTTTAATCAGACTTTGACGGTGCAGCCCGACGGCTTCGTGGCACTGAAAGGTGCGGGCACTCTGTTAGCGGAAGGACTCACGGTGCCCCAGATGCAGCAGGCGGTTACCTATGCCTACCGCGGCTTTCTGCACGAGCCCGAGGTCACCGTGACCTTAAAGGATTTTGACAAGCCCTACTTCCTCGCTTCGGGAGAGGTGGCGCGGCCAGGGAAATATGAGCTGCGCGGGGATCTGACCGTGAATGAAGCCGTGGCGATTGCCGGCGGCTTCACGCAGCAGGCCCGTCATTCGCAGGTCGTTCTGTTTCGCAGGATTTCCGCGTACGTAGCCGAGTCCCACGTAATTGACCTAAAGAAGATGCTGGATTCTCGCGATCTTCGCGAAGATCTCCACCTTCAGCCCGGCGACTTTATCTTTGTGCCACAGAGCCGGGTTTCAAAGATCCGCAAGTATGTTCCGACCAACTCTATGAGCTGGTACATGAACCCTTTGCAGTTTTAGCAGAAAGGAGTGGCAGCATTCACTGATTGCGTCTCCAAAATCTGGCGAGTTCCCATAAAGCCCGCCGGGTGTGATCGGCTTTGCTGTACGATCCATGTCCGCGGAATGGAACGGAAACTCGCGCACCCCTCTTTCTCCGACGCCCCGCGATCTTGCGGCCACACTGTTCCGGCGTCCGCGACTCGTAGCCGCTTCTTTTGGGTTCGTATTGGTGGCGACGATGCTCTTCGGCGTCTTCTCGGCGCGTTATGAATCGCACTTCAAGGTCTTGCTGCGCCGCGGCCGCTTTGACCCCGTCGTCTCTTCCCAGCCCGCCAGCGCCATGGATTTCACCCGTCCCGACATTACTGAAGAAGAACTTAATTCCGAAGTCGAACTCCTGAGCGACGAAGATCTCCTGAAGCAAGTTGCAAAAATGGCAGGACTTGTTCCTGCGGACACCCCGGATCTCGAGCGCCCAGCCGAGATCGAACATGCCGTTCGCAAGCTGGCGCGCCGCTTGGATGTCGAAGCTCTGAAAAAGTCGAACCTTATCCAGGTCAGCTACAAGGACACCAGTCCGGAACGAGCTGCCCGCGTGCTCTCAGCGCTTTCTACCCTCTACGTGCGGAGGCACACGAATCTCCAGCGGCCCCCGGGGGAGATCCAGTTTTTCGACCAGCAAACGGCGGAATACGAAAAGAGACTGCATCAGTCCGAAGCCGAGCTCGTGCACTTTACTCGCGCTCGGGGCGTGGCTTCGGCGGCGCTGGAACGCGATATCGCGCTGCAGAAGTTAGGCGAAGCGGACGCGGCGTACCGCCAGGTCGACCAGGATCGTGTCGAGACCGAGCGCCGGATTGCGTCGCTGCGTGAACAGCTCAAGTCGTTTCCCTCGCGTTCGGTCACGCTCAAGCGCTGGGCCGATAATCCGGAGGTCCTCGAAAAGATGAAAACGCACCTGCTGGAGCTCCTGCTCAAGCGCACCGAGCTTCTCAGCCGCTTTGAACCGTCCTACCGGCTGGTGCAAGAAGTCGAACAGGAAATCGCGGAAACTCGCGCGTCGATTGCCGCCGAAGCTCTCACCCCGGTACGCGACGAAACCACCGACAAGGATCCCAATTACGAGTGGGCGCGCATGGAAATGGAGAAGGCCCAGGTGCAGTGGGACGGCCTGCGGGCACGGCAATCCGACGCTGCCACCCAGGTCGCATCCCTGCGCACGTTTGCCCAGCAGATGCAATCCGCCTCCGTGGATCAACAGGATCTGATGCGGACCGCCAAGGCTGAGGAAGATAACTACTTGCTCTACCTTCGCAAGCGCGAGGAAGCGCGCATCGGCGACGCGCTCGACGAGCGCCGCATCCTCAACGTGGCCATCGTGGAACCGCCCGTAGCCCCGGCCCTGCCCGTGCACTCCTTGCTCCTCTATTCCCTGCTCGCTTTCGGGTTGGCCATGGCGTTCAGCATCGGCATCGCTTTTACGACAGAGTACTTTGACCCAACGATTCGCACGCCCGACGAAGCCCACGGCCTACTGGAAGTCCCGGTCCTAGCCTGGCTGCCGACGCCTGAGCCTGCGGTTTTGCGCTCTTCTATTTCGCGGATCGGTCGGCCCAAGGGGGTGGTCCAGTGAACACTCTCCGCGAGTTTCTTGCCGAAACACCAGCCGCCGCTGAGCAGCCGCGCGTAACTCCGATTCGCGAGCAAGTCCCGCGCAAAGTAGTTTCTCCGGCAGCCTCGGTTCACGATGATCAGATCCATGCGCTGGTTCAGCAACTTTTTTTCCGCCATGAATCGAAGCCGGTGCGGCACGTCGGATTTGTCACAGTCGAAGCATCGACTGAGACTGCGACACTATGCCTGGAAGTCGCCAGAGTTCTGGCTGAAGAAGGCAGGTACGACGTCGGGCTGATCGACGCCCACCCGGACTCGATCCCGCTGCAAACCCAACTGCAGATTTCCTCCGCCAGCCGTGCGGAGGCCACCTGGCTGATCGCACCACGTCTCTGGATGGTTCCGCGCCAGAGCTGGCTGCCGGACGCTTGTGGGCCGCGGATCACCGACCAGAACTTATCGCGGCTCCGCGAACTCACCACGGAGTTCGACTTTTCCATTCTGTGGTGTGCTCCCGTCTCCTGGCTCACGACAAGCATTGGCCAGACCTGCGACGGCCTGGTGCTCGTGCTGGCCGCCAACAAGACAAGGCGCCTCGTCGCCGCTCAAATCAAAGATCAGCTGAGCAGGGCGCAAGTTCCTCTACTCGGGACCGTCCTCGCGGAACGTCGTTTTCCTGTGCCGCAAGGCCTATACCGAAGTCTGTGAATCCTATGAGCGAATTGACCATAAACCGACTATGGGACACCGTACCTAAAGATCGTCCCTCGCAGTATGCCCGCATGATTCTTGGGACGTCTGCAATACCGCCTCCCAGGTTCGCGCCGACGGGCGACGCCACCCCCACACGTCCAGTCAACGCGATCGACGACATCACCACAAGACGCACTCGGGCGCGAACGCTAACTCAACAACATCCACCGCAATCTACCGTTGATCGATTCACGCTTTGTGAGTTGGTGGCAGCCGACTTGACCGTTCTCGTGGTAGTGTGCGGCGCGTTATCGCTGTTCTCTCCCGCTTGGGGCCTACCGTGGGCTTATCTGCCGATTTTTGCCGTTCTGGTAACGCTCTTCGGCTTCTGTGAGGGGCTCTACAAACGCGCCGGGGATCCGTCTCCCGCCGGGATCGTCCCCGCCCTGGCGAGGTCAACCCTGTTCGCGATCGGACTGGTCTTCATCGCTGCGTGGGACGACATGCGTCCTCTCGCCGCCTCCAGAATATTTGCCAGCAGCCTGGCCGGCCTCGTGCTGTTGCGCCGGTTGAGGCAGTTTGTGTGGAAGCGGCGGCGCCGCGAAACCGAACTGCGCAAGATCCTCATCATTGGCGGGGGTCCGGTCGCTCGCTCCATTGCCCGCGCACTACGCAATGATCCTCTCCACCGAGCAACCGTCTGTGGCTTCGTGGATGACGACCTGCCTCTTTCCCCAGCAGTATTGGGGCGAATCGCAGACCTGGACTGGCTCGCTCGCGCCGAATTCATCGATGAAGTCATCCTCGCTCTTCCCGGTCAGCCCGCCCAGACGCGAGAAGCTGCCGAGGCCGCCTTCCGTAACCACCTGGACATTCGTGCCGTACCCGATCTGCCCCCGGGTCCGTGGCCAGACTCAGGCATCGATCGCATCGGAGAAGTGCCGGTCATCACCCTTCATCGCGAACCATTGCCTAGCGCCGCTTTGTTTCTCAAGCGTTTGCTGGATGTCACCGGTGCGGCGTTCGGTCTTGTGTTGGCCAGTCCTCTAATGGCGATCGTGGCCCTGCTGATCCGGCTGGACTCGCCCGGTCCAGTCATCTACTCCGCGGAGCGCACCGGCGCCAAAGGCCGCCGCTTTCGTTGCTACAAGTTTCGCTCCATGGTGACCAACGCCGCACACCTCAAGGAAGACTTACGCGCCCGCAACCAGAGACAGGGCCCGCTCTTCAAAATTGACGACGACCCCAGAATCACCCGCGTTGGCCACATCATTCGCCGCTACAGCCTCGACGAACTCCCTCAACTCTGGAACGTGCTGCGCGGGGAGATGAGCCTGGTTGGACCGCGGCCTCATCCCGTGGACGAGGTCAACCATTACGAACTTCACCAGTTCCGGCGCCTTGACGTAAAGCCCGGCATCACGGGCCTCTGGCAGATTACGGCGCGCGGCTGTCCGTCGTTCGAACTCAACATGCACCTTGATCTCACCTACATCGAGAACTGGAGTCTGCGTCTGGACCTGCGCATCCTCGCCAGCACAGTTCGCGTGCTGTTCGCGCCGGAAGGAGCCTGACTCTCGCCATGAGCAGCCGCGCCCTAGCTTTAATCCGGGACAGTGACGACAACCCGCTTTGGCGCGCTGCCGGTCTGCTGCTTCGCCCTCTTCACCTGGGATTGGCTTTTCCCTCCATCCTTTACGTGGCCGCGATGATCGTTTTCCTGTTTCGGCCACCGGACCTTTTTTCTTTTTACGCCGACCGAATTGCGTTCGGCATTCTGGTCTTCTTTGTTGCGCTGCGTACTATGGCGCTCCGCGACAAGATCCCGTTCTTCGCCGGACTCAGTTTGCCCATGCTCAGTCTCATGGCGCTCGCCATGTTCCGTGCGCTTCGGGAGCCGTTCGACGCACAAACCTGGAGCATTATCGCCAGCAAGTTCATCGTCCCCTTTGCGCTGTTTCACCTCGCTGTGCTGGTCTTCCGAGGCGCATCGCAACGGAGCCATTTCGAAATCTTCGTCATCCTTGCGCTCGCCTACCTCGTGTTCATTGCCATTGCCTTCCTCGCGGACGCCCGCTCGCTTATCTTTCCGCGTTTCATTCTCGACGAAAGCCTTGGTTTTCATGCCGACCGCGCTCGCGGCCCATTTCTCCAGGCGGTGGCCAACGGCGTTGCGTTGAACATCCTTGGGATTCTTGCCATTGCGCTCGCGCAAGAACGCAAAGCCGTCGTCCGGTTGCTGTGGCTGGCCCTGCCCCTGGCCGTGCTCGCCACCATGACGCGCGCCGTTTGGATCTCGTTCGCCGTCTCCACCATCGTTCTCGGATTCCGTCTGGTCGAACGCCGTCTGCAAGCGGGGTGCACCTTGTTGACTGTTGCGGGGCTGATGGTTGGCCTGGCAATCGGCCTCAGCAACCATTCGCTGAAGACTGCTCTTTGGGACCGCACCGGAGAGCGCGGTCCGGTAGCGGCGCGCCTCGCCGTGTACGACGCCGGCTGGGCAATGTTTCAGGAGCGGCCGTTCACCGGTTGGGCTGCCGGTGGTATGTACGCCGAGCTTGCCCGCCGCATGGAGGGCTACCACCTCCGCACCTTCTACGTGCACAACACTTACCTCGCCTTGCTGGTTGAATTCGGTGTGCCGGGGTTGGCCCTGTACGGCATTCTTTTCTTCAACCTCTTCCGCCTTTCCTGGCACGGTCCGCCCGGTGAGTCCGGCCCCGTCGCTTCTCTGCGCAAAGTCTGGCCCATCTTGCTCAGCGTTTACCTCTTCAACGCTTTCTTCGTCGACATGGCGTACCAGTTTGTCATTGGACTCGTGTTCACCGTTGCCGGGATGCTCTGCGCGTCCGAGGAGTCCGTCGCATGACCACCATCGCCTACATCGCCAACGAGTTTCCTTCGCCGCTCGAACCTTACGTGATCGATGAGATCACGGAACTGCGCCGTCGCGGGGCCCAGGTGATCTGCTGCAGCGGCAAACGCGTCTCGCCGAACGATCTCAGCCTGGAGGAACGCTCTTTCTGGAAAGAGACACGCTTTTTTCAGCCGCTCTCCGACGATGAGTTGGTACGGGCGGCGCGCCGGCTCGCCTCCGATCGTCACAACCTCTGGCAGCTGTTGCGGCCCTTGCTGTGGGAGGGCGGACCTTCCCCGATCCGCCGCATTCGTGCGCTGGGCCACACGGTGATGGGCGCCGCACTGGCAGAACAACTGGCGCCGCTCAAGGTCGAGCACATCCACGCTCATCACGGATACTTCGCCTCATGGATGGCCTTAGCCGCTGCCCGTCTGCTCGGAATCGGCTTCAGCTTCAC
>Ga0187865_1000726_pt1 | contig 43271 bp, 35 predicted proteins | sample June2016WEW_11_1_2_FD_132989 | JGI IMG/M metagenome (GOLD analysis project Ga0187865, IMG submission 132989) | Peatland microbial communities from SPRUCE experiment site at the Marcell Experimental Forest, Minnesota, USA - June2016WEW_11_100 | ecosystem: Environmental > Terrestrial > Soil >...
CCATCTGCGTCGGAAAATCAACTTACGCGCGTTGCGGGATTATTGTGAACGTGACGCCGTTTGAACCGGAGTGGGAGGGGTTTGTCACGCTGGAAATCTCCAATACCACGCCGCTGCCGGCCAAGGTGTACGCCAACGAAGGACTGTGCCAGATTTTATTCTTCCGCTCGGATGAGCCCTGCGAGATCAGCTATGCCGACCGCAAGGGCAAGTATCAAAAACAGCAGGGAATCGTTTTGCCCAGGCTGTGAGGAAATACCGCCCCGAATCGATATAGGGTGGATTTCGACGGACGAAAGGATGCGGTTTACGGGCCTTGAGGGCGTCGCCTTCGCGCGGCCCAGGGTGAGCCCCTGGTGAGAGCCGATGGGAACGCCATGACATCCTATGCTTTGAATTTACAACCGATCCGGATTGGAGTGCTCGCGGACGAACCGGTCCGTGTCGCGGGCTTGGCCAGCATCTTTGACCAGCCCGCGCAGGAAGATCAACCCCAGCTTGTTCCCGTGGTAGGGAGTTTGCCCGAACTGCTCGGCTCAACCAGCATCGAATACATCGTTATCGATTTTTATTCCTCTTTGGGCAGTTTGGAGATACTGGAAACCATTCGCCGCGACCGGCCCGAGATTCGATCGATTGTGATTGGACCGGAGGGCGACGACGAACTGGTTTTGAACTCGATCATTGCCGGCGCCCGGGCCTACCTGGGTCAGTCGGCGGATCCGGAGGTGGTTCGCAGAGCCATCGACGTGGTTACGTCCGGCTCCATTTGGGCGCCTCGGCGTCTGCTTTGCCGCGTGATCGACCGGCTGCTTAAGGTTCCCAACGTAGCGCAAATCGCTTCCGGCCTACAGCTCACTCAGCGTGAACAGCAGGTATTGGAGCTGATCCTGGGCGCGCATTCCACACGCGAGATCGCATCCCGGCTGGGCATCGAGCAGCGTACAGTGAAGTCCTACGTCGGGCGGCTCATGCGCAAGACGGGCGCCGACAACCGCATTAAGCTTTCCATGTCGGCTTTGAGACGTTCCCTTTTGGCGAACGATGTTGGACAGCGAGGCGCAGCGGCAGGTTCGCGCGGAAGAGTCGCTGATTAACTGACATTGCAGTTACTTATAGCCATGGTCCCTAAGTACTCTTGTGCGATTGCCGTGTTTTCCACAATCTTGTTTCTAGAAACAACGCAGATCTGGGGAAAGGAGTTCCCAGGCAGCATGTTTCCATGAAGCCTGGGAACTCCTCTTTTTTTATACGCGTTCCGTTAAACCGGATTGCGAAGGTCTCTTCAGCCCTCCCCCCACTCAATCTATGCATCTTAACGAAGAGCCTATGGCCTGTTTCTGGCCGTGGCCGGACCGGCCTTTTCAGCAGGCATGGAAGGGAAAGATCGCGGCTCCGGCCAGCACTGTGTTTCACAGGTGGAAGATGCGATTTCGCCCGTGAATGCTGTAGGCTGTTCCAAGAGGTCTCGGCGTTACCAGCCAGCCGTTGTTCCCCCGGCCCCTCCCGATCGATTTCCCAGGCTGCGGGACGCGTGCCTCCGACTCAGAGCTCTCGTATCCGCGGCGCAAAGCCGGCGGAACGGAAAGGATATGGATATGAAAAAGGCTCTTGCTTCTGTTTGCCTCAGCTTTCTGCTTAGCTCCACAGCCGTGGCTGCCTCCACGAAGGAGGATTTACAGGCGCGCATCGACGCGGCCAAGGTTGTCCTGGACCAGATCATGAGAGCCCAGGACAGGACCGTCCCGAGCAATATTTTGAAGTCGGCGACGTGTGTGGCCGTGGTGCCGAGCATGGTGAAGGGCGCCTTCTTCGTCGGCGCCCAGTACGGACAGGGCGTGGTCACCTGCCGCACTGGCCACGGCTGGAGCGCGCCGGTGTTCATCCGCATGGCCGGCGGGTCTTTCGGTTTCCAATGGGGCGGCCAGTCGACGGATCTGGTTCTGATTGCCGTGAATGACCGCGGGATGCAGGACCTGCTTAAGGACAAATTCAAGATTGGCGGCGATGCTTCGGCTGCGGCCGGTCCCGTGGGCCGGTCCGGAACGGCTTCAACGGATTGGAAGATGAGTGCGGAACTGCTCAGCTACTCGCGCACCAAGGGCATCTTCGCCGGCATCGATCTTGACGGCACCAGCGTGAGCCAGAACTCGGAAGACACCGAACTGTATTACGGCGCGCCCCATCACTTCGAAACCATCCTGAAAGGCGAAGTTTCCGTGCCGCCCGGCGCAGTGGCGTTCGTTCGCGACGTCGCGCAACACTTCGTACAGGCCAGGGCCAACTAATAGCGGCGTGTTCCTGAATCCGGCCACAGAACCCAGGCCCCCCTTTCCCGTCCTCTGCGCCCGGTGGCGCGGGGAGGGCGGGAGAGCGGGATTCGACAGATTCCCGTCCTTCGTGGGCGCGTTCAACGTCTACACTGGTCTTTGCGTCCAACGATGTGGGAAAACCTCGAGTATCGGCTGGTTATCGCCGTAACGCGCTGCCTGGGCCACATGCCGAGGGGGTTGGCGCGTCTGCTCTCCGGCTTCATCGCCTTCGCCGTCTGTTGGAGCTTTGGCCGCTTGCGCCGCGTGGGCGAGCGCAACCTTGCGTTGGCGCTGCCGGAACTCTCCTCCAAAACCAGGGCAAAGATCCTTCGCCGCGTCTACATCCGTCTTGGCTGGCAGCTCGTCGAGTTCTGCCGCATGACGCGCTACACGCCGGAAAACATCAGCGATTGGATGCGGACCGAGGGACTGGAACACTACCTGGCCGCGAGGGAGCGGGGCAAAGGCGTGCTCGTTCTCACCGCGCATCTTGGCGCGTGGGAACTTTCGAGCTTTTACCACTCTCTCATGGGCCATCCCATGGGCATGGTGATCCGCAGGCTCGATAACCGGTTCCTCGATGAGTACGTAAACGGCATCCGCTGCCTTCACGGCAACTTCATTCTCTCGAAAGACGACTTTGGCCGGGGACTGTTGGCGGCCATGCACGAAGGGCAGACCGTTGGCATCCTGATGGACACGAATATGACGCCGCCGCAGGGCGAGTTCGTGAGGTTTTTCGGCGTCGACGCCTGCACGGGGACAGGTCTTGCTCACATTGCCCGCACGACCGGCGCGGCGGTGCTGCCGGGCTTCATGCTCTGGGAGCCAGGTGAGCGCCGCTACGTTCTTCACTTCGGGCCGGAAGTCGAAATTCCCTATACGGCAGACCGCGCCGCGGATACTCTGGAAGGCACACGGCGATGCACCGCAATCCTCGAGTCGTGGATTCGGCGCTATCCTGACCAGTGGCTGTGGGTTCACCGCCGCTGGAAGACGCGGCCGGCGGGGGAACCGGGGCTGTATTGAATCTGCCCCCTCAAAAAAAGGAAGACGCGCATGACGCTGGAAAAGCTGATTGAAACGCTCGGCGGAAAGCTGGTACAGGGAAATCCTCAGCAGGAAATGGATGGAGTAAGCTCCAGCCAGTTTGCCAGCCCCACGGAACTGGTCTTCGCCGAAAACCCGGATGCGGCTCAAAAAGCGCTGAACAGTTTTGCCGGAGCCATTGTGCTTCCGGCCGGATGCGCCGCTTCTTACCCGGCCGATCGATGCGTTGTCGAGGCCGATCGTCCCCGCCTTTGGTTTGCTCTCGCAGCCAAGTTGCTTAAACCGTTTCCGGCGCCGTCGGGCATCCACGCCAGCGCCATCTTTGGCGCCCGTGTCGAACTTGGAGAGGGCGTTTCCATTGGACCAACGGCAGTGATCGGAGACGACGTGCAGGTTGGCGCGGGAACGCACATTGAAGCCGGCGCCGTGGTCGGCAAGCACGTCCGGATCGGAAAGTTCTGCAGGATTTACCCGCGCGTGGTGATTTACCCTGCAACGGAGATCGGCAATTGGGTCACGGTTCACGCCGGCGCGGTCCTCGGGGCCGATGGATTCGGCTACGTTCGCGACACCGCCAGCGGCGCTTACACGCAGTTTCCGCAGCAGGGCAGGCTGGTGATTGAGGACGACGTGGAGATCGGCGCCAACTCGACCATCGACCGCGGCGCTTTGGGCGAGACGCGCGTGCGCCGCGGAGCCAAGTTTGACAACCTGGTGCACGTGGGCCACAACTGCGACATCGGCGAGGATGCGATTCTCGTCGCGTTGACGGGGATCTCCGGTTCTTCGACGATCGGCAAAGGCGCGGTGCTCGCAGGCCAGGTAGGGATAGGCGACCACGTGCACGTAGGTCCCGGCGTGATTCTTGGCGGCCAGGCCGGCGTGTTCAGCGGCAAGACGGTGACCAACGAGGGCCTGAAGCCGGGAACGGTTCACTGGGGCACGCCGGCGCGGCCATTGCAGCAGGTTTTGCGAGAGCAGGCTACGCTGGCGAGGCTGGCGAAGAGGCGGAAAGACAAGGACTAGGGACTAGGGACTAGGGACTAGGGACTAGGGACTAGGGACTAGGGCTGGGGCGATGGCGATCATCGTAGTCGGCGGCAGTGGGCGCGGCGCGGGCAAAACCGCGCTGGTGTGCGGGCTCATTCGCGCGCTGCATGAGATTCCCTGGACCGCCGTGAAGATTACGAGCCACGTGTACGGACAGCCGGCTCCGCTTTGGGAAGAGACCCAGGCAGGGCAGGAAACCGATACGGCGCGCTATCTGGCCGCCGGGGCACGCCGCGCGTTGCTGGTCACGGCGGGCGATGAAGCACTCGGTCCCATTGTGCAGCGGATTCTCGCCGACTGTCCGCCACCGGCCGGCGCCATCTTCGAGTCGAACAGAGTGCTGCGCCACCTGCGGCCCGATCTCTGCCTTGCCGCTGCTTCAAGCCTCAGGGGAGAGCATAAGCCTTCGTTCGATCTTGTGGAGCAGCACATGGACGCAATGGTTGAGTTGGCCGGGCACGATCACGTGGTCGAGCGAGAGAGGCTCGCCTTTCGTCTGGTGTCGCTGGAGCGCGTGTCACCGACGATGCTGGAGTGGTTGCGGGAACGGCTGGATGAAAGGCAGGGAATAGCCACCCCATCGAGCAAAGACCGCTCGATGGGGACCCCGGCAGGGAGTAGCCAATAGCCAATAGGGAACCGCGATCATCATTTTCTTTCGCCCGCTGAAGCGGGCTGCGCTTCGATTTTCGCGTTCATTCCCCAGGCTGGCGCCTGGGGCTGGCGTCTGGGGCTGGCGTCTTTTGCCCGCTACGCGGGCTTAAACGTCCGGGCTTGAAGGCCGGAGAGTTGCAGCGGCGAAATTCAGGATACTGAAAGGTCCCTGCTCCCTCCGGCGTGACCGCCTCGCTTGACTTCCGGCGGACATGCTTGTAACTTGAGCGAACATTCCCTTGAACTGCGTTTGTGTTTCTTAAGGCAAGAGCCGGAGTGTACGAATTTTGGACACTGCACCGATTTCAGACAGTGGTGTGGGCGCAACCGCCGCGCTCAAGCAAGCCGCCGATGTAGCGGGCGCAGCACAATTGGGCGAGGATCGCCTGGCTTGGCTTGCCCTGGCGTTGACGCCGGGATTGGGGCCGAAAAGGATTCTGGACGCGGTGCGGCAACTGGAGTCGCCGAGCCAGATCTTTACGCTGCCGCTGACGGCCCTTGAAGGGCTCAGGTTCCCCGCCGAAGCAGCGCAGTTTCTGTTCGACGGCAAGGGGCGCCGCGCGGCGGAAGAGGAGTGGGCGCGGGTTGCCGCGCAGGGCGCAACTCTGGTCAGCTACTCGTGCCCGGAGTATCCGGAGCGTCTGCGCGAGATCTACGACTCACCGCCGGTGCTCTGGGTACGCGGCGACGTGCGTCTGCTGAGCCGGCCGGCGATCGCCATTGTGGGAACGAGGCATCCCACGCCCTATGGCGCGGGCGTGGCGGAGATGCTGGCGCGGGACCTGGCGGCGCGACGGCTGCTGATTGTGAGCGGCATGGCGCGAGGCATCGACTCCTGCGCGCACAAGGGCGCGCTGGCGGCGCGCATGCCCACTGTGGCCGTGTGGGGTACCGGAATCGACGTCGTCTATCCGAAAGAGAACAGGAAGCTCGCTGAGGAAATTCTCGCCCTCGGAGGGGCCATCGTGAGCGAGAATCCCATGGGAACGTTTCCGGCGCCGCAGAATTTTCCGCGGAGGAACCGGATTTTGAGCGGATTGAGCGTGGCGGTTCTGGTGGTGGAGGCAGGCGAGAACTCGGGAACGCGCGTGACCGCGCGATGCGCCGCCGAGCAGAACCGCGACCTGTTTGCCGTACCGGGCAACGTGACGAACAAAGGCTCCTGGACGCCTAACACATTGATAAAACAGGGAGCTAAGCTCGTAGCAACCTGGGAGGACATCTGGGAAGATCTGCCTTCGCAGGTGCGCATGGAGCTGGAGGCCGAGGCCCCGGCTGCATCCAAACCGGAACCCGGCGCATCCTTATTACCCGACCCGGTGCTGCGGCCCGAGGAGGCCATGGTGCTTGAGGTCCTGCACGCCGACCAGAGCCTGCAAATCGACGAGATTCTAGACCAACTGGAGACGCAACTCACTTCTTCCGAGGTGTTTACAGCACTTTTCGAACTGGAAATGGCGGGTCGCGTGCGGCAACTGCCGGGAAAGAACTATGTACGCGTGCTGTGAGAAATTGGACTGTGCGGAGGAAGGCCAGGTTGTGCCGGCCGAAGGCCCGATAGCCTGGGGCGGAGTGATTGCCGGGTAGTAAATTCCAGTTTTTTGCCCGGCGAATCAGACCGGGCAACAATGTGCATTCCGAAATCCATAGTTGGAAGACCAGCAACGATTTGCGGAGGGTTTCTCAGGCCGCAGACGGGCTTTCCTGTACCCGGAAATGGGATGCTGAACGAAGAAAAATTTGCCCTGCCGGTGGAAATGAGGTGGTGTTCCATGGTAGGGTGCAACATTTGCGGATGATTTTATTGAGGGTCGGCCAGGAAAAGCCGTAGACGCAAGCGAAACGTCGCGATTGCGCGACAGGGACAGAATGCCTGCGAGCGAGTCCAACAAGCCAACACGATAGAGAGGGAACCGGGACACAGGATGGCAACAAGCAAAGCATTGGTGATCGTCGAGTCGCCGGCCAAGGCCAAGACGATTGAAAAGTATCTGGGCAAAGGCTTCGATGTGCGAGCTTCAATCGGCCACATTATGGACTTGCCCAAAAAAGAGCTGGGCGTGGAGCTGAAGGAGCGGACCTTTGAGCCGGAGCTGATCGTGTCTCCGGGCAAAGAGAAGGTTGTCGAGCAGCTCAAGAAAGCGGCGGCCAAGGCAGACGAGGTCTATCTCGCGCCTGACCCGGACCGCGAGGGCGAGGCCATTGCGTATCATCTCGCATTGCAATTAGGGACCAACGCCAAAGAGAGAAAGAAGATTCGCCGCGTCACCTTCAACGAGATCACGAAGAAGGCCGTGCAGGAGGCCTTCGCCCACGCGCGTGACATCGATCAGAATCTTGTCGACGCGCAGCAAACGCGGCGCGTGCTCGACCGGCTCGTCGGCTACCAGATCTCGCCCCTGCTTTGGGACAAGGTGCGGCGCGGGCTTTCCGCGGGGCGCGTGCAAACCGTGGCGCTGCGGCTGATCGTGGAACGCGAGCGGGAGATACGCGCGTTTCAGCCGCTCGAATACTGGACGCTGGAAGCGCAACTCCATCCTGAGAAGCAGGCGGAGAGCAAGTTCAAGGCGAAGTTTGTCGGCATCGACGGCGAGCCGGCGCGCGTGGCGAACGGCACGGACAGGGACGGCAAAGAGCTATTCATTGCGAGCGCGCTGCCCGACAAGGAGACGATGGACGGCGTGCTGGCCGCACTCGAGAAGGCCGATTGGTCGATCGCCGGCGTACAGTCGCGCGAACAGCAGCGCCGGCCGCTGGCGCCCTTCATCACCAGCCAACTGCAGCGCGATGCCGCGAACAAGCTGGGATTCAATGTGCGCCGCACCATGGGCGTGACGCAGAGGCTGTATGAAGGCGTGGATCTTGGGGCGGAGGGAACGACGGGCCTTATCACGTATATGCGTACCGATTCGCCGCGCGTGGCGCCCGAGGCGAAAACCGGGGCGCGCGAGTGGATTGCCAAACAGCTCGGCGCGCAGTATCTGCCCGACTCACCCAATGTGTACAAGGGCAAGAAGGACGCGCAGGACGCGCACGAGGCCATCCGGCCTACGGACGCGGCGCGCACGCCGGAGTCGATCGCGCGCTTTCTGACGGACGAGCAGATGAAGCTTTACACGCTGATCTGGCGGAGATTTGTCGCCTCGCAAATGGTCCCCGCGGTGTATGACGTGACCACGGCAAATATCGCCGCGGTTTCAGCCAAAACCGGCAAGACCTACGATTTTCGCATGAGCGGCTCGGTGTTGCGCTTCGATGGATTCCTAAAGGTCTACGAGGTTTCGGAGGACAAGAAGGACGAGGACGACGAGAGCGCAAACCGGCTGCCCAGCCTGGACGGCGTGAAAACGCTGGAGCTGGACGAGCTCGTGCCCGAGGATCACTTTACCCAGCCGCCTCCGCGCTACAACGAAGCATCGCTGGTGAAGGAGCTGGAAGAGAGGGGCATTGGGCGCCCGTCAACCTATGCGTCGATTATCAGCACCATCCAGGACCGCGAGTACGTGGTGAAGCACGGCGGCTCGCGCGGGCGCTTCTATCCCACGGAGATCGGCGTGGTGGTGTGCGATCTTCTGGTGGAGAACTTTCCCTACATTTTCGACACTGCCTACACCGCCAAGCTGGAGACGGAACTGGACGACATTGAGGAAGGCACGGAGAAGTGGACCGATCTGCTCAATGGTTTCTACGGCTACTTTGAACAGGAACTGAAGGACGCAGGCAAACACATGCGCAACATCAAGCGCATGGAGCAAGTGACGGACGAGAAGTGCGACGTGTGCGGCTCGCCCCTGGTGCTCAAGTGGGGCAAGTTCGGCACCTTCTACGCTTGCTCGGCTTACGACAAGAAGGATCCGGCGAGCTGTACCTTCACCAAGGAGAACATTGCCTCCAAGCCGGACCTGAACACGCCCTAGGCGCAGGAGGCAGGCGACACCGAGGAGTACTGCGAGAACTGCGGCAAGGTGATGGTGATGCGGCGCGGGCTTTTCGGGCCGTTCATGGCCTGCCCGGACTACAACGCCGATCCTCCGTGCAAGACCTTCCGCAAGCTGAGCCAGAAGCAGCAGCAGAAGCCGCCCGAGCCGACCGGCGAGCCTTGCCCGGCGTGCGGAAAGCCGCTGGTGCTGCGCCAGGGCGCGTACGGCGAGTTTGTCTCGTGCTCCGGCTATCCCAAGTGCAAATACGTGAAGCAGAATTTGATCGAGGGGATGAAGTGCCCGAAGTGCGGTGAGGGCGACCTGGCCGAGCGCCGCGCGCGCAAGGGCAACATCTTCTGGGGCTGCACGAATTATCCCAAGTGCGGCTTCACGTCAAACCTGAAGCCGGTGGCGAAGAAGTGCCCCAACTGCGGCAGTCCATATCTCCTGGAGAAGACGCTCCGCTCGGGCGTGTATCTCGTTTGCCCGAATGTGAAGAAGTCCGCCGAAGAAGAGTCCGCGAAGAAGAAGCGGGGAAAGAAGGCAGCCGCGGCTGAAGGGGTCGCGAAGGTGGTGTGCACATACTCCAAGCGGATTGGCGATGCCCCGCCCCCGCCTACCGCAGAGACGCACGGGCCGGTGATCGAGAGGAAGGACGAGAGGCGGGAGCTGCAGCCGGCGTAAGCGAGGGTTGCATTGAAAGAAATCGTAATCCTCGCAGGTCCCAACGGCGCGGGCAAAACCACGACGGCGCGGAAGCTCCTTCCAAAGTTTCCAGGCATCCAAGAGTTTCTAAATGCCGATGAATTTGCGCGCGCGATTTCTCCCGGGGATCCTGAGTCGGCGGCTTTCGCGGCTGGCCGAAGAATGCTCGAGCACATGCGGGAGTTGGTGGCGCGGAACCTGAGTTTTGGAGTGGAAACGACACTCTCGGGCAAGTCGTATTTACGCTTTCTGAAGCGATGCAAACAGGCCGGTTGGCGAATCACGTTGCTTTACCTGTGGTTGCCGTCGCCGGAGGCTGCCATCAAACGTGTTGCCCGCAGAGTGCGGGAGGGCGGCCACGGCGTTGAGCCTGCCGTCACTCGCCGCCGGTATTACGCAGGCCTGTCGAATTTTCTCAGATTGTATCTTCCGTTGGCAGACGAATTGGAGGTATACGATAATTCAGTCAGCCACACAAGGATCGCCAAGAGATCCGAGGGGGGAGTTTTGATTGTTTTCGACCCAAGGCGATGGTCAAAACTGAAGAGGGCGTCAAGATGCGATCGATAACTTCGCGCGAGATTCACAGGGCAATCCGGACAGCGCTTGGCGAAGTTTCGCGGGGACTTGCTTCAGGCGAATTGGACAAGTCGGGCCGCTACTATTCCGATTCCGAGTTAAGGGAACGAATCGCGAGCCTCAGACACCGGAATAGGCTCCATACCGATGATCGCGGATTGCGAAAGCGTTCGGCAAAGTCCGCCTGAATCGATTACCATGGGCTGCGGAGACGACGAATGGAACGAATGCTTGCTACGCCGGCCGATGCGGAAATTATCTTGAAACTTTATCAACTGCGCACCGAAGCGGTGATGCGCCAGGCGCGCGCCTGGGTTGGCGGCGAGTTCTGGCCCATAACTGTGGACGACTTCTACGCCGTCTACGAGAACCCCTCGGATCCGCACAATCCGTGGCTCAGGCAGGTTCTCACTTATTGGGAAATGGCGGCGGCGATGGTCTTGCACGGCGCCGTCTCGGCAGAGCTGTTTGTGGACTGCAATGGAGAGGGGTTCTTCCTCCTCGCCAAATTTGCGCCCATCCTGGAGGCGATCCGAGAGAAAAATCCCGCCTTCCTGGCCAAGACCTCGGAACTGGTGAACCGCTTTTCCTCGGCGGCGCAGCGCTACGAGGCGACCCAGAAGCGCGTTGAGGCAACGCGCAACTCCCGTCCGGCGCGATAAACGAAGCGCCTCAGGCCCCGCCGGACAAGCAACACAACGCTCTTGTAGAATTCCAACTGTAAGAGCATGATAAGAACGGACGAAAGTTCATCGATTCCCCGGGAGGTTTGTATGAAGCGTATTTCCTTGCTGGCAGCCGTTTTCGCCATGGCCGCCATGACCGCGATGGCTGCGGATTCAACCACGATCACCGGATGGATTTCGGACTCCGCGTGCGGCGCCAAGCACATGGGCACCGGTGCGGACTGTGTTAAGAAGTGCATCGAAAGCGGGTTGAAGCCGGTGTTCGTCGACCCCAACAAGCAGGTCTGGAGCATCGATAACCCCGATGCGGTGAAGGATTTCTATGGCGCTCACGTGACCGTGACGGCGACCGAGGATGCGGCCCACAATAGCGTGCATATCGACACCATCGCTGCGGCGGAGTAATGCAGTTGAGGCGATCGAGAACCTCATTGGTACTCGCCTCACCGCGCAAACTCTGGTAGTGTCGTATCGGTTCCCCTTGCCGGGCCGGATTCATGCTGTGGCCGGAACGGAGCAGGGAAAGACTGAAAGCGACCTGACAACCATGGCGCGAGCAATCTGGAACGGCAAAGTCATTGCAGAAGCCGAGAGTGACCGGACGGTGGAATGGGAAGGGAGTATTTATTTCCCTGAGTCCAGCCTCAAGCGCGAGTACTTTCGCCCCAGTTCCACTACTTCCACCGATCCCGCGAAGGGCCAGGCACGTTACATGTCCATTGTGATCGACGGACAGGATAACCAGGACGCTGCCTGGTACTACCCCGATCCCAAGCCTGTGGCGCGCAGGATCAAAGGCTATGTGGCCTTCTGGCGGGGCGTGGAAGTGGAGAAAGACAGGGAATAGCCAGCAGGGAGTAGGAAAAAGGCGCGAAACACGAGCGCTGAACCTGAAAAATCCCGCCAAATCATCTGCTCTCAATCGCGGCCGTAGTGTGACTCTGTCCCCCGGAACTTTGAAACCATTCTGGCCGCTTGAAGTCTACTCCCTATTCCCTACTGGCTATTCCCTGTCTCTTAATATGCCTGCAACTGATCCAGCGGCAGACGCACCTGGAAACAGGTCGAGCCCGGCTCCGACTTCACGCTCAAATGACCACGGTGTTTGCGCACGATGCGCATGGCGTTGTCGAGGCCCAGGCCCAGCCCCTTGCCAGGCGCTTTGGTGGTGAAGAACGGCTCGAAGATGCGCTCCTGCAGCTCGTCAGGGATTCCCGGGCCGGTGTCCCAAATCTCCACCAGCAGCATCTCGCCTTCAAGCCGGCAAGCGATCCGCAGGCGGCCCTGGTTGCCCAGGGCGTCGAGCGCGTTCTCAATCAGCGCCGTCCACACCTGGTTCAGCTCGCCGCCGTAGGCGCTGATGCGGGGCAGATCGGGCTGATAATCGCGCTCGATTTCGACATTTCCCATGCGCGAGCGGAGCATCTGCAGAGTCGCGTCCAAGCCGGCCGGAACGTCCACTTCGAGAATCGGGGCGCGGTCCATGTTGGAGTAGTCCTTGACGGCGCCGATGAGATCGAAGATGCGGGCTGTGGAGTTCACGATGGTCTCTGCCGCGCGCGCGGAGCGCAGATAACGGGCGAAATACTGGAGCGAAATGCAGGCCTCGGCGGCGCCCAGGAAGCCGCGCAGTTCGTCGAGATCGGCGGTGGTGACGCCCTGCTCGGCGAGCTGCGAAGCAATCTCCCACGTGTCGGTGCATCCCACGCCCTTGAGCCAGGCGCGGATGGATTCTTCGCGCGCGATGAAGCCGATCGCGTCCGATCGGGGATCCGGCGCCAGCGATTCGCCGCTGCGCGCGAGAACCTTTTCTTCCCACGCTTCGACGCTCGACATTTGTTCCGCCGCGAGATGCAGATTGATCAGCTTGAACCGATTGGCGCGGTTGGCGCGCAGGGCGGCCAGCAGGCTGGCGGCGGCGCGCTGCGCTGCCGAAGCGGGATTGTTGAGTTCATGCGCCAGGTTGCCTGCCAGTTGCCCCAGAGCCGTGAGCTTCTCCGCCTGCTGCTCAATGCGAGTGACCTCGCGCACGCGGTCGAGCAAGGTGGAGACCACGCGCTGCGCCATGGAGGGGATGGCCGCCAGCATCTCAGGAAAAAGCGAGCGGTGAATCAGTAGTATCCACACAGGGGAAACGGCGAATCCTTGTCCGCCGTAGCCTTTCATGCGCGAAAAAGGCAATAGGCCGGTCATTTGTCCGGTGCGGCCGATGAAAAGAGCCATCGGGCCGCCGTGCTGGCGGCGCACATGGATCTCGCCTTTGAGGATGAGCACCATGTGCTCGGCCGGAGCACCCTCCTCAAACAGAATGTCGCCGGGGCCGGCCATAAATTCCTGGCCATGGCGGGCGAGCCAGAGGCGATCCTCAGCAGGCAGGCCGTGCAAAGGGCCGATGCGATCGACGGCGGCCGCGATCTCTTCGAGCGGAGTGGGAGTGGCAGGAGAGGCAACGGCAGGGGAAAGCATCCGGGGACCTCCGGGGCGCAGATTCAGGATAGAGGATCGAGGCGCTGGGTTTTCCACTCTCCGGGTGGATATGATGCGCTACCGGCCCGCGTCTATTCGGGTTCGAATACGGGTTCGGCCTGTACTCCTCCGCCTGCAAGCCGAGCTAAGGCAACGGTGTAGACTTTCACTTTGAATGACGCGCCGGCTTGGGCCGTGGATGCATGGGGCCGAGCTGCCTCTTCATCGGTTCGGGCTGGCGGCCACTGCCGCAGGAAAGAGATCGGAATGCAGATTGCTTTTGCCGCCTCGGAGTGCACACCGTTTGCCAAGACCGGCGGCCTGGCCGACGTGGTGGGCGCGCTGCCGCACGAGCTGGTCAAGCTGGGGCACAAGGTGTCGGTATTTCTGCCGTTCTATGCGCGCGTACGCCGGCATATTGGGGGTGAGCCCCGGTACGCCATCCGCTCGCTGGCCATCCCTTTCCTCTCCTACAACCGCTTCGCAGGCATCGTGGACGGCGGCCAGCGCGACGGGGTGCAGTACTACTTTATAGATTGCCAGGAGCTCTTTGACAGAAAAGAACTTTATGGCTCCGGCGGTGCGGACTACGCCGATAACGCCGAGCGTTTCGGCCTGTTTTGCCGCGCCGTCATCGAGGCGTCGAAGCAATTGGGCGTGCCGCAAATCTTCCACGTGCACGACTGGGAGGCCGCGCTCATCCCCGTTTATCTGCGCACCGTCTACGCCGCCGACACAGATTTGCGCGGCGCAGCCACGGTGCTGACCATTCACAACGCCGCCTATCAGGGCAAGTTTCCGCCCAACACCACGGAGCAGCTCCTTTTGCCATGGGATGTCTTCACCATGGACAAGTTGGAGCAGTACGACCGGTTCAACTTCCTCAAGGGCGGCATCGTCTTTTCCGATTTGCTGACCACCGTAAGCCGCCGCTACGCCGAGGAGATTCAGACGCCGGAATTTGGCGAACAACTCGAAGGCATCCTGCGGATACGGGCCGCCGATCTGCACGGCATCCTGAACGGCGTGGACTACACGCTCTGGAATCCGGCCACGGACGCCAACCTGGCCGCGCACTACACGCCGCAGCGCCTGGACGGAAAGCGCGCCTGCCGCAGCGATCTGTTGCATGCCTTCGGCCTGGAGGGCGTGGCGGAAACGACTCCGGTGATCGGCATCGTCACGCGGCTGGCCACACAGAAGGGCTTCGACATCGTGGCGCGCATCACCGAGGAGATTGCCGCGCGCGAAGTGGCCGTGATGGCGCTGGGCGCCGGCGATCCCTACTACGAGAAACTCTTCCGCGGCTGGGCCTTCCGGCATCCGGCCAGCGTGGTCGTGCGCATCGGCTACGACGACGCGCTGGCGCACAAGATCGAGGCCGGCTCCGACCTGTTCCTGATGCCTTCGCGCTACGAACCCTGCGGCCTGAACCAGATTTATTCGCTCAAGTACGGTACGGTCCCCATTGTGCGCGCCACTGGCGGCCTCGACGACACCGTCGAAGAGTGGGATGCAAAGAAGGGAACCGGCACGGGCTTCAAGTTCGCGGGCTTCGATCCCAAGGCCCTGCTCGCGGAGATCGACCGCGCCATCGCGGCGTTCCGCGACAAAAAACAATGGACGCGCCTGATGCGCAACGGCATGGCGCGCGATTATAGCTGGACTGGCCCGGCGAAGGAGTACGAGCGCGTCTACGAGGAGGCGGCGCGGCGCAGAACGTAGACGATGAAAATTTCGAACTTTACCTCTTGACATCCGTCGTTTTTGTCGTACCATTTCAATAGACAAGCTCTCGCTTGCTGGGAGGGGACGATGGGGCACATAGATTTCGCGTATTGGGACTCCTCTTGTGCGAGAAAGACCCGATTTAGTCATGCCACACATGCAGAAGCACGAATCTGCCACATCTTGAACTCGGGCAATGGGTTGGGGGTTCGCGCACTTGTCACCTACAAGTGCCGATATTGCTCCGGATTCCACATTGGTCACAAACATTCGAGCCACCACTCGCGTGGCGAAGGAAGGAGAATTCTGTGAATGAAGAATCCATCTTGACCGAGGTTTCCTGCGCAGTCGAGGTTTTTTTGGCGACTGCCCTATTACACCGGGAACAACCGGGACGCTCGGAATTCACAATTCAGGAGATCGTCAATCGGGCAGCTCGAGAAAACATTAGCGGTGAATTGCGCTCCGGTGTGAGCGTTCATACCTCACAACACTGCGTGGCGAACAAAGCGCCGAACCCTGGGAGACACCGGATGCTATACGCTACGGGAAAACATACGCGGCGATTGCTGCTGCCGGGTGATGAGGAGCATCCAGGAAGAACAGGTAAGATCTTCCCCGATGAGGGTGAGGTTCCGGAGAAGTATTTGTCACTCCTAGACTGGGCGAAACAACGATATGAGAAGGCTAGTCCCATGGCCGGCGCGAATCTGTCAATCGCTGGCCCAAGGTCCTCTAAGGCTTCAAATGAGCCAGCGAGGACGGCGGACCAATGGCTTGGATCGCTCTTCGAACTGGAAGGACTAGGCAGGGAGTATTGGAAGGGCGTGGACCCCGACGAATTCGTGCGAAAGCTGCGCGAGGGTTGGGAATGAGCCGCATCTTTCTGGACACGAATTTCTTCATCTACTTGATTGAGGGGGTGAGCCCTCGATCGGCGCGGGCGCGATATCTGCTTCGGGCGTTCTCCGCGCGAAGGGACGAGGTCTTTACGTCGGTCATGACCCTCGGCGAGGTACTCGTTGCGCCTTTGGGAAAAGGGGACTATGCTTTGGCGCAACAGTATCGCAGGTTATTCCGGGGCCAGGGAATCACGGTGTTGCCTTTTGTCGAGCAAGCCGCTGAGACATTCGCGCGGATTCGTATGGGAGGAGCTGTCAAGCCCCCGGACGCAATTCAACTGGCGACTGCCGGAACCGTGGGATGCGATCTGTTCTTGACAAATGACGACCGGCTTCAGGGAATAACGGTCCCCGGGATACACTTCATTACCTCGTTTGAAAAAGCGCCGATCTGAAGGAGCATCGCCAGTCTTGATCCGAGGGCCGCTCCGCTTGAGCGGCCTCAGTTTTTTCGACATACCCGATGTGGGCACAGATCGTCGGCGCTGGTGGTGCTGCCTGTCCTTTTTTCGGCTTCAACGCGCGCGGCAAGTGAGCCGGCAAACCAACCGGCCAAACTGCCCGAAGCCTGACGCGAAGATCACGTCCAATTTTCCACAAAAAAAGTGCGCACGAGAGATCAATAGGCAGTAAATTAATTTTTAACCTAATTTTCAGAAAGCAGTGGATGCAATGGTTTTTTGGTAGTTTGCACGAAAGGGAAGTGGATGGAAAAACTCTGCCGCTTTGTGCGGCCCCCAAGGCAATTCGCCTTCAGGTTGTTTCTCTTCTGCTGTTGGCTCGCGGCAGCCGCCGCCAGCCCGATTCCGGCACAATCCACGTTCGGCGCCATCCTGGGCATCGTGCGCGACTCGACGGGCGCGATCATTCAGGACGCGCAGGTTACGCTCGAGAACACCGGAACCCAGACCACGCTGGTGGCGATGGCCGACACAAGCGGCAACTACGCCTTCCGGAACGTCGACGTAGGCTCCTACAAGCTGGTCATTGCCGCGCCGGGCTTTGCCACCGAATCGCTGCCGCAGATCGCGCTTGCCGCGCGCGAAACACGGCGCATCGACGCCACGCTCAAGCCGGGCGCGCAAAGCGAGACCATCGAAGTGAGGGACGACCCGGACCCGGTGATCACCACCGACGTCTCCAACCTGGCCGAGACCAAACTGGGCGACGAGCTGGTGAATCTTCCCGTGGCCATCTACTCGCGCTCCACCGGCTCGACCAGCCCCATCTCCACGTTGACCACGGAGACGGGAGTGCAGACCGACGATAGCGGCAACCTGGCGGTAATGGGCGCCACGCCCGCGCTGCTCAGCGTGACCATCGACGGCATCTCCTCGGTGGGCGTCGAATACTCGGGCCCGGTAAACGAGATGTTTCCCTCTTTCAACTCCATCGAGGAGATTCGCGTCTCGGAATCGAACAACAGCGCGGAGTTTTCCGGGGTTGCCGACATTACCACCGTCTCCAAGGCGGGCACCGTGAACTTCCACGGCGGCCTCTTCGAGAACAACGAAAATACCGTCTTCAACTCGAACGATCCCTTTGCGCTCACCAAGCCGCGGATCATCATGAACGACTTTGGCGGCACGCTGGGCGGGCCGCTGAGCATCCCGCATCTTTTGAACGGGCACGACAAGACATTTTTCTTCATCAGCTACGAGGGCCTGCGCCTGCCGCGCGAAACGCCCATGCTGCTCAGCGTGCCGTCGGCCGCCATGCGCAATGGCGATCTGACCAGTTATCTCGCCGGACAGGGCGTCAGCTCGATTTCAATGCCCGATGGAACGCCCCTCGATCCATCGCAGGTGACGCCAGGCCCCGTCGCCGCCGCCGTGATCAAGTACCTGTTCCCGCCGCCCAATTACGGCTCGCCCGATTCCTACGCGAATAATTACCAGATCAACTTTCCCTCGCCCATCTCCGCCAACCAGGGCGATATTCGCCTGGACCGCACATTCTCCTCTCGCCAATCGGTCTACGCGCGCTTCTCCTACAAGAATCGCCAGGTGATCACAGCGCCTTCGGCGACCTGCGTCTACACCTACTGCGCCGAGGCCGGCAGCCCGTTGCAGGGCGGCTACAACACACCCGAGATCGATGAAGGCCTGACCTTCGCGCATAATTACATCTTCAACCAGAGTCTGCTGAACGAGTTTCGCGGCGGCTTCAACGCTCAGCACACATCGGAGACGCAGAGCTACTCGACCGCGGACCTGCTTGCCCAAACAGGATTCGCCTCTGTCGTCCCGCAGCCGGACACGCAGTGGTCCGAGGCGCCGCAGGTGCTCATCAACGGCTTCATGTCCACCGGGGCCGGCAATCCGGGAATGCAGCGCGGCGAAATCGTGCAGCTCCTGGACAACGTGACGTGGACCCGCCGCGCGCATACCTTCAAATTTGGCGCAGACTTCATGCGCCTCTCCGATCACGACGACAACGTCTACGGCAACTATCGCTCCGGCTGGTACGTCTTCAACGGAAGCTCCGACGTGGGCCAGGCCATCGGCGATTCGTACACCGCTTTCCTGCTCGGCTATCCCGATTACACCGAAGTGAGCTCCACCAACGATCCGACGATGGATGGCCTGGGTTATTCCTGGGCGGTGTTTGCGCAGGATGACTGGAAGCTGACGCAGAATCTGACGCTCAACCTGGGCCTGCGCTACGAATTGCATCCGCCGATCCGCGAGACGCATTGGAATACGGCCACCTTCCTGCCCGATTGGACGGGCACCGGTAGCGACGGTACGACGACGGTCAACGGCGCCGTAGTCGTCCCCAACGCGCAGGCGAGCAGCAATGCGTCGCAGGATTTCAGGAGCGGTATCGCGCCCACGCCGATCCTCCTCGCGGCGCAGGCGGGTATTCCCGAGTCGCTGCGCTTCACGGATCGCACCGATCTTGGGCCTCGCCTCGGCTTTGCCTGGCGTCCCTGGGGCAACGACAGGACCGTCGTGCGCGGCGGCTGGGGACGATTCATCGAAACGCCGCTCGGTTTTTCGCTGGTTGCGGGCTGGGCCGTGGCCGCCAGTTACGTGCCCACTTACAACCAGGATTACGCCTCTGACGGCATCACGCCGCTGCTCTCGTTCGCTGAGCCCTTCAACTCCGCCGCCGCCGGAACAGGCGGCTTCTACTACGCATTTCCTATCCACTACAAGGATCCCACCGTGCAGCAGTGGAACCTGACCTTCGAGCAGAATCTGGGGCAGAGCACCGGCCTCCGCCTCTCCTACTCGGGCAGTCACGGCGCGAATCTTGAAGCGATGGAAGACCTGAACCAGGTGCCTGCGAACACGGTCGGCTACTCTGTTGCCGCCGCCAGCCTCCCCTACCCGACCTGGAGCGTGATCCAGAGCGTGGAGAATGCGGCGTTCAGCAATTACGCGAGCGGCACCGCTGAGCTTTCGCGCCACAGCGAAAAGTCGATTACCTTCGACTTGAGCTACACCTTTACGCGCGACCTCTCCAATGCGGGCGGAGTGGCGCCTACCGCGTTTGCCGTAGCCGGCGGCAGCTTTCTCACGGATCGCTTCAACCCGGGCCTTGACTACGGCAACGTCGTCTACGATCGCCGTCACCGCGTTCTGGCCACGTATCTCTACAATCTGCCCTTCGGCGCCGGCCAGCGCTGGTTGACCTCTAATGGCGCGGCCAAGGCGCTGGCGGGCGGCTGGCAACTGGCCGGAGTCATGGTTGTGCAGTCCGGCCCCTTCCTCACGCCTTACGAGCAATCCGTCGATCCCGCCAACACCAACATCCTGACCACCGTGGGCCTGGCGCGCACCGACCAATTGCGCGGCGTCTCGCTCTATGCGCCGCAGCGCACCACCACGCAGTGGCTCAATCCCGCCGCGTTTCCCTATCAAGATCTTGTGAATCCCAACTTGCCTGGCCAGATCGGCATCGGCCGCTTCGGCAATGCTCCCGTAGGCGGCGTGGCCGGCCCTGGAACGGTCAACTTCTCCCTTTCGCTGATGAAGAGCATCCCACTGAGCGAGCAGACGGGCTTCCGCTTCAGCGTGGAGGCAGCGAACCTCTTCAACCACCGTAACTACGAGCCGCCTAACATGCAGGCCGACTCGGCTGGTTTCGGCTCGATTACGGCGCTGCAGACCGCGGAGGGAGCGGGGCCGCGGAGTCTGGAACTGACCGGGCGGTACAGCTTTTGAGCGGTAGCGTTGAAAAGGACGTAACGAGGATTGCGAAAGAACAGAATAACTGTCAGCGGGTGGCCAGGGTCGGCCAGTTATCCCTTTCGGCCGAACACAAAATGGCAATGCAGGAACTGCTGCTTCGTTCCGAATGGGGTCTCGTGTTCGATCAGGGAGTGCCGGATTGTCCGGAAGTCCGGCCCCAACTCGTGCAGCAATGACTCGACGCCGTAGCGCATGGTGACGAGGCCGCTGCATTTCTGCGGGCCTTCAGGCCCGAAGGTCGCCATCAAAACCTGCCCGCCGATTTTGAGCGACGCGCTAAGTTGGCTCACGTAAGCCGCTCGCTGTGCTGGCTCCGTGAAAAAGTGAAAGACAGCGCGATCATGCCAGAGATCGTAGGTGCGTGAGGGAAGGGCAACTTCGGTCAAATCACCCACGAGCCAATTCACATTCTTTGCCTTGGGGCCAAGCCTGTTCTGTGACTTGCGGATCGCCGCTTCAGAGACATCGAGGACGGTCAGAGTCCGGTATTGCTTCGCAAGCAGATCATCAATCAGCGTGGACTCGCCTCCGCCCACGTCGATGATCGAAGCTGACCGGTCGGGAACGGCTTCTGTAATCCAGCCGAGCGACATTTGCAGATGGGGCTCGTACCAACTGGTCTCTACAGGAGACTTGGTCTGGTAGATGCGATCCCAATGATCTCGCGCGCTCATGCCAAATCGTACCTCTTCTGTGAACTGCGGGAACCAATTCTGACAGAGGGCCGGGCCCCAATCAGCTGTGCTTCCCCTTCCACTCCTCGTACGGCCCCCGGAAGTCCTCAATGCCGCCGTCGTGGAAGACCCACAGCCGCGTGGCGACTTCATCGATCAGGTCGTGGTCGTGCGTGACCAGCAGCACCGTGCCCTCGTACCGCTGCAGCGCGATGTTCAGCGCGTTGATGGCTTCGAGGTCGAGATGGTTGGTGGGCTCGTCGAAGATGAGGATGTTGGGCTTGGTAAGAATAAGTTTGCAAAACGCGAGCCGCGCCTGCTCGCCGCCGGAGAGCGCCTCGGTGGGTTTGGCGCCCTCTTCGCCACTGAAGAGCATCTGGCCCAGAATGCCGCGAATGTCCTCCATGTGCGCGCTCGGGTTCCACTGGTGCAGCCACTCGGCCACGGTGAGGCCGTGCTCGATGCCCGCAAAAATCGTTGCCCCCACGTCCTGTGGAAAGTAGCCCACCTGCGCCTCGTGGCCCCAGAAGACCGACCCCGAGTCGAGCGAGAACTTCTTGCCGGCGATGCCGGGGTCCCCAACGACGGGTCCTTGTCGTTGGGGTGGGAGACCGGCGTAGTTCGCCAGCAGGCACTTGAGCAGCGTGGTCTTCCCCGCGCCGTTGCGCCCCATCAGGCAGATCTTTTCGCCGCGCAGAACGTTGGCCGTAAACCCATCGATGACTTTCAGTTCTCCGTAAACCTTCGTCAGATGCTTGAACTCTAAAACGTGCTTCCCGCTGGGCCGCGCCTGGTCAAAGCGGATGTAGGGCCGCTGAATGTTTGACCGCGCCAGCTCGTTGGTTTGCAGCCGCTCTACCTCCTTGCGCCGGCTGGTCACCTGGCTCGACCGCGTGCCCGCGGCGAACCGCGCAATGAACTCGTTGAGCTGCGCGATCTTTTTCTCGCGCTGCGCGATTTGCGCCTCGAGCGTGGAGCGGATCTGCGTCTTCGCCATGACCATGTCGTCGTAGCCGCCGGTGTAGGTAATGACCGTCTGGTAATCGATGTCGGCGGTGTGCGTGGTCACGGAATTGAGAAAGTGCCGGTCGTGCGAGATCGCGATCAGCGTTCCGTCGTAGCTGGTCAGAAAGTCCTGCAGCCAGTGGATGGAGTCGAGATCGAGGTAGTTGGTGGGCTCGTCGAGCAGCAGCGCCTGCGGCTTGCCGAAGAGCGCCTGCGCGAGGAGCACGCGGACTTTTTGGCCCCCTTGCAGCTCGCCCATCCCGCGCTCGTGCAACGGCTCGGGAATGTCGAGGCCGTCGAGCAGCACGGCGGCGTCGCTCTCGGCGGTGTAGCCGTCCTCGTCGCCGATCGTGCCTTCGAGTTCGCCCAGCCGCATGCCGTCCTCGTCGGTCATCTCCGGCTTGGCGTAGATGCGGTCGCGCTCCTCCAGCGCGGCCCACAGCGGCTTGTTGCCCATGATCACCGTGTCGATGACGCGATAGGCATCGAAGGCGAATTGATCCTGGCGCAGCACGCCCAGCTTGCGCGGGCGTACGACGGCGCCTTTCTGCGGCTCCAGCTCGCCGCTCAGGATCTTCATGAAGGTGGACTTGCCGGCGCCGTTGGGCCCGGTCAATCCATAACGGCGGCCCGGCGTAAAGGTGGCGGTCACGTCCTCGAAGAGCACCTTCGCGCCGTAGCGCATGGTCACATCGCTCACACCGATCATTCTTTGCGAAGTCCTATGAGCGTTTCCGGTTGCCGCGCGATCCGCAGCCCGGCAGTGGCCGCGCGGGCCCGCTCAAATTGTGTTGGAGTCAGGTTTGGGGGCGAATTGAACAGCACCCGAAGAAATTGCTAAATGCCGCACTCTCAGTTTCTCATATGCCGCCGGACCGGGCTGCGTTTCGATTGCGGCCGCGCCGCTCAAAAAATCTCGAGCAGTTTCGCAAACGCGTCGAGCTCGATCAGGTGCTGGCCCTCGGGCGCGGCGTCGAGCGCGGCGTGCTCCAGCACCCACGTGTCTTTGTGAACGAGGAAGACTGCGTGCAGACCGGCCGCGAGAGCAGGGTTGATGTCGCTCTTGGGGCTGTTGCCGATCATCCAACTGGTGTGCGGCAAGAGCTCGTGCCGCGCGATGACGGAGCGGTAGGTGGGCGGATCTTTTTCAGCTACGATCTCGACCGCGGCAAAGTGCGGCGCCAGCCCGGAGCGGACCAGCTTGCCGGCCTGCTCGGCATGGTTGCCCTTGGTCATCAAGATGAGATGGTGCCGGCCGGCGAGATCGGCCAGAGTCTCCGCCACGCCGGGCAGCAGTTCGATCTCCTGCTCGGCGATGGCGCGGGCAAAGCCGCGAATGCGCTCGCGCTTTTCTTCCGTCGCCGGCGCAGAGCTCAGCCGCTCGAAGCAATCCACCAGCGCCTGCGTGAAACTCGACAGTCCGTAGCCGTGGGTGAGGATGGTTTCCCGCTCCACGGCGTTCAGCGCCTTCCGCACCGCGGCAGGCGAGTACTCTTTGTGATCGAGAAATCCGATGAATGCCGCGATCGCGCGCTCAAAGTAAACGTTGTTCTCCCACAGCGTGTCGTCGGCGTCGATGAGCAGCGTTTGGCCGGAAGGGAATTGCGGCATGAATCGATGGTACAAGCTGACGGATGGCCGTTTCCAGACGATGACGGCCGGTCACGCGCCGAGTTCGCTGCGGATGGCGGCAGCAATGGCCTCCGCGTGCCGCCGCATCGCTTCCTCGCTCTCGGCCTCGATCATCACCCGCGCCAGCGGCTCGGTGCCGCTGTAGCGGATTACGACGCGGCCTGAGTCTTTCAACTCTTGTTCCGCGGCGCGGATGGCCGCGACGACGGAGGGGATGGAGTCGAGGGGCTTTTTCTCGCGCACCTTTACGTTCACGATCACCTGCGGGAAGACTTTGAGGTCGGCGGTGAGCGAGGCGATGGATTTGCCGGTACGAGCGACGAGATCGAGGACGACGAGGGCGGTGAGCAGGCCGTCGCCGGTGGTCGCCAGATGCGGAAACAAGATATGCCCCGACTGCTCGCCGCCCAGAGCCGCGTTCTGCTTCTGCATCTCTTCGAGCACGTAGCGGTCGCCCACCGGCGCGCGTAACATGCGAATGCCGCTCCGCTTGAGCGCCGCTTCCAGCCCCATGTTCGACATGGTGGTGGCGACAACCACGTCGCCGGTCAACATGCCGCGGGCCTTCAGGTCGCGCGCAGCCATCAACAGAATGGCGTCGCCGTTGACGACATTTCCCGAGGAGCAGGCCAACATGCAGCGGTCGGCGTCGCCGTCGAAGGTTAAGCCCAGGTCCGCGCCGCGCGCTTTTACTTCGCCGGCTACGTACTCGGGATGCAGCGCGCCGCACTTCGCGTTGATGTTGCGGCCGTCAGGCGCGATGTTGAGCAGCGTGACGTCCGCGCGCCCCTCGCGGTTGAGCCGCCGGAAAAGCTCGGGTGCGACGGAGGCCGCGGCGCCATGGGCGCAATCGGCCACGATCTTCAGGCCCGCGAGCGAGAGGCCGGGTACGCAATCGATGAGAAACTGAATGTAATCGGAAAGCAGCGCGGGATCGTCTTCGACCGGCGGGAAGCAATGTGGATCGGAGATTTGCACCTGTGCGGCGTGGTAAAAGATCTCCTCTTCCATGGCCAGTTCAACCGCGTCGGGCAGCTTGAATCCGTCGGCGCCGAAGAGCTTGATGCCGTTGTCCTGCCAGGGATTGTGCGATGCCGAGATGACCACTCCGGCGTGGAAGCCGTGCGTGCGGGCAAGAAACGCGACGGCCGGAGTGGTGACGATGCCCGCGCTTTCGGCGAGCGCGCCCGACCGGCGCAGGGCCTCGGCGAGCGTGGCGGCGATCCAGGGGCCGGACTCGCGCGTGTCGCGGCCGAGCAGGACTTTGGGCTGGGCCGTGGTCTTCCGCAGGGAGTGGCCGAGCGCGAGCCCCACGCCGTAGATCGTGGTTGGATCGAGAGGAGCTTCGCCCGCAACGGCGCGAATGCCGTCGGTGCCGAAGAGCTTGCGTGCGCCGTTGGAAGTCATGATGTGGATTTCTTGCCTCGCTTGGCGGTGGCCGGGGCTTTAGGCGCGCCAGGCGATCCATGCGAGCCGTGCAAAATTGACTCGACGCTGCTTGTGAACGTGCCATCGGCCAGGCGCGTGGTGAGCCGTTCGCCGGCGGCGATTTGCGTGGTGGAGCGGATGAGCGCGCCATCCGCAGAGAGAACCAGCGCGTAGCCGCGGTCGAGCACGGCCAGCGGCGAGAGTGAATGAAGGCGCGCATCGAGCGCACCGAGCTTTGACGCGGAGGACTCGATCAGGCGTTCGACGCATCGGTCCAGGCGGGCGCGAAAGTCGGCGAGGTGCTCGCGCGCGTGAGCGACCTTCTGCCGCGGGTCGTGATGCAGCACGCTGGCGGCGAGAGCGGCGACGCGGGTCTGGCCGAGGCGCAATTGCTCGAATAGGGCGGCGTCGAGGCGCTGCGTGGAGTCGTCGAGCCGCTGGCCGAGACGGTAAAGCAGCGATGTGACGCGCGACTCGGCGCGGCCGATCGGCCATTGCGTCAGGCGCTGGCGAGCCTGCAGCAGTTGGAAGCGCGTAGCGCGTTCCAGGCGGTGCGACTGCGTGGCCAGGCGCTCGGCGATCGTGTACTGCGCCTCGGTGATGAGCTCGGCCGCGGCCGAAGGCGTGGGCGCGCGCAGGTCGGCCACGAAGTCGGCAATGGTGAAGTCGGTCTCGTGGCCAATGGCGGAGACGACAGGCACGCGTGACGCGGCGATGGCGCGAGACACGCGCTCGCTGTTGAAGGCGGCCAAATCTTCCAGTGAACCGCCGCCGCGGGCGAGCACGATCAGGTCAACGAGACTCGAATCGTTCAGCTCGGCCAGCGCGGCCTCGATCTCAGCCGGCGCGGATTCGCCCTGCACGGATGCGGGGCAGAGCAGGACATTCAATCCTGAGTGACGCCGGCTGACAATGTTCAGGAAGTCGCGGATCACCGCGCCGGTGGGTGAGGTGACGATGCCCACGGTGCGGGGAAACGTGGGCAGCGGCCTTTTGCGAGCGGCATCAAAAAGCCCCTCCGCTTTGAGCCGCTCCTTCAACTGCTCGAAGGCAAGCTGAAGCGAGCCGGCGCCGACGGGTTCCATGGTTTCGGCGACGAGTTGCATCTGGCCGCGCTGCTCGTAGACGCTCACGCGGCCGCGGACCAGCACATGCAGGCCGTCCTCGGGGCGAAAGCGCAAAAGCATGGCCTGCCGGCGGAAGAGAACGATGGGGAGTTGAGCGTCGGCGTCCTTGAGCGTGAAGTAAACGTGGCCGGAGGGCGCGGGGCGGTAGTTGGAGATCTCGCCCTCCACCCAGACGTCGCCGTACTCCTGCTCCACCAGCTCGCGCACCTGCGCAACCAGCTCGCGGACGGGCCAGATGCGGCGCGCCGGGCGCGGCTCCTCGAAGCGCAGGCCCAATTGGGGTGTCTGGCCGGGCGAGGACGCGAATGGGTCGCGCGGAATCATTCACTATGGAGTGTAATTGGTTGGGGGTTCTGTGAAGCTTGCGGCGATGAACGGAGATGGCCCGACTTTTGCGATTGCGGAGTGGTGCGCATTCGGTTCGCGGGCGGAGCCGTTACCGCCGGTTGAGAATCGCTTCCGGATGGGCGGTTATCCGACCGGAACCGTGAATTGCGCCTCCCAGGTGCTCAATTCGCGACTCGGCGATTTGGCGTAAACCGAGCGCGCGGACTGATCAAACTGGATAGATCAATTCATCCGCCTGATTCGAGAGCAGATCGCCATTTTGGCGAACCGCAGGTTGACAACAGCAACGCATAAGCCTAGCATCGCAATTGAGCGAGCCACCTCTTCTTACTCTTTCAGGTTCCCTGAACTAAGTCAGCCCATCTGAAGCTTTTCCACCTTAGATTCCTCAAAGGAGGAACTGCGTTATGACCCTATTGACCCGTTGGGAGCCTTTGCGTGAGTTTTCCGCCATGCAAGACCGCATCAACCGTATGAACCGTCTTTTCCGTGAGTCGTATAGTCCCGAAGTCCCGGAAGAGGCTTTAACTACCACCAGCTACGCACCGCCGGTGGACATCTACGAAGACGAGCACAACATTACGTTGAAGCTTGAAGTTCCGGGCATCGACGAAAAAGACATCGATGTCCGTATCGAGAACACCACCCTCACCGTTCATGGCGAGCGCAAGATCGAGAAGGAAGAGAAAGAGGAGAACTACCGTCGCGTCGAGCGGCAGTACGGGGAGTTCACCCGGTCGTTCACGCTACCCAGTTCCGTGGATCTCGGTCAGGTGAGCGCCCACTACGACAAGGGCGTGCTGAAGATTAACCTTGCCAAGAAGGCCGAAGCCAAGCCCAAGCAGATCAAGGTGACTGTTGGCGGCGACAAGGCCCTCGAAGCCAAGGTTCTCAGCAAGGTCGCATAGAAACCAGCGCCCGATCGTCAGTGGCGAATGGTCGGCGAGAGAAATGGGAGGAGGCGGATCGCCTCCTCCTACTTGTTTGTCATCCCGAAGCGAGGGGAATGAATCTTCACGTCTCGCTTCCCCGTTGCTCTTGAGCATGACCACCCGGTCAGTTTCTTGTCAGGCGTAGGCGAAGATTGAAACTTGTACTCAACTGGCGATAAGGTAGTGTCCTAATCTGAATTTGAGCAGTCGTGGAGGGAGTAAGGAGATAGATGCCCGCCGATATTCTTTGTCCCTCCCGGCCTCCAAAGGGAATAGAATCAGAGCATATACTTAGGGCAAATCGGGGAGCGGGCTCGAAAAATCGTGAAATTTGCACCCCTTCGATTACCGGTTTCGCTTTTGATCCTCGCCTTGGCGATCATGCTTCTGTGTTGTCCAAGTGCGATTGCCGGTACGTCCCACAAGATGTTTAAGTATCCTCCTGCACAGGTGTTCGCGGTTGCTGTCCGCGTCGCACAGCGAGGCGTTGGCGCTACCGTTGATGCGAAGACACTCACACTTTCTTTCTCCACGGGTTCTTCGGGCGCTTACCTTGGGGTGAACAAACTGGACGTGTTCTTCACGGGGCTCCCCGACGGCTGCGGCGAGACTAATCCTTGCACCGCGACGAAGATCGAGGTGAAGTGCACTAGGGTATACCCTGACACGATGGGCGTCCGTCTCTGCAGCGGAGACGTCCAAAACTTTTTCACGCGGCTTGAGAAAGAGCTGAAAAACTCGCCTGCACCGTCCATACCCGAGCCTGCGCCAGGCAAGCCTTGAGTGTGAGTTTGCCCACCATCCCCGGTCACTCGTCATGTATGACGTCATCATTCGAAAATCGCTGCGGCATGCCGACGGGTCCATAGTCCTCTATGAGGACCAATGGAAGGTAAATCATGAGCGGCATGCGGTGAATCTGGCTGGCAAGATTGCACGCGACCGGGGAGTGGAATGGGTCGAGGTCGAAGAGATCACAGGTCGGTTCAAAGCCCGGGCAAATCTTGGACCCAACGGGATAGTTCATGAATCACTGGAATCCGCTCGGCGCAAGAGTACTCGGAAAAGAAGCGCACGCAAAGGTACGCGAAAGAGAAGGGCGATTTTCTGGGTCGTTCTGACTGCGCTTGTTTTATTCGGCCTTTTCATCTTAATGACAAGCAGGTAGCGACCCTCGAAGCACAGCCCTTGCCGCAAGGAACCGGAATTAGGACACTACTGGCGACAACAGCCGCTAGCAAGGGGGATAGAGTTCGGTGTATCCTTATTTCCGCCCGGGAGAGCCGCGAGGAAGAACGAGACAGCAAATTGCAGCAGGCGAATCGAGCAGTAGACCGGGGAGGAAAGAGATGCGACTCTATCTTGTTAATCCCGACAATCCGGTCGTCAGCCTGAGCAAGGTTCATTGGAACCGGCTGAACAAGTATCGAGTCTGGAAACCGCTCGGGCTTCTGGTGGTGGCAGGACTGACGCCGCCGGACTGGGAGGTGACACTGATCGACGAGAACCTGGGCCATCCCGATTACGGGCTTCTGCCCAAACCCGATCTCGTCGGTGTAACGGCCTTCACTTCTCAAGCGCCGCGGGCCTACGAAGTGGCAGCACTGTACCGCGCGATGGGAGTGCCCGTGGTGATGGGAGGCATTCATGCCACATTCCGTCGAGATGAGGCGCTGGAGCATGTGGATGCGGTGGTCACGGGAGAGGCGGAATCGGCATGGGGGCAGGTTTTGGCGGATGCGCGCAACCATGCCCTGCGCAGGGTGTATGAGGGCGGCATCAGCGACATGGATTCAATCCCGCCTGCTCGCCACGACCTGCTCCGCGGACGGTACTACCTGGGCTCGGTACAAACCACGCGTGGTTGCCCGTTGAATTGCAGTTTCTGCAGCGTTACCGCGTTCAATGGAGGCACGTATCGCCGCCGGCCCGTCGACGATGTCATTCGAGAGCTGCGGCTGATCCGGGAAAAAGTCATCCTGTTTGTAGACGACAACCTCATTGGTACTCGCGAGGACCATCTCGCATACTCCAAGGATCTCTTCCGGGCAATGATTCAAGAGGGGCTGACCCGGCCCTGGATCTGCCAGGCGACCATAAACTTCGCCGACGATGACGAGCTGCTGAAGCTCGCCGCGCGTTCGGGATGCCAAGGCGTGTTCATCGGGTTCGAATCCCCCACCGCGGAAGGCTTGATGGCCTTAGGCAAGAAGTTCAACCTCCTGAAGGGGAGAGATTTCCGCGAGTCCGTGCGGCGGATTCAGCGGCACGGCATATGCGTTGTGGGCTCGTTCATCATAGGGATCGACACGGACCAGCGAGGGATTGGCGAGACAATCGCTCGCGCGGCCAAGGACTACGGCATCGACGCCGCCAATGTTCTGATCCTTACTCCGCTTCCCGGAACCAAGCTCTACGCTGAAATGGAGCGCGAAGGCAGGATCCGGTCGAACGATTACCCGGAGGATTGGAAGTACTACACTCTGACTTATCCGGTGGCCAGCTACGCGCACCTTACCTGGGCGGAACTAGTGGACGAGGTGGACCGCTTCAACGGCCGGTTTTACTCGTATGCGCAGATTCTTCAGCGGATGCTGCATCTCGCCAGGAAAACGCACAACCCCAGAACCTTATCGGTCGTCCTGGTTGCCAACCTGAGCTATCGATCCAACCACCTTCTCGAGAGGCGTGTTTTTGCCAGCCGGGTTCGCTCCACGACCCAGCGCAGTTTGTAACGGCACATCGCATGTGCAGGGAGATCCTGGGATTTTCCTGTTGCGGAGCGCGGACTTACCGGAGCAGGCCGGCTTACTTGCGGTTCTCGATCATCGCGCGCAGCTCCGCGGCGATGGCGGCAAGGCGCTTGCCGGCGCTGGGGCTGGGCGAGGATTCGCGGGAGTACGTCACTTCCGTCTCGCGCGCCAGAACCGTGCCGCGCGTCAGGCTGAAGGTGCCCAGCACTCCGGCCAGCTTATGCGCCGCGGCCTGGGCGGCCTCGCGGCGCTTGGCGGCGAGCTTTCCGGAGGAGACGGCCGCTGCCGCCGCTTCGAGGATGGCAACCCGCTCGCGAATCTCCGGCAGAAAGCGGACCCAAAGGCGGTCGATCGCCTGGGAAAGAGCCGCATCCGCGGGGACACCGGATTGGGCAGGAGTTTTCATGACAAAGAACGGTCAGGCCCAGCCGAGCGCGCTCGAAATCTGCGTGGATAGCGTGAGCGGATCGAAGGGTTTGAAGAGCACGGCCTCCACGCCAAGATCGGCGAAGCGCCGCTGGTCGGTGCCTTGCACCTTGGCGGTAAGCAGCAGCACCGGAATCCCGGCCGTGGCCGGATTTTTGCGCAGCTCGCGAAAGGTCGTGGGACCGTCCATGCCCGGCATCATGACGTCCAGCAGGATGGCGTCGGGCTGCTGCTCGGCGGCGCGGGCCATGCCCTGCGCTCCGGAACTGGCCACAATCACCTCCCACCCGGCCACGGTCTCCAGGCTCAGCGAGGCCACCTCGCGAATATCGTCTTCATCGTCGATGATCAGGATTTTGCGGGCCACGGGGGAAGATCCTCCACCCCTATTGTCGAATGTTGCCGCGGCGTTGTCGATGGGATGGAGACAACCATCGGGGTTACGAATTCGGTACCGCCGGCTCGGTTAGCCCCGCCTCATCCATCTGGCGCGAGGAGCGCAGCATGGTCAACACCAGAGCTTCAAGCTGCTGCGGCTGTACGCGGGTCTTGGCCAGGAAATACGTGGGGCCGAGCGTGAGCTGGCGGCGCTGGTCCGGCGATAGCTCGCGGCCGGAGTAGACCACGAGCGGCAGTTGGGCAAGAGATTCGCGCTGGCGCAGCCAATCCACCACGTTGAAGCCGTCGCCGTCGGGCAACCCGATATCGAGCACTATGAGGTGAGGCTTGAAGGCAGAACAGGCCTCGATCGTCTCCTCGAACGAATGCGCCGTCTGCACGGCGATCGTATCGCGCGCGAAAATCTCGCTGATGACGAGCGCCAGGTCGCGATCGTCCTCGACGATCAGGATGCGCGCCTTTTCGCCCGACCCACACAAGACGCGCGCCAGCTCAGCCAGAAGTTCATCCTCGTGAAGCGGCTTGGAAACCCATCCGTCGGCGCCGCCGGCCAACTCTTTCCGGGCCTCCGGATCGTCCACGCTTAACAAAACCACCGGAGTGCGAGCGGATGCATCCATTTGGCGCAGGAGCGGCAGAATCTCCCATCCGTTCATGCCGTCGAGCGAAGTGTCGAGAAGGATGGCCTGGGCGTTCTGCCGGGCCGCGGACAGGGTTTGCTCCATGGTGGCGGCCTGCACCACGGAATAGCCATGGCGGGCCAACTGCGCCGCGATGCGCGGGCGCGATTCCGCATTTCCGTCGGCCAGCACCAGGGTCCCGTGGCCGGCTTGGGTCTCCAGCACGCCGCCGAAAGCCGCCTGCGGCGCGGGCTGATAGGGCAGAAAGATGCGGAAGGTCGATCCGCGCACCGGATTGCGCTCAGCCCAGATGCGCCCCGAGTGCTGCATCACAATGGTGCGGCAGATGGCCAGTCCCAGGCCGGTGCCGCCCTTCTGCCGGGAGTCGGAGGCATCCACCTGCTGGAAGCGCCCGAAGATCGTTTCCAATTTGTCGGCGGGAATTCCGCGCCCGTGGTCGATCACGGAGAGAATCACGCCCGTCACGCCCGGCCGCAGCATGACGCTCACCGGCGAGTTGGGGGGCGAAAACTTGACGGCATTCGAGAGCAGGTTGGTGAGGACCTGCAGCAGCCGGTCGGAGTCGGCCGTAATCTCCACCTTCGTGGCGTCGTGAATCAGCTGTACTCCGGCTGCGTCCGCCAGGGGCCTCATGTCTTCGATCGCCTGCTGCACAATGTCGGCCAACTGTATGGTGCGGAAGGCAAGCGGCTCGCGTCCGCTCTGAATCCGCTCCAGGTCGAGAATGTCGTTGATCAGGCGAACCAATCTGTCGGAGTTGGTGAGCGCTATACGCAAAAGATTGGATGCCTTTTCGCTAACCTCGCCGAGAATGCCGGAGGTAAGCAGTCCCAGCGCGCCGCGGATGGACGTGAGCGGCGTGCGCAACTCGTGGCTGACGGTGGAGATGAACTCGTCCTTGAGCCGGTCGAGAGCAAAGCGTTGGCTGATGTCGCGGAAACTGAGCACCGACCCGGAAAAGCGGCCCTGGCCGCGAAGGGGCGTGAAAGCATACTCGGCGGGGAAGAAGCTGCCGTCGGCCCGAAAGATCGTCTCTTCGCCGTTGGCGCTGCCGGACGGGCCCTCCGCCCTGCGCAGGGGACAATCCTCAGCGCATTTCCGGTCCGTTGGCGCGGCGCCATGCAGCAGTTCGTGCACCGGCTTACCGGCCAGCGTATCGGCAGGCGCGCCCAGCAACCGGGCGGCCGCGGGGTTGGCAAAGGTCACGTTCCCCTGGCGGTCGAGCCCACAGATGCCGTCGGCCACCGAATCCAGCAGGACCACCTGCTGGCGGCTCAACTCGTCGGCCCTGTTGTGTTCCTGAGCCCGCACCAGGATCTGCCCCAGCGAGGCGGCTGCTGTTTCTATGGCGGCCATCGCTTCGCGGTCCTCGCGCAGCCGGAAACGGCAATAAAACTCGAGCACCGCCATCACCTTGCTGCCTGCGCGCACCGGCACTGCCCAGCCGGAAACCATCTCATGGCCAATAGCCGCCGATACGCGGGAGCTCGGGGGCGCCGTATCCAGATCGGCGAGCCACACCGTGCGTCCGTCGCGCCATGCCCGCTCGGGCAATTCGGTGCTGCCTGTCAGCGTCAGGCCCATGCTTGCCTGGATGAGAGCTTCCGCCTGCCGGCCCGGAACTCCCCACGCGGTTCCGAATTCAAGCTGGTTTTGCTCGGCGCCAACCACCCATGCCACGGCCACATCCCATCCCTGGGAGAGGCAAAGGGCCTCAAGGACGCGCATGCCCGCCGACTCGACCGATGCGTTTTCCCCCACAATCCGGCTCACCGCGAGCTGCAGCGCCAGCCGGTTTTCGCGCTGCATTTGTTGCGTAACATCGCGGAGCAGGCAGCGCACCGCCAGCGGGCTGCCCGCCTTTTGCCGCCGGCTCAGGCTCAATTCCAGATCCAGCACGCGGCCGTCCGGCGTATGGTGGCGCAGCGGCGCCCGCTCCACCGTTTCGCCATCCAGCGCGCGGCGGAAGAGCGCGGCCGCCTCGCTCCGGGCGCCGGCCGTGAACAAACCCTCGAAGGAGTCGAGATCCGCCAGCGCCATTTGGTCCAGTCCGAAATAGCGCTTCCACGCCGGATTCGCATAAAGAAACTGCCCTGCCGGGCTGAGCGCGGCGATCATCTCGCTGGAGTGCTCGAACAGGTCGCGGTACCGTTCCTGCGACTCGCGCTGCGTCTGCTTGCGGTGCAGGGACGCGCTGTGATCCACGGCCACGGCCACCATGCCGATCAGTTCGCCCGCCGTGTCGAGCAGCGTCGAGATATGGAGCATAACCGGCAGGAGTTCGCCATCGTTGCGGCGCACCTGCGCCTCGAAGCTCGGCACCAGGCTGGGCGGCAGCGTGCGCGCGCAATCGAGACAGGCGGCCATGAGGCCGGCTCGCGTGGTCTCGCGCGGGCGATCCACGCGGCAAAGCTTCTGCATTTCCGCCACCAGCCGCTCCGCCTCGCCGGGCCCCAGAAGCTCCACCTTGCCCCAAAGATTCAGAAGCTCCTCGGCCCTGTAGCCGAGCAAACGCTCGGTCGCGGGATTGCAGTAAATCAGCCCGCCGTTCAAATCGATCGCGACCAATGCCGGACCGGCCGAGTCCAGCAATTCTCTTAACCCTTCGCCAATGGGTACCTGCGCCGCCTGGGCGCTGTGGCGAAGCAACGTACGGTTCAGAATCAGCGCAAACAGAGCCGTAGCAACCACTGCCGCCACAATGGGCAGCGATTGCCAACGGAAATGAGGAAACAGCCGCGCCAGTGCGGCGCCAACCGAAATAGCGAGGATGCAGGAGGGCAGAATCAGCCAAAGCTGCGAAATTCCGCCGCTCGCTGCCGCGGACGGCGATGGCTCACTCCCTTGCTTTTCCTCCGGCCGCTCGTTCATCGGCACCCATCTCCCCAGCGCTTGGCTTGCTCACGAGTAGCGCCGCCGTCGGCGTCTCTGCCGGAATCCTTCTCGCCCGGCGCGAAGCATCCTCACGACGACGCCCACACCGCCCGGTGAACCCATTCGCGCGCCACGTTTCGCCGCAAACACTCGGCCATCCGAGGGCGATCACGGGATTTCAGGTAGTATATGCGTTTGATTCGAGACTCACTAGCCAAATCGATCAGACGCCGCCAAGGGTGAAACGTTCCAGTTACCGGGTTGCCGGCGCGGCCGTTGTGCGGGCGCAGCGGCCTCAGGCGCTTGCAGCAGCGGAACGGCCGGAATGGGTTTGCAGGGTCATTCCTCGATCGGACCGCGGCCGGAAAAGGCGGGTAATGGGTCAGTTTGGGTGTGCCTTGAAAGGGCGCGACTTCAAAGCCTGCCCTGAGCTCGCCGAAGGGCGCAGTAACTGCAACGAACAAACGAGAGCTTTAGCACCTGAGGGCTTTGCCTTAAAACTCGTTCTAGCCCAAGATTTCGGCGAGTTGCCAAAAACTCCAAGTCCTGCCCAGGAATTGCCTGCCGCCGGGTGCGCAGACCGCAGGGTTAGGGCACGTGGGAATGTTTCTGAAACAGTAACTACCGAGTGGGCGGTGATTCGACCGGAACCAAATTCAAGACGCGAAAACATCCAATAAGCCGACGTATTAGCGAGACTAATCTCGTTTCAATCAGTGAATCGGCGATTTATCGACATTTGACCTTAACAGGATGCGACGAAAGGGTGAGCTCTTGCTGATGACTGACATTCCAATTGGTCAAGTTCTAGCCCGGCAATTCGCCTTAGAGTGCCCGGAAGATTCCACACCAGTTCGATGAGGTTAGGGGTTTACCAGAGCAACCCTGCATGCTCCAAAATCCTTTGCGAGCTTCTCCACCAGAAAGGTGGGCTTGCCGGAGCCGCCTTTTGCATTTTTTGCCTTCTTACCCTTCACACTGACGCGATTACCGGACTTCACATCGGCTGTGATCCCCTGCAGAAGGAAAGTCCTTTGATCGCCTTCATTCTGGAGTTCAAGGCCATTGGGACCAGTGACCACACATCCCCTGATGGAATGTGAGTGATTAAAGGCGTAGTAAACGCCAATACCGATCGCGGCACCGGCTCCAGCGATGACACCAACTACCAAAGCAGCATTTCCATTAGAGAGTGTTGGGCCACCCGTTTGTGCTGGTGTCTTAACCGGCATGAGACAAACGCATAGCAGTGGAATAACAACACGAAGACATGGTGTTTGCTTCATGGTTCCTCCTTTCCCTGGTGAGGGGTTGGAGAATCGTCTTCTGAGAGAAGCCCATTAGGAATTGGCTTGGCCTAGGGAAATTCAGATCAATTCCGCTTGGCGATTGAAGGCACTCTTCCTCAAAATGCAAGTTCGGTGAGATGACGCTTGGCTGTATTGGAGGCACACCGAAGCATATCTGGTCTGTGCGTTCAGTCACGTGGCGCCGTGATTAGAGAAGTGAGTGCATCGGCGATGATGCACTCACCGACAGCGGTTTTCCTGAGTAATGTCCAGATGGTCGCCTATCCGTCAGTTACTTTGCAGAAAACCCTACCACGTCGGCAGGAGTCGAGCAGGTCGGCGAAATTCAACTCTTGCCCAAAAACTCTTCTTCTTGCTCAAAAAGTCGGTCGAAACTGGTAGTTTTTTAGGCAAAGCCGCCCCTGGGGTCTGCTTCTCGGGGGCACCTGAAATTAGGCCTTTTTCCGCAACCTGTTCTGTCGTGCCGAGTACGGAGATCTGCAAAAAGTGCTCGGCGCACTCAGAATGCGACGATTTCACTCAATTCCATCGACCTGCAGGTCATGTTTTCACCCAATTTCTGCACCTGCAGGTGGAGTTTTTCGCGAGTTCGCGATGCGACGATTTCTGGCCGCGCCGCGCTCCGCGATTTCGGAGACCTGCAGGTGTACGGATTTGCCGCGCACTCAGGTCTATGTCGCAGCCGAAGATACACCACAAGGACTCTGGCTCTTGTTCTCTGATCCCTGACCACTGACCCCTGACCACTGTTCTCTGTTCAGTCGCCGGCTTCCGAAGCGCGCACAGCCGGAATCCGGCGTAGCATCTTCGTGAGCGCGATGGTCATCAGGAGAACTGCAGGAACGGCGGCCAGCAACCACGCCAGCAGCGCCTGACCGGCCAATCCGCTCATATGAGCGGCGAGGCTGAGCGCGGGGAAGTACGGCAGGGCGCGTGGCGCAAGAATGCGCGCGGGCTCCGCGGAAACGATCCATCCACCGATGCGCACGAACGGAACGATCAACGCCAATTGCAGCGGCATGGCGGCGTAGTTGGCGGCCTGGATGGCGGGCAGGTTCAAGCGAAGGGCAACGGCCAGCGCGGCACAGAGAACCGTCGGGATTCCAACCACGGGAATGCACCCGACAGCGAACCCCAGCGCCAGCGTCAGCGCCAGGCGGCGGGGCGAGATCCCCTGGCTCAACCACTGGACCGCGTTACGCTTCGCAGCAGCGGCAACCCTGCGCATAGACCCTCCGGTCCTCTCCTGAATTCTGTACCCAAACCTAGCGACGCCGAATACACCTTTTGTTTTCTTTCCATGAAACTTTGCCGAAGGAACCAAACTCGTTATCGGATTCGATACACGGCGCGAGCAGAGGTTTCATTTTGTGCGGCGGCACGAAGGTACTGTGTCCGGCTGCCGGGAGCGGTACAGAGCCAGGACAAGTCCGCCACGGAGGACGCAGCCCTGGGAATGCGCGCCCAAACAAGGAATCAGCCCCGGTGGGGCGGCGCGAACCTGAACCGTTGCCTGTCCTCGCTGTTCATGTGATTGCCCTGGGTAGAAAACGATGAGCGTTATCGCGCCGTCCCGTCTGCGGTACACTTGGACCCGATGAGGGTGTTTGGCATCGATTGCGGGACCGAAGTGACCGGGTTCGGCGTTGTGGACTCCTGCGACGGGGCGCACGAGCCGCAACTCAGGTTCCAGGCGATGGGGGCGATTCGCCTGGCGAAGACGCGGGCTTTGCCCGCGCGGTTGGAGCAGGTTTTTGAGGAACTGACCACGGAATTGGAACGCTGGCGGCCGGATACTGTGGCAATCGAGGAGGTTTTCTACTCGGTCAACGCCAAATCGGCTCTGAAGCTGGGACAGGTGCGCGGCGTGGCGCTGCTGGCGGCAGCGCACCAGGGGATTGCCGTAGCGGAGTACGCGCCGCTGAAGATCAAATCGAGCGTGGTCGGCTACGGGCTGGCGAAGAAGGAACAGGTGCAGTTCATGGTGGCGCGGCTGCTGGGGTTGCCCGCGCTGCCGGAGCCGCCGGACGCGGCGGATGCCCTGGCCATCGCCATCTGTCACATTCATACCGCGCAGACGCTGGCGCTCCAGGAGGCTGTGCGATGAAGGCGGCGTGGCTCTTGTTTGCGGCCCTCGGGCTTGCGGCGCGCGGCCAGAGCGTGCCTCCAGCGGGTCCAGTGGTCCAGGTGGATTTCTCCAATCCTGGACTGTCGCCCCCGCAATGGACGCTTGTGCTGCACTCCGACGGCAGAGGCCATTTCCGCTCGCAGATGGGCAGGGTTCCAGAAGGCGGCCTGAAGGAGATCGAGGCGCCGGGCGTAGATCGCGATATCCAGGTAAGCGCGCAGTTTGCCGGGCGCGTCTTTAGCGCGGCGCAGCGTCACAACTGGTTCAATGATCCCTGCGAAAGCCACATGAAGGTTGCCTTCCAGGGATGGAAGACGCTCACCTATACGGGACCTCAAGCGCAAGGTTCCTGTACCTTCAACTACTCCAGCGATAAGGAGATCGAAGCGTTGGGCGATTCGCTGATCGCGGTGGCGGAGACGATTCTGGAGGGCGCGCGCATGGAGGTGCTATTGCAGCACGACCCGCTGGGCCTGGACGAGGAGATGGAGTTCCTGACGGAATCGGTGGCCGACGGCCGGGCGCAACAGATTTGCGCCATTCGAGAGATTCTGGAGCGCCTGGCGCAGGACGATGGAGTTCTGGAGCGGGTGAGAAAGCGGGCCAGAGCCCTGCTGGCCCACGGGTCAACATAAATGTCTCGGTCCGGGAGACTTTTTGGTGCGCGTCGGTGTCCAAGTATATAGAGAAATCCCGATGAACAGGTAAGGGTCGCCGTGAAGCGATAGAAAGGCGGGCGGCATGAAACGCATGGGAAATCGCAAGGGGTTGACGGTGCTTGCAGCGCTGGCCCTGGGAGTGGTGTCATTCGGTTCGGCACTGCGGGCGCAGGATGCCGGCCAGGGATCGGGACAACCGGCGCGCGCGGTGCGGCTGAGCTACGTGGATGGCCAAGTGACACTCGCGCAGGGCACACAGGTGCTGGCTGGTCAGGCGGTGGTCAACACGCCTCTATTCGAGGGCATGCAACTGACCACGGCGGACACGGGCAAGGCTGAGATTCAATTTGAAGATGGCAGCGTGGCCCGGCTCTCGCCTGACAGCTCCTTGATGCTGAAGGTTCTGCGCGGGGCGGGCGCATCGGCAGAAGCCGAGCTTGCAGTCAACGGCGGTTTGGCTTACTTCGAGTTCCAGGGCGGGGGCCAGGCCGGCCAGATGAGCATCCAGTTTGGCGACACGGTGACCACGGCGAGTGGCTTTACCGTATTCCGCGTCAACCTGGACAATTCTCCCGGCCAGGTTGCCGTCTTTTCAGGCAATGCCCACCTAGAAGGCAGTAATGGCGCCCTGTCGGTGGACTTGCATGGCGGCGAAAGCATCAGCCTCAACGGCGCCGATCCCAGCCGCTATGTGCTGGCTGAATCCATCGAACCGGATTCATGGGATTCGTGGAACTCGGACCGCGATCAGGCTCTGACTGCCGAGGCTGCGGCGCAGACTGGCGCATCGGCGAACCAGGGCGTCAGCGAAAATCCCGCATGGAACGATCTGGACGCCAATGGCAATTGGTACAACGTTCCGGATCAAGGCTATGTCTGGTCGCCCTACGAGGCGGCAAGCACAGGATTCGACCCATACGGCTACGGAAATTGGATGTGGACGCCAGGATATGGATACCTGTGGGTGTCCGGTTACTCATGGGGCTATATGCCGTTCCAGTGCGGAATGTGGAACTTCTACGACGGCTTTGGCTGGGGCTGGGCGCCGGGGATGGGCGGGTGCATGCCGTGGTGGGGAACAGGGTTCTACCGCGGTCCTAATCTCGGTTTCGCGCCGCCAAGATATCACAGAATTCCGCGCCCGATTTATCCGCACGGGCCCATCGGCCGCCATCCGATGCCGTTGGTTGCCGTCAACCGGAGCAAGGCGGTTGTGAACTCGGCGCTTCCGGCGCGAGATAGGAACACGCCAGTGATTATCGCAGGGCATACTGTGCAAGCAGTTCGTCCGCTGCCTTCACGGCCGGTGTTCGGCGGCGCGACCGGTACTTCCAGGGCGAATCCGGCGCAACTCGGCTACCACAGCGCGCCATCGACGGGCCCGCAGAGCACAATCGCACGGCCAACGTACAACAATGGCCATCCCGCGTTCCCGGCCCCCGTGCAACGAGAAAGTACGCAGCCTTCCTGGCCGGCAAGTACTGGTTCCGCTTCTCATGGGCGAAGCGAATCGGGCGGCGGATCGGCGAACCGCTCTTCGGGCCCAGGGTATTCCAGCGGCGGTAGTAGCTCGCACAGCGGCGGTGGCGGAGGTGCTTCGCACAGCGGCGGTGGAGGAGGAGGCGGAGGCGGTTCGCGTAGCGGCGGTGGTGGCGGTGGCGGCGGCGGCGGCTCGCATGGCGGTGGCGGTGGCTCGCATGGCGGAGGTGGTGGTGGTGGAGGCGGCTCGCATGGCGGAGGTGGCGGCGGCCATCACTAAGACGCGAGCATTTTATCCTTCGTGTGGCTTCGACGAGCCGTGTGCCGGCTTGCGTCATCATGCGGATGTGGTTCTGGGAACCTGAAGCGGAGCACAGGACGAGCGAGTTGGCGCTGAGGTGACAATTGCGTTTCCACGCGCGCTTTTCGGCGCGAATCCCCAGTCGAGGATTGGTAGTCTAAGAGACGTGAACGAGGAACAGGACGGTCGGTTGCGCATCGCCGCGATCGGGTTTTTGAACCCCGCGCCGCTGATGTGGGATTTTGAGCATCCGCCGCTCAACGAGGCGTTGGCGAGGCGCTATCGCATCGACCGTATGACTCCGTCGGAGTGCGCGATGCGGCTGGCCGATGGACGCGCCGACATCGGGTTGATTCCCATCGCTTCGCTGGCCACAACGCCGGGACTCAAAATTCTGCCGGGTTGCACAATCGCTTCAAAGGGACGTGTACGATCGCTCTTGCTGGTGCACCGCGCGAGCCAGCCGCTGACGGCGCTGCGCTCGGTGGCCGCGGACACGGCCAGCCGGACGACTCTGGCTTACGCGCGCATCCTGTTCCACAAGTGGGGCAATGCCGAGGTTCCGTTTTTGCCGCTGGCGGCAAACCTCGATCTGATGCTGGAGCGCGCCGATGCGGCCATTTTGATCGGCGATCCGGCGCTGCTGGCTCTCGAAGAACGGTTCAATCGATCGGAACGCACGGGCGAGGAGCTGGTTTACCGCGATCTGGCCCAAGAGTGGCGCGCGCTGACCGGCTTAGCCTTCGTCTCCGCCGTCTGGGCCATTGCCCCTGCGGGGGGCAAAGTTTTGGACGAGAGCATTGCCGAAGACTTCGTTCGCTCGCGCGACCATGGTCTTGCGAATATCGATGCGCTGGTGGCCGAGTGGTCGGAGCGGTTTCCCATTCCCGAGGAGACGATCCGCACGTACCTGACTGCCAACATCCATTACGTGCTCGACGAGGAGTGCGTGGAGGGGATGCGCGGATTTTTCCGCATGGCGGCCGAGTACGGCGTTCTGCTGCCGTACGCGGTGGCGGTGGAGGAGATGGCGGCGCGGTAGGGAAAACAGGGAACGGTTTGTAGCCAATAGCCAATAGCCAATAGCCGGTAGCCAGTAGCCAATAGCCAGTAGCCAATAGCCAGTAGCCAATAGCCAGTAGCCAATAGCCAGTAGCCAATAGCCAATAGCCAATAGCCGGTAGCCAGTAGCCAATAGCCAATAGCCGGTAGCCGGCGGGATGTTTACTTTCTCGATAGTTCCTCCCCCCTCCCCGGTATGCCATACCTCCATATTTGAAACCAAAGGACTTACGGGCCGACCCATACCTTATCCATACCTCACATACCAATTTCCAGAGCCGCGCCGGAAAGACAGTGGTCAGTGAACAGTGGTCGGTGGTCAGAAAGACAGGGAGCAGGGAACGGTTGGTAGCCAATAGCCAATAGCCAGTAGCCAATAGCCAGTAGCCGGTAGCTGGCGGGATGTTTACTTTCTCGATAGCTCCTCCCCCCTCCCCGGGGATGCCATACCTCCATATTTGAAAACAAAGGGTTTACGGAATGGGGTATGACCACCCATATTTGATTCCAAAGGACTTATCCGCAAATGTAGAGATTTGCAGGGCTTAGGGGTCTGTGAACAGTGGACAGTGAACAGTGGGCAGTGGACAGCCAGTAGCCAATAGCCGGTGTGGGAGCGGTTCTGGTCTGAGTGTCGATCATGGGACCATTGTGCGCCAAACGGGGGAAATGATCTGCAAAGAAAACAGAGATCAGGGATCAGGGGTCAGGGATCAGAAAAAGAAGGACTTAGTGGAAGATCGGACGTTGAGTTTTGGAGGCGCGGGGCTTGACAGGAAGAGATAGGGGTCAGGGATCAGGGGTCAGGGGTCAGAAAAGCAGGGACCGAGGGGAGCCGGTCGGAGCAGGCGGCGGGGGCGGTGTTTTCGTATGAGTGTGGGCGGCGTGGGCGATCGTTTCGGATGGGCGTGAGGCGGGGATGGCGGCGACGAGGGCGTTTTCGGGGACTAATCCGATCGAGCGACTCTGATCTCTGCCGCGAGGGTTAGATTCTGAAATGCAACCCATTAATTCTAAAGCGCACTGATGGCTCAGGAAACGCTCAAAAGCAGCCAGAATAAGGCCTCAGCACCCTAATCGAACCCTCGCCGGAACGAAAAAGCAGAGGTCGCTGGCCGCTATCGCTGCGGGCGGCAACGTGGTAGCCTGCTCGTTTCGTCGACCAGAGCATGATGGTTGAATGCCGCTCGTGTAGATTGAGAAACCAAAAACGCTGGACCTAGGCGTCCTTATCATTGTCGACCTCGACTGCTGGAGGACAAAATGGCGCATCATCAACAACTGATTCAGTTTCGTTCTTGACGAAATCCTGCGCTTTGTACTCAAGTACAGTCACGCAGATGAGCGAACCAGTCAAAAAGACGAAAAACAAGAAGATCGGGACGATTTCGCTCGTCTCGTTTGAAAGAACATGGGTTGGGCTTAAGGCAATCGCTACAGCCCTGTCTAGGTTTGAAAACAGAATGAGGAAAAGCAGCAAAACTGCCGAAATCAAGTTTAGCCTGCCGGAGTCTGTCTTAAACTCGTATTTGACCGCCGACCTTATCACCTTCATCGCAGCGGTCATCGAATGGGTTAAGATGAAGCTCGCAGCGCCTAAGAGCAAGATACTGAGGATCACAACAACACCCACTTTAAACAGGTCGGTGTTCATCACAAATTGCAGTCCCTGAACGTTCAAGATCCTAATTCCTCCGCTTCCGTGAGTGCTGTTTCAATCTAGTGTCCTGTCCCTAAGATAATTATCATAATTATCGAGTTCTCAGGCATCGGATAAAGTGGGAGGAAGTCCGATGCGCAAAGGCCGTCCACTGGCTCCGTTATGCATTTCCGGCGAGGATC
>Ga0187865_1000729_pt1 | contig 43256 bp, 38 predicted proteins | sample June2016WEW_11_1_2_FD_132989 | JGI IMG/M metagenome (GOLD analysis project Ga0187865, IMG submission 132989) | Peatland microbial communities from SPRUCE experiment site at the Marcell Experimental Forest, Minnesota, USA - June2016WEW_11_100 | ecosystem: Environmental > Terrestrial > Soil >...
CGCACCAGCGAGGGCAAAAACACCCGCGAAGCAATCCGCTGCCTCAAGCGCTACCTCGCCCGCCACCTCTACCGACTCCTCGAAACGATGCCAACACCCACTTGACACCCATAGAAGCATCGTTGTCCGCGACGAACGTCGGGTCTCCGGCGCCGATGTAGAAGGCCAGGAGCGTCGGATAGCGCGCGAGTTGCCCGACAAGGCCGGGGACGAGCATGTGCACGCTCGCGTACGCGTTATCCCCGTCCGTGCCGACGTCGAGCGTCTCCCGGCCGGTCGGATCCGTCGGCCGGAAGTAGCCGCTCCACGACTCGATCGCCGCAAAGGTCGCCGGGTGGTGCAGGCCGAGGATGGTGGCGCCGTAGCCGCCTGCCGAGACACCGACGATCGCGCGCCCGGACCGGTTCCGGATCGTCCGGAAGTGCGCGTCGACATACCGCGGCAGCTCGACTGCGAGTGCGGTCTCCCAGTTGCGCCCCGGCCCCCAATCGTGGTACTCGGGATCGCCGTTCGTCGTCCGCGTGCCCTGCGGCACGATGAGGATCGCCGGCAGCGCTGTCCGGTCGAGCGCAGCGGCGACCCAGGAGACGGACTCGTACGAGGTGGGTCCGGCCGGCAGGCCGTGGAGGAAGTAGACGACCGGGTACCGCTTGCCGCTCGTCGCATAGCCGGCGGGGAGATGGACGAGGAAGTGGAGGCGGCTCTTGAGCGCGGCGGACGAGAACGAGGTCGTCAGGGGCTCCGCTGCCGTGCCGGAGTGGCCCGCCGCCGAGGCGGCCGCCCCGACGAAGGCCGCCGCGGCTGCAAGCGTCGCAAAGAGGATCCTGAAAGGCATCTCCTCGTCCCAGCCTGACGCCCCTGCGTAAGAAGAAACTCATAGCGACGTAAGAGGCGCGTGAGAACCGCGGCCAGCCTTCCTCCGGTTGTGGGCGACATATGTGTGGTGTGCTCGCCGGTTTGCCTCCGCCCGCCGCTGCGATCCCGCACCGACCGGTGGCGATCGTCGCGACACTGGAGCGAACCTCGCGCGAGTTGGACAGCGCGATCGAGCACTGGAACAAGTCTGGGCAGCCGCCGCGCGACGTAACCCTGTTCGCGCTCTACCAGCAGCGGGTGATCCGGCTGCTCGCGAACAACGCACGGCTTGCGAGACCGGTACTCGAACGCGACCCGGCCGTGCGCGACGACGTGGTTGCGCTGCGGGAGCTCGGCCGGTTGGCCGCGCCGCCTTCCGGCTCGGGCACGCTGCTCCAGACCGGCCCGGCCGCGCCGGCGAAACGCCTACTCGGTTGGCACCGGGAGGCGCAGCGGCGCTTCGGCGTCCGGTGGCAGCTGCTGGCGGCCATCAACTTCGTCGAGTCCGCCTTCAACAAGGTCCGCAACCCGACGGGGATCGGCGCGCAAGGCCCGATGCAGTTCGAGCCGGCCATGTGGCACGCCTACGGTCTCGGCGGCAATGTCGACGATCCGCATGACGCAATCATCGGCGCTGCCAACTACCTCGCTGCGAACCGCGGCGCCAAAGACGAGCGGAACGCTCTCGCTCACTACACCCCTCGCCTCTCTACGGCGACGCCGTTCTCCGCTACGCAAACCGGATCGCGCGCGATCGCGACGCGTTCTACGTCTACTACAGCTGGCAGGTCGACATCCGGACACGAGGCGGAGCCCACCGACTCACCGGACCTCGCTGACAGCTCACCACCACCGACCGCACGCGCCCGAATGTAGTCATCCCGCAAGCGCGCCACCCCTCCCTGTGCGGGCGCTTCTGGACGATCAGACCGCGCCGCCGCGGCCGGCTACCGGCTGGCTCAGACTCTCAGGCGTCAGGCCGCGCTCCATGAGTGCCGACAGGAGAGGGTCGAGGGCCGCCGCGGTGCGACGCCAGCTTTGCGGGGCCGAGTAGTGGTCAGCGTCGTGGAGGAGCACCACGTCGCCGGGGGCAAGGCGGTGGAGGATCCGCTCGACGATCGAGTCGGCGGTGGCGCGCCTCTCCCAGTCGTGGCCGTCTCGCCGCCAGAGGACGACTTCCCAACCCATGCGCCGGGCAACCGCGAGTGCGGGGGTCGTGAGGATCCCGTAGGGGGGACGGTAGTGGAGAGGCTCGCGGCCGGTGGCCGAGGCGATCAGCTCGGTCGCGTGCAGAAGGTCGTTGCGCACTTGCGTCGGCGTGAGACGCATCAGGTTGCGGTGGCGGTGGCAGTGAACGCCCACCTGGTGACCGGCCGCCACGATCTCGGCCGCCAGAGCAGGCCAGCGCTCGACCTGCTCGCCCACGAGAAAGAAGGTCGCCGGCGCCCCTACGCGCTCGAGCGCGGCCAGGACCGCCGGCGTACCCTCGGGATGCGGGCCGTCGTCGAAGGTGAGCGCGACAGCGTCTTCCCGCTCGATCGTCGCCCGTACGCCCAGGAGCCGGCGCAGCGGACCCGAGACGACGGCCGCCGCGGGAACCCAGTAGCCGGCCGCGGCGGCCACTGCCGCTCCGGCGCCGCAGGCAAGCCGTCTATGGTGCGAAACATTCATGCCGGGCATCTTGACGGGAACCGTCGCCGCCCTGGGCGCCTCCGCGTTCTACGCCGTCGGAATCGCGCTGCAAGCGCTCGAGGCCCGCGTGGCGCCGGCGAGGCAGGCTCTGCGCCTTGCCCTGTTTCGCCGGCTCGTTGCGCGTCGGCGCTGGGTCGCGGGCACTGCGCTGGGCCTAGCCGGCTGGGCATTGCAGGCCTTTGCGCTCACGCACGCGCCGCTCACCCTGGTGCAGCCGCTGCTTGGTGCAAGTCTTGTCTTCGTGCTTGCGATCGCGATCTGGCGGCTCGGCGAGCACGTCCACACCGGCGACGTGGTCGCCGTGCTCGCGATCGCGGCAGGCGTGCCCCTGCTCGCGCTTACGGCACCGGAGCGGCAGGCCGCTCACGCCGTCGGCGTGCGGCTGTGGGTCTCGCTCGCGGTGCTCGGCGCAGCTGCGCTGTCGCCGCTTGCCCTGCGCGGCTCCGCGCGCGCGGCCAGCATTCTCGTGCCCGTGGGAGCGGGACTGGCGTACTCGTGGGACAGTCTCGCGACGAAGTTCGCCGCCGACGACTACACGCGTCAGCTCTGGCCGGGGCTCGTGGTCTGGTTCGTTGCGATGATTGTCGCGTCGGGGCTCGGTACGTTGGGCGAGATGTCGGCGCTGCAGCGCCGACCCGTGGCGCAGGTGGCGCCGATCGTGTTCGCGCTGACGACGTTCGTGCCAGTTGCGTTGGCGCCGCTGGTCGCGCGCGAGTGGTGGCCGGCGTCCGCGTGGCGCGCGTGCGGCCTCGCGCTCTCGCTGCTGCTCGTCGGCGGCGGGGCACTTGCGCTCGCCCGATCGAAGCCGGTCGCGCGGGTCCTCGCAGCCGAAGCGACGAGCTCCTCGAGCGAGACTCCGCGCAGCCCGCGCGAGGAAAGACCGGCGACGACTGCGGCGAGCGGCCGGCCGGCGTAGCCGCGCACGCGCACCAAGACGACCTCGCCTGCCTGAAGCTTCGCCGCCGCCGCCGGCTCCACCGGTTGCCCGCCCACATCCTTGGCGATCAAGTAGTCGCCCAGGGTGAACGCGGACGGCGAGGGCAGGTAGTAGAAGCGCCGGCCGAGCGCGAGCGCCTGGACGAGAGCGCGCAACCGGGCGCGGAACCGGAGGAACCCAGTCGTTCCGCCCGACGAGACGGTGGGGAGGAACCGGTCGCCGAGCCTCGCGACCGCCGAAACGGTTGCCGGCGCCGGCGGTCGCGAGATCGCGAAGGACGCGTGGAGTCCCGAACGCGCGAGCTCTCGTGCGAGGTTCGGGATCCGCGACGGAGGCGCCTCCACGACCAGCCCGACCTCGGGCGCGGACGTGTCGACGCGGGTCAGGCTTTCGAGGTCAAACGCCTTTGCGACCAACGGGTACGGAGCCGGGCTGGCGAACGTCCAGCCAGTGAAGACGAGCATGCACGTCGTGGCAAGCGCCGCCACCAGCACCGGCCGGCGCGTGCGGGCCGGCTGTACCCGGGCCTCCACGCCGAGGATCGCCGCTGCAAGATCATCGCCGTGGGGGAATGAGGACGGCAGGCGTCGAGGCTCGTCCAGGAGCTGTGTCAGGCACTCGGTCAGCTGGGCACTCGAGCGCGGCACCTCCGCCAGGCCGAGCGCAGCGAGGGCCCGTGCGTTGTCGCGCGAATGCCCGGGGGGCGAGCCGAACGCGATGACCCGGCATCCTGCAGAGAGCGCCTCGAGGCAGGTCACACCGACCGTCGAGTCGACCAGGACGTCGGCGCCCGCCAGCAGCTCGGGCATCCGCTCGGTGAAGGGCAGAACGCGAACGCGGTCATCCGAGCCGAGCCGCCGCTCCAGCCGGCGCCGCAGCGGCTCGTTGTTGCCGCAGAGACAGACGACGATCAGCTCGGGCACCGCGAGCGCCGCGCGCGCCGCCGCCTCGACCTCGCCCACGCCCCAACCCCCTCCCGAGATCACGACGACCGGCCCGTCCGGGGGCAGGCCAAGGGCCCGGCGGCCCTCCAGCCTGGAGCGCGGCGAGCGGAACGACGCCGCGACGATCGGCTCGACCACGCGTGCGCTTCCCGGCCCCGCCACCCGCTCGACGGCCGGCCGGCATCGCTCGTGCATCACAAGGTGCAAATCCACCCCCGGGTGCGACCAGAGAGCATGCACCCCGAAGTCGGTGATCGTCGCCACCACCGGAACGGTCACACGCTTCCGGCGCTTCAAATACCCGAGCACGTTCGTAACGGCGGGATGCGTCGAGATGACCAGGGCCGGCTCGCACCGCTCGATCAGCCGCCGTAGCGGGCGCGCCCCCAGCCGCGCCAGCCCCGCACGGGCCAGCGCACGCGTAGGCGGAAAGCGCGTAAACAAGAGGTACTCCAGCCCGTACGTCCAGCGCAGCCAGCGCACCTGGATCCGGTAGGCGTCGCGACTGAAGAACGGGATCAGACGACCCATGCCCTGGCGCAGCGCGTCCCGGGTGACCGTCTCGACTCCCGCTGCTTCGAGCTCAGCCGCAAGCACCCGTGCCGCGCTCGCATGCCCTTCCCCCTCCTCACAGTAGAGGACGAGCGCGCGCATTCCTTCACCGGCCAAACCTGCAACCTCACCCTTGCGGCTGTCGGCCTGTGGGGCGCGCAAACTCGGTTTCGCCTGGAAACTCAATGGGTTCGCCAACCGGAACCGAGTTTATGCACGCCACAGCGTTCGAACGGTTAAGGCTTCTTCCCGATCCCCAACCATTTGCGGATCTTTGCGATGATGCTGGTCATACGGCGACTCTACGCCGTTTGGAGCTCACCCGACAAAGGCCGCACGTCGACCGAGCGGCGGGGCCTGCGCCAACGGCCGGCCCGTTGCGGGTACGGTTGCCCGGGTGCGCCGGGTCCTGCTTCTCTCAGCCTGCGCCGCGCTCGCGGCCACCGGAGTCGCAACCGCGTCGCCGCCCTCGCTCCTGCACCCCGCGACGCTGACGGCGAAGGCGCCGGCGGTCTACTCCGTCGCCTTCGCCACGACGCAGGGGACGTTCGCCGTCACCGTCCACCGGGCCTGGGCGCCGCGCGGAGCCGACCGCTTCTACAACCTCGTCCGCGCCCACTTCTTCGACGGGGTCAGGTTCTTCCGGGTCGTGAAAGGCTTCGTCGTCCAGTTCGGGATCAGCCCGACGCCGGCGGTGGCGGCCGCCTGGCAAGGAGCGGCGATCCCCGACGACCCGGTGAAGAGGTCGAACGCCAAGGGCACGATCACGTTCGCCGACGCCGGCCCCAACACGCGCACGACACAGGTCTTCATCAACCTCGCCAACAATACCTCCCTCGACTCCCAGGGCTTCGCGCCCTTCGGCAAGGTGTCGAGCGGGATGAGCGTCGTCGAGAGACTCTATGCCGGTTATGGCGACCGACCGAGCGCCGACCAGCAACAGATCACGCAGCAGGGAGACCGTTCCTGAGGAAGCACTTCCCCCGCCTCGACCGCATCGAGACCGCGAGGCTCGCCGCGGGCTGAGCCTCACGGTGGTCGTGATCGCGGTCGTCCTGCAGGCGGGACGCACGTCGGCGTCGTAGGGCGCTGCGGAGAGAGGGTCCCGCCGGGCAAACTGCCCCCGATGCGGCGGCTGCTCCTACTCGGTGCGGTCGCAGCGGCTCTCGCGCTTGCGTCTGCCGCGGCAGGCGGCGGCTTCCCTCGCTTCGGCGCCGGTTGCACGCGCGACGACTTCCGCAGCGCGGGCGGAACGGTACGCGCCGAGCTCTGCCGCGCGCCGCAGCCCGTGGGCGCCGCCGTCGTGGTGTTGCACGGCTGCGGGGGGTTCTCGACCTTCGACCACCGAATCGTGACGACGCTGCCGCGTTACGGGATCGCGACGCTCGACGTCGACTACTTCGAGCTTACGCCTCCCTCCGGAGACAAGGGGTTCTGCAACGCGCGCGGCGGGTTCGGCTTCGACTTCGACACCTGGGTCGAGATCGCCGACGGCGCGGCGGCGAAGCTCCGGTCGACGCCGGGCATGAAGTACGTCGGCGTTGTCGGCTGGTCGCTCGGCGGCGGCGTTGCGCTCGCTGCGGCCGAGGGACCGAAGCTCCGCCGTCCGTTCGCCGCCGTCGCGGGCTTCTCGACCGGCGCCTTCGGCGCGGAGGCGGCCGCCCGGCGGCTGCCGCCGACGATCCTGCTCTCTGGCGGCCGCACGGACGCGATCCCGCTCGCCGAGACGCTTCCGCTCTACCGGGCCCTGCGCAGCGCGCATGTTCCGGCCGCGCTCTACGTGTACCCACGTGGCTCGCACGACTGGCCCGGCCGCCAGGGCGCGCTCGGGATCGCACACGCGGCCGCGTTCCTACTGCGGTACCTCCGTTAGCAGCGGCGTCGTCATCCAGCGAAGATGTTTGACCGCCGGTCGGGATGCGCTCAGCGCCAGATGCCGGTAATCGGTTTCGCCTGTGCCGATTTGCCTAGCCGAGGCAGGCCCCAGGCGTCCTCGATCGTTCGCAGCAGGCCGTAATGGCCGGTCGGTCGCAGGAAATGTGCACCGGGTCGGACGAGCGGCCCAAGCGCAAGTGCTGCAACCCGGCCGCCGCCGCCGGTATCAGTCGAGCCCTCGTCGAAGACGACGAACACGACGCTGTCTGCCAGCTGCGGCCGGCGAAGCAGCGGGACGATGTTCTCGCGAAGCCAGCGGTCCCCGATCGAGACCGGGCAATCGTGCATGTCGTCGCACAGGTTGGGAACGACCAGCGCGTAGTCGGGCAGACGACCGCCGGCAAGATCCGAGCGCAGCTGTGCGAAGGGAACGACACGGGCTCGCCGGGCGGGACGATCGGCGATGTCGCTGAAATACAGGAACGGGTCATGCTTCTTCGCGTACAGGCCGGCGGTGGCGCCTGTGAACCCAGGCGCGGGAAGTCCCTCGGCGTAGGTCTTCCAGGTCAGCCCGGCGTGGTCGAGTTCGTCGGCAAGGTTGGGGGCGTCGACCATGCAGGAGGTGCAGTCCGACTCGATGCCCTGCGTCGAGCCGGACACGAGCGCGAGGTAGTTCGGCAAGCTCGGGTGCGCCACCGCGTCATAGGCGGTCATCGACGCATACCGCCGCGCGAGCGCCGCGAACGTCGGCGCGGCTGGACTGCCGACGATCTCGCCGCGCTCCTTGTTCTCGAACACGACGATCAGGACATGTCTGAAGCGCGGCACGCTTGGACTTCCGCCGGCCGCAGAGGCAACGGTTGCGAGCAGAAGCAACACAACGGCGGCGGGCGCTCTCGCTGCCAGCCTGGCCCCTAGCCGGCAAATGTGGAACCGAGGAAGGGTGATCGTGATCATCCGTCTATGCCGTCGAACGCCGAGCCAACCCTCGCCGCTCGTGCGCGTGCACGAATTTGAGCAGTGGGTGCATCAGGGCGCGTGTGCGGCCGCAAGGACGGCGCTTACGTAGCGGGCGACCGCCGCCGGAGAGGGCTGGCCTGCGGGCAGCTCCGCTGCGAACGCGGTCGTCCCGGTGAGTGTGTTGCTCTGCCACGAGATCGTGCTGCCGGCGAGCTGGGGCATCGGGTGGTACGGCAGCCCGGAGACGCGCGCGAACACCTTCTCGATCCGCCGGCCGCTGCCCGAAGCCCAGACCAGGTCCAACTGCTGATGGAACCAGACGGTCAGGTGCGGGTGCAGCGGGAGGCCAACCGGTCGGTCGAGAAGCTGGGGTTACCCGGCTGGGCTCGCGGGGGCGTAGGGTTCGACCATCGCTTCGGCCATCGCTCCTCCGGCGGCGGCCTGCTCTGCACTGAGCTCGGCCGAGCGGTGCATTGTGGTACGGAGTGGCACTTCTTTGAGGAGCCAGGAGAGGGCGAAGGGGACGATGGCGATTGCCGTGCCCCAGAGGAAGACACCGTGGAGGGCGTGGGCAAAGGCTTGCAGGAAGTCGGCGTGCACGGCCGGGGGGAGGTGCCGGGCTGCGGCGGGGCTGAGGTGGATGCCACTGCCGAGGCGGGCGACGACGTTGTGGGGGAGCCGGGCGAGTTGGTGGGAGAGCCGGGTTGCGAAGATGGTGCCGAAGACGGCGACGCCGAAGGCGCCGCCGACGGAGCGGAAGAAGGTGGCGGTCGAGGTGGCGACGCCGATCTCCTGCGGCCGGACATCGTTTTGGACGACAAGGACGAGCACCTGCATGACGAGGCCGATGCCGACCCCGACGACGAGCATGTAGACCGAGGCGAGCCAAGGAGCGGTGTCGGCTGCGAGCCGGGAGAGCAGGTACATGCCGACGACGAGAATCGCGGTGCCGGCGATCGGGAACGCCTTGTAGCGGCCGCTCTTGCTGATCGCCCGGCCGGAGCCGATCGACGTGGTCAGCATGCCCGCCATCAGCGGCAGCATCCGTAGCCCGGAGCTCGTCGGCGTCGCGCCGTAGACGAGCTGCAGGAAGAGCGGGATGAAGATGATCGCGCCGAACATCGCCATTCCAATCGCGAAGCCCATCCCGCTGGAGACGCTGAAGACGCTCGAGCGGAAGAGCGAGAGCGGCAGGATCGGCTCGGCGGCGCGGGTCTCCCACCAGACGAACACTGCGATCAGCGCGGTGCCCGCGATCCCGAGCCCGACGATAGTCGCCGAGCCCCAGGCGTACTCACTGCCGCCCCAGGTCGTGAGCATGATCAGCGCGCCGACGCCACCGCTGAGCAGCCCGGCACCGAGGTAGTCGATCCGGTGGCGGGCATGCGGCGTGTGCAAGTGCAGCCGCGTGACGACGATCGCGATGGCGATCGCACCTACGGGCATGTTGACGTAGAACACCCATCGCCAGGAGAGGCTGTCGACGAAGAAGCCGCCGAGCAGTGGCCCGGCGACCGAGGCGACGGCGAACACCGAGCCGATCAGGCCCATGTAGCGGCCCCGCTCGCGCGGCGAGACGATGTCGCCGATGATCGCCTGCGCGCCGACCATCAGCCCGCCGGCACCGATCCCCTGAAGGGCACGGAAGCCGATCAGCTCACCCATCGACTGGCTGAGTCCGGCGAGCATCGATCCGGCGAGGAAGATCAGGATCGCGGCCAGGAAGAGGGGCTTGCGCCCGACCATGTCGCCGAGCTTGCCGTAGATCGGCGTCGAGACGGTGGAGGCGAGCAGGTAGGAGGTGACGACCCAGGAGAGGTGATTGAGGCCGCCGAGGTCGCCGACGATCGTCGGCAGCGCGGTCGAGACGATCGTCTGGTCGAGCGCGGCGAGGAACATGCCGAGCATGAGCGCGGTGAAGACGGTCGCGAGCGCGCGCCCTTGCAGTGGAGTGTCGGTGTCCGGCGCGGTCATGTTGGGTTAGGCGTCTTCGAGCGCGGGCCGGGTCGGCTGCGCGTGCGGGACCGGCCCGTCGTGTTCGATCGCGAAGCGCGGCAGGCGGCGGTCGAGCCAGTGAGGGAATGCCCAGGCCCTGGCGCCGAGCAGCTCGAGCACGGCGGGCAGGAGGATGCAGCGGATGACGAGCGCGTCGAGGAAGACGGCGCTTGCGAGCCCGAGCCCGAACAGCTCGATCACCCGCTCGCCGCCGAGGATGAAGGAGGCGAAGACGACGACCATGACGGCGGCTGCGGCGGTGATCACGCGGCCGGTTTCGATCAGGCCGTCGCGGACGGCGGCGCTCGAGTCGCGCTGCAGCGTCCACTCTTCGCGGATGCGGGAGACGAGGAAGACCTCGTAGTCCATCGAGAGGCCGAAGACGATCGCGAACATCAGCACCGGCACGAATGCTTCGATCGGGCCCGACGAGATGCCGGGGAACCAGCCGAACTGGAAGACGGCGACGCTCACGCCGAGCGCGGCGCCGATCGAGAGCAGGTTCATGACCGCGGCCTGCAGAGGAATCAGGAGCGAGCGGAACACGACGAGCAGCAGCAGCGCCGAGAGTGCGACGACGACGCCGATGAAGAGCCACAGCTTCGAGGAGAGGACGCTGGAGAAGTCGATGAAGGTCGCAGTCGCGCCGCCGACGTAGACCGTCGCGCCGGTGCGCGCCTCGATCGGCGGCAGCACCGTGTTGCGCAGGTGCTTGACGAGCTTCGTCGTCGTCGCGCTCTGCGGCGAGGAGTCGGGGTAGGCGCTGATCACGGCGGCATCGCCGGAGGCGCTGAGTCGCGGCGGCGCGACCGCGGCCACGTCGCGGGTCTGAGCGACGGCGGCGCTGAGCTGACCCAACGCGGCGCTGTCGTGTGCGCGCGGCAGCTTGACGACCAGGGCGAGAGGGCCGTTGAAGCCGGGGCCGAAGCCTTGCGCGAGCAGGTCGTAGGCGCGCCTGGTCGTGAACGAGGTCGAGTCGTTGCCGGCGTCGCTCGAGCCGAGCCGCAGCCAGAGCGTGGGCGCCGCGAGTGTGAGCATCAGCGCGGCGGCCGCGGCTGCGGCCAGGGCCGGACGGCGCTGGATGGCGCCGATCCAGCGCGTCCAGAAGCCGAGTCGGGGCTGCTGGCGCCGCCGGCGGCGCGAGAAGAGACGGGCGAGCCGGCCGGGTTCGCCGACGCGGCGGCCGAAGAAGGTCAGCAGGGCCGGCAGCAGCGTGATCGAGGCGGTGAGCACGAACAGGACGGCGAGCGAGGCGGCGATCGCGAGGCCGTAGAGGAAGCCGACGCCGAGCGCGAACATGCCGAGCAGGGCGATCACGACGGTGGCGCCGGCGAAGAGAACTGCACGCCCGGCGGTGTCCATCGCGAGGGCGACGGCTTCCTGGACGTCGCCTCCGTTTTCGCGGTAGATCTCGCGGAAGCGGGTGAGGATGAAGAGCGCGTAGTCGATGCCGACGCCGAGCCCGATCATGCCGGCGAGCTCGAGCGCGAAGTTCGGCATGCCGAGGACGTGGGTGCCGAGCCCGATCAGGCCGATGCCGGTGCCGAGCCCGAAGAGCGCGGTCACGACCGGGAGGCCCATCGCCAGGAAGGAACCGAAGCTGATCAAGAGGACGACGATCGCGGCGAGGACGCCGATCGCGGTCGTCGTGCTCGGCGCGGCGAACTGCGTCTGCTGGATCGCCGGGCCGCCGAGCTCGACCTCGAGCCGGCCGGAGCGGATGCTCTCGGCGCGCGCGATCACCTTCTTGATCGCTGAGGTCGGGAGAACGTTGGCGCGCTGGTCGAAGAGAACGGTGGCAAAGCCGATCGTGCCGTCCTTCGAGATGCGTTTGCCGGCCTTCGGATCGAAGGGGCTGGTCACGCCGGTCACGTGCGGGAGGCGGGTGACGCCGGCCAGCATCGGCGCCACCACCGAGCGCACGCGCCCGTCGGTCAGCTTGCCGGTGCGCGTCTTGAAGACGATCTGATCGACGTCGCCGGACTGGGCTGGAAAGCGGCTCTTCAGGAGGTCGGCGGCGCGCTGGGCGCCCGTGTGGCCGAGCGTGAAGTTGCTCGAGTAGTGGCTGCCGACGCCTTGCCAGGCCGCCCCGACTCCGATCAAGACGACGATCCAGAGCAAGACGACGCTGCGGCGATGGCTAGCGCACCAGCGGGCGAGCGTGAGCATCGGTCGACAGTAGCAGAAACCGGAGGCTTACCTCCGGTTTCGTGCTATCGTCTTCGCCATGACCGAGATCGCGGGCGAGCAGAGGGGTGGGCGTCGCGACGCGCAGCGAAACCACGAGCTGCTCGTCGCGGCGGCGCGCGAGGTGTTCGCCGAACAGGGGGTCGAGGCTTCGCTCGAGGAGATTGCGCGCCGGGCCGGTCTGGGGATTGGCACGCTCTACCGGCATTTCACGACGCGCGAGGCGCTCGTCGAGGCGATCTTCGAGCGTCGCATCGGCGAGCTTGTCGCGGTCGCCGAGGCGGCGGCGGCCGAGCCTGACGGGTGGAGCGCGCTCGGTCACTTTCTCGAACGGACGCTGGAGCTCCAGGCCGGCGACCGCGTGCTCAAAGATGTCCTCATGCGCTATCCGCCGGGCGCGGGCAGGCTCGCAAGCGCGCGCGAGGAGATGCGCCGGCTGTTCGAGCAGGTGCTCGAGCGCGCCCGCGAGCAGGGCACGCTCCGCGACGACTTCACGCTTTCCGATCTCGCGCTGCTGTTCTGGTCGTTTGCGCCGCTGATCGATGCCACCGCCGAGGTCGCGCCGAAAGCGTGGCGACGTCACCTGCGCTGGCTCCTCGACGGGCTCCGCGCCGAAGCGGCGACCTCGCAAGCCGAGCCGCCGCTCACCGACGAGGAATTGCGCGCGGCGATGCATGCGCTGCGCGAGCAGCGCCTCGTCAGTCGCCACGCACCGGCTCACAGCAGAGCACGCACGTGACGCAGATCTCCACCGAGCGCGCTTCACACACCGAGGAGGCACCCGATGCGCATCCGCTGGTACGGCCAGTCGGCGTTTCTGCTTCGCGGCGAGCGAACAGTCTTCATCGACCCCTTCGGCGCGATGGAAGGACTCGCAGCGCGAGGAATGCAGTTCGACTATCCGTCGATTGAAGGCGTCGAGGCAGATGTTTTGCTCGTCACCCACGAGCACCGCGACCACAACGCCGTCGAGGTCGTCGGCGGCTCGCCGCAGATCCTGCGCTCGACCGCAGGCACACTCGACTCGCCGATCGGCGAGGTGATCGCCGTCGCCTCCGAGCACGACGACGCCGCCGGCACCAAGCGCGGCCCGAACACGATCTTCCGCTTCGCACTCGACGGGCTGCGCGTCTGTCACTTCGGCGACTTCGGTCAGGCCGAATTGCGCGCTGAGCAGCAGCGAGCAATCGGCGCGGTCGACATCCTCTTCCTTCCGGTCGGCGGCGGCCCCACTGTCGGCGGCGAAGCTGCCGCCGCGATCGTGCGCGCGCTCCGGCCGCGGCTCGTCGTGCCGATGCACTACCGCACAGACGCCGTCAACTTCCTCGAACCGCCGGACGCATTCCTCGACGCGCTCGGCGTCCGCGTCGAGCGCCTCGACGAGAACGAGCTCGAAGCCGAGCACTTCCTCGGTACCGCCGACCAACCGACTGTCGCACTGCTCGCGGTCCCCGCGGCGAGCTAACCGAAGAGGAGGATCACCGCTTCATGTCCGACTACACAATCGCAAACCTCAAGGAGATCGACGACTCCGCAGGCGAGTACGCACCGAACCTGGAGGCACACTTCGCCTGCAAACACCTCGACTCCGAGCACCTCGGCGTCAGCTATTTCCGCTACGGCCCCGGCTTCCGCTCACCGATGGGCCACAGCCACCGCGAGCAGGAGGAGGTCTACGTCGTCCTCAGCGGCTCCGGCCGGATCAAGCTCAACGACGAGATCGTCGCGCTCCGCCAGTGGGACGCCGTACGCGTCGCGCCGAACACCGTGCGCGCGCTCGAGGGCGGCTCCGACGGCCTCGAACTGATCGCGATCGGCGCCGACCGGCCGGAAGGCGGCGACGGCGTTCCCGCGAAAGACTGGTGGACCGACTGAGCCGGCAGACCACTGATCGTTTGGGGATGGCAATGAGCGACACCGGCGCCCGGCGGCTTAACGACGCCGCATGCGCCCAACGCGACGCCGAAGACGCCCTCTTCGTGGACCTCGACGACAACGAGCGCGAGCAACTGCGCCGGTTGTTGCTCAGCCTGCGAGACAGCATGACGACCGAACAGCCGGCAGCGTGCGCCCACGCCGGCGATCCGTACAGTTGGTGACGCCCGGGCAGCCAAACATTCGCCGGTTGAAGGAGGGATCGACATGAGCACCGCAGTCACGCAGCACCAGATGGTCGAGGGTTGGGCCGGATCGCACTGGCAACTCGACCGCGCGCAGTCCAGCGCCGAGTTCCGCGTCGAGCACTTCTGGGGGCTGATCACCGTCGCCGGTCACTTCGACCGCTTCGACGGCACCCTCGACGTCGACGCCGACGGCACCCCACTCATCGCGCTGACGATCGACGCCGCCAGCCTCGACACCGGCAACGCGACGCGCGACCGCCACCTTCGCTCCGTCGACTTCTTCGCTGTCACAGAGCACCCAGAGGTGCACTTCAACTCGAGCGACGTCACCGATACGGACGACGGAGTCCTGCAGGTCAGCGGCGAGCTCGAGGCGGCCGGCAAGCGGATCCCGATCAGCGCCGACGCGCGACTCCGCCCGCTCGACCAGCAGACGATCGAGATCGAGGCGACCGCGACCGCCGATCACCGTCAGCTGGGCATGACGTGGAGCCCGCTCGGGATGTTGCGCCCGCCCGCGACGTTGCACGTCAAGGCACGGCTCGCGCGACGGACGAACACGGCGAGCGCCGGTGGAGATCGGCAGTGAAGCTCGGCCGCTTGCTGCTGCGTCTCGTGGTCGGTGGGTTCTTCGTCGGCCACGGGACGCAGAAGTTGTTCGGCTGGTTCGGTGGCCACGGGCTCGACGCCACCGCGCAGAGCTTCGAGGTGATCGGGCTACGGCCGGGCCGAGCGAACGCGATCGCGGCCGGCGCGGCCGAGGCCGGCGGTGGTGTGCTCCTGGTCGCCGGCCTTGCGACTCCGCTCGCCGCATCGGTTCTGACCGGGACGATGTTGACGGCGATTCATCGGGTGCACCTGAAGAAGGGCCCCTGGCTCAGCAACGGCGGTTACGAATACAACGCCGTGCTGATCGCGGCAGCGATCACGCTCGCCGAGGTCGGGCCGGGCGAGCTCTCGCTCGATGCCGCGCTCGGCCGCCAGCGCTCCGGTCCCGGCTGGGCGCTCGCCGCGCTGGCAGCGGGCGCGCTCGGCGCAGGCGCCGTACACGTCCTCGCGGCACGATATCCCGCGCCCCAGGCCGCGCCCGCGCCGACCGCCGAAGCGGTCGCAACCGAAGCCGAAACGGCGTCGTGAAGATCAGGAAGCTGCCGCGAAAGCGCGCGAGCGCCAGGGCCGGCTCGACAAGCTCGGGGTTCACTGGTTCGAGCCCAGTACCGCCCATACAAAAGGCCCTGCTTGGGCCTTTTGTATGGGCGAGTTTCCGTTCGCCGTGCCTGCGTTCGGTGTAGCTGGGTCTACTTGCGGACGACGACGTGTTCGCAGTTCTTGGCGTTGTCGCGAGGGTAGTAGGCGGTGACGATGGTGTCGTTGCCGGGGCCGCAGTCGACGGTGTCGACGTAGCCGTCGGCGGCGTCGATCCAGTCGTTGCCGGAGCCGCCGTTTAGCCGGTCGGGGTAGAGGCCGCCGGTGATGTGGTCGTTGCCGGGGCCGCCGTAGATTCTGTCGGGGCCGTTGCCGCCGCTGATCGTGTCGTTGCCGGGGCCGCCGGTGATGGTGTCGTGGCCGATGTCGCCGCTGATCGTGTCGTTGCCAGGCCCGCCGGTGATGGTGTCCCAGCCGGCGCCGCCGTCGATCCAGTCGTTGCCGCCGCGCGCGTCGATCGTGTCGTCGCCGCCGAACCCGCAGATCGTGTCGCGGCCGTTGGTGCCGACGATCGTTTCGGACTTGTCGGTGCCGGTGGTGCTGCAGGGAAGCAGTTGCACGGGGAGCTTTGTCGTCTGCGCTGTCTGCCCGGTCGCTGCGACGGTCACGGTGAGCGTGAAGGTGCCGGGTCGGCCGGCGGAGACGGTGAGCCGGAGCGGTGTCGTGGCCAGGCCGGCGAGTGGTGCGAGCGCACAGTGCAGCACGGCTCCGCCGTTGTCGCAGCCGGGAGCGTCGCTGTGCACGGCTCCGCTCGAGGGGACGGCGACGAGGCTGAGACCGGTGGCGGTCTGGTTGCCGCGGTTTGCGAGCGTCAGATCGACAGGCGGCGGCGAGCCCACCGGGGCGGTTTCGCCGCTGAACCCACCCGTCAGCTCGAGGTCGACACAGTCCGGCAGCGGCGGCAGCGTCCCTGTGCCGGGCTGCCAGAGCAGCGGCCCGCTCGCGGAGTCGTCGGAGACAATGCGGAGCGGCCGTCGGCAGGTTCCGTCGGCGTTCACGTTGACGATGCCGAACTCGCCGCCGACGCTGAGCCTGGCGCTGTCGGGCCACCAGAGGGGGTCGAACCAGCTGAAGTCCGCCACGCCCTCGCGACCGCTGACGTTCCGCGGCCGGCCGCCGGCCGTGTCGACGACGTAGACATTCGCGCAGGCGCAGTCGCTGCGGGCGACGGGGAGGTCTTGCTCGTGGACGAAGGCGAGCTTGCTCTCGTCCGGCGACCACGTGACCCGGTAGCCGTTGGAGCTCGTGACGCGCCGAGCGCGTCCGTCGAGCGTGGCTACCTCGACGCCGGCGCGGTCGCCCCAGGCGATCCGCGTGCCGCTCGGCGACCAGCTGGGATCCGAACCGTCTGGATCCCCCCAGGAGGCATTGGTGTCTCCTGCCGAAGGGGTGACGATCCCCGGCGGGCCCACCGACGGGTCGACGATGTGCAGCTTGGTCAGTTGCGGGCCTGTGCCGTAGAGGATCAGCGATCCGCCCGGCTGCCAGATCGGCCCGCGAACGACGTCCGAGGACGTGGTCAGTGCACGCGCGCCCGAGCCGTCGGCGTGCGCAAGCCATACGTTCGCATCGGGTTCCCAGCCCTCGGTCTTGCCGACGCGCTTGAGCCAGGCCAGCTGCCGCCCGTCGGAGGACCAGGCGAGGTTCGTGTTCGCGGCGCCGTCGGCTCCGTCGACCGTGACCGCGCGCTGGCCGCTACCGTCGGCGTTCATCACCCAGACGTCGCAGCCTCGAGGCGTCCGCTTCAGCCAGGCAATCCTCGTTCCGTCCGGCGACCAGGCCGGCTGGCCGTTCGATACCCCGGTGTCGGTGGCGTCGAAGGTCAACCGTCGCGGCTCGCTGCCGGCGGCGTCGACGATGTAGATCTCGCCGGCCGTCACGCCTGACCCAGTTATGTATGTCCGATAGAGCGCGAAGGCGACGGCCGAGCCGTCCGGCGACCAGGCGGCCTCATACGCCGCGTGGTGGTCGCGTACGAGGGACGCGGTCAGGTCGACGAACCCGCTGCCGTCGGCGTTCGAGACGCCCAGACCGTCCGGCGCATCGAAGCCCTTGAACGGGAACACCTGGAAGAGCAGCCGCGCCGGCGGCGCATCAGCCGCCGGCGCCCCGGCTGTGAAAGCGAGCACGACGGTGATGAAGGCGACCAGACGCAGCGCAAACATGGACGCATTATCGGGCCGGCTCGACAAGCTGGGGGTCACTGGTTCGAGCCCAGTACCGCCCATTCAGCCGTTGTCACGCTGACAACGGAAAGTCGTGCAAACGAGCGCATCGTGCTATTCCGATCGCTCGACGAAACTGGTCATCGAACCGCTCGTGCCTTCTCGCGTTTTGGCTGTCTGCCGGCGCGCGCGAACGCACGAATCAGCTGAACAGGTCGAGCGGGGTCTCGAGTTGATCAGGGACGACCCGGAAGTAGGCCCGGCTTCACCGTTGATCCCGCTCGCCGAGGTTCTGCCTCAAGAAGGAACGTTCAGGCGATGGCTGACCGCGCACTGGCTGAGGCCCAGGGGGCTCGGTCATGTCGCAGACGCAGGCTTTCTGCTCGGGTCGCGCCTGGATCAAGCTGAGAAGTCGCAGCCGGGCCGGGTCAGCGGCACCGGCGGTTGCACCGGGGGGATAGTCGGCTTGTTCATCCCTCTGTCTATTGCAGGTGATCACTCCATAAGTTACTATGGAACATATGGGTATCTCTGTCAGATTCTCTCGGTCCGGGAACGCGAAGTGGTGGGCGCTCGCGGCCGTCAACCTTGCCGTCGTTGCGGTCTCGCTCGACGCGACGGTGCTGAGCGTCGCGCTGCCGACGCTCGCGCACTCCCTGCATGCGTCGGAGTCGGATCTGCAGTGGTTCACGTCGGGCTACCTGCTTGTCTTGTCGGCAGTGATGCTGCCGGCCGGGCTGCTCGGCGATCGCTACGGCCGCAAGCTGACGATGCTGGTTGCCCTGTCTCTGTTCGGCGCGGCCTCGGCTGCCTGCGCCTACGCGCCCTCGGCCGGCGTGTTCATCGCCGCGCGCGTTGTGCTCGGTGCTGCGGGAGCAGCGGTGATCGTGATGGCGCTGTCGGCGCTGGCGGTTCTCTTCAACGAGGCGGAGCGAGCGCGAGCCGTCGGTATCTGGGCAGCGGCGAACTTCCTTGCGCTACCGATCGGCCCGATCCTCGGGGGCTGGCTGCTCAGCCACTACTGGTGGGGCTGGGTCTTCCTCCTCAACGTTCCCGTTGTCGTCCTCGGCTTCATCGCCGTCGCAGCGCTGGTACCGGAGTCGCGAGCGGGCGAGCGGTCGCAGATCGACGTCGTCGGCATCGTCGGCTCGGTCGGCGGCCTCCTGGCTCTCACCTACGGTCTCATCCGGGCAGGAGAGCACGGGTGGAGCAGCAGCGCGGCACTGCTCCTGATGAGTGCAGGGGTCGCGTTGCTGGCGGCGTTCGTGCTCTGGGAACATTGGCTCGGTCAGCGTCCAGGAGGAGAGCCGCTCGTCGATCCGGCGCTTCTTCGCTCAGCCTCCTTCACTTGGAGCGTGATCCTGCAGGCGTTCTGCGTTCTTGCCATCGTCGGCGTGTTGTTCACGATGCCGCAGTATTTTCAGGGGGTGCTCGGCAGTAACGCGATGGGATCCGGTTTGCGCTTGCTGCCCCTCGTTGGCGGACTGCTCGTCGGCGCGCTTCCCGCCGATCGGCTCGCAGGTCGGATCGGCAGCCGGCAGGCGGTCGCGATCGGTTTCGGGCTCCTCGCCGCCGGGCTTCTTCTCGGCGCCCGCACGAGCGTGAGCTCGACCGGCACGTTCATCGCTAGCTGGATGGCGCTGGTCGGCGTCGGCATGGGGATCGCGATGGCAACCACCGCCACCGCCGCCCTCGCAGAGCTACCCGAAGAACGAGCCGGCGTCGGCTCAGGCGTGATGCAGGCGCTGAACAAGATCGGGGGCCCGCTCGGCAGCGCGATCCTCGGTAGTGCACTCACCTCCGCGTACCTTGCCCACCTCCAGCTCGCCGGGTTGCCCTCTGCCGCCGCCGCCGCGGTTCGGCAGAGCGTTTTCGGCGGCGTCGGCGTCGCACGCCAGCTCCACTCGCCAGCGCTACTCGAGAACGTTCATACAGCATTCGCTCACGGCATCGACCAGGCGCTCTACGTCTCTGCGGGTATTGCGCTCACCGCAATGGTCCTGGCGCTCGTCTTTCTCCCCCGGCTCAGGGCCGCCGAGGGAGCCGCACGTCGGTCGGCCGATCAGGAGGATGAGTTTGCAAGCGCTAAGTGACAAGCCCCCGCTCGGGCTGCGCGAGCGCAAGAAGGCGCGGACGCGGGTCGCGATCCAACACAACGCCCTTCGCCTCTTCCGCGAGCGCGGCTACGACGCCACCACCGTCGAGGACATCTGCGCGGCGGTCGAGGTCTCCGACACCACGTTCTACCGCTACTTCCCAAGCAAAGCCCACGTCGTGCTCTGGGACGAGTTCGACCCACTGATGATCGCCGCCTTCAAAGCACAGCCAGCCGACCTATCCTCGGTGCGCGCTCTCCGGCTCGCCTTCCGCCAGGTGTTCTCAACCATGACACCAGAGCAACAAGACCAGCAGCGGCAACGAACCGAGCTCATGCTCGCCATCCCTGAACTGCGCGCCGCGATGCTCGACCAGTTCTTTCAGACGTTCCAGCTGATCGCAGACTGCATCGCCGAACGAGCAGGGCAGCCGCCCACCGACCTCGCCGTCCGCACCCTCGCCGGCGCCGTCAGCGGCGCCGCCCTCGCCGTCATCTACACCCTCGCCGAGAACCCGAAAGCCGATATCGCCACCCTCTTCGACGAAACCATGGAACACTTCGAACACGGGCTCGCCGAAAGCAGCTGAGCGCAAAGCACAGCTACGGCCGCACGTCGCTCAGCACGGTCGCCGCGGAACGCTGCCATCGCGGAGACTTTCCACCGCTCAGCACGCTCTTGCCCTGATCACCGTTCCGTGAGACCCTTGAGGAGGGTTGCGAGGGTCTTCGGCGGGTTTGAAAGATGCCCAGTTAGGCCCATTTCCGAGAGAACGGGCGACATCGGTAGCCGGCGTGGGGTTGGCTGCCGATTCGCGTAGTTTCTCGCCGCCCGTTCAGTACATCCACCGACACCGCGTGTGCCCGTCTGCGGTATCGATGGGCCGAAGGAGGCGATTGGCAGTGTCTCGCCGGCCGGCGATGGCGGTTCTCTCCCTGCGGGCCGTCGGTGCGATCCTCGCAGCCTTCGGCAGCCTGCTCGGCCTTGCGGGTGCGGCGCCGCTCGCGAGCGCCGCGGCTCCCGGCGTCCAGACGCTGGTCTCGCTCAAGACCCCCGTCTACGCGTTCGCGCAGGATGGGCCGCGGATCGCCTGGACGACCTCCGATCCCAAGTGCGACGTGGCCGTGGTCGTGCGCACGGTGCCGACAGGTGCGCAAAGCACGCTGACTCGACCGGGGGGCATGACGTGCAAAACGCTCGCGAATTACGCGTACGGCGCCGGGACGCGCGAGCTCGTGCTGGCAGGAACGATTGCCCTCTGGGGCATCGTCACCGAGTCGAACACGGCGACCGACATCTGGCTCGTCGCCGGGTCGCCGGGAACGACCGATCGGGAGATTGCCGATGTCGAGTTCCAGGGAGGGATCACGAAGAGCAACCCGAAGCTCCCGGTGGTCCCGGTCGCGGGGCGGGGCGCCACGCTCGCGTTCGCAGCGGTGGGAGCCGGCGACACCGGCGAGGTGACTCGGATTGTCGCCGGGAAGGCGGTTGGGGTCGGCGGTTTGCGCTGCGCGACGGCGCTCGCCGCCGACGGCTCACGGCTCGCGGCTGCGGAGTGGCTCACCGCCGGCCTGCCTCTCAGCGACGAGCCGACCTGGTCGCCGAACGGCAAGCTGATCGCGTTTCACAGCGAACGAGAGTCCGTTCCCGGTATCGACGTCGTCGCTCCGGACGGAAGCGGCCTCCGCCGGATCGCCTCCGGGCCGCTCTTCGAGCCGGCCTGGTCGCCGGACGGGAAGCAACTCGCCTACGTCGACAACAACGGCACGTTCTTCGCCGCGAACGCCGACGGGAGCGGTGCCCACCGAATCTTCGCGAAGGCAGAGGCGGAGCAGCCGAGCTGGTCCCCCGACGGCCGGCGGATCGCGTTCATCGCCGACGACGGGCTGTACGCCGTCGGAGCCGATGGGACGGGAGCGAAGCCGATACTGAAGGATCCGTCCCCCAGCCTCATGGGGTTCCGCTACCAGAATCCCGCCTGGTCGCCGGACGGGAAGCTGATCGCCTTCAACGACGTGGGACCGACGATGGACGACGACAAGCTCGACGTGATCGCACCCGACGGCACGGGCCGCAAGGTCATCGGCGAGGGTCTGCAGCCGGCCTGGTCGCCGGACGGCTCGATGATCGCCGTCAGCGCGTCGTGCTCGATCGAGGTGCTGAAGGCAGACGGCACCGGCGTCCGGACGCTGACGAAGCCTCGCGGCACGAACTGCGACTCCAAGCCCTCGTGGAACGGATCGGCGCTCGTGTTCGCACGCGGCGAGACCGACGTCACCGGCGAGCTCGAGATCGTGAGCGCCGACGGCAGCGGGCTCCACCAGGTGCCGACCGGGGCGGTCGCGGCGAGGCGTGCCGAGATCGTCGTCCAGGGCGGCGCCACGATCCCCAACGTGCAGCCGAAGGCGATCGCGCTCAGCGGAAACACGCTCGCAGCGCTCGTCGGCAGCGCGATCGACATCTTCGACGCGGCGAGCGGAAAGCTGCTCCGGACTGTGCACGTGCCGGCTGAGACGGCGCCGTCGCTCGCGCTCTCCGGCACGAGTCTCGTCTTCGCCGTGAACCGCACGATCGAGCTCCTCGACACGCAAACCGGCGCGCTGAAAATGCTCGCCGTCGCGTCCTCGACGCCGATCGAACTCTCGATCGCCGGCAAGCGGATCGCGTGGGGCGAGTCGACGAGCTCCGGTGGCCGCATCCGGGCAGTGGAGCTCCCGTAGCAGCCGCGCCCGGTGAACTCGATCGTCATGCGGTGACGGTCGTCGTCGAAGCGGTACGCGTGAGCGTTGGCACCTACTCGCACCTGGCCGTCGCGAGCACGGTTCGCAACCTTGTCGTGTCGTGACGTTTGAAAGCTGCCCAGTTAGGGCCATCTGAAAAGGCGCCGCGAATGGCACCTGCGTGTAGCGCGGTTCAGGCGCTCGGCGTTCCCATCGCGACTACGAGCGCAGCGCAACGCTGCCGGTGAGTCGGCGGCCGTCGCTGACTATCCACGTCCCCGTCACGGTGCGGGACGGCCCTTGCGGGAAGCTGCACGTCCCGGCAAAGCCGTCGACGCCGATCGTGCTGACCGTGCCCGCACAGATCGAGCCGGTCAGGCTGTCCTTGAGCTGTAGCGAGGTGCCCGAGTATGTCCTGCCGTCCGTCGTCGCCAGGTCGATCCGCAGGGCGATCTCGCGTGCGCCCGTGCCTTTGCCGACGACCGAGACGAGTGAGCCGGAGCTGCCCTGCAGCTGGGAGATCGAGCCGGCGAACGAGACGTCGAGCGACGAGGGCGGGCCGGCCGCGGCCACGGTGTGCTTCGCCGCGGCACTGTGCGGCAGCGCCCCGAGCGCGACGACCGCTGCGGCTCCGAGCACGGCTCCCAGCGCCGCGAGACGCCGCAGCGGCACCGGGGCGAGGCGCCGCCGCAAGATCCGCCACGTGAGCGCGGCGGTCACGGAGCCGACCGCGACGACATAGATCGCAGCGAGCCAGAGCGAGCGGGTGTCCGTGCCCGCGCCCACTCCGTGCACGGTGGCGCCGGCCCAGACGAGGAAGCTCGCGTAGTGGGCGCGCCTCCACGCGCGGTAGGGGATCCGCGAGCGGAGCGCGTTCGTGACCGCAAGTGCGACCAGCAGCTCGGCAGCGACGATCCCGACTGCGACCCAGAGCGGCCGGTAGCTCGACGTGAACGGCACAAGGAGCTGCGTCAGGGAGAATCGCGTATAGGTGTCGAGCCCGACTGTGAGGATGTGCAGCGCGAGGAACACTCCGACGAGCAAGCTGCCGAACCGGTGCACGTCGGTGACGGCGAACTTCGGCCACCGCGGCAGCTGCACGCGGCCCGACAGCGTCAGCCCGAGGAGGACGACCCCGGTTAGCAGCACGTACGCGACCACTCCGGCCGCCCGCGCCGCGTACCAGTCGATCGGCAAGCTCGTCACGTTCGGCTAAGGCCCCTGCCGGGCTACGAGGTCGATGTCGAGACCGAGGGCGCAGAGACCGCCGACCCGATCGAGCCGCCGCTCAGCGACGAGCCGGCCTCGATCTGCGAGAGGAGAGCGGTCGGCGGCGAGAGCGTGGAGCCCGTCGCGGTCGCGCCCGGGTGTGTGGTGCGGGCGAGCACGAGCACGGCGGCGAAGCAGCCGGCGGCGGCGAAAGCGACCGCTCGCTTAGCCACGGCGGCGCGCTCGCGTCCCGCGGCGATTCTCGAGGTCTCCTGCATGTCTTCCAGCTAAGCGTGCGCAGATGAAAGCGAACTGAATCGCCGTTAAGAGTTCGGTGAGAGACAGACTTCGCGAGTTGAACCAGCGCACGCGGTACGCGCAAACTCGACACTCACCCGTTCCTCATGAGCGGCGGGCACCCTGCGACCGTGAGACCGGTATCGGCTCGGCGAATCCCGCCTGCCGCTCGGGCCGCCTGCGGAATCGAGCGCGTGCTGGCGCATGCGCCGGGGGGCCTGCTGGCGTCGGGCGCGTTGCTGTTCGCGGCGGTCGCGGCTCTCGCGGTCGTCCTGCTGCGCGCGCACTGACCGTGTCCGCCCGCCGGCCGCCTCGGGGCTGGCTCATCGCGGTCGCAGCGGTCGCGCTCGCCGTGATCGGGGCCGTTTCGGCTGCCTGGATCGCGACGCCCTCGGTTGCGAAGCTCCAGCAGCTCGTCGCGCGGCGCGTGCAGGGCGCGGGCGGCCGTGTCGTCCCCTTGAGCCGGGTCGCGCGGGACCTGCAGGACGCGGTCGTGGCGACGGAGGACGAGCGCTTCTACCGGCACCACGGGATCGACCTGATCGGCGTGCTGCGTGCGGTCCCCTACGACGTCACGCGGCTCTCGCTGGCCGAAGGGGCGAGCACGATCACCGAGCAGCTCGCGAAGCTCCTCTACCTGGGCGGTAACGACCACTCACCCTGGCGCAAGCTCGAGGACGTCGTTCTGGCGCTGAAGCTCGAGAGCCGCTACGGGAAGAAGCAGATTCTCGCGGGGTATCTCAACGCCGCCTATTTCGGCTACGGCGCCTACGGGATCGGCGCGGCGGCGGACCGGTACTTCGGCGTCTCGCCCGCGCGGCTCGACCTCGCTCAGGCGAGCCTGCTGGCCGGGCTCGTCCAGGCGCCGAGCGCATACGACCCGGTCGACCATCCGGCTGCGGCGCGGGCCCGCCAGATCGAGGTGCTCCGCTCGCTCGTGCGCGACCGGTACGTCACGACCGCGCAGGCGGACGCTGCGCTTCGCGCCCCGCTGGACGTCCGAGGCGTGCGGCTGGCCCGGAGCACGGGAGTGGCGCTCGAACCCGGCCCGAGCTTCGTCTGGTGGGAGCTCGCCGTCGGTGCGGTCGTACTGGCCGGGGGCGCGGGGCTCCTGCTCTTCGCCCGGCGGCTTCCGCTTGGCGTGCGGGTTGCGACGGCGGTGCGGCTGGTCGCCTTCGCCGCCCTGCTGGCCGGCGCGACCGTGCTTGTGCGTTCGTTCCGCACAGCCTGAGACCCGCATGTTTCTCGGCCGTCAGAGCTTGGCGCCGACGGTAGTGAAAGCGCCCTTCATTCCGCTCTCATCCGAGGCTGGTGCACTGGCGGGGTGGGAGTTCGCCGGTCCTTCGACCCGCGCGTCCGCGACGCGGCGCTCCGCCGGCTGCGGCGGCTGACTGCCGCCACGGCCGCCGCTGCGACCGCGCTCGCCGGTGTGTTCGCCGGCCTGGCCGCAAGCTCCATGCCCGGGCGGAAGGGCGGGCAGGTCGTGCCGCGACCGCTGGTCCCGCTACGGCTGCCGCAGGCGCACCGGGCCGTGCCACGGGCGCGGGCGACCAAGCACGTCGCCACGGCGGCGCCGGCGCCTGCCGCTACGACGCCGCCACCCGCGACGAACCCCGCCCCTGCTACGGCACCGCCTCCGGCTCCCGCTCCGGCGCCGCCTCCCGCCGCGCCTGCGCCGACGCCGGCGCCGCCGGTTGTCGTCTCCGGGGGCTCGTGACCGCGACATCGTCGTTCCCGGCGCTGGGCACGACCGCGTTTGTCGCCGTAACCGAGCCGGCGAGGCTCGGCCGGGCGCGCGCCGCCGTTGAGGCCGAGCTGGCGAGGGTTGATCTCGCGTGCAGCCGGTTCCGCCCCGACAGCGAGCTCTCGCGCGCGCACACCGCGGGCGGCGCGGTGCGCGTCGGCCCACTGCTACTCGAGGCGCTGCGCATCGCGCTCGACGCCGCGGCCGCGACCGACGGCCTCGTCGACCCGACGGTGGGCCGTACGCTCCGGCTCGCCGGTTACGACCGGACGTTCCGGCTCGTTGCCGCTCGCGACGGCGACTCCTTCGAGGCGCGATTCGAGCGGGTGGCAGGCTGGCGCGCCGTCGAGCTCGATCCGGAGAGCTCGATGCTGCGGCTGCCCCCCGGCGTTGAGCTCGACCTCGGCGCTACCGCGAAGGGGCTCGCAGCCGACCGCGCCGCGTGCGCCGCGGAGGCGGCGGCGGGGTGCGGTGTGCTCGTCTCGCTGGGCGGCGACGTCTCGATCGCCGGAGATCCGCCCGCGGAGGGCTGGCCGGTGCTCGTCGCCGACGATCACGCGGCGCCGCTCGACGGCGGAGGCCCCACCGTCGCCCTCACGGGCGGGGGCCTCGCGACCTCAAGCACGACAGTACGCCGCTGGCGCGCGGGGGATGCGGAGCTCCACCACGTGATCGACCCCCGTACGGGGTGCCCGGCCGTGACGCCGTGGCGGACGGTGACGGTCGCGGCGGCCACGTGCGTCGACGCGAACACGGCGAGCACGGCGGCGCTCGTGCTCGGCGAAGACGGTCCCTCCTGGCTGGAGGAGCGGCGCCTGCCGGCGAGGCTCGTCGCGTGCGACGGCGCCCGCACGTGCGTCGCCGGCTGGCCCAGGGAGGCGGCATGACCGGCGGCGTGCTCGCCGTCTCCTCACCGAGCGCGTTCTGGTTCCTGACGCGCGGCACGGGAATCGTCGCGCTCCTGCTCCTCACCGCCGTCGTGCTGCTCGGCGTCTCCGGAGCGACCCGCTGGCGCAGCGAACGGCTGCCGCGCTTCGTTGTCGCGGGGCTGCACCGCAACCTGACGCTCCTCTCGCTCGCCTTCATCGTTGCGCACGTGCTCACGACGGTCGCCGACGGCTTCGCGCCGATCGGGCTGAAGGACGCCGTCGTCCCCTTCACCTCGCCGTACCGGCCGCTCTGGCTCGGCCTCGGCGCGGTCGCCTTCGATCTCCTGCTCGCGCTGACCGCGACGAGCCTGCTGCGGGCCCGCATCGGCCTGCGCACGTGGCGCGCGGTGCACTGGCTCGCCTACGCGGCGTGGCCGGTCGCGCTCGTGCACAGCCTCGGCAGCGGCAGCGACGCGCGCGTCGGCTGGTTCGAGCTGCTCGGTGCGGCCTGCACTGTCATGGTCGCGGCCGCCGTCCTGCGCCGGCTCGCCGTGGACGGCGCCTGGACGGTCGGGCGGGTGACCGTCGCCGCTGCGGCCGTGTTGGTGGCATTCGGGATCGCCGTCTGGTACCGGACCGGGCCGGGGCAGGTGGGCTGGGCAAACCGTGCCGGCACTCCCTCGAGCCTGCTGGGCGCGCAGGCGGTGTCCCTGCCCAGGCCTCCGTTCGCAGCGCCCGTGCGCGGCACGATCGTGCAGTCGCAGGCCGACGGCTCCGGCGACGTCACCGTTGGGATCGACCTCGTCTCTGGGGTCGGCACGGCGCGCGTCTGGCTGCGCGGCCCGGGCCTCGCCGGCGGCGGCGTCCGCATCCAGGAGAGCCGCGTCGCCTTCGGGCCCCGGGCGGCGCCGAACGCCTACGTCGGGCAGCTCTCCGCGCTCGACGGGAGCCGGCTGACGGCCGTCCTCAGCAGCGCCACCGGCGCCACGCTCGACCTTGCGCTGGTGCTGTCGATCGACCGGGCGCACGGCATCGTGACCGGATCCCTGCGCGCGGTTGCGGGCGAGAGCGTGAGCGCGCTCGGCGCGGGAACCGGCGGATGAGCGCCGCGCACGACGAGCGCCGTGCCCACGCCATCGCGCCGGTGGGCCTGCCGCGCCTGCTCGCCGGGGTGCGCACCGACGGCCGCCCCGTTACCCTTGAGGCGCATCTGCGCCGCTACGGGCCACTGCCCGAGTTGCGCGGCCGGCAGAGCCGCGGCGCGTTTCTCGGCGCGGTCGCCGCGAGCGGCCTCCAGGGCCGGGGCGGAGCGGGGTTCCCGACGGCCCGCAAGCTCGAGGCGGTCGACTCCCAGCACGGAACGCCGGTCGTCGTCGTCAACGGCGTCGAGGGCGAGCCCCCCAGTGGCAAGGACAAGGTGCTGCTCGCATACCTCCCGCACCTCGTGCTCGACGGCGCGGCGCTCGCGGCGGCAGCGCTCGGCGCCCGCGAGGCGATCGTTGCCGTCGGGCATGCGGCGCACGCCGCGGTCACGCACGCGGTCGCCGAGCGTCGTCGCGCACCCGTGGCGCACGGAGTCACGCTGCGCGTCGTCCGTGCACCGGAGCGTTTCGTTGCCGGTGAGGAGACCGCGCTCATCGGTTTCCTCAACGGCGGGCCTGCGAAGCCCACGTTCACGCCGCCGCGCCCGTACGAACGTGGAGTCGGAGGCGCGCCGACGCTCGTGCAGAACCCCGAGACGCTCGCGGACCTCGCGCTCATCGCGCGCTTCGGCCCGAGCTGGTTCCGCGCGATCGGCACGCGTGACGAGCCCGGCTCCGTGCTCATCACGCTCTCGGGAGCGGTGCGCGATCCCGGTGTCCACGAGGTGGCCATCGGAACGCCGCTGCACGAGGTGGTTGCGCAGGCCGGCGGCGCGACCGCGGAGCTGAGCGCCTTCCTCGTCGGCGGCTACTTCGGCTCCTGGCTGCCGGCCGCGGACGCGCTCGCCGCGCCGCTCTCGAATGCGGGCCTCGCGCCGCTCGGCGGCTCGCTCGGCGCGCGCGCGATCGTCGCGCTGCCCGCAGCCTCGTGCGGAGTGCTCGAGACCGCCCGCATCACGCGCTATCTCGCCGCGGAGAGTGCCGGCCAGTGTGGCCCGTGCGTGCACGGGCTCGCCGCGATTGCCGAGGACATGCTGCAGATCGCGCGCCGAAACGATGTCGCAGGGGCACGGCGCGCGATCGAGCGCCGCTTGCCGCAGCTCGAGGGTCGCGGCGCGTGCCGCCATCCCGACGGAACCGTTCGCTTCGTCGTGAGCGCGCTGCGCGTGTTCGCGCGGGAGGTCGAGCTCCACGTCGTCTACGGGCGGTGCACCGGACACGCCAAGCAGCCCGTCCTGCCGTTGCCCGCCCGGCGCCCCGAGGCGCTCCGGTGAGCGACGTGTTGCGGGTGAATCCGATCGCCTGCGACGGGCACGGCCTCTGCGCTGAGGTCGTGCCGGAGCTGATCGAGCTCGACGAGTGGGGCTACCCGATCGTCTCCGGGAAGCCCGTGCCGGCCCGCCTCGAAAAGCACGCGAAACGCGCCGTCGCCGCCTGCCCCGCGCTCGCGCTGCGGCTCGTGAAAGCCGGCCGGCCCGGCGCTCCCTCGCCGGGCACGAGGTAGAAGGCGCCAGCGGTCCAGACGGGCAGCTCCCCGACTGTGACCTGCATGCAGCCATACCTCGGCGCGCCGTTCTCGTCCGCCGGAGTCCGCCCGGCCCGCCTGAGCAAATGGCGACTCCGCCTGACGCCTAGCGTCAAACGCAAGCCTCGTCCAGAAACGCTGGCAGCAATCCGCGCTTGCACTGGGCGTCGCTCCACTCGGCGGCGCTCGTGTCGGCGGTGGGCACAACGCATCCGCCTGCGCGAGCGTGCTCTCGCCTGACCCGGTTTCGACCACGAGCCGCGCGATTCTCTTCATCGGATCCTGTTCTCGCCGCGCCTACTTCTAGTTATACGCGCGCGAGAGCGGAGCCCGAAGTGATCTCGTGGAGGGCGTGAGACTGGTCCGGAGTAAGTGCGCACGCTTGCGAGTTCAGGGCCTGAGGCGATCACATGGTGTCCGAGGTGTCGCTCGGTGCGTCGTGCCCGATGACGGTGCACGCGACGTCGCGCCTGGGCGCTCGCCCAGGCGCGACGTAATGTTGGCCTGGTGGAGCGTGGAGGCTTACCCGCAAAGAGCGCCGAGCGCCGTACCTGGAGGCGTCCCGGCACCTGGCTTCCGGACGGGATCGGCGCCACGCTCGTCTTCTTCGAGGTCGTCCTCTACGTCGCCGTCAGCCTGCTGCTCGCCGCCACGGCTGTCCTCGTGCTCACGGGCACCGTCTCCGGCACCGCTCACGCCGTCGATCAGGGCAGAGGAGCAGTCGAGATCGCTGTCCTCGTCCTTGACAGGATCCTCCTGACGCTGATCGTCGCCGAACTCGTCCACACGCTCTGCGGTGGCGCGAGGATGACCGTCACCAGCCACGGCGCCGGCGCTCTCGCGCCCGCTGCAGCGGCGCTCGTTTCCGCGGTCGCTTGCGTCGGGATCGTGCTTGCGTTCGCCGGGACGGCCGCTGCCGGAGTGAGCGTGGGCGTCAACGATGACGCCGGGAAGGATTCGTCGCTCGTGCAGTGGTTCTACCCGACGATGGGCTCGGAGGGCCTTCAGGGAGACACGCTCACCCTGCGCTGGGACGAAGGCTCCCCGACGACGGTGCCCGATCGGGCGGCGGTGAGCCAGGCGATCGCGGCGGCGAAGGCGAACGGGGTGACCGTCGAGCTCGATCTCTACCCGCTCCACTCGCAGGTCTTCACCGACGCCGCGAAGTGCGCGCCGTCGAGCGACCCGGAGGGCTGCGGCGACACCGCGAGGATTCAACAGTTCGCGGCGTGGACGGCGCAGGTGGCGACGACGTTCCCGACCGTGAGGCAGTTCTTCGTGATGAACGAGTGCAACCAGCCGCTCTACGTGAACCCGCAGTGGGACACGAGCGGCCAGAACCAGTCGGCCGAGATCTGCGGGCGGGCGCTCGCCGCCGCCTACGACGCGCTCCACACCGTGAAGCCGGCGAACTTCGTCTGGGGAGTCGGCCTCTCGCCACGCGGCAACGACGACCCGAACGCGACGAGCAACTCGTCGACGTCGCCGGTCAGCTTCCTCAAAGACCTCGGCGCCTGGTTCAAGGCCTTCGCCGAGGAGACCGGCCGCACGCAGCCTCTCATGGACGGGTTCGACTTCCACCCGTATCCCGTCCCGCAGTCGCTGCCCTTCGCGGCCGGATACGCGAGCCCGAACAACGCGAGCGTCTCGAACCTGCCGCGGATCTACCAGGCCTTCTACGACGGCTTCAACGGTTCGCCTCAGAGGACGATCGGCCAGCAGGCGGGCGGGGGGCTGCCGGTGAGCGTGAACGAGGTCGGCATCCAGACCGCCTCGTCCGGGAAGCCCGGCTACGTGGGGACGGAGGTCAGCGCGACCGCCGCCGGCGGCGTCATCGGCCAGTACGCGACCGAGAGCTACCAGTCGAGCTGGTACGTGCAGATGCTGAACCTCATCGCCTGCGACCCGAACGTGCGGCTCGTCAATATCTACCACCTGATCGACGAACCGAGTCTCGCCGGCTGGCAGAGCGGGCTCTACTACGTCGACCGCTCCGCGAAGGCATCGGCCGGCGCGGTGCACGACTGGATCGCGACGACGGCCGGCAACTGCCAGGGCGCGCTGCACCCCTGGACGCCGGCAGGAGTGCCGGCCGGCCCGCCGGCTTCCACGCCGACGCCCTCGACGGGCAAGGGGCCGCGCATCGTCGTCGCCGCCGGAGGACGGATCCGGATCTTCGACGCCGTGACGCACGCGCTGCGGCGAGTGCTCGCGCCGTTCGGCTCGAGCTACACGGGGCCGATCTCGGTGGCGCTCGGCGACGTGAACGGCGACGGCGTCCCCGACCTCGCAGTCGGGAAGGGGCCGGGCGGCCCTCCGGTGGCCGAGCTCTTGAATGGGAAGACCGGCAAGCAGATCGCCTCGTACACGCCATTCGCTCGCTTCTTCAGGGGCGGCATCTTGGTCGCGCTCGGGGACGTGAACGGCGACGGCAAGCTCGACCTGATCGTCGGCACCGGCGCCGGTACCGCCGCGCAGGTGAAGGTCTTCAGCGGGGCCACGCGCAAACCCCTCGTCTCGTTCAGTCCGTTCGCCTTCAGGGGCGGGGTCTCGGTCGCGGCGGGCGACGTAAACGGGGATGGCAAGGCAGACGTGATCGTCGGCACCGGTTCGGGCACCGCCTCGCGGGTGAAGGTCTATAGCGGCGCGACGAGCGCCGTGCTCGAATCGCTCTCCCCGTTCGCCTCTTCCTTCACCGGCGGGGTGTCGGTCGCGGCGGGCGACGTGAACGGGGATGGCAAGGCAGACGTGATCGTCGGCACCGGCCCCGGCACCACCTCCCTGGTGAAGGTGTTCAAAAACGCAACGAAAACGCGGCTGTGGTCGTTCCCGGCGTTCTCGCCCGCGTTCACCGGCGGCGTAGCGGTCGCTGTCGACGACGTGAACGGAGACGGGCAGGCCGACCTCGTCCTAGGCGCCGGCACGGGCGGCGGCGCACAGGTGAAGGTCCTCGACGGGAAGACACACTCCCTGCTCGGCTCCTTCCTGGGCGTTCCAGACTCGAGCGCGATCGCCGTCGGCGCCGGTTAGCTAAGAGCTCGTCGCTGGCGACGTCGAGGCACCGGAAGACGAGCCCGGCGGCGACAAGTGGTGGGACGGCGTAGAGGACAGACATGGGCGCGATGGTGGAGAGCCTGGAGCGAGTGAGACTGGTCGAAGGTTGGGGGCAGAATCTCTAGTGCGGGATGTTCTGCCCCGCTCGCTGGCAGCGCCGCGCGCTGCTCGAGCTCCAGCTCCGAGTAGAGGGGGGCGCTAGGACGGCTGGACTTCCGAACGGGGTATGCGGCGCCTCGGCCGCACGGTCGATCTCTGAGGCGTGAAGCGTGCTGCGGCGTTGGCGGCTGTTTTCCTCGGGCTGCTCCTCGGGAGCGGCGCCGCGCGCGCCGACACGCCCGCCGCGTCGTACGCGACCTCTGGCTGCGCGGGTGCTCCGGTCTGGAGGATCGGGTACCGGGTCTGGGGGGCGGCGAGCGACCAGACGAACGATGAGCCGCCAGCGCCGAAGTTAGGGGCGGCAGCCCTCCCCGAAGCCGAGAAGCAGGCCCGCCTGCTCGCCGAGCAGGTCGGTCCGATGTCGGCGTGCGGCGTCCGCATCGCGATCGACGTCTACGACCTCACCGGCGCTACATGGCAGTTCCAGACGTACAAGGGCCCGAACGGGTGGACCTACGACGAGGTGGCTCCGGACGCGCTCGCGTTTCGCGACGCACACGGGTACGACAGTGTCTTTGACGCCTACCCGGTGGGTGGGATCCGCGGCTACCTCGGGCTCACATACATGATGAACCGCGTCTCGCTCTTCCCGGTCATGCCGGTGAGCTACGTGCCGTCGTATCTCGTGCTGATGCACGAGTGGCTGCACCAGGTCGTCTGGTTCTACCGCGACGTCGCCTGGCCGACCGACGACGTCCACGGCGCCTGCGAGCACGGCTACACCGGCGGGCCGTGCGGCGAGATCCCCGCCTACTTCGCCGACCTCCTCCAGGGGAAGGTGGCCGAGAACGGGCAGCTGCTCGGGATCCGGCCCGGCGACTGGCTCCGCGACGGCACGCCGGCCCATCTGAAGCCGATCTCACCGATCTCTCCGGTGCGCCCGTCGCCCGCCCCGCCCATCTCACCGTTCAGCGTCAGCGGCTTCGACCTGCCGGCCTCGGTGGACGCGAGCGGCAACCTCTACAACGATCAGCTCGCCGCGACGGTCTTCACGTTCGAGACGAACCGGCCACCGCAGCAGACTCCGAAGATCTGGCTCGAGAGCTTCGATTACGGCTGGAAGCAGGTCGGCTCCCAGGTGACGAGCCCCGCGTTCGACGGCTCCCGGACACACGGGAGCATTTCGCTCGCCCAACTGGCGCCCGACGGCCTCGGGACCGGCGCCTACCGGGTGGCGTGGTCGTTCCCGGAGAGCCCGACCGTCTCGGGAGCAAGCAAGTCGTTCAACGTCTTCGAGCGGCCGCTTCAGCTCCGCTCGGTCACGGTCGTGCCGCGCATCTCGCTCGGCGCGCTGCGCAGCGCGAGCGTCTCGATCGTGCTCGACCGGCCAGGGGAGATCGACGTCAGGGTCGACCGGCTCGTCGGGAGCAGGTGGCGTGTCGTCTGGTGGCACAGCGTCGACTCGCAGCAGGAAACGAAACTGCCGCTCGCGGCGTTTGTGACAACGGCCAATGGCACTCGGGCCGGGAGCTACCGGATCCTCGTCGCGACGCAGGGTACGGTGCCGCTGGACGCAGAGCCGTCGGCGAGCTTCACGCTCGTCCGCCAGTAGAGGCTTGATGTCAATCCTCGTTGCCGCAGTCGTCGGCTTACTGCTTGCGGGGTGTGGCAGCAGCAAGACGACGAGCGTGCACGAGGTGGAGTCCACGGATCGCACGCAGTTCGTCCTCGGTAGCGAGCAGTGGGCCCGCTTCGTCGAGCTCCTCGACCGCCCGCCGAAGGACAAGCCCGGGCTCGAGAAGCTCTTCTCCAGGTCGAGCATCTTCAGCGCCGAGTAGGTCGTGCCGTACCGGCGCCCCGAGCCGCTGGGGAAGCACCATCGCCTCGATGACTTCCAGTCGCTCCGGGAGACGCGACTGCGCGAGCGTTCAGGGGTCAGCTGCGCGCGCGCCGTCGTCCTCGGTCGGCCGCATACCTACGGGTATGCAGCCTCCCTGCGTCCTAGGCCTGCTTGGTTTGCGAACCGCCAGACACGAACGAACTTATGGCCGCGTCCACTAGCGGCGGACGTCGTCTCATCGGTCTGGCACGGCGTCGGCGCCGGAGCGCCTGTTCGCGCACTGCGGCCTCAACTCTGATCGAACGGCCCCTGGTCGCCCCTCAGTACTCGAATGGTCTCGCGCGCCACGGCGAGCTCTTCGTCTGTCCGTAGCACGACGATGGCGACGGGGGCGCCGGACACGGAGACGACACCGCCGCAGCTCTCGGGATCGCGGTTTCGCAGCACGTCGAGCTCGACGCCCAGGAATTCCAAGCCGAGGCAGACGCGCTCCCGGATGCGCCACGAGTTCTCGCCGATCCCCCCCGTGAACGCCAGCGCGTCGAGGCCGCCCAGCACAGCGGCGAAGGCGCCGATCTGCTTCTTGATTCCGTGAACGAAGACGTCGATCGCAAGGGCGGCTCGGTGGTGCCCGCGATCGGCGGCTTCCTCGATCTCGCGCAGATCGCCGCTCACGCCGGAGATGCCGAGCAGCCCGCTGCTCCTGCACAGGAGCTCGGCCATCTCGCCCACCGTCGCCTTCGTGCGCTCCATGACATAGAAGACGGCGAACGGGTCGAGGTCACCGCACCGTGTCCCCTGCTCGAGCCCCGACTGGGGCGAGAACCCGAAGCTCGTGTCGACGGACTCGCCGTCGCGGACAGCGCAAACGGAGGAGCTGCCGCCGAGGTGACACGACACGAGCCGAAGGCCGCGGGCGCGCGCGCCCAGGATCTCGGCGACCCGCTGCGAGACGTAGCGGTGAGACGAGCCGTGAAAGCCGTATCGCCGGACCCCGTACTCCTCAACCCACTCGTAGGGAACTCCGTAGAGGAACGCGCTCTCCGGGATCGTGCGGTGGAACCCGGGCTCGAACACCGCGACCATCGGCGTCCCGGGAAGCGCGTCGCGGAGGATCTCGATCGCCTGAATGTAGATCGGGTTGTGAATGGGAGCGACCGTGGAGAAGCCCTTCATCGCCTCCAGCACCTCGTCCGTGACGAGGCAGCTGCCCGTATAGCCGGGGCCTCCGTGCACGGTCTTGAGACCCACCGCGTCGACGGCGTCGTCCGAGCCACGCTCGAGTGCGCTCAAGTGCTCGATCAGCCGGTCGACCGCGACTCGATGGTCGGGAACGGCGGCGGCCTCCTCGGTCACGCTCCCGTCAGCGGCGCTGAAGCTGAACCGCGTGCGATCGCTTCCGATCGACTCGATGCGACCGTGCGCCACGACCCTCTCGTTCCCCATGTCGAGTAGCTGGTACTTCAACGACGTCGAGCCGAGGTTCGGAACGAGGACCCTCACGGCGAACCGGCGGCGGCCCGGTGATGAGCCAGGACGACGGAAAGGGCGATCGAGTGGACCTTCGTCTCGGCCGGCTCGGCGCGGGAGAGCACGATCAGCGGGACGCGTGCGCCGACGATCATGCCGCCGCAGCTTCCATGGGCGAAGTAGATGATCGCCCGGAAGAGGATGTTCGCCGCCTCGATGTCGGGCGGGACGAAGATGTCCGTTGCTTCGACGACCGGGCTGTCGATCGACTTGCGCTCGGCCGCGAAACGGCTGAGCGGGGCGTCGAGCGCAATCGGCCCCTCGAGGTAGGCCCCGGAGATCTGCCCTCGCCTGTTCATCTGCGCGAGCGCGGCGGCATCGACGGTTGCCGGCATCATCGGGTTGACGAACTCCAGCGCCGTGAGCAGCGCGACGTTCGGATGCTCGATGCCCAGTGCGTGGGCGACCTCGATCGCGTTGCGGCAGATGTCGGCCTTCTCCGCGAGCGTCGGCGCGATGTTCACCGCCGCGTCGGTCATGAGCATAAGGCGCGGGATGCCCGGAACCTCGAATGCGATCACCTGGCTCAGCAGGCGCCCGGCCCGCAATCCCGTCTCGCGATCGAGAACGCCGCGGATCAGGTTCGCGGTCGTGACCTTGCCCTTCATGATCGAGTCGGCTCGCCCCTCCTTGACGAGCGTGATCGCCTCGCGGATCGCGCTGCTCTCGTCCGGGGCTGCGACGACGCTGTCCGGCCCCAGCTCGTAGCCGGCCGCGCGAGCTGCCGCTTCGATCCTCGCGGGGTCGCCGACGAGGATCCCGTTTGCCAGTCCCGTCCGCTCGGCCTCGACGAGGCTCTCGAGGACGTCGGGATCGAACCCCTGGACGACCGCGATCCGTGCCGGCCCGAGCTCGGTACCACGCTGCACGAGCTCGCGAAGGCTGCGAATCATGCTGATCGCCGCGATTCGTCCCCGTTGTGAACGGCCGGCTCCGGCGCGCAGGGCGAGTCCCCGTGCCGTCCGGTGGAGGGCGCTGGGCTGGGGAAGATCCATGCTCCCTCAAGCGTCATTCCCGCGTTCTCCCGGCAGCGGCGGGTGACGATCTGCCGAAGCCGTCGAGCGTCCGCCGCGGAGGCCACGTCGACGTGTATGTCGAGCACGCCGTCGTCCACGACCGACGGATGAACGTGGCAGCGAGCTGGACCGAACGACGCCGGCTCTTCTCGCATCGACCACCGTTGCCACTCCGCAGGAGACCCGTCCCTTATCCAGAGTACGAGCACGTGCATCATCGCCCTCTCTCCCCGGCCTGACGCGAGACTCCGATCAGCCTGGCTGTCAGGAGCCGGCTTTGACCACGCTGCCTCTCACTTGTTCGAAGATCTGGAGGAACTCGTCCTCGCGGAGCACGCGCTTCTCCGCGAGCGAGCGCTCCTTCACGAGCCTGAGAAGCTCGTCCCGTTCGCTCTCGTCAGCCTCGAGACCCAGCTTCTCCAGCCAGAGCTCGATCGAAGGCAATCCGCTGCCCTTCCCGAGCACGACTTCGGGTGGCTCATGCCCGACGACGTCCCAGTGGTACGGGAACAGCTCGGTCGGCATCGTCGCGCCGCACCTCTTCATGAACCCGGCGACGATGCCGCTCTCGATCGTGAACAGCCGGCTGCCGACGACCGCGCGGTTGCTCGGGATCGTGTGCTCGGCGTAGCCGCACACTGCCCGCGAGAGCTCGGCGAACTGCTGGGTGTCGATTCCCAGATCGACGCCGTACATGAGCCTCAGAGCGAGTACGAGCTCCTCCAGGGCGCAGTTCCCGGCACGCTCGCCGATGCCCGTCACCGTCGTGTGTGCGCAGTTCGCACCGGCTGCGAGCCCGATGATCGTGTTCGCGACCGCCATGCCGAAGTCGTCGTGGAAATGCAGCTCGAGCGGGGTGTCGCCCAGCCGCTCGCGCAGCTTCCCGATCCAGAAGGGAACCGCGTGCGGCGAGATTCCGCCGTAGGTGTCGACCACGGCGAGGGCGTCCATGTGGCCCTCTGCTGCGACCTGCTCGATCAGGTCGAGGTACCAGCCCATCTCCGCGCGAGAGGAGTCGATCGGGAAGAACACGGTGTAGAGGCCGGCTTCCTTGGCGGCGAGCGTTGCTTCGATCGACGACTTGATCGCGCGCTCCATCGGCCATCCGTAGGCGTGCTTCACAAGATGGTCGGAGGAGGGGATCTCGACCACGATTCCCTCGACGCCGCACGATGCCGCCAGCTCGACGTCGGAGACCATGCAGCGGGCGAAGGCGAAGATCCTCGACGGCAGATCGAGCTCGACGATGTCCCTGATAGCTCCCTCGTCGGAGGGAGACACCGCGGGCATCCCGGCTTCGATCCGTTGCACGCCTGCCCGGGCGAGACGTTTGGCGATGTCGACCTTCTCCTCGCGCGTAAACTCGATCCCGGCCTGCTGCTCTCCGTCGCGCAGCGTGATGTCGTGGATCTCGACCCGATCGGCGAAGCGCAGGGCCTGAGTCACCTCGTCGAACCCGTTCCAGTCCGGCAGGAACCACTTGTCGTGCTCACCGGTCACGCTGACCTCCTTGCTCACGGTTCTCGTCGAAGAACTCTTTTCGCCTCTCAGGAGCCGGGTGGGAACGCATCGGCGAGATGGGGCGCGATGCGCTTGAGATGCTCACGCATCGCCCGTCGCGCGGCGATCGCGTCATGGTTCCGGAGCGCCTCGAGAATGTGCTCGTGCTCGCGCAGCGTCGACTTCCGCACCCGCAGCTGCTGCGCCGTGATCAGGCGGCTCTGCTTGCCGAGGGTGCTCACCGTAAGCATCAGGCTGGCGAGGATCGGGTTACCTGACGCCTCGTGAATGACACGGTGGAAGGCGATGTCGCCCTCGACAAAGCGGGGCACATCGTCGACGGACGCGCGAAGACTCTTCACGATCTCCGCGAGCTCGGCCAGTTGCTCGTCGGAGATCCGCTTCGCGGCCAGCTCGACCCCGCCGACCTCGAGCCAGATCCGGACCTCCATCAGATGCGTGAGGGTTTCGCGCGAGGTCTGCACGAGCGAGGCCAGGGCGTCGCCGACCGACTCGGAGTTGGCGCTCGCCACGTAGGTCCCGCTGCCCTGCCTGATCTCCAGGATCCCCATGAAGCCGAGGGCGCGAATCGCCTCGCGAACGCTCGGGCGCGAGACACCGAAGAGCTCGGAGAGAGCGCGTTCGCTCGGTAGGCGCTGGCCGGGCTGGAGCGCGCCAGACGCGATCAGCCCTCGAATCTGCTCGATCACGAGCGCGACCACGCTCTGGCGCTCGATGGCTACGAAACTCGCCGCCTCAGACACGGAAGCAGTATATTTTGGTCTGACCACCTGGTCAATAGGCCGCCAGCGTGCGTACCCGCCTATGTGCGTGCGCGGTGAGGCCGGCCGGTCAGGGCACCTCGACCCGGTCGAGGCCCGGATCGGGCTTCGGCAGCTGCGGGTCGAGGCGCTCCAGCGCGTCGACGAGGATCTCGCCGACGGCAAGGTTGCGCACCCAGTTGTGGTCGGCGGGGACGACGTACCAGGGCGCCCACTCGGTCGAGGTCTCGCGGATCGCATCTTCGTAGGCGGTTGCGAAGTCGTCCCAGCGGCGCCGGTCGTCGAGATCGCCGACGCGGAACTTCCAGCGCTTCTCGGGGTTGTCGAGCCGTTCCTGCAACCGCTTGCGCTGCTCCGCGCGCGAGACGTGCAGAAAGACCTTGAGCACGGTCGTACCCTCGTCCACGAGCAGTCGCTCGAAGGCGCGAATGTGCTCGTAGCGGCGGCGCCAAACGTGATCGCCCACCAGGCCGCGCACCCGGGCTGCGACGACGTCCTCGTAGTGAGAGCGGTTGAAGATCACGATCTCGCCGTGGGCCGGGCAGAGCCCGTGCACCCGCCAGAGGTAGTCGTGTGCGAGCTCGGTCGTCGTCGGTTCGCGGAAGGACACGATGCGGCACCCTTGCGGATTGACGCCGGTGAGCACATGGCGAATCGTGCCGTCCTTGCCCGAGGCGTCCATGCCTTGCAGGACGAGGAGCAGCGCCCGTGTGGCCTCGGCCGAGAGCCGGTTGTGCAGCACGCTCAGCCGTTCCACCAGTTCCTGTAGGCGTGTCAGCCCCTCCTGCTTGCTCGGCGCGCCGAGGCGGATGCCCGGCTCGCGCCGGTCGAGACGAGGGGATGAGCCCGGCTCGACCCGCAGCTGCTGGAGGAGGTCATGCGTCTTCGTCACGAGCCCTCATTCTCGCGCGAACACGTCGCTAGCCGCGGGCGCGTGCGCTGCCGTTCGTGCGGTCGAGCGCGTCGAGGATTCGCATGTCACTGTCGGCGAGCTCGAAGTCGAACAGCTCGGCATTGGAACGGATGCGCTCCCGGCGGCTGGACTTGGGGATGACGACGGCTTGGTGCTGGATCGCCCAGCGGAGCATGACCTGGGCGGGCGTCCGGCCGAGGCGCTCGGCGACCGCGGTGATCGCCGGGTCCTGGAGACCCTGGCCGCGTTCGAGCGGGCTGTAGGCCTCGAACACGATCCCCTGCTCCAGGCAGTAGTCGAGCAACCGGCGCCGGTAGCGGAACGGGCTGAACTGCACCTGGTCGACGGCAGGCATGCGCGACGCACCCTGCATCAGCGTCTCCAGCCTGTCACGGCCGAAGTTGCTGACGCCGATCTCTCGCGCCAACCCGCGCTTCTGTAGCGACTCGAGCTCGCGCCAAAGACGCGCGCTCAGCAGCGGGAGCGGCCAGTGGATCAGATAGAGGTCGACGTAGTCGAGGCTCAGCCGCTCCAGGCTCTTCTCGAGCTCCCGCGCGGCGCTTGTACGCGCGGGCATCAGCTTGGTCGTCACGAATACCTGCTCGCGCGGCAGACCGCTCCGCCTGAGCGCTGCGCCCACGCTCTGCTCGTTGCGATACATCGAGGCCGTGTCGATGTGGCGATAACCGGCTTCCAGTGCCCACTCCACGGCCTGCTCGGTCTCACCTCCGGCGGCCATCTGCCACACGCCCAGGCCCAGCACCGGCATCCTGGCTCCGCCTGCCAGCTCGCGAGTCGGTTGGTCGCCGGGTGATCTCATGGAGGGGATACGACCGTTAAGAGTAACGGGCTTTGCCGTTGGCTCCACCAGCGCCCGCAGCTCGGCTTGAAGAGACGGTGGCCGTGCCCGCCTGCGTCTCTACTGTGGCGGGAGATGGCAGGCGATCCGGTCATTCAGGCGCGTTCGCTGAGCAAGAGCTACGGCTCGCAGCGCGGGATCGAGCGGCTCGACTTCACGGTCGAGCCGGGCGAGATCTTCGGCCTTCTCGGCCCCAACGGCGCCGGGAAGACAACGACGATCCGTCTGCTGCTCGACCTGATTCGGCCCAGCAGCGGTAGCGTCGAACTGTTCGGCGTCGACCCGCGCAGCGGCCCGGCGCTTCGCCGCCGGATCGGATACCTGCCCGGCGATCTGCGCCTCTACGAACGGCTCTCCGGCCGTGAGCAGCTCAGCTATTTCGCCGGACTGCGCGGCCTGAAAGGACTCGGCCGGGCGGAGGAACTCGCAGCACGGTTCGACGTCGAGCTCGACAGGCCGCTGAAGACGCTCTCGAGAGGGAACCGGCAGAAGGTCGGGATCGTGCAGGCGTTCATGCACGACCCGGAACTGCTGGTCCTCGACGAGCCGACCTCCGGCCTTGACCCGCTCGTCCAGCAGACCTTCCACGCCCTGCTCGACGAGGCGCGGACGGCCGGGCAGACGGTGCTGATCTCCTCGCATGTGCTGCCAGAGGTGCAGCGGGTCGCCGACCGGGTCGCGCTGCTGCGCGAAGGACGGCTTGTCCTGCTCGACACGGTCGAGGCACTCCGGGTGCGCGCCTTCGCGCGGGTCGAAGCGACCCTCGCCGCACCAGCCGACCCGGACGCGTTCGCGGGCCTGCCGGGCGTGCGGGAACTGTCCCGGCACGGGCAGACGATCGTGTTCGGCTTGCAGGGTGAGCCGGACGGACTGCTGAAAGCGCTCGCCACCCATCACGTCGTCGCACTCGAAAGCCACGAGGCAGACCTCGAAGACGTCTTCCTCGCGCTCTACACGGAGCCTGGCGATGCCGCGTAACGTCCTCACAAGAACGCTGCGCGACGCCTACCGCGGGATCGTCTACTGGAGCGTGGGGATCATCTTGCTGGTCGCAGCGATCGTTTCGGTCTATCCGTCGATCCGCGGCAATGGCAGCCTCACCAAGCTGGTGCAGAGCTACCCGGGCGCATTGAAGGCGTTCATTGGTTTCGGCGGGGTTGTCGACTACAGCTCCGGGATCGGCTACCTCGGCATCGAGCTGTTCTCGCTAACGCTTCCGCTGGCTCTGATCGTCGCCGCGGTCGGCGCCGGTGCACGCGCGATCGCCGGAGAAGAAGAGCAGGCGACGCTCGACCTGCTGCTCGCGAACCCTGTATCGCGGTGGCGGCTCGTGCTGGAGAAAGCGGTTGCGCTCGTAGTCCTGCTCGTACTGCTTTCGCTCGTTGTCTTCTCCGCGCTCGCCGTCTCAACCGCCGCCGCCGGCATGAAGGTCACGCTCGCCCATCTGGCCGCCGCCTCGGCCGCCACGGGACTGCTCGCCCTGCTCTACGGAGCGATCGCGATCGCGGTCGGCGCCGCCAGCGGTCGGCGCGTCCTTGCGATCGCGGTCGCGGCGGCCGCCGCTGCCGCTGCCTACCTGGCAAATGCGCTCGGCTCGCTCGTCTCGGCGCTCGCCCCGCTTCGGCAGGCATCGCCGTTCTACCAGTACTCGGTCGTCGACCCGCTCCGGCACGGGCTGACGTTCGCGCACACAACGCCGCTGGCTGTTGCCGCAGCGCTGCTGATCGCTGTCGCGGTCGTCGCGTTCTCGCGTCGCGATCTCGCCTAGCGTGAGCCGCCCGAAGCGTTCGTCGCGGGCGGGAACCGTGCCCTCGCCGCATGCTCAACCCTCGACCTCTAAGTCCGGTTCATCTGCGCCGCGCGCCGCTGAGCCGGTGCAGGCCGGGGACGAGCCGCGGTACGCGGTGCCGGTACTGCGCGTACTCGCCGGGGAAGACCTCCGTGAGGAGTTGTTCCTCGAGGTGGATCTTGACCGCGACGATCAGGGCCCCGACCGTGAACACGGCCGCCCAGCGTCCCAGGCCGCCGAGCAGTGCGCCGCCGAGCAGCATCCCCAGCATGCCGGTGTAGATCGGGTGGCGGGTGATGGCGTAGGGGCCGTCGGTGCGCAGCACGTGCGCGTCCCTGGCTACGACGGCTGACGACCACATTGTGCCGAGCACGGCGCGCGCCCAGAGCGTGAACGCCGTCGAGGCAAGCAGGAGCGCGAGGCCGAGCGCTCGCAACCAGGGCGAGTGCACACGCAGCGAGCGCCAGTCGGCGCCGGGCACGGCGCGGAGGATGAGGCAGGCGGCGAGGACGCCGAGCAGCCAGGCGTAGCCGCGGGACGAGCGCCGCCGGACAGCCGGCGCGCGGCGCGCGTTGTAGACGGCGCCGGCGGTCCAGACGATTCCCTAGAGTCCCCAGCAGACCGCGATCGACACCGAGGAGAGCGTGTCCCAGAGCGAGCTAGTGGACGCGGCCATAAGTTCGTTCGTGTCTGGCGGTTCGCAAACCAAGCAGGCCTAGGACGCAGGGAGGCTGCATACCCGTAGGTATGCGGCCGACCGAGGACGACGGCATGCGCCGCG